>ERZ773099.270-NODE-270-length-45921-cov-3.071862_pt1 | contig 45921 bp, 48 predicted proteins | sample MGYA00511120_ERZ773099 | MGnify/ENA primary metagenome ERZ773099 (study PRJEB29015, sample SAMEA2738012) | human oral metagenome | biome: human oral; feature: human-associated habitat; material: dental | place: China | collected 2104 ... | reverse complement strand
ATACTAATAGATAATTCAGATAAATATATATCCGGAGAATATATGTCAGATATATTAGGCCTATCGAGGGCCTCTATTTGGAAACATATCAAGGCCTTAAAGGGCGAAGGTTTTGACATAGAATCAAAGGCTGGACACGGATACAGGCTACATCGAAAAGAAAAAAGGGGGCTTAGCTCCTACGAGATAAAACACAAGCTAAAGACTTCCTACATGGGCCAGGAGGTCTACTACTTTGATTCCATTGACTCTACCAATATATATGCCAATACCATAGCCAATCAGGCTTCTGAAGGAGCTGTAGTGGTATCCAAGGAACAAACTCAGGGAAAGGGTAGGTCTGGCAAGGTATGGGTTTCTGACAATGACCAGGGAATTTATTTTTCTACAATACTTAAACCTTCCATACCTATTAGTAGGGCATCCTTCCTTACCCAGGTAGCAGGTGCAGCCCTGGCTACTAGCCTGGAAAGGCTCGGTGTAGCCTGCCAGATAAAATGGCCCAATGACCTGGTTTTAAATGGGAGAAAGATAGCCGGCATCCTAACAGAGATGAGGGCAGAGATAGAGAGTATTTCCTATATAATAGTTGGAATAGGGGTAAATATTGGTCCTAAGACCTTTGAAGAGTCCATAAGCACGGTTGCTACATCCCTGGCCAATGAAGGGTACCAAATTCAAGACCTAGACCTTTTAAGGGCCTTCTTTATAGACTTTGAAGACCTTTATGAGGATTTCAAAAACAAGGACTATACCCGTATATTAGGGATACTAAAGGACAAGTCAGCAGTCCTTGGCAAGGAAATCTACTTGATTAGGGATGGACAAAAGGACAAGGTCTTTGCTGAAAATATAGATGAATACGGTAATTTGATAGTTAGAAATGAATTAGGTTTCTTGGAAGAGGTCTTTACTGGAGAAATTTCCGTCAGGGGACTAGATTCTTATATATAGTTTAAATGGCTATCTTCAAGCAGGGTCTGCGGATTTTGTGGGTATGTAAATTAATCCTGCATCCCTTGCTTTTTGCTAGCCTTCACACTAACCATATCTTTATTTTTTATAATTATCAATTATATTTTTTTCCCAATCAGATGAATACTTGTTAAGATCATAAAGATCTTTTTCCATGTTATTATGTTTAAAAGTTCTTCTCACATCTGAGTTTGCATTTACATCTGAAACAGGGCGAGGAACTTTTGAAAATATATCGTAATTTGAATCATATGGATTGGATAATTTGTTATCAGTATCTGCTACCCAAACTTTCCATCCATCTTCTCTTTTTACCATAAGCAATTTTACATTATAACTTATGGCTGCCTTTGGTTTAGACTCTTCCCCTTTATAATTAAATAGCTCTGTAACCTTTACAGATATATTTTTGATGTTTTCATTATTTTCATCATCGGAAATATCATATTCTTCGAATAAAGTTTCTTCGTTTGTAGAATTTCCAGTAACTGTAACTTCTTTTGACTGTCTTAATATTAAATCCATTGCCTTGTTTCTTTTGATAAGATATTCTTTGAAAAAAATAGCATCTTTATCGACCATGTCATAATTTCCTTTTGATAAAAATGTTACTGACATATTACTAGAAATAAAACTTTCAACCACATTTTTTAAGTTTTCATCTTCACTTTTTTCAATTTTATTATTGAAAGCTGTTGGCGATGCAAAAATTATAATTGATATTGAAAATATAATAATAAATGATAGAATAAAAGTAACTCTTTTTTTCATATAAAACCCCTTTCAAATATCATGTTTTTATTATAACGATTATTATTTTTATTATAATTTATATTAGTATAAATATCAATAAAAAACAGAGGTTGTATTCTATGCCTAAAAAGGAGAATGCTGACCTCTGTTTTGTTTATCTTGTATTATATTTACTTTTACACTTGAGTTCTCAAACTCTAGTCCCCCAGATCAATAAATTTGGTCTCTTAGAATTCTATTCTTTCTTCAATCTTCATCATTGACCTGAACTCAGCAACAGCTTCTTCTAGCTTAAATATCTTCATCTTAAAGCCAGTCTTTTCGTTGTATAGCTGCTTTAACATTGGTAGTACCTCAAAGGCCTTGGCTTCTAGGTCTGCTGATTCAACAAATACTGCCTTACCAAAGTAACGGATAAAGTCGGTTTCTATTGTAGCACATATTTCCACGTATGGATTGGCCTGCATCTGTTTGTAAACTTCCTTGAAATCTCCTACACAAAAATATATTTCATCATCAACCAACATCTGGAAACCAATTGGTCTACACTTAGGCTTGTTACCATCTACTGTAGTTAGATAATACACACCAGCCTTGCCTAAAAATTCGCTTACTCTTGCCTTATTACTCATAATAATCAAACCCCCGTTCAAAAATTGATTCGTAGTTACCCTACCCCTATATTATATCATGTATGGGCCTATAATATCCTATTTATAAAAAAGTTCAAGTAAATTTTGTATATTAAAAGGGCTGGTTATAAATACCCAACCCCCTTACTATTCATGATTTACTCTTCATCTCTTCTATCTTCACTTACAGGATTGTCACTACCAATTGGCTTGTCATCACTTGCTAAATCCTGAGAAATTGTAGCCTTGTCTTCACTTACAAGGTCTTGAGAAGCAAGTAGCATGTTTTCACTGCCAGTATCTTCAGAAATGACAGGTTTATTGTCATTTGCAGGTTTTTCTGGAGTGCCGGCCTCTTCAGACTTGTTGTTTTGACCAAGTTCCAGTTTCATTTCAAAGGCCTCTTCAAACTGCTTATCATTAAGAGTTTCATACTCTAACAAGGCCTTGGCTATATAATCCAGCCTATCCTGGTTATCATTCAGGATTTCCCTAGTCTTTTCATAGGCATCCACAACTATCTTCCTTACCTCTATATCTATTTGAGATGCAACTTCTTCAGAATACTGTCTAGAGTGACCTATACTATTTCCTAGGAAGACTTCATCATTTGAATCGAATGTCAGTGGACCTAACTTGCTACTCATACCATATTTAGTTACCATGCTCCTAGCCAGACTGGTTACCCTCTCTAGGTCATTTGATGCTCCTGTCGATATATCATCCAGGTTAATCTCCTCTGAGACCCTACCACCCAATAGGACTATCAACTCCTGCAACATTTCTCCCCTTGTCGCATAATACTTGTCTTCTGTAGGCAACTGCATAGTAAATCCACCTGCCATACCCCTCGGTATGATAGTAACCTGGTGGACAGGGTCCATCAAGTTTAGGACATGGGCACAAACAGCATGACCAGCCTCATGATAGGCTGTTAAAATTCTTTCCTTTTCAGTAATTATCCTAGACTTCTTGGCAACGCCCACCACCGTCTTAGTGATAGCTTCTTCTATCGTTTCCATAGAAATCTTATTTTCTCTTTTTCTAGCAGTTAAGATAGCAGCTTCATTCATTACATTCTCTATGTCTGCTGGCGTGAAGCCTGCCGTAAATTTAGCCAGAACAGATAGGTCTACATCATCTGTTAAAGGCTTATTTTTAGAGTGAACCTTGAAAATGGCCTCCCTCCCCTTAACATCTGGCCTACCAACAACTATCTGCCTATCAAACCTACCAGGTCTAAGTAGGGCCGGGTCCAATATATCCGGTCTATTAGTAGCAGCCATTATGATTATACCCTGGTTTATACCAAAGCCATCCATCTCTACTAGTAGCTGGTTTAGGGTCTGTTCTCTCTCATCGTGACCGCCTCCTAGGCCTGCCCCCCTCTTTCTACCAACCGCATCTATTTCGTCTATAAATACTATGGCTGGAGACTCTTTCTTGGCCTGTTCAAATAGGTCTCTTACTCTTGATGCACCGACACCTACAAACATTTCTACAAAGTCAGAACCGCTGATACTGAAAAATGGAACCCCTGCCTCACCGGCAACTGCCTTTGATAGGTAGGTCTTACCTGTACCTGGAGGTCCTACCATCAGGATACCCTTAGGTATTCTGGCACCTAGGTCCATATATTTCTTTGGGTTCTTCAAAAAGTCTACTACTTCCTGTAATTCATCCTTTTCCTCACTCAAACCTGCGACATCATCAAATACCACATTTACCTTTTCGTCACCCTTGTGAAGTTTCGCCTTGGACTTGGAGAAGTTCATCATTCTTCCCCCGCCTCCACCTTGACTCTGGTTCATCAGTACGAAAAATGCCACAGCCATAAATATCAACAGTAGTATTGTTGGTATCATTTCTACTATCCAAGGAGTTTTTGGTTTTGACTCCCCTTCAAGAACCAGGTTATTCTTTTGAACACTCTTTAGTAGGTCCTTAGATAGCTCTTCACCCTTAACCTCACTTGGTATATAGGACTTAAATTTTACCTTTGAATTCTTTAGGGTTCCTTCTATACCTGTTTCATCAACTATGTGCAAGGTCTTTATATTACCTGCCTTTAGTTCCTTGTACACTTTGGAAAATTCCATATTCTTGACATCCACTGTCTGGTTTGCACTATATCGAACACCAAAGAATATAACCAACAGTAGGATTAGGTATAAACCTGCCCCTCTTAATGCTCTCTTCAAATTTTACCTCCTCCACAATCGACATCTTAGTCGATTGATATCTCTAAAATCCTCTTTGTATCATCGTCTACCTTGTAGTCCACATTTATCCTATAGCCATATATAGACACAACAGTATCATTGTTCACTACAAATGGTACAAAAGACCTTTCCTCCCTAGGCACCTTAAGGCCTATAAACAAGTCTTTAACCTTCTTAGTTCCACCTAACAATTTTATTTTATCACCTTGACGACGATTTCTCAATCTAATATGACCCTTTATTTTGTCAAAATCAATGTATTGTTTACCACTCTTAAAGTTACTCCTATCAAAATCGTTTTGACTTATCAACCTTGTCCTCAAAGTTTTATCGATCTCCTCTATGTATTGAGAAGTACCAGGGTTTATCTTGTAGTCGTATTCAACATCTTCTATCCTGATTTCCTTTTGACTTATGAGGATGTAATCGGCAAACCTGTAGGCATGTAGGCCTCTTGGCAGGTCTAACTTTTTGTAGCGCTTCTCTCCCGGCATCAATTCTAGTACTTCATCTATGTGCTTTTTTTCTATGGAAGTCACATTTCCAAGGAGACTCCTAATGGCCATAATTACTATCCTAGTCTTGATTGCTGGATGGGTATCCTTTATATAATCGACAAATATATAAGACCCGTCCTTGTAGGTCTTGACCGCATATTCAGCTATCTTATCCACCTGGAAGTTTATATAGTCACTGTCAACCCTTAGGCTGTCACCCATCCTGACTATGCTTTCCACTATATTGTCGTTAAATTCAGATTTCATATAAGGCAAAATCTTTAGCCTTATCTTGTTTCTTGAGTATATAGGCTCCAAGTTGCTGGAATCTATCCTAGGCAAGAGCTTGTGTTCCATACAATATGCCTCTATAGATTCCCTGTCAATATCTAGAATAGGCCTAATAACCCCGTCTTTTCTCTTATATTCTATACCTCTCAAACCCTGAAGGCCTGTCCCCCTCATTATCCTCATAAGTATAGTTTCTGCCTGGTCATTCTTATTGTGACCTATGGCTATCTTCTTGGCACCAAGCCTGTCTCTTACCTCGGAAAATACCTGGTATCTGAGTCTCCTTGCCCCATCTTCCAGGCCCAACTTATTTTCCTGACAGTACTTTGGTACATCAATGGTCCTTATAAAGCAAGGAATATATAGACTCTGACATAGCTTCATCACATAGAGGGAGTCTAAAAAGGCATCCAGCCCCCTTATCATATGATTTAGGTGGACTGCATAAATCTTTATATCCTTCTCTTTTGACAACCTATACAGGGTATGCAATAGGCAGACCGAATCTGGGCCACCAGACAGGCCTACTACTATGCCGTCACCATCTTCAATTAGTTGGTGGTTTAGTACAGTTTGTTTCATCCTATCATATACCATACTACACCTCCGGAACTACCTTCATCTCCAACCTGTTGTTGGCATTCATAAGCCCACTTATGGATATCTTATAGTCCAAATTCAACTTGAGTTCCTTGTCTGATATCCTCTTGGATATCTTATAAGTATGTAGGTTCATATCAAATACACCATATGGAGTCCTGTACTTGGACCTGAAGTCCCTATCTTCCCTGAACTTCATCCTGGTAGTAATATCTCCAGACTTGAGTAGGAGGACCTCCTCATCAGATATCTTTATGGTACTGGACCTCTCCTTTGATGTATCAAATTCTGAAAAGGTTATGTAAATATTGCCATTTTTTTCTATCTGCTCACCCTTGTAATAAGATTCTATGGTCTGAAAGTCACTTCCGTCTAAATATTGGGATGTCTTTATCTTGAGTTTTACCTTCATATTTTCACCTCATTCCATCCGCTAGTACTTGTGTATCTCTACCTTTTCTAAATTCTCATTCTTTATCTTTTTCTTTAAAAATTCAGATGCCACCTTTGAGAATTGTTCATTTATATCGGATACGAAGTACTTACAAGACCCCTTCTGGTCTGAATCGTTCATCATATCCCTCTTCTCTAGGACATCCTTTAAGTCCAGGGCAGTTTCCTTGGCTGGATTTATCAATTTTACATCCTTGCCTACCACCTCTCCAATAGTCCTCTTTAGAATCGGGTAATGGGTACAGCCCAATACCAGGGAGTCTATCCCCTTTTCCACTAAAGAATCCAGGTACATATGGGCTGCCATAGTGGATATTTCCTTGTTGGACCAACCCTCCTCAACCAGGGGTACAAAGATTGGACAAGCCTTGCCTATAACCCTTATGCCAGAATCCTTTGCTTTTATAGCCTTGTTGTAGGCCTTAGACCTGACTGTAGCAGCTGTTCCTATCACACCTACAACCTTGTTTCTGGTCGAATATACGGCAGTTCTTGCCCCTGCCTCTATAACACCCATAATCGGTATATCATATTCTTCTCTTGCTTCTAGCAAGGCCCTTGCAGAGGCAGTATTACATGCAATTACAATAGCCTTTACATTTTGACTTGCCAAAAAATTTATGGCCTGGAAGGTATACTTTATTATAGTCTCCTTAGACCTAGACCCGTACGGAACCCTGGCTGTATCACCAAAGTATATAGTATCTTCATTTGGCAAGTATTTATTTATTTCCTTAAGGACTGTCAGACCCCCTAAACCAGAGTCAAACACTCCTATTGCCCTATTATCCATAAACTACACCCTGTCATCCTGCATTAGCTTTTCTATCATAAATTGCTGGGCTAGCTCTATATGTTCCTTGGCTAGCTTCTCTGCAAGATTAGCCTTTCCTTTCTTAAAAGCTTCAATTATCTTCTTATGCTCATCCACTATATTCACAGCCGAACTATAGTCGGACATGTACATGAGCCTAAACCTGTAGACAGTCTCCCATATGTTGATCATCATACTAATAAGCCTCTTATTACCAGTCGCCTCAAATATAAGGGTATGGAATTCCTCATCCTTGGCTAGCATGGTCTCTACATCATTCTTATAGACGGCTTCTTCTAACTCTTTAGAGATTGTTTCCAACTTCTTTATATGGTCCTTGGTCATCCTGTCTGTAGCACAATATGCCGCCAGACCCTCTAGGCCCACCCTTACTTCTAGGATATCCATAAGGTCCTTTTTACTAATATTGGCTACATAGGCCCCCTTCCTTGGAAGCATGACCACCAAGCCTTCTAATTCTAACATCCTTATGGCCTCTCTGACAGGGGTCCTGCTGACACCCAACTGTTCAGACAACTGGATTTCCATGAGTCTTTCTCCTGGCTTTAGGACACCCTCTATAATGGCCTTCCTTATATTTTCAAAAACAACCTCTCTTAGAGGTTTATAGTCATCCAGGTTCAATTTATTTATTCCCATATATCTCTACCCCCTTGTTGGACATAGATGTTAAGTGGGTCTGTAAATATTGCTTTCTCAAGATATTCGCACACTTCTTGGCCTTTTTTTTGTCCTTAAAAAAACCAAATACTGTCGGTCCACTACCACTCATCATAGCCTTTTCTGCACCTTCCTCAAGCATTATTTTCTCTATACTTCCTATATCTGAACACCACTCTTTTGTTACTGGTTCCAGTACATTAGACATACTGGACACCAAAAGATCCATATTCTTATTTTTAATTGCCTCAATCAACTTTTCATTATCAGGCCTATCTATTTCTATATTTCTTTCGTATAGGCTATCAAACTTTTTGTAGACCTTCTTGGTAGATACAAAAATATTTGGTCTGCACACCAAGACCTCTAAGTCAAGGTCAAGGTCATCTAGCTTTTTCAAATCAGTCCCCCTACCTGTAGCCAAATAGGTTCCCCCCTTAACACAAAAGGCTATATCGGACCCCAATTCCTTGGACAGGTCTATCAGGTCCTCATCGCTTAGTCCCAGCTCAAACAACCTGTTTATACCCACAAAGACAGCTGCTGAATTAGCACTTCCTCCTGCCATACCAGCAGCAATAGGAATATTCTTTTCTAGAAAGACCTCTATTCCACCATCTATCTTATATTTATTTTTCATCAGCATCCAAGTCTTGTATATTATATTTTTCTTGCCAACCGGTACATCTGAGTTGGAACACTTCATAGAGAAATTCCCACTAGACTTCCTAATCAGTAGCTTGTCTGCTAAGTTCACAGACTGCATTACCATTTCAACATCATGGTAACCATCATCTAATATACCCCTTATATCTATGGATAGGTTTATCTTACCCATAGCCCTCAGTCTAATACTGTCCATATCATCACTCCTAATAGGCCTGGCCTACTATTTTTATATTTGTCTTATTGTATTCAATATGCATTATTTCGCTTTACTTATTATATCATATAAAGCTAGCATAAAATATTACTTTTTGGGATATGCTTTACAAATTTAAATCTTTAGTTTGGATAAAGATTGCAAAATTGTCACCTTCTGTAATATTTTTCAATTTCTATTTTTTAGGCTATCAACTATACTGGACACATAAGAACAAAGGAGGTTACGAACATGTATCAAGAAAATATAAAAGGATATAAAGCAAATGCGTTTCAAATTAAGTTATTTATGGCATCGCTTATGGTCCTGGATCATTTACCACATATACCTGGCTTGGTTCCACCCCTATGGGAAGGAATCTTTCATGTCATGACACGATGTGTAGGTGCTTGGTTCGCATTTAATGCGGTGGAAGGTTTTTTACACACCAGAAATAAGACCCGATATAATATAAGACTGTTTGTCTGGGCAGTATTCATGGAGGTCGGAAACAAAGTATTGGAATTTTTACTAAAAAGTAGGGATATTCACATCAACAATAATATTTTTTTGACACTGGCAATAGGTGTCCTGGTTCTAAATATTATGACCCGTCCTATCAGGGTCTTTGATAAGCAGGAAACAAAAGCAATCAAATTTTTACGAATTATATTAGGAACTCTAGTCTTTCTAATAGGATTCGTCTTTTCTGAAGGTGGTATAATTATAATTCCATTTATGCTTATCACCTACCTATTTAGGAATTCTACTAAAAAAAGAAATATGGCCTATATAGTCACTACAGTCCTTCTTGCAGCCTTCTACCTAAATGGAGCCTTTATTTATGACAGCCTGAGAACCAATATAGAAATGATTTTATTCAACTCTGACTGGTTCTTTATCTCTGTATTGCCATTCTTATATCTTTATAACGGCCAACGTGGTAAAAATAGCAAGTTTACAAAATATTTCTTCTATGTTTTCTATCCGGCCCACTTATGGATAATTGCTATTATAAGTTATTTTTTTAAGTAGTATAAAAACTTTCAATTTTCCCCTATAAGGATAAGTAAGCTCGTATAAAACTTACACATAAAAGTACCGACCTCCCAGCTTAGATATTTAAATCTAAGCTGGGAGGTCGGTATATTTTTTCTCACCTAGAATAGGGTCCTCTTGGTCGAAAAAATATGATAAGTTTTAGGATAGGGTCTTGTGCCTGCAAATAAAAAAGAGATTGTGTAACTTTACCCAATCTCTTATCTTCTAACTTGCCTTATTTTTAAACACTTTTATCTTGACTGTTTCAGTCAATAAATCAGAGTAGCTATATGCCACCCTCTCAAAGCCTTCATCTCCATGACCTACTTTGATTACAAATACACTTGGATATAGAGTTTCCAGTATACCCTGCTTTGTGACTATCTGCTTTCTTCCCTTGTTTGCCTTTAGCAAAATTTTCCTGCCCACATACTTCTCAAGAGTATGCCTGATATTGTCTAATGTAGCTGTTGTTGCCAAAAGTATCACCTATCCTTTCAGTCTATGCCTCATTATAGCATATTTTAAGGTTCGAGTCAAGGTATAACAGTATATTCTACATCATGAAAATGTTTTTGTCAATTTATTTTCTATTTTTTTTATGTTTTTTTGTATTTTTTATCTAATAAGCCTCTATACTACTTTCCACAACACTTCTTGTACTTCTTTCCACTACCACATGGACATAGGTCATTTCTTCCTACCTTATCATCCTTGATAACCATCTTTGACCTGTTGTGGTCTTTCTTTATCTGCTTTCTGACCTTTTCTGTCAGAATATCTTCCCAACCCTTTAGGCCATATAGCCAGTGGGCTTCAACATTTACCATATTGTAATATAGTTTTTCCCAGTCTATCTTAATATTGATTTGAGTATCCAGTTCTATCTTTTCCAAATCCTGGGTCATTTCTATACTTTCATTTATACCATCTAAAAATCCCATAAAGTACTCAGGGCTAGTATTGTATTTTTCTGCAAGGTCTGATACCTTTCCAGCTACAAGCTGAGTCTTGTTGTTTAATATATCATTGTATATATAAGTTTCAGCCCTTAAAAACTCTTCCCAGAACTTTACTTCGGCCTCTTCACTTGCCTGATTTTCACTAATATTCTTCCATTCTTGAAATAACATAATTACCTCCATATTGTTTCACATTATTTTATAGTTACACCCCTAATGATAACATAATATCCACCTTTTTTCTAGACTCACATAATAGAAGGCCTAGAGTAGGTGGCTTCTACCTTAGGGTATAATCTTCCTTATAAGTCAAACAGGTCCCTAAGCGCCTTTAGGGCCCTGTCCTGCTCGATAAAGTAGGGGCTAGTTGCTATTGTAATTAGGCTTGCCCCCTCTATATATTCCTTGACCCTGCCTATTTTTAGGTCGTAATCTATATAATCCATATCCCTGGAGAAAAAATCCAGGTCTATATCCAAGACATAGGACTCTGGGTATTCCATATCCATAGAGTAGGTTGAGTCAACTATCATAAGGTCTGAAAATATACCATGGTGTAGGGCTGGTTTGATAAAGGACCCCACATTTAAAACCTCATTGGTGTACCTTTTCACGTCCTCCAAGTCCCCTATATCCACATCATAGTCTGGAGGTATCCTGGTATCCTTGTGCTGGTCCACATGCAAGAGGACCTGCCCCCTCTCTATCAAACCCCTCTTTAGGGCCTGACACCAAAAGAAAAAGGCATGGTTGTGGTTGTCAAAGAGGTAGACTTCCTTGCCCATTTCAGTAATCTCCCTATCCACCAGGTAGTAGATATTTTTCATACCAAGACACTCCTTCTCCTGTCCGTCTTCAACCTCTATAAAGGCTGCCGGTCCACCAAGTTCTACCTGGTCTATCCTGGCATCTATCAATTTAGGTACATATATTCTCTTCTTGGCCCTCTCTTCATAGGAGAAGGCATTATTGCCTACTGGCCTGTCTATATAAAAACCACCGTAATCAATCATACTGGCCTCCTAAAAGATATTCCAGGGGTAGGCATTTGGCATCTTAGCTTCAAAGGCCATTACTTCCTTGGTTGTCGGATGGACCAACTCTATCCTGGCTGACCAAAGGGCTATCTGCTGGCCAACCTTAGATAACTTAGAATACCTCTGGTCCCCATAAAGAGGGTGGTTACGACTAGAAAACTGGACCCTGATCTGGTGGGGCCTGCCTGTATGCAGGTTTACCTCCAGAAGGGAATAATCTAGCTTGTCTTTATCAGAATAGGTTTCCCCCAACTTCTTATAAGATAGACTGGCCATTTTACCATCCTTGTTGGACTTATCAACAATCTTTACCATATTGGTTTTTGTATTCTTGTACAAGTAGTCCACACAATCCCCAGCTTTTTGACACTTGCCCACAACCACTGTCCTGTAGGTCTTCTTCATAGTCCTAGTCCTTACTTGGTCTGACAGCCTTGATGCCGCCTTTGAAGTTTTTGCAAAAACCATAACCCCTCCGACTGGTCTATCTAGCCTGTGGACCAGGCCTATATAGACGTTACCCGGCTTCTTGTACTTTTCCTTTACATAGGCCTTACACATAGACACCATATCTATATCTTGAGTATTGTCAGCCTGTGAAAGGACGTTTACGGGCTTCTCTACCACCAAGAGATGGTTGTCCTCATATATCACCTTTAAATCCATCTTGTCGCTTCCTATCTTTCCCATCTACCAAATATACCACAAGGTAGGACCATACCATTTCTTGAGGCTGGTATGCCGACTTCGCCGGCATATATCTTTCCACCCTTGGCCTTCTTGCCTATAGTTGTTTCTAATACATTTTCCAGAACAATTGGTGAAAAGCCCGTAGTATATGAGTTAATCAAAAAGAAAAGGGGTTTGTCTGATAAGACCTGCATACACAAACTCACAAATTCAAACAACTTGTCCTCTATCTTCCAAACTTCTCCCTTAGGGCCCCTGCCATAAGAAGGTGGGTCCATTATAATGGCATCATACTTGTTGCCACGTCTGATCTCTCTTTCCACAAACTTAACCACATCATCTACTATAAACCTGACTGTCCTATCCTTTAGACCAGATAATTCTATATTTTCCTTTGCCCAGTTTACCATACCCTTGGCAGCATCTACATGGCATACCTCTGCACCAGCATAGGCAGAGGCCACAGATGCCCCACCAGTATAGGCAAATAAGTTTAGGACCTTTATAGGTCTCTTGGCAGTCCTTATCTTGTCTATCATCCAATCCCAATTGGCTGCCTGCTCAGGAAATAGGCCTGTATGCTTGAAGCCTGTTGGCTTGATTTTAAACTTTAGTGGCCCGTAGTTGATAGTCCACTGGTCTGGGTATTTTTTCTTAACCTCCCAGCTACCACCACCCCTATTGCTCCTGTGGTAGTGGCCATGCGGATTCTTCCATAGGGACCACTCTCTTTCTACAGGCCAGATTACCTGGGGATCTGGCCTTCTTAGGACATAATCTCCCCAACGTTCCAGCTTTTCTCCACCACCTAAATCTATTAATTCATATTCTTTCCACTTGTCTGCAAGTAATAACATATTTTCTCCTTTAAAACTTCTAAATTTCAACAATTACACTACTCATATTATACAGACTATGGTGGATAATAGCAATAATGATAGGCTAAAAAGAAGAACTGCCGGCCTCTTATGAAACCGGCAGTTCTATATATAAGGTTATGAAATACAGATTATATATTAAAATACATCTATATTTCTGACTTTTATATCTAATATATGTGTTTATATCACCTGCTTGTGTTCTGATATATTTTTATTGGCCTTCATTTTTTTATCTAAACTTTCAGACCATAGCTTATCTGCTGTAGGCTTCCATGAATCAGCATAAGGCCTGCACTTATCAGTCAAATGCTCCACAGTCTCTGGTGATATCAGGTCAGTCGAATGAGCTCCAGACCTCTTTACCATTTCTCTCAACAACTCTGGATTTTCCAACATTGGACATGGTCTTAGATGGTTATCATTAAAAGGTTGTCCAGCCCTGTATTCCATAAATATAGGTTGTTTCAAACATTCTAATAAAGACTTTTCTCTTATATTTGCATTTGAATAGTGTATAAATACACAAGGCTCTACATCTCCGGCAGAATTTATATGTAGATAATTTCTACCACCAGCTATACATCCACCAATAAATTCACCATCATTCTGGAAGTCTATTAACATAATCGGCTTTCCACCATCTTTAGCTCTGATTTCTCTAATCCTGTGATATATATATTCTCTCTGTTCAGGACTAGGTATCAATTCAGGAACCGCATCATTTCCAACTGGCATGTAGTTAAAGAACCAACTATACATCACACCCTTGTCAATTAACAAGTCCATGAATTCATCAGATACTACAGTTTCCAAATTTTGACTAGTATAACAGATAGATGTGCCATATACCAGTCCATGGGCCTTCATTATATCCATAGCCTTCAAAGTAGATTGATATATCCCCTTACCTCTCCTGGCATCGTTAGTCTCTTCAAAGCCTTCTATACTCAAGGCTACTGAAAAATTACCTACCCTAGCAACCTCATTGGCAAAGTCATCATCAATAAGTGTACCATTTGTAAAGGCCAAGAAATAGCAGTCTCTGTGTTTATCACAAAGTCTAATCAAGTCTTTCTTTCTCATCAAAGGCTCTCCACCTGTATACATATAAAAATATATACCTAGCTTTTTGCCCTGTTCAATAATATCGTCTAACTCTTCAAAGCTTAGACTTTGGTTATGACCGTACTCAGCTGCCCAACATCCCTTGCACTTTAAATTACAGGCACTAGTAGGATCCATCAGAATCAACCATGGCACGTTACATCCATGTTCAAGCCTTTTTTCATTTATGATTTTTTTGCCGTAATAGGAAGAAGTGAAGCCTAAGTTTAGGGCTGTCATCTTCAATACATTTGTATCAACCCTATCTAGGAGATTATAAGCATAATTAATCCACTTTCCATCCTTGTCCCTAATCATCTCCCTAACCGTATCGTAGGTAGATTCTTCGAACATATTTCCAGCAAATTTTTGATAAATATCCACAAGATTTAGCATTGCTTTTTCCTTTTCATCATTATTCTTGGACTTCAAGCTCTTTATAACTGCTTCAATCCCCTTGCTGGCTACTGCTCTTTCTAAACTGTGCGCAATTCCCATAATGTGACACCTCTTTTCATAAATCCACTACTAAATCTTTATATACTTTATATAAAGGTGTATATTTTATCTATATACTTACATACTAGTACTATTACTTCCAATAGTCAAATCGATTTGTTTTCCAAAAAACCACCTTTATTAAACTTTTTTATTAATCATCCCCTTTAAACCTTATAGAATTTTAGTATTAACTCTCTATAACTTTAAAAACGTTTTCTTATACTTTATTTTCATAAGCTTTTTCAAATAATCTAGAAGTTTATATATATCTTGGATAATCTCATAATAATACATAAAATAACCCTTATCATATCTGTCTTTTTGGTATAAAATATATATAATGATACGCTTAAAGCGAGAAAGGGGTGTCTTAATGTTAAGTAAGACTTTAGAAAAAGCAATAAACGAGCAAATTAATTTTGAATTTTATTCAGCCTACACATACCTGGCCATGGCTGCCTATGCTGAAGACTTGGATTTTTCAGGAGCAGCAAACTTCTTCAAAATCCAGGCCCAGGAAGAGCTAGACCATGCAAGAAAGATGTATGACTATGTCTTCCAGAAGGGTGGCAGGGTTACCCTAGGGGCTATAGACAAGCCTAGAGAGGAATACAAGGGCCTGCTAGAAATCTTTGAAGAAGGCCTAAAGCATGAGCAGGAAGTAACTAGGAGAATATACGAAATAGCCAACATAGCCCTTGAAGAAAAGGAACACGCTACTATGAGTTTCTTGAGATGGTTTGTTGACGAACAGGTTGAAGAAGAAGAAAACTTCACTAACCTAGTTAAGAAGATCAAGAGGGCAGGCGACAACGAGACTAACCTATTTATGATCGATGACGAATTGGCAACTAGGGTTTATATACCACCTACAAATGCATAGAAAATATATTTAAAATATCCTGCCAGTACCCATGGCAGGTCTATAAAGACACAGAAAAGGGCGACCCTACATCCATTTCGATGTGGTCACCCTTTCTATATGGCATATATCATTTTTCTACTTCTTTAAATTTTTACTTGATCAGATTATTCCCAATCCTTGGCTATATCTATCCATTCTGTATAATTGGAATACTTCTCCAGCTCCGGTATAGTTAGCTCTATGGCAGAGTTACCGCTACCTGCAGCCGGATAGACAGTTTCAAACCTCTTTAGGGACTCATCCAGGTAGACCTTGACCCCCTCCTTAATGGCAAAGGGACATACTCCCCCAACCTGGTGGCCTATAAGGTCTTCCACATCATCAAAAGAAATCATCTTGGCCTTCATTCCGAACTGTTTCTTATACTTGGCATTGGCTATTTTGGCATCACCTGCCAGGCATATCAAAATCGGTTCATCACCAACCAGAAAAGACATGGTCTTAGTTATCTGCTTTGGCTCACAACCAACTGTCTGGGCAGCCAGTTCAACAGTCTCACTAGACCTATCAAACTCCAGGACCCTATCCTTCATACCAAACTGATCAAAATACTCTCTCACCTTTTCTATTGACATAAGTACTCCCCCCTATTTATTTTCTTCAAGCCACTTCATAGCCTCAAGAGTTTCATTTAACAAGTGGTCCAATTCCCATCCAAGATCCTCAGCCCCCTGCCTTATTACATCCCTAGAACATCCAGCGGCAAACTTCTTGTCCTTGAACTTTTTCTTTAGGGACTTTAACTCCATATCTGACACACGCTTGGAAGGCCTCATCAAGGCAGCTGCCCCAACAATACCTGTAAGCTCATCAGTAGCAAATAATATCTTCTCCATCTCTTTTTCTGGCTTGACTGTAGATCCTGTCAGACCATATCCATGGCTAATAGTCGAATCGATAATAGACTGGTCAAGCCCCTCTGCCTTCATTAGGTCTACCTGCTTGACACAATGTTCTTCTGGATACAACTCAAAGTCCAAATCGTGTAGGAGGCCGACTACTTCCCAAAAGTCTGCCCTATCCGGATCAAACTTGTTTGCAAAGTACCTCATAACACCAGCTACTGTCTTGCCATGATGTATATGAAAGTCTTCCTTGTTGTACTTTTTCAAAATTTCCAAGGCTTGGTCATAATTTGGTATATATCCCATAAACAACACCTCTTTTCTCGTATTTTAAAAAATATTATACTCCATAGTCAAATTAATTTCTAGTGATAGGGGGAATTTTTCGAATATTTTATTAATTTCTTTTTTCCCTTTAGGTATGGACAAAGCCAAGCTATTGGTATACAATATTTATTAATCCCTAGTAAATTAATCGGAATTAAATTTTCAAACTTACTTCCTTATAATTCAAGGGGATTAAAGGCAAGTTTCTAAAAAGAAAAATCAAAAAAGGGTTCTATCAATTAAATTTCTATTTATTGATTACCAAAAGGTAAAGGAGATGTTCAAATGAAAAATTTACAAACTAAAAATTTCATATTCACTGCATTTGGAGGCATCTCTTGCTGTTGTTGCTGTTCTTGTAATCACTAAGAGTAACAGAAATATACCTATGCAATAAAAAATATAGGTATATTCCGCTATAATTTCACAGGAATACTTAGGCCTCGTAGCCTAGTTACCTCTAACAACAGATAAGATAAGGAGAAATGAAGATGAAAAAGAACGTTATAGAATTAATAGGAAATACACCACTTATAAATTTGGAAAAAATAGACAAAAACATATTTGTAAAATTGGAGAACAAGAATCCAGGAGGATCTATTAAGGACCGTACAGTCCTAGGTATGATATTGGGTGCAGAAGAAAAGGGCCTACTAAAGGCTGGCGATAGAATAGTTGAGGCAACTAGTGGAAACACTGGTATAGCTACTGCCATGATTGGTAAAAGCAGGGGCTACCAGGTAACTATAATAATGCCTGAATCCATGAGCGTCGAAAGAAGAAGCATGATTAAGGCCTATGGGGCTGAGCTTATTTTGACTGAGGCAGCCAAGGGCATGCAGGGAACCATAGACAAGATGAACGAGCTACTAGCCACTGGTGACTACAAGTCTCTAGGCCAGTTCGACAACAGGGACAATCCTGACTACCACTACAAGACAACTGGACCAGAAATATACACCGAATTAAGGGATGTGGATATATTTGTGGCTGGTATAGGTACTGGTGGTACCCTTTCAGGCATAGGGTCTTACCTAAAGGACCAGAATCCTAATGTTAAGGTTTATGGTATCGAACCAGAAGCCTCTCCAATTATTACAAAGGGCCAGGCTGGACCACATAAGATTCAGGGAATTGGTGCAAACTTTATACCAAAGAACTACTTTGCTGATATTGTAGATGATCTAATCTTAATTTCTGATGACGAGGCCTATGAAATGGTAAGACAAGTAGCCAATGATGAGGGTATCCTACTAGGTATATCTGCCGGGGCTAATATAGCTGCTGCCAAGAGGTTGGCTGAAAGGTTCCCAAATAAGAAGGTCGTTACAGTTGCTCCAGATGGGGCAGATAAGTATATGTCAATGGGTATATTTTAATCGGATGTCGCCGAGTATTTTGTTTGAGATTGAGATGGTGATGTAGATGAAATTTATAAAGAACATTGATTATATTATAGCTAATGACCCTGCATCCAGCAGGGGTAAGATAAAATTTTTGAATAGACTGATGGTATTTATTATATATCCATCTGTTCATGCCCTAATAGGCCACAGTATATCCCACACCCTTAGCAATATGGGCCTAAAGTTCCTAGCCAGGCTGGTATCCCAGATATTTAGGTTCCTAACTGGTATAGAAATCCACCCAGGAGCCACTATAGGCCATAGTATCATGATAGACCATGGTATGGGTGTTGTAATCGGAGAAACTGCAGAGGTCGGCAATAGGGTTACAATCTATCAGGGAGTCACTCTAGGGGGCACAGGCAACCACACAGGCAAGAGGCACCCTACAGTAGGTAATGACGTTATAATAGGCTCAGGAGCCAAGGTATTAGGTCCTGTGACACTTGGAAACGAGGTCAAGGTTGGTGCCAACAGCGTAGTCCTACACGATGTGCCAAATGGGGCAACAGTCGTAGGTATACCCGGCAAGATTGTAAAGATAAAGAATACTAGTTCAAAGGTGATCAACCTAAACGAAAGGTTGGCTGCTGAAGGTTCTATGTACTTCATTTAGTATAATAAATAAAAACAGAAGATGATGTGACCCCAAAAAGTTAGACTTTATTAGCGAGACAGTTTATGCTGCCTCGCTATTTTTACGCAGCCAAGGCGGAGAACCTGTATTCAATAGGACTCATCCGTCCTACCCTTACTATCAATTTCATAGTACTTAAATTCACTTGTATCAGTTCTTATCTTTTGGTGCGCAATAGAAGTATTAAATCTACGATTGATTCTATTAGGTGCAACTCTACCAACCTTACCCTTGTAAGAGTTGTAGCGTCTACTCTTGCAAGTATATACTGATGTTTCAACGATATTTTTAACTACACATGTTTCATTTTTATTTGAACTCAATGACTTTTTCCGACCTCTCTTTTGAGGTCGGTGCCTTTTTTAATAATCTATATTCCTTTTTTTATGATAGTCTATTATCTTAAATTTACGTTCTTCCATGGCCTTCAATATTTTCTTTAGATTTTTGCTGTTGTTGATTATATAGGACAGTGTAGCATTTTTATATAAACAGCTTTTGAGTATACAGATTATTTTAAATTTTCCAATATTTATATTGATAACTGTTTCGATTTATGTTATACTTACTTTAGTCAGAAAACAATGTGACTATAGTCTCTATCTATATTAATGCTATCCCACAAAAAGGGTTGGATATAAAAGAAAAAAAGTAGTATTAACTACAAGTATATTACACGAGGAGGTGTTACATATAAAGAAAAAATTTTTTGCATTATTTATAGTCTTGGCTTGTGCTATTTCTGTTATTAGACCAATACAAGCTGCTTAGTTGCCTAAAGAGGTTGAAGAAAATTATAGGATTATGGGAATGAGTGATGAAGATATCAGAAATATCAAAATCGAATTAAAGTCAGAAAATAGTGATAATGCTTTAACAAATACAGAGCGTGAATTTTACAAAAATAGAGGCTTTAGTGATTCGGATTTAGATTTGATGGTGTCAAATTCTTCAGGCTTAGAAAGTCAAGTTGCTCTCAGAGTTCATGGATCTTATCCTAGAGAAAAAGAGATATCTATAATGTGGACTTGAATGGTGGTCAATTTGGACAGGCTATTTACCTTCCAGAAATGATAGACTCTGGTTATGTGTATAAAATATATATTAAAGGAGATGGATATTAAATGAAAAATACGAAAAAAATTTTATCCCTATTCTTAACACTATTTCTAATAACCGCTTGCTCTAAGCAGGGCGTTTCTCAGGAAAAAATTTTTGTATTTGAGTCTGACCCTTCTAAAAGCAAGTCCTTTGCCCATATTTATGACAGAGAACTTAATGAAGTAAAGAAAGTCGACTTAAATACATACCTAATTGGACAAAAATTTCAAAATCTATCACAATATAATAATAATTTAGTGCTTGCATGTAATCTAAGTTCAGAGAGTGATAAATCTCCATCTAATAGTTTTTTAATATTAAATAACAAAGCACTTGAATTCAATAAGGTTAACTTGAAATATGGCAGCCTTGACACAATAGCAGTTGATGATAATTTTGTATATGGTTCATCCCAGAATAGAGGAAATCTTGTTATCGAAAAAGCAAGTCTTGACAATAAAAAACAAGAAAATAATATAAAGCTTGAAATTAAAGATAGATTCAGTGATTATATTGGTCAAACTGACAAGTATATCTACCTACATCTAAATTATTCACCACCAGGTGAAAAATCTGAACTTGCTATTTTGGATAAAGAAAATTTAAAAGAACTTAAAAGGATCCCCCTAAATAAAAAAGATGTATCCAAGGTCAAGTCCTCCAAGCTGATAGATAACAGGATTGTACTAGTTGGTGGAAATAGTTATCATGAAGGTGCCATAAGCTCTATTGACCTAAATACAGACATAGTTAAAAGCAGTAAAATTACAGGTCAGTGTATGGGTATCGCTGAAATGAACAATAAATATTATATCATATCATGTGATGATGAAACTAACCCTAATTCTAAATCAACTATATGGCAACTTAACAAAGATTCTCTAGAAGCAAAAAAAGTTAAAGAGCTTAACCATAGGATATTGAATGTAGCTACACTGGACAAAGGCCTTGCCTTCTTGGCTCTCAATGAAATTTGGGTCTACGATAATAACTTCAAACTTGAGAATCACAAGAAATTGGATAATGATTTTAATCTAGAGATGGCTACAATTAACTAATAAAAATTTGAAGCGAGAGTATGCAAAAAACTCTGTAAATTAAAATAAGTCCTTCTATGGTAAAATATTATACAGCCAAATAAATTAAAGGCGTTTGCTCTATTCCTTGTGAAAATGAGTATGACGCCTTTTTTTAATCTATATTCCCTTTTTCTTATAATAGTCCAAGAGCCTTCCTTTACGTTCTTCCATAGCCTTCAACATCTTCTTTAGATTTTTACTAGTCAAGCCATCATTATCGGCAAAACCATCTTCAAAACCTAATTCTTTATTGGCATTAAATTCATCATCAATAAGGTCGGCTTCCGTATCCATCCTGGCAGACATAACCTTGTACTGGTCTCCTATCTTTGCAAGATAAATGATAGAATGGTTAGTCCTACCACTCTTAGTACTCACCTTCTTACCAGCATATGAAACCTCTATAGGGTCTAATCCTATTTCACTTGTATCTAGATCTACCTTGACATACTTTCCTACCCTAGAAATCTCTATAAATTTAAACTTATAATCTAGCTTCTCGGTTTGAGAGTCTGACCTTATAAGCTCAGCATAGGCCCTCTTGATATCATTTCTGGCTCTCAAGTATTCCTTGAATTTATCATTTCCAAGAGTTGAAAAATCGTTGCTACCTCTCAGGCTAGAAAAATCAGTCTTTATAAAACTTTCACTAGTTTCCCTGATCTTTCTTTCGTCCTCTTGGCTTATATGAGTATTACTATAAGCGCAAAAAGAAGATGATATAGTTATTAGTACAACTAGAAGAGGTAATATTACCTTATTTCTTGATCCCATTTACACCCACCTCCCAAGGTAGAAAATATATATCTATACAAATTTAAATATTTAAAGCTATAACTATATGATATATGAAGTGATAGCTAATTTCAAGCACCTTTTTATAAATCTCTCCTAGCAAGAATATAAAAATCCTATTAAAAAAGACCATAAAGCTAGCTAGCTTTATGGTCTCCAAAATTCAAAAAACTATATTCTTTGACCGCAATGAGGGCAGTAAGGGTCTTATTTATTGATTTCTCTTAGGCTGTAAACCCTCTTGTCCTGAGAATCTACATGCCTTCTATTTACTGCTACCATAGCCTTTAGAGTATCTAGAGAAGTCATTATCTCTGTCTGGAACTCTATGGCAGTTCTCCTCATCTTGAAACCGTCTCTAGTAGAGTCGTTACCCTTTGTTGGTGTATTGATAACCATATCAACTTCCTTGTTTCTGATTACATCAAGTATATTTGGTCTAGGCTCTTCTACCCTGTTTACTACCTCACACTTAACACCCGCTTCATTTAGGGCCTTGGCAGTTCCCTGAGTGGCTACAAATGTATAGCCTATATCCTGCATGTCCTTAGCCAATTCTATGAACTCTGCCTTGTCGTTGTTGTTAACCGTAGCTAGGACCTTCTTCTTTTCTTCAGATACCCTCTGGCCTGATGCCAAGAAGCCTTTGTATAGGGCCTCTTCAAGAGTCTCTCCTACACCCAATACTTCACCTGTAGACTTCATTTCTGGTCCTAGGCTTACCTCTACCTTAGATAACTTTGACATAGAGAATACAGGTACCTTTACGCATACGTGTGAAGGTGTTTTATAGACTCCTGTACCAAAGCCTAGGTCTTTTAGGTCATAGCCTATCATACACTTAGTAGCCAGGTCTATAATTGGTACACCACTTACCTTTGAGATATATGGTACTGTACGGCTGGCTCTTGGGTTTACCTCTATAATATAAAGCTCATCCTTGTATTCTATAAACTGAATGTTTACCATACCTACTACATTCAGATTAAGGGCCATCATCTTTGTATATTCATATATCTTGTCCTTTATCTTGTCTGATATACCCTGGCTAGGATACATTGTTATAGAGTCTCCAGAGTGGACTCCTGCCCTCTCCAAGTGCTCCATAATACCTGGTATTAGTATATCCTTACCATCGCAGATAGCGTCAACCTCTATCTCCCTACCAGTCAAGTACTTGTCTATCAAAACCGGGTTCATAGGGTCCCTATCAAAGGCGTCTTCTAGGTACTGAGTCAACCTTACTTCATCATAAGTTATCTCCATACCCTGGCCTCCTAGGACATATGATGGTCTAACTAGGACTGGATAACCAAGCTGTGTAGCAACCTCTACACCTTCAGCCACTGACCATACACCCTTACCCTTAGGTCTATTTATATTCAAGCTTTCTAATAGGTCTTCGAACTTTTCCCTATCTTCTGCTGCATCTATATCCTTGAAGTCTGTTCCCAGGATCCTTACACCCTTTTCACTAAGGAATTTAGCTAGCTTTATAGCTGTCTGGCCACCAAACTGTAGGATTACTCCCTCTGGCTTTTCCTTTTCTATGATGTGGTATACGTCTTCTTCTGTCAATGGTTCAAAGTATAGCTTGTCAGATGTATCAAAGTCTGTACTTACTGTTTCCGGGTTGTTGTTGATGATTATAGTCTCTATTCCCAACTTCCTAAGTGCCATTACAGCATGTACTGAACAATAGTCAAACTCTATACCCTGGCCTATCCTGATAGGCCCTGAACCTAGAACAATGACCTTTTTCTTGTCGCTGATTTCTACTTCATCATACTCTTCATAAGTTGAGTAGTAATAAGGTGATACGGCATCAAATTCACCTGCACAAGTATCAACCATCTTGTAAGAAGGCCTTATCTTATATAGCTTTCTCAACTCTACCAGGTCTTCTGTGTCTATCTTCATAAGGTCTGCCATACCCTTGTCAGAGAAGCCCTTCTTCTTTAGTTCAAGAAGGTATTCCTTGTTAAGGTCTTCTATCTTCATGACTCTTAACTTTTCTTCCTGGTCTACTATCCACTTGAACTTGTTTAGGAACCATTCATCCACACCTGTAATAGTAGATATCATCTCTAGCTTGTAGCCCCTCCTGATCATCTCAGCCAGGTCGAATATTCTCTCATCATCTGGAACTACTATACTTTCCTTTAGCTGGGCTAGAGTCTTGCCCTCTGATGCCTTGTGAACTAGTGAGAACTTGCCTGTTTCTAGGGACCTGATTCCCTTTAGGAAGGCTGATTCAAAGTTTGAACCTATACTCATTATTTCACCGGTAGCCATCATCTTAGTTCCAAGCTTTCTGTTGGCATGCTTAAACTTGTCGAATGGCCACTTAGGTATCTTGACTACCACATAGTCTAGGGTAGGCTCAAAGCAGGCATTTGTCTTCTTAGTTACTGCATTTTCTATTTCATCTAGTGTGTATCCTAGGGCTATCTTGGCTGCAACCTTGGCTATTGGATAACCTGTAGCCTTAGATGCTAGGGCTGACGACCTAGATACTCTTGGGTTTATTTCTATAATTGCATATTCCAGACTCTTAGGATTTAGGGCCAACTGGACATTACAACCACCCTCAACTCCTATGGCATCTATTATATCTAGTGATGCTGTTCTTAGCATCTGGTATTCTAGGTTAGATAGGGTCTGGCTAGGTGCTACAACTATTGAGTCTCCTGTATGTACACCTACTGGGTCTATGTTTTCCATATTACAAACTGTAATACAGTTACCATTAGAGTCCCTCATCACCTCGTATTCTATTTCCTTCCAACCCTTGATAGACTTCTCCAACAGGCACTGAGTTACCGGACTTAGCTCTAGACCATGAGTCAGGATTTCTCTCAAGTCTTCCTCTGTCTCTGCTATGCCACCACCTGTACCTCCAAGTGTATAGGCCGGCCTAACAACTACTGGATAGCCGATTCTATTTGCATAGGATAGACCCTCTTCTAGGGTAGTAACTATGTCACTCTCTATTACCGGTTGGCCTATTTCCCTCATTACCTCTCTAAAGGTATCCCTGTCTTCACCCTTCTTGATAGATTCAACAGATGTACCGATTATCTTTACCCCGTACTTGTCCAGGATACCCGCTTCATATAGGTCTACTGCTAGGTTTAGGCCTGTCTGACCACCCATACCTGCCAAAAGACTGTCTGGTCTTTCCTTTTCGATTATCTTTTCTATAAAGTCTAGAGTCAAAGGCTCTATGTATATATGGTCAGCTATTTCTTGGTCAGTCATTATAGTAGCTGGATTTGAGTTTATTAGAACTACCTCTATCCCTTCTTCCTTTAGGGCCTGACAAGCTTGTGTTCCAGAATAGTCAAATTCTGCAGCCTGGCCTATGATAATTGGACCTGATCCCAATACTAATGTTTTCTTTATACTCTCTATTTTAGGCATCTTTAACTCCTCCCTACTCTGCTATCTCTAAAAATTTATCAAATACATACTCACTATCAAGTGGTCCAGGACAAGCCTCTGGATGGTACTGGACACTATAAATTGGAAGTGTATTGTGCCTCATACCCTCAACAGTATTGTCATTTAGGTTGACCTGGGTAACCGTCATATCCTGAGGAACCTCAGTTACATAGTAGCCGTGGTTTTGAGATGTGATAAATATCTTATTTTCTTCAAAGTCCTTAACCGGGTGGTTTCCTCCCCTGTGGCCAAACTTTAGCTTACCGGTCTTACCACCAAGGGCAATTGCTAGAATCTGATGGCCTAGGCATATGCCAACTATTGGCTTCTTGCCTATCATCTGTCTAACATTTTCAACTATATCTTCAAGGTCTGCAGGGTCTCCAGGCCCGTTTGAGAGGAATATAAGGTCTGGATCTATAGCCAGAACTTCTTCATAGCCAGTCTCTGCAGGGAAGATTGTAATATCACAACCTCTTCCTGCAAAGTTTCTGATTATATTTTCCTTAACACCGAAGTCCATTATAGCAACCCTCTTACCAGGTCCTTCTATATGCTCTATGGCTGTTCTACCTACCATCCTGACAGCCTGACTATTGTCAAAAGACTCTATCCTTGACTTAACATCAGATAGCTTAGTATGTTCAGTAGTTATTACCCCCCTCATTGTTCCCTTATTTCTTAGAATCTTTGTAAGGGCCCTTGTATCTATACCTTCTAGGCCTATTACCTTGCTCTGCTTTAGGTAGGTATCTATATCCATCTCACACCTGAAGTTTGATGGCATATCACTCTTTTCTCTAACTATAAAGCCACTTACCATCACCCCGTCTGACTCCTTGTCTTCCAGGTTTATACCATAGTTACCTACCAAGGGATATGTAATAGTTACTATCTGACCATAGTATGATGGGTCAGTAAGTATTTCCTGGTAGCCTGTCATAGAAGTGTTGAATACTACTTCTCCGACACTATCTTCAATATAACCAAAGGCCTTGCCTTCAAAAATCGTTCCGTCTTCTAAAATTAATCTTCCCTTCATGTGATGCTCTCCTTTTAATGAGACTAGGTACTCCTATCACCCTAATCGGCCACAGTACCTGGTCAAGATTTATACTAATGCCTTTTCTATCTCTTCAACTATAAGGTCTGCTGCCTTTGCCGGGTCTTCTGCCCTAGTTATAGGCCTGCCTACTACCAGGAGCTTGGCCCCGTTTTTTATAGCCTGGCTAGGTGTTACAACCCTCTTTTGGTCGCCAACTTCAGCAGACTTTGGCCTGATGCCTGGACACACTGTCACGAAGTCATCCCCACAGGCTGCTACTATATCTTCTACCTCCTGGGCTGAACACACAACACCGTCTAGGCCTGCCTCCTTGGCCAGCTTGGCCCTCTTTATTGCTGCCTCCCTGGTAGATAGGTTACAACCCACACTTGCCAGGTCTTCATCACTCATAGATGTCAATACTGTTACTCCTACTATTAGGGGTTTTTCTATGCCCAGCCTAGCCGCTTCTTCCTTGGCTATATCTGCACACATCTTCATTCCTTCGTAGTCTGATACATGAATTGTCATCAGCCAGACACCATCCTTGATACAGGCCCTTACAGCCGACATCATGGTATTAGGTATATCGTGGAATTTCAAGTCCAAAAATACCCTCTTACCCTTAGATTTTAGGTAGTCTAGAGTCTTCCCCCTAGATGCTATATAGTTTTCTAGTCCCAGCTTAAAAATCTCTACACTATCATCCAATTTGTCAATTAGTTCTACTGCCTTTTCATAGTTGTCAGTGTCTATTGCCACCATCAACTTACTCTTTCCACTTATCATACATTCTCTCCTGTCTGATTAAGGCTTTTAGGTACAAAAAAATCCTTACACCCAGTTGAGATACAAGGGTATAAGGATAAAATACGCTCCATAAGCTAGGATTGTTTAACACAATCCTCTATTTTAGACCTCTCAGGTCCTATCCTTACCAGTCTCTCTGGACCAGCTTAAAAGACTTAATCTATTTTTTAGTGCAGTCGCATCTCTGTACGACCTCTCTTGCACCTTACAGATTATCTTACCATAAATAGGGGTCTATTACAAGATTTTTTTGAGTTTGACTGTCTTTTACAGCCATGCTGTTACTTGTTTATTTTCATGATTTCTTCTGCCTTTTCCTTGAACCTCTTCCTCACTGAAATCTTACCTATAGACTTCGAATTACTTTTTAGGAGTTTCTTCATTGCTGATGCCAGTATTTCCCTGTTTTCTTCATCCATACTTCTTAGATTCTTAATCATAGCCAGGGCTGCCTGGACCTCCTTACCAGATATATCGCCCAACATGTTTGCATCTGTTGATTTCACTATCAGGTCATAGAATTCGTCTACAAATTTACCCCTTTCATCCCTGTCAAGACTGGCAAGCCATATCTTCAGGGTACGGTTGATATAGGTAGACTGGTCTGTGAACTTGTCTTTCTTAACAAACTTTCTACCTTTAACATCCCAGTTAAGGCCATCATGCTGGATTATACCATTATCACCCCTGGCATTTACTATGAAGTACTCTTCTTCATCATCCATGAGTATGCCAACTACAGATCCCTGGGGTAGAAGTTTTACTACTTTCTTGGCAGTTTCCTTATATTCAGGAGTCTTTAGTATTTCTTCGGTAAAACCCGGACCATCATTATTATATATTTGAACAACCCTCTTTCTGTATGCTTCTTCTATACCTACATGGGCATAGACCGCTAGATTACCTCCCTTAGAATGTCCACCTGTATAGACCTCCTGGTCCTTGTATTTATCCAGGATATGCCTTAGATAGGTCACAGCATCCTTCTGGGCCATTACAGGGGCGGAGAAACACATATTAAAATCTTCCTTAAAACCTACTAAACTGTCATCAGTCCCCCTATAGGCTACATATATCCAGTTTCCAAAAGCAAAGGTCATGGCACAAAATTGGCTCTCATTGTCATGGTCATACTTGTATATGTAGTCTGATATTCTTACTGACCTATACCTTTCTACCTGACCAAGCCTATTTAAAAGCTTTTCTATCTTCTTTATAAAATCTCTTGTCTCCTTCCTTGTCCCTCTTTTTTTAGACTCAGCATAGGCTTTAGAGGCCTCCTCTAGGCTATTAGCCCCTCTCAGCATATCAAAATTCAGATATGATACCATAGAGAAGATTAGATTATCTACTTCATTTATCCCATCTTGGTCAAAGCTTATATCCCCTCTCCAGTCTAAATAGTCCATTATATTATTCATCTTTACCGTCCTCCACACATTAGTTGATATATTCCCATATAAGTAAGACCCCACTTCATCTCTTAGCCCTATTCCTCAATCTATCTCATGATTCTTTATACCTATATTTTTCTACTCCCCATACCTAAATACCTTTTTAAAATTCGTATACATTATAAATTTATTAAAACTAGTATATTAATAATGTATTGGATATTCCTCCTGTTTTTTCCCTAATTTCTGCTTTTAATTTTATCTTCAAAAACAGCCTCTATAATTACCATATTAGTACCTAAATAGGAACTGTATTTTTATAATAGATTAAATTAGTTACATATTAGGAACTAAATATACACTTTTAGCTACATAAATAGTACTTTTTAAGGAACTATTTATGTATATTTGTATAAAAGTGTAGCTATTTAGGAACTAATATGTTATAATTATAGGGTAAAGGAGTTATAGGATTATGACTAAAAAAGAAATTCAAGACAAAAATATAGCTACAAGCAATCTTGATAACAAAAATCCGGCTTTAGAAGGGAATTTTTCAAATAAAAATATAGAAGAATCCATAAAAAAACCAGCAGAAGGCGGATATGAAGAAAATAAAAAAGATGAATCAGTAAGTGAAGGGCTTAAAACGGCTACTATTAAAAAGAAAAAGAGGGAGGAAGCAAGAATGGACACACAAATAATAGGATTAGACATAGGTAGAGGCTACGTAAAGGGTTATTCCCTATATAATGACAAGGAATATTCATGCCTTTTCAAGAGCGTATATGGGGATGGTAGAAACATATCTCTAGAAGACTACAAGAAAAATCCAATTTATATAGAGCTGGATGGTAACGAATATTTTGTAGGAGACCTATCTGAAAAAGAAAGTATGAAATGCATTAGGAATGCTGGTGATAGCAAGGTTTCACCAGTTGTAAGAATCCTTATAAGTGCTGCCCTAAGCGAGATTGCAGTATCTGACAGTGTCAGCCTTATCCTGGGCGTCCCATACAAGATCTTCAAAAAGTCCACTCTTAAAGAAGTTGAAAAAGAATATAGGGACTCTACAATAGTTGTAAAGAACAAGATAAACAACAGTGTTAAGACTATAAAAATAGAAAATGTAAACATATTTAGGGAGGCAGACTCCGCCCTTATCTATGCAATGGGCAACAGAATCAATGAAAACAATCCAGTTGGTATGGTAAATATAGGCTTTAGAACTACTGAGCTTAGTTACTTTGACAAGGGCTTCAAGTTCAATGACAAGCTAAGTACAACTATTGAATCGGGTAATCAAAACGCCCTAAAAATAGTTCAGAAAAGACTTGTAGACATTGGTATTACTAAGAGTTTACCTGAAATAGACACAGCAGATGACTATCCAGAACTAAAGGAACTAGCCTATAAATTGACTTCAGATGATACTAATGAAATTATCGAAGAAACTTGGAACAACCTAGGTGAAATGGAGATATTTGTATCAGGTGGAACTGCACTAAACCTTAAACTAAATGCCAAGTACAAGGTGGTAGACGACAGCCAGATGGCCACTGCAAAGGGTCTGTATGAAGTTGGCGTAAAGCTTGAAAAATAAGAGGTTGGTGGATAGGACTTGAAAAATAATAGAATCAGATTAACGTCATACATTAGTCCGGACCTCGACGACTTGATACAGGATTATATGGATGACAACAACATCTCCACCAAGAGCCAGGCCCTTGAAAGGATGTTAATAGAGTTTAAATATATAAAAAATGAGGTCACTTTCCTAAGGGGAATTATAAGTGGTGGTGGCTTTCAACAGAATGCCCCCTTTATGAGCTCACAGAATGCCCCTAGGAGGCTTTTGAACGAGCGTGACAAGGTAAAGGATAGCATAGCGGATATTTTCTCTAATATGCCCGATTAGAGTCTCATATTGACAAGTTTATATGTATGGCTTACAAATCCCTTATTAAAATTGAATATTTACCCGGGAGAGACAGGAAAAATCCTGACTCTCCTTTTTTATAGTCCGATTTTATAACTTTGACCCTTGACATCTATTACGGATTATGATATATTACAGATAAAGATATATCATATAGTGTAATAGAAAGGGGAAAACATGGGAAGAACAGCAAACAGTGGTGCTCTTACCGAATCTATCTTTTACATCCTATTACGACTTCACAGTCCCGCACACGGTTACGCCCTTATGAAGGATATAGCCCAGATGACAGATGACCGCCTTAATTTAGGAGCAGGATCCCTCTACGGAGCCTTGGACACCCTTCAAAAAAGGGGCTGGATCAAAGCCTTGGATGAATATCCACAAGATAGAAAAAAAGAGTACATAATCACGGATACAGGAAAGGAATTCTTTGAAAGGGACTTGGTTCGCTTAGAAGAAATGTTACAAAATGCAAAGAAAGTAAAGGAGGCAGCAAATGAAAACTATCGTTAAAAAGTCTTTTTTGGACATCCAAAAAGAAGAAGAATGGTTGAACCAAGAGGGTGAAAATGGCCTTATGTTAATTGGTTACCACAATGGCGAATACGAATTTGAAGATGTTTCACCAACCAAATACCAGTACAAGATCGATATTCCAAATTATACTGGTTATAAGAGGAAGAACTATCTTGCATTTTTGGAAGAAAGTGGCATATCAGTTGTTTCAGACTATGCTGGCAGGGTCTATCTTAGAAAGAATACTGCCGATGGCCCTTTGGACCTCTATACCGACAGCAAGGAAATTAGAAATCAAATAAGCAAGCGATACGCTCATTTTTTCAGCATCGGCATAAGTCAGTTGATTTTGGGAATTTTTCTATTGTATAGTACTTTGAATACTGTAAAAGATAGGGGCCTTCCATTTGTGTTTACAATCATTGTCGACCTAGGTCTTATTGTTTCTGGACTTATCTTCTTAGTCATGGCTATACGAAAGCACAGAAACTACTCCATCCCTAAGGATGAAAAAAATCTTTGGGAGTAACTTGTAAAAGCAAATTATAAAAATTAGACCATAGAAGGAGGGCTTGTATTCTTATCAATATATCTAGAATACAAGCCCCCCTCTTTATCAAAGTCGCTTAAGGGCGATTTTTTATTTGTTTAAATAAGGCAGATAAGATATTAGTCTCATTACTCATTTATACTCAATATAGATGAGTCCGCATTGAAGGTATTAACATTGTACAAGAATAGGACATCTGTCACATCATTATTGTTAATGACATCACTAAGACTTCCAGTAAAGTACCTCATATCAACTACGCTTATCTCTGAGAAGCTAGTAGCTAGGAAAGGTATCATCGCATTGGCGTATGAGTCCTTTATAACTAAAATCTTCCTCTCTGTCTCTACACTCGTCCTGATCTTAATCTGAGAGTGGTTACCTCCTGTAAAGACCTCATACTGGTCCCTGGCTGATAACTTTGATGAGTCATAAAGACTTGGCACCTTCTTCTTAGTATCGTAATACTTTGTAATTACAGGTGCATTGTCCTGTGTTAGGTATAGGTATATATCCTCTGGCTTACCAATTTCTGCCCCAGTCTTGTAGTATAGGCTACCCCTAAATGAATCAGAGGCTTGTGACCTATTAAAGTTGTTCTGACTCGTTGGCTCTATATTAAGTGCCTTGCAAAAATCTGTATATGCATAGAAGGCACCATCTGTAGTCCAATGATGGTCAGTCTTATAGTATAACTGTTCACTATTCTTAAGCTTATTAAATGTCTGCTCTACATCTACCATCCTCACCTTGTTGCTCAACATGGATGTTACAGCCTTCAAATAATCCGTCTGAGAGTCCACAGGAGCGTTTTTAGGCATTAGGTGACTATAAACATCAACCTTGTTAGGTACAAGCATCATAGACACCTTTAGCTTCTTATTTGAGCTAGCAAACTTATTGATTGCATCAACCTTTAGCTTGGTGATATTTGGATTTTCAGCCTTGAAACCTTCCATCAGGTATCCGTCTGAGCCCAGATATACACCATTTATCTCCTTCTTGCCCATCAACCTGTCTAGGTTGGCCTTGGTCTTTATAAAACCTGCCCTATTTGGGAATTGGTCTGACATATGTACGGCCTGTTTATCAGAGTACTTACCAGTTATAAATGATGAAATAGTAAACTTAGGCCTTTGCTCTAACTCCCTGTTTTCTGCTATGGATGTGGCCTGGTCCCTGTGAACTAGGACCGCCAACATTATCAAAATAGTCAATCCTACGAAGGCTACTGGTAGAATCCTATAAAAGGTCTTATCCAACTTTTCTCTTCTGTCACCCTTTATATACTTGCCCTTGTCACCCCCTGATACCAAGAAGTTTATAAGCAGGGTAAGTCCATATATGATAGTCGAAGGAATGGCCTTAAAGTTTCTAGACCTTCTTTTTGCTGGTCTGACCGCCTTGTTTGGCCTCTTTTTAGACTGGATTGCCTTCTGATTTGGTCTAGTCTGGCTTGGTCTAGCCTTCTCTGGCCTTCTCTGGCCTTCTTGATCTGGTCTTGGCCTAGCATTTCTAGTTGGCTGGGCCTTCTGATTTGGCCTAGGTCTAGTCTTTGTAGCCTGCTTTGTAGCTGGTTTAGCAACCTTTCTTGTAGGCTGTTTTATCGGCTGACTACTTGACTTTTTAGTCCTTTCCTGTCTTTCCTGACTGGGTCTAGTCTTCTTGGTTTTATTGGCAGAGCTCTTTTGACTAGGCCTCTTTTTTGCAGTTTTTATACTTCTAGGACCTTCTTCAGGTCTCTTTTTCTTCTTTTTCCTAGGTGGATCATTCTCTATTTCCATTAGTTTTCTTAGGCTTTCAGGCATCTTCGGTTCTTCATAACGTATTTTTTTATTCATTTATTTCACCTCCACCTAAAATTTAAAGTATAAGAATGGGCTATAGCTATCTCCTACCAAGGATGCTACTGATAGAAGTACTATCAGTAGATAGCATACTGACAAGAAGGCATATCCACCCCTGCCAAACCTACTCTTTACATTGTTTATCAAGCCTAAAACAAAAGGACTAGCACCTATAATAGCCAATACAAATAACTTCCATGAAGTTTTTAGTATGTATAGGGCATTTCCATCTATAAATCCACTAGATCCGAATACCAGTAGCCTACTATAGAAGCTAGCTATCTGGGATATTCCCTGCAGGTCAAACATTACCCAACCCAAAACTACTATTAACAAGCAGTATAAGAGCTGGATTTTTGGACTTAACTTCTGCAAGATCTTGCCTAATTTAACTTTTTCTAGGTATATAATAAGGCCAAAATATAGACCCCATACCACAAAGTTCCAGCTGGCACCATGCCATAAACCTGTAACCATCCATACTACAAATATATTCCTTAGGTGCTTTTTAGCCGAACACTTACTACCACCCAGAGGGAAGTATATATAAGTCTTGAACCAGTTTCCAAGTGATATATGCCACCTTCTCCAAAATTCTGTTGCGCTCTTGGAAATATATGGATAGTTAAAGTTTTCTGCCCACTTAAAGCCAAACATATTACCTAGACCTATAGCCATATCTGAATAACCACTAAAGTCGAAGTATATCTGTAGGGTAAAGGCTATAATACCCAACCAGGCTGTTATAGCAGACATCTTTAAGTCCGGACTAGCCTTTACGCTGGCCCATACCAAAGCTAGGTTATTGGCTATTAGGACCTTTTTACCTAGTCCCAGTATAAATTTTTCTACCCCCCTACCAAATAAGTCTGGAGATGGTCTTCTCACCAATAGTTCCTTGGCCATATCCGAATACTGGACTATAGGACCAGCCCCTATTTGAGGGAATATGCATACATATAAGGCGAAGTCTGTAAAACTCTTCTGAGGAGGAGTCTTGCCTGTATAGACATCAGCCATATATGAAATTATCTTAAATGTATAGAAGGATATACCAAAAGGAAGGCCTATCTCTACTATCTGTAGATTAGTCCTGAATATCGTATTTATGTTGTCTATCAGGAATCCATAATATTTAAAAAATGCCAATATTGCTAAATTAAATACCAATAGACACACAAAATAAAATTTGGCCTCTTCCCTCTTTTTTCGCCTGGAGTGGATAAACCTGATTCCAAACCAAGTAACTACTACAGATACCATAATCAACAATAGGTACCTAGGGTCTCCCCAACTGTAAAAGAATAAACTCAGTAGCAACAATAGGCCATTTTTAAACCTCTTTGGTACTATGGAATATAATATAATTGCTATCGGGAAGAAATAAAATAAAAATGTTAAACTAGTAAAACTCAATTATCTTCCCTCCCTTACTCATAATTTGCCTTGATTATTTTATTTATCAAGTCTACGTTCTCATAAGATATAAAATAGATGTAGTCGCCCTTCTTCTTCAAAAGACTAGAACTCATTATCTTATACTGGTCTGGCGCATAGTTTTTGAAGCTCTTTGATTGGTCATCTACCCTCTTTTGTATTCTTAAAAAAATGGTATCTGCATACTCTGGCTTGGCCTTTACTATAAGGATTTCATTGGCCAACATATTGCTCTTAGGCACATATGAAATATACTTTTCCACCTCTATCTTGTTTATACCATATAACTTCCTCAGGCTAAGGTCATTGCCCTTGACAAAGTTATCCATGCTTATTCTTTTTTCAATATTGGATCCAAGCGTTGCAAAATCAAGATTTCTAACCTTTACAAACTGGTAGGCCAATACAAAGACCAAAATCACCACCAAGATTAGGGCCATATACTTTTTCTTGTAGATAGAACTAGTCTTCATAGGTTTAATCCTGTTTAGCTTATTCTTAATAGTCTTCCCCTTCAAATCCGCCTCTATGTCCTCGCTCTTTATTATCCTAAGCCTGGCAGTCTGTTCGTAATTTACGCCCTGGCTCGGATTTGGCTCCTTGGCTGGATTTTTCTTATTTTTATCATTATTATCCAATCAGTCCACCCCCTTATATATTTTCACTCAAGAAGTATAGCCAATTCTTGTAAAAATCATACTTTAGATGGATACCATCCGGTTCATACAGATTTTTTGATGTTATTAAGCCATCTGAAGGTAGGTAGTTGGCACCTGTAGCAGATGCAACAGCCTTGGTTTTCTGTATCAGAATCTTTACATTTTCATTGTTGATCCTTTCATCCTTGGCCCTTGTAATAGTCTCATTTACAGGTAAAGGCGCCTGTAGATATACCTTCACTCCCGGGTCAAGCTTTTTAATCTTCTTAACCAAACTAATATAATTCTCCTTGAAGGCCTCAGGTGTCTGGGTATTTAGGTCATTTGCCCCATAAAGGATTACTATCTGCTTTGGTTTTAAGTTTTTAATCTCATTTAAGTGCTTACTGGCCTGGTTTACATGTTCACCCTTACTAGCTAGAACGCTAGTAGGGCCTAGTATATTAGCCTGTTTCAAATATTCTGTTATTGAGTCACCAAGAAAGACCACATCATCAAACCTTGATTTGGCCTTGGTCATATTAAACTTAGTAATAGAAGTATCCTTATTTACCTTATTGATTTCTTCTTCCACATCGTCAATACGCTGATTTTCTTGCTTCTTTATAAATGACAATGTCCACTCTATACTGGCCTTGCCTGACCTAGCAGAATCTGCAGCATATGCCCCATATGCCGTGGCACTAGTCACAATCATCGCAGCACTAAGTGCTAAAAGCTTACTTTTTCTCATATACATCTTCCCATTTCTATTTTATAAATTCCTTATTAATTGCCTTAAAAGTTCCTGAACTGCATATTGCAAAACACACTTATATTCTAATACTTAATTATACCATAACTGAATGATAAAAAAAGTAGAATTTGTGGAAAAATTGACTAATTTATCCACATATACACAGATTTATCCCCCATTTAGATCCTTTTTTCCAAAAATACCTAAATTCAGGCAATCAATAAACTAATCAAGAGGGATGATACACACAATTTCATCTAGTCTAGAGTCAAGTCTCTTGCTCTTTACTAGGCTCCCATCTCCCAATCTTTCAAATAGGACTATATCATTTGAATCCTGGTGACCTACTAGGATAAATTTTTCATCCGGGCTAAGGGCAAAGTCTCTAGGATTTTTTCCACCACTCCCTATATTTTGTAAAAATCTTATGCCACCCTCGTCACCTAATTCGTATACACTAAGGCTATCATGCCCCCTATTGGATACATATAGGTTATGCTTACCCGCCTTATTTTTTATCTTGCTTACCTTGATAGCTGCCCCACTATTGCCTGTGAAGCTCTCAGAGCCCACAGGAAGGCTTGAAACCCTATTTACATGTCTTAATATACCCTTGACATCATCATAGGCTAGAACCTCAACTGTGGAGTCTAATTCCCCCATCAGGTATGCATACTTCGAGTCCGGACCAAAGACCATATGCCTAGGCCCCATACCAGGCCTTGTCTGGTAGCTTGCAACCAGAACTGCCCTATTATCATCAATACAATAGGTATCAATCCTATCTCCCCCTAAATTTACAACTAAGGTATATTTATCATTGGGGTCCTTGATAGCCATATGGCACCTAGGCCCATCCTGGTTGGGACTAACAGGACCAGATCCCTCAAGCCCTATGGACTTGGCCAGGCTCAATCCAACCTTGTCCAAGGATAGGATATCCAACCTTCCCAGGTGGTAGTTGCTGGCATATAAAAGAGATTTTTTCTGGTCAAAATACAGGTGGCAGGGAGCCTTGCCCAACTTGCCCACCTCACTTATAAAATCAAGTTGTCCCCTCTCCTTATCAAAATCGTAGGCTAGGACTCCACCTTCATCCCTAGAGCTAAGGACAAAAAGTTTATTGGCCTCAAGAGCCATATAGGAAGGGTCTTCTATCTCCAAGAGGAGCCTACTCTGGTCCTTAGCCCTAGGTCCAAGAAGCTTATCACAAGCAAGCTTTTCCTTACCAGCTAAGCTTGAATTCATACATCCTTTATTATCTGCCTTTTCATGGCCTAATCCGTCAATACCTATATTAAGGATATGTATACCCTTGTTAGACCTCCTGGTATAACCACCCAATATAAATCTATATTCTTTCATAATTTACCTCACTATAAGTCCAAAAACCCCCTTCTTCCGGGTTTTGACTAGAAAATACTAGGTTAGTGCCTTAGGCTTATATTAAAAAAGAGCCGCCCGATCCTAACGATACAGACAACCCTTTTAATAAGCAAATTAAATCTTTAATTATTTAACTTCTACTGTTGCACCAGCAGCTTCCAATTTTTCCTTGATCTGCTCAGCTTCTTCCTTAGATACGCCTTCCTTAACAGCCTTTGGAGCGTTGTCAACAACTTCCTTAGCTTCCTTAAGACCAAGACCTGTTATAGCTCTAACTTCCTTGATTACTCCAACCTTTGAAGAACCAGCTGATGCTAGGATAACATCAAATTCGCTCTTTTCTTCTCCACCTGCAGCAGCACCACCTGCAGCACCAGCAACCATAACTGGAGCTGAAGCAGATACGCCGAATTTTTCTTCTGCAGCCTTAACTAATTCATTTAATTCTAACACTTTCATGTTTTCTATAGCTTCTAAAATCTGTTCTATTGTCATTATATTGCACCTCCGTGTATTATTTGTTTTTCTAAATTAAAATTTGTCTTATGCGATTTCTCGCTGATTTATACTACCAAACCGGCAGCCTCAACCCGCCTTATAGGTAGATTTATTAAGCTTCTGTAACTTCTTCGTCCTGCTTCTTTGCAAGAGCATCCAATAGGTAAACAAAGTTTGACATTGGAGCCTTCAAGCTGCCAAGAAGTTTTGCGATAAGTTCTTCTCTTGATGGTATAGACGCAAGAGAAACGATCTTTGCTTCATCGTAGAATTCACCTTCGACTACACCCATCTTTAGAGTGATCTTGTCAGGATTCTTATCCATGAAAGCCTTAAGTACTCTAGCTGGAGCAACTGCATCTTCATAACCGAATGCTATTGCGTTTGGACCTACTAGTAGCTCATCGTTGAAGTTAGCATATACATCTCCTTCGATCTGGCTAGCAGCTCTTCTTACCAAAGTATTCTTGTATACCTTGTAATCAACACCAGCTTCTCTCATCTGACTTCTCAAATCTGTAACCTGTTCAACTGTTAATCCCTTGTAATCTACAACGATAACAGAAGCAGCCTTTTCAAACTTTTCTGCTATTTCAGCAACTACAGCTGATTTTAATTCTATAGCCTTACTCATATTCTTAGTGCACCTCCTTCACAAAAATAAAGTTTAGCACTCACCGTATAAATATTAAAGCCCTTGTTATCAGCAGACAACAAGGGCGCAAGTATCACGTATATCGCAACCTCGGTGGGAAATTAAGCTTAGGCACCCACTGTCTACGGCAAATCTATTCTTCTTTAACATTGACAATATATCATATATGTCAACCTGTGTCAACAGTATTTTTATTATTCAGTAACTCTAACTGGGTTTACTTTTACACCAGGTCCCATTGAAGAAGCAACTGTTACGCTTCTAAGGTACTGACCCTTAGCAGCAGATGGCTTAGCCTTGATTATAGCCTCTATTAGAACCTTGAAGTTATCGAATAATTTTTCCTGGCCGAAAGATGCCTTACCAACTGGAACGTGGATGATGTTAGTCTTATCTAGTCTATATTCAACCTTACCAGCCTTGATTTCATCAATAGCCTTAGCTACATCAAATGTAACTGTACCAGACTTAGGATTTGGCATTAATCCCTTAGGACCAAGTACTCTACCTAGTCTACCTACTACACCCATCATATCTGGAGTAGCAACAACTATATCAAAGTCAAACCAGTTTTCTCCCTGGATCTTCTGAACTAGTTCTTCAGCACCTACAAAATCAGCTCCTGCAGCTTCTGCTTCCTTAGCCTTTTCACCCTTAGCGAAAACCAATACTCTCTTTGTCTTACCTGTACCGTGTGGTAACACGATAGCACCTCTAACCTGCTGGTCAGCATGTCTAGAGTCAACACCCAACTTGATGTGGGCTTCTACTGTTTCATCAAACTTAGCACTTGCAGTTTCAACTACTAGTCCTAGAGCCTGTGAAGCATCATAGTAAACACTTCTGTCTACTTTTGCAAACGCCTCAGCGTATCTCTTACCTTTTCTTGCCATTTTAATAATCCTCCTTGTGGTAATACGGTTTTTAACCTCCCACTAATAAAGACACCGTCTTTACAGTGTTGTCAACTATTTATTAGTCAACTACTTCTACACCCATACTTCTAGCAGTACCAGCGATCATCTTCATAGCTGATTCAACTGTAGCAGCATTTAAGTCCTTCATCTTTAACTCAGCTATTTCCCTAACCTGAGCTGATCTTATCTTACCAACCTTCTTCTTGTTTGGTTCCCCAGAACCTGACTGTAGGTTGATAGCCTTCTTGATTAGTACAGCAGCTGGTGGAGTCTTAGTTATGAAACTAAAAGACCTATCCTGGTATACACTGATTACAACGGGTATAATCATGCCTGCCTGATCTGCTGTCTTAGCATTAAATTCCTTTGTGAAAGCCATTATATTCACACCGTGCTGTCCTAGTGCTGGACCAACTGGTGGAGCTGGAGTGGCCTTTCCTGCAGGTATCTGTAGCTTAATCTGACCTATTATTTTCTTAGCCATTGTGTTGCACCTCCTTATATTTTTTCTATATTTTCAAGCCCTAGTGTTACTAAAGCCTTCCTACCAAATGCATTTACATAGACTTTTACTTCTTTTTTCTCAATGTTTACATCTTCTACTTCTCCGACATTGTCGACAAAAGCACCACTAATTACTCTTACTGTATCGCCAGGGTTTAAATCTATTTCACCGCTGACAATCTTTGATGCCGGAAGTTCTATTCCCATAGCCCTTACCTCATCAACTGTTAGTGGAACTGGTTTTGATCCAGGTCCTACAAACCCAGTTACCCCCTTAGTGTTTCTGACAACATACCAAGATTCATCAGTCATCTCCATCTTTACAATAACGTAACTTGGAAATACCTTTCTCTGAACCATCTTTTCCTTGCCAGTCTTTGTAGTTGTTACTACATCTTCTGTAGGAACTATTACCTGTTCGATAATATTTTCCATTCCCCTGTTCTTTACAGTGTTTTCAATTGTAGTTTTTACTTTGTTTTCATGACCGGAATAAGTATGAACAACATACCATTGCATATCTCTTTCTTCTGACATCAAAATATTCCTTTCAACGCTTAAGATCAACCGACTACTTAATCAATAGACTAAGTGCCTTTGATAATCCTAAATCTACTAGCCATACAAATAGGGTAGACACAATAACAACTCCAAGTACTACACCAGTCTTACCTGCAAGTTCTCCAACTGTGGGCCAAGTTACTTTCCTAAGTTCCTGACCTGTACCCTTTATAAACCCTACTTTTTTTTCTGATACTTGTACATTTTCCTTTGCCATTAACTCACATCCTTTACTTAGCTATATTACTTAGTTTCCTTATGAGTAGTGTGCTTCTTACAGAACTTACAATACTTCTGTAGTTCAATTCTGTCAGGATTGTTCTTCTTATTCTTAGTTGTGTTGTAGTTTCTCTGACTACATTCTGTACACGCTAAAGTTACTTTAACTCTCATCTGTTACACCTCCAAATTTGATTTTATATATGATGATATAGCTTCCTGAAAAAATCAAGTAACTATTACCTTCCAAAAATTGTATTTTTTACACCTCAAATTGACGACTCTATTCGGCCGTCTAAAATAAAATACCATACTATCTTTCTTTTGTCAATGATTTCAATGTTTTTTCACCCACTTATTTTTATAGCCACCCAGATTGATTTTTCCTAGGTGGCTATAAAGTGAATAAACTTTGAGATTCGAAGGACTAATAAATTAAATTCTTAAAAGTCGAGTTCTTCATCAGGTTCTTAAATAGGGGTACGCCCAAGATTGTTACTATTATGAATTCAGACAACATTATCTGGGCAGTCACCAATATAAATGATACTGGCTCCGGAGAAACAAAGACTATCTCCAAGCCTATCAAGATACTAAAGACTGCTGGCATCAAGGATGCTATCCATATATTTTTTATCTTGGACATAGCAGTCAAGGCCAAGAAAGAGGCCAGGGTCCCAACTACCACATCTATCATACCCAGTGATGACAGTAGATTTGAAATTGCACATCCCACTGTCAATCCCACTATATATTCAGGATTGAAAAATGCCAATAGGGTCATTACCTCTGATATCCTAAACTGGATTGGTCCATAAGATAGGGATGGAATCATCCATGTAAGTACCGCATAAATAGCAGCTATCATGGCCTGTCTTACCAGTACCTTCCTCTTTACTAAAGTTTTTGTGTTCATATTTCTATTCTCCTCCTACACCAAAATCTGTATTGTTCCAGAGAATTTCAATATTTTCCATATCTTCCATATAGGAATACTGGTCCCTAAAGTAGTCAACTATAGACTGGTCCCTCTTTACCGGGGTAGTATTCTCCACATATATATTGATACAGCCCCTCTTAAAATTCTCCTGTAGAAGTTTCATGTCCCTGTCTATCATCTCTCTCGTCTGTCCCTCTATACCCACTAGGAGACAGATATTGTCAAAATATGAAGCCACCTCTTTAGCATCCTTGAAGTATATATTCTTGTTCAAGTAGCCATTTCTGAAATCATCATCAAAACTTTCAATTCCACACTTGAAGGATACCTCTATCCCATCAAAAAAGTCCCTAATTTCATCTAACCTAGTCCTGTAGTTGTAGTAGGCTTCAAAGAATATCTCCCTGATACCCTTGGCCTTACATACCTCTTTGATGTCTTTTAGGGTCTCTTTAGGCAGTTCAAAGACTGAGGCTGAATTAATTACCTCTAGTCTGCCATACAAACCCTTGACATCTTCTAGGACCTTCTTATTCACACTAATCATTTCTTCTTCATCAATTGAGTTATCGGCGATATAATCACAAAAAAAACAGCGCCCCCATCTACACGGATGAGAACGCAGTAAAACTATCTCTCTTGGATTTTTATCGTCAATTACACTATAACGATTCATTTAACCACATCCTTGTTTTTTAAGTAGGTGACAAGAAAACTCTATATCTTGTTTTTTAAGCAGGTGACAAGAAAACTCTAGCCCCTATTATACCCACTTTTTAAGTCCGTGTCAAACATTATTACAAGCTATTTAGCGGCCCACTCCTTGGCAATCTCTACCAACAAATTAGCACCAGCCTCCAGGGCCTCCACACTTATCATTTCATTCCTACCGTGGAAGTTGATCCCCCCGGCAAAGATGTTTGGACAAGGTAGGCCCATAAAGGATAATCTAGAACCATCAGTCCCTCCCCTTATAGGGATTATTCTTGGCTCTATAGCCAGGTTTTCCATTGCCTTGACCGCTATATCTACCACTTCCATGTGGTCTTCAATTACCTCTCTCATATTGTAGTAGGAATCTTCAATTGTAAGGCTAATCCTACCACCATGCTCCTTAGATAGGTTGGAAATTCTTGTTTCAAAAAAGTCTTTCATTTCTTCAAACTTATCCCTATCGTGGTCCCTTATTATATAGTTAAGGACTGTCTCCTCTGTAGACCCCTTGATATCATTCAGGTGGAAGAAGCCCTCATAACCCTCTGTCGTCTCCGGCCTTTTGTTTTCTGGAAAGGCCTCCATAACCTGGCCTGCTATATAGATGGAATTGACCATCTTACCCTTGGCTGAACCTGGATGGACATTCCTTCCCTGTATTTTTACCACAGCAGATGCAGCATTGAAGTTTTCATACTCTAGCTCTCCAAGCTGGCCCCCGTCAAAGGTGTAGGCATACTTGGCACCAAACTTTTCTACATCAAAATAATCGGCCCCACAGCCTATCTCCTCATCTGGGGTAAAGGCCACCATTATATCCCCATGCCTTATATGGGGATTTTCAACCAGGTATTCCAGGCCCGTCATAATCTCAGCTATTCCAGCCTTATCATCTGCCCCTAGGAGGGTATTTCCATCTGTTACTATTATAGTCTGTCCCTTGAAGTCCCCTATCTCCGGATAATCTTTTAGGCTCGTAACTATTCCCTTTTCTTCATTCAAGATTATATCCCCACCATCATAGTTTTCTATAAGCCTAGGCTTGACATCCCTACCTGACAGGTCTGGGCTGGTATCCATATGGGCTATAAAACCTATTGCTACAAGGCCTTCCTCATTAGCCGGCAACTTGGCCATGACATAACACCTTTCATCTAGACTAATATCCTCTAGCCCCATTTCTTCCAACTCTGCAACCAATATTCTAGCAAGGTCAAATTGCTTGCTTGTAGATGGGCTGGTTTTAGACTCCGGATCTGACTGGGTGTCTATTGATATATACTTCAAAAATCTTCCTAATACTTTTTCTCTCATTTGATTCTCCTTAAAAAAGAGGTGCCCTAGACACCTCTTCAAAATTAATCATTATATTTAATTCCTATGACCTGATAGAAGAGTCATACCCTCATTAAAAATTAAATTTTTATTAAGTTCTTTATAGCATACTGCTAATCAAAAGTCAAGTTGTCTAGACCGGGGTCCTATGATATAATATTCTTGTCTAATGTGCGCCTATAGCTCAACTGGATAGAGCTGCAGACTTCGGATCTGTGAGTTGTGGGTTCGAATCCTACTAGGCGTGCTTTTTATTAATTTTTAACATTTTTATTTTATAGGAGCAGACTATGTACGTACTTTTTAGGGAAGAACCAATCAGCAGCGATGATATAAAAAATGAAATCCAGGAAAAAACCTTGTTCAGGGTGGAAACAGACCTTACCAAGGCTACCAAGAGGGAAGATGTTATGGCCTTTAAGCTATCTATACCTACACAAGACCTTGAACCTGGTGTAAAATTTGACTGGGATAAGAGCAGGCTAGTGGAGGATATATTTTCCAAGGCCCAGTCTCTTACAAAAGACTTCCTGGCCTTTTTCCCAAAATACACTATCCAGACTTCTTCTGCCTACAAGTGGGACGAGATGGAAGATAGGATTTATCTAGTAGTGGTAATAGCCAACATAGATATAAAGATGAAAAAGTTAGAATTGGATATACTTAAACGTATGATGAAGCAGGTAGACTAGGCTACCTGCTTTTTATATTCAAGTTTAGTCGTCAACTTTATACACATCCATCTTTACCAATCAATAAAAAAAGAAATTTTAAGAATATTTGTTTATTTTCAAAAAATTCCGTAATATAAAAGTTAATAAAATCACATTTTTGAAAACAAACATCTTATTCTGGTTAATTAAGTAAAATATGAAGAATACAGTAAAAATTATATTATAAAAAAAACATTAAAAGCTATTGACCTTTTATTTATAAGTGCTATAATATAAGTACAAGGACAGATAAATAACAAACATACTTGTACACTCAAACCAACTTATTTAGAACATAAGAGTATTATTTAAACCTGATATTTTTCGTAAGAATACAGAGCTTCTGGCTCTGTATTCTTATTTTCTAACCTGATTATTTATTGTCAAATATAGGCTTTTCAATCTAGTAAAGAATTTAAGTACAAGGTCAATTTCCTATACCTTTGCTAAAAATATCTCAAACTATGGCTTATTATATTCAGTTAAATACGTCTTCATCAAACTTTATATCAAAATTTGATACCCATATTTTAAATTTACGGTGGTAATTTATACAATTTTATGTTAATATGTTATAGTAACAGTTGATAATATGTCCCCGTAGCTCAGCTGGATAGAGCACTCGCCTCCTAAGCGAGGGGTCGGAGGTTCGAATCCTCTCGAGGACGCTTAAAATCATAGGTAAATTACCTATGATTTTTTTATGCCCTAAACCTATCTTCCTTTATTTCATAAAAAAGAGGGACCCTGTCATAAAAATTATTTTTTTCTTATCTGCAAACTTGCTTGCAAATAAATAGTTATTATGCAGGTAAGTCACCTGTCTCTACCTTACCCTTACCTAGGTACTTCAAAGTATGCTTCAATAGTACCGGGGCAAATATAGTAGTTACCACCACCATTAGGATCACAGGAGAGAACATGGATTCCTGGATAAGGCCCAACTGATGCCCTTTTTCTGCAACTATTAAGGCTACCTCTCCTCTTG
>ERZ773099.269-NODE-269-length-45945-cov-5.226651_pt1 | contig 45945 bp, 42 predicted proteins | sample MGYA00511120_ERZ773099 | MGnify/ENA primary metagenome ERZ773099 (study PRJEB29015, sample SAMEA2738012) | human oral metagenome | biome: human oral; feature: human-associated habitat; material: dental | place: China | collected 2104 ... | reverse complement strand
GGCTGATTGACTGGCTGGTTTATTTGTGTTGGGGGATAATTATTCAACAAGGTCACTATATAGGTCAATATCTTGCTAAAATGTTTTAGTTATTATATTATTTATAACAAGTATGAAAAATAAATTTAATCTGTTAAAAATCACTATTTTAGGCCTAATGATGGTTGGTTTATCAGGGGTGATATCGATTTCGGCGTCTCAGTCAGTTTTGGCCATTCCCCCAAGACAAGCGGAAAATAATGCAACTACCCCCGGAGCTACTAATAAAGAATCAAATTCACAGCCATCAGGTTCAACTGCTACACAACGACAAGCTGAAAATAATAACACCGCCCCAAACACCTCAGATAACACCGGAAAAGGCAAAAAATGTGGTGATGTTAAAACTTCAATCATTCAGTGTAGTGAAGGCGAAGAAAACCAGATTATTTATCTATTAAAACGGGCAATTTATATTTTTTATGGAATTATTGGGGTGCTAGCGGTAGTGATGATAATTGTAGCTGGTGTGATTTATGCTACAGCTGGTGATTCCGACGAAAAAGTCAGAACCGCCAAAACAATGATCAAAAACACGGTAATCGGTATTATATTATTCATGTTCATGACTATAATTTTGGAATTCTTAATTCCTGGAGGTGTTTTCCGATGAAAAAACCCATCAAATTAGCCTTTTTAGGATTATTAACTGGATTGGCGTTAATTTTATCGTCTCAACCGGTTTTGGCCACTCCTGATCAAGAATACAGGAGTTCTAATCCTCAAAAACAACACGATCCTTCGAACAAAATAGAAAAAGATTACAAAAGTGCCAACCCACAAAAACAACACGATCCTTCGAATAAAAGAGATAATAAAGCCAAAGGCTCCAACTCCACCCCTGTTAAATGCGAAGAATATGGACCGCTGGGCATCCCAAAATGGTTTCGCGGACTGGTTGACGCTAATTGTGAAGTGATTAAGCCCGAAGATCAGCTCGACGCACAAGGCAACGTCGCCGAGGACGGTTTACAGCGATTTATCTCAATTTTACTGCTAAACATCGCCGACATGCTCCTGCGCTGTATCGGACTGATAGCTACCGGTTTTATCATTTGGGGTGGTTTTAAATACATGTTAGCTCAAGGTGATCCTAATAAAATTATCTCTGCTAAAAAAACAATCATCAACTCAATTATTGGTTTGGTGATTGCTATGATTTCGATGACAATAGTCAGTTTCGTGTTTAATTTTTTTAAAAAATAAGGAAAAACTATGCTACAGACAATTTTTACTAAACTAGCTCAGGTACAAATTGATCCCCCACCTTTTCAGGTCAAAACTGGTGATTTTGTCAATGGTATCAATCGGGTGTTTTTTTGGGCGGGTGCGATTGCGGTAATTACCATTGTGATCGCCGGCATACAATATATAACTTCCAATGGCGATTCATCTAAAATAGTCAATGCTAAAAAAGCTATTCTTTATTCAGCAATTGGTTTGGTGATAGTTCTACTGTCATTTGCGATTGTAAATATCGTATTGAGGAACTTCTGATGCTTAAAAAACGTTTAATTTTAGGTTTGGTAGTAGTCGGAATGCTGATTTTTAGCGGTTTAAGTTTTAACATACCTGTCTCGGCTAGTGGTTCAACCTCCAATAGTGGTGATAAAGGTAATAAAATTTTTCAAGATCCGTGTCGACATAACCCTAATTCAGTAATTTGTCAGAATCAAAACCCCGTCAAAATGGAAGATTTAGTCAAAAAGGGTTTGAATATTTTAACCTGGATGGCTGGTATTTTGGCAGTAATTATGATTATTTATGCTGGATTCTTATTTGTGCAATCGGCTGGCGATACTAATAAGGTCACCACTGCTAAAAACATCATTTTGTATTCAGTAGTTGGCTTGATTGTGGTGGTGGTGGCTAACGCTATTGTAAGTTTTGTAATTAAAATGATCTAAAAAGAAAGGAATCGTATGAAAAAAGCAATAGTAGGTTTAATAACAATGGTGGCGCTAGCTAGTAGCTTAGCTTTGCCAGTGATGGCTCGTCAAACTATCGGTACAGGTCCAGAAGATTATAGCCCAGAAGTCAACAATCCGAAAGATTCTTCAGCTGGTAATCCGAAAGATTCTTCGCCAAAAGGTGGTAGCTTTGCTCAGCAAGCAACCGAAGGCTTAAAACAAGTCGGTGGCAATGATCAGACTAGCTTCGGCGATATTGTTAGCAAAGTCATTAACTTTTTGTTGTTTTTTGTAGGGGTTATTAGTGTGATTATGATTATCTATGGTGGTGTTCGATACACTACTTCAGCTGGTGATTCTGGCAAAGTAACCAACGCTAAAAACACCATTCTTTACGCTATCGTTGGTCTAATTGTGTCAATCTTAGCTTATGCGATTGTTAATTTTGTGACTAACGCATTCTTAAGTAATTAATAATTTATTTACGCTAATTTAAAAACCTCCGCTATCAAGTGGAGGTTTTTTGAGCGCTAAATATAGTTTTTACTTCCCCATCAAAATAAAACCTCTTGTCGATGACAAGAGGTTTTTAAAATAGTTAATCGATTACATAATTGCCACGCGAGTGGTTTTCTTTTGCTCAATTTTAGCAAATGAGATGGTTAGCACACCTTCTTTTAATACAGCCTCAACCTTATCCTCATGAACTGGCACTGGCAAAACGACGGTGCGAGTAAAATCGCCCCAGTAGCATTCTTGGAAGTGAAATTTAATAATCTCAGCATCGCTACCACTTGATAGTGTCCCGCTAATCGTCAATAGATTGTCTGAGATACTAACATCGAGATCTTTTTTATCAACACCGGCTGTGCGGGCTTTGATGATCAATTTCTCATTAGTTTCGTACATGTCAATCGCTAATTGACCAGGAAAATCTTCTTCGTCAGATTCCCATTCCTCTCCTGTTTCGGGTAAATCAGCTGGCGCAGCTGGTGTTTCTAATGGTGATTCGGCTGGCGTTTCTAATTCTTCTCCCAAAAAGGCGGCCGCTAATTCTTCGTCCAACAATAAATCATCGTTTTTTTGCATTTCCTATAACCTCCGTTATATTTTAAATATTAGCTATATTATACATCTTTTTTGTGATATAATCAATAAAAGTTATGCTTAAAATGTAAAAATTACAATGCTTGACGACATCCTAGCTTTTATCGCTCCCCACCACTGTTATTTATGCCAAAAAACTGGCCCAATTTTATGCGATTGTTGTAAAAATTACATTTTGCAACAACAAAAACCAGGTCGTTTTAATTTTCAACAATTTCAAGCTGATGGTCAGATATTTTTTATTGATAACCGCCAATCTGTGTTAAAAGAAATGATTTACGATTACAAACTGCACTCTCGGCGGGCCTATGGGCGGGGATTTGCCCAAATCATTGCTCATCACCTGCCAAAGGATCAATCTCTAGTAATTGTGCCGGCTCCGACAATGCGTAAAAGTCGCGCTCAGCGAGGGTTCAGTCATATTGAGCTGATTGCTGATGAGCTGGCTAAAATAGGTTTTGCGAGCCAACATCTGCTAGTTAATCAGTCATTGGTCGCCCAAAAAGACCTGGATGCTAGTAAGCGTCAAGCTAATGTTGAGGCTAATCTGAAATGCCTGCGACCGGTTGATCCAGAATTAAAATACCTAGTGATCGACGATATTACCACCACTGGCTCAACTCTCAATCAAGCTCGGCAGGTTTTAAAACAGGCTGGCGCTAAGCGAGTGGCTTGTTTGGCGCTGATACATGCTTAAGATAATTCCACCCCACCTTTCTTTTACAAGAAAACCCCGACTAATCTCACGATCAGTCGGAGCCTTCTCCTGGCGGAGAGGGTGGGATGGTTCTCGCTCTGCTCGAACGCTAATGCCCGAACCCCGTGGGTTCTCACCCCACCTTTCTTTACAAGAAAACCCCGACTAATCTTACGACCAGTCGGAGCCTTCTCCTGGCGGAGAGGGTGGGATTCGAACCCACGATACGTTTCCGCATGCCGGTTTTCAAGACCGGTGCCTTCAACCACTCGGCCACCTCTCCGTGAATTTATTTAAAATCTCACTTATTGTAGCAAAAAACGCCCCCAAAAACAAGGCGCTTTAGCGGTTGAGTGATTGTTTATTGAGCACCGCCAGATAAAAACTAGTCGCTTCAGCCATCAGTAACAATTCTAACAATTGCCCAACTGGCTGATTATTAACTGGTTTAAACTGATACGAAGCTGGCATTTTGCCGGATAATTGACGATTTTTACGATCAAATTTAGCTTGATCCTGGTGATTAGGTAAGTCAATAACCGCAAAAGGCTTTTCAATCGGGTGCGACTGCCAGCCACGATTATTGAGTTGATCAATTGATTGGCTAAAACACAAATTACCGGCTCGTTGCTCGAGACACTGACGCCACCAATCGCCAACTGGTCGCAATTGCTCGGCGCTAATAATCAGCCCAATTTTGCCAGCTAATCGCAAAGCTAGTTGCTTAGCTGGATTATCGGAAGTGGCTATAGTCGGCGCTAATGACTGAGTCGCCTCTTGAGCTTGTTGCAGAGCCGTCCAAATATCTATTCCGGCTAGTTTTAGGCACAACAACAAATCGCGCCAGTCAGCCAAATCGGCCGTCACCTCTGGTAGATTAAACGATTCGCCATCAATAATCACCGTTCGTTCAGCTTGAGCTTGCCACTGAAATTGCGGATTGTCGAGCCATGTTAGAGCGATTTCTAAGCCCAAACTTAGCTTTGGACTGTCAAACGTAACTTCCAGGCCACTAAAATCTGGCGTTTCCGCTAAAAAACCAGCCTGCAAAACCGCCTCAAGTTGTTGCCAAGCGCTGTTGATATGAAATTGATTTAAATAATTAAGTTGATCGAGCATATTCTTCTTTAATTTTGATAATGATTATGTTAATATAATACAGTATAGTATAATAAATTAAAACTCAAAGGGTGGATAATGATTTTTCAAAATTCTAATAAAAAATCAGCACAAGATGATCCGGCAGTCGCTATGCCGGCAGCTCAACCAGTGGCTGAAGCATCAGCCAACCAAGACGATCAGGAATTGGCGCGAGTATTGGCTGATATCGACAATCAAGTTAATACCAATAACGATAATTTAATGGCTGATTTAGAAAATGCCACTGCATTGGAGAATTCGCAACCAGCAGAAACTGCTGAAGCTACAGAAACTACTGACGTGACTGAGCCGGTGACAGATTTGGCGCCTGCTTTTGAACGAATTGATCAAGAAGCTGATGTTGAAACATCACCATTGACTGATTCTCAGCCGACTACTCCACCTGAAATAAACACCGACAGTCAACCTACTGAGCCATCTTTAGATCAACAATTAGCGACTATGAGCCAACAAATTTCTAACAATATGGCGGAATTAGCCTCAAATCAAGATCAGCCAGCAGTAGCAGAAGCAACTGATCCAGTTGAAACAACTGACGCAGCGGCTGATTTGCCGATTGAAACTACGGCCTCAGATACCTCAAGTGAGCCACTATCTGCGCCAGCTCTAGTTAGCGATTTGGATGAATTACGTAAAAAAGCCTTAAGCGATCTGCGTCCAATCGTCGACAAAGTCGAATTAAATGACGAAGAATCATTTTATATTTTATTGCTACTAATTCGTGAAACTGATGATGAATCGTTATTGCCAAAAGCTTACGAAGCGGCTCGCCAAATCCGAGACGAAGCCCGCCGTGCTCAGGCTTTGCTCGATGTGATTAAAGAAGCTGATTACTTTAAACACAAAGCCTAACCCACAGTTAATTTTTCTTAAAAACAGAAGGTTCACCCGCCTTCTGTTTTAAAATGATTTAGCTTTTAATATTTTATTTAAATAAAATCACCCGCCCTAGTTGGACGAGCGATTTTTAACGCGGTAAAATAATTAACCTACATCATACCCATGCCAGGCATATCCGGCGCTGGTTTTTCTTCGGGCAGTTCAACAACTAGAGCCCCCATGGTGATGGCAGTGCCAGCGATCGATACCGAATTGAGAATTGCTTCTTTGGTGACGCGCACTGGATCAACCACGCCAGCTTGCTTGAGATCAACTAGGCCAGCTTCGGGTTGTATGACGTTAATCCCCTGCCCAGCCTTGGCTTCTTCAACTTTAGCTAGCAGAGCTTCGGCATTAAGACCGGCATTTTTCATGATCTGAACAAAAGGTTGTTTCAACGCGGTTTGCAAGATTTGACGGCCGGCTTTTTCGGCGTCGGAACCACTGATTTTGAGTTGAGACGCCAAGTTGATTAAGGTTACGCCACCGCCAGCGACGATACCTTCGGCCAGCGCTGCCTTGGTAGCAGCCACAGCGTCATCGACACGGTATTTTTTCTCGTCAATTTCAGTTTCGGTCGCCCCACCGACTTTGATAACGGCGACTTTGCCCTCGAGGCTAGCTTGGCGAGCTTTGAACTGGTCTTTTTCGTAAGTTTGACTGGCGTTATCAGCCCAAGTCGCTAGTTGTTTAATACGGTTTTTGACGGCTTGACTACTGCCAGCTCCCTCGATAATGGTGGAATCGTCTTTGGTGACAATTACTTTGCGCGCCGAACCCAGTACCTCCAAACCGATGTTTTCAAAAGTCAGACCATGGTCTTTAGACACCACCGTTGCCCCGGTCAAAATTGCCAGATCTTCCATAATCGCCTTGCGTTTATCACCAAAGGCGGGAGCTTTTATTACCACGGTGTTGAAGACTCCTTTAAGTTTATTAAGCACTAGTACGCTCAAGGCCTCGCCATCGACCTCGTCAGCAATGATTACCAGGTCTTTTTTGCCAGCTTGAGCTAGTTTTTCTAGAAATGGCACAAATTCTTGGACTGACGAAATTTTTTGATCAGTGATTAAAATGTCTGGTTTGGCATAAACCGCCTCTTGGCGAGCTGGGTCGGTCACGAAGAACGGACTAGCAAAACCCTTGTCAAGCGAGTAACCTTCAACCACTTCGCTCTCCATAGCCAGACTTTGCCCTGGCTCAACGGTCACCACGCCGTCTTTGCCGATTTTGGCGATAACTTCAGCGATCAGATCACCGATTTCTTGGCTACCAGCGCTGATAGTGGCCACTTCGGCGACTTTAGCGTTGTTGCCTTCGATTGATTCGGCTTGTTTAGCTAGTTTGGCGACAATTTCAGCGCCAGCTTGTTCGATACCAACCCGCAATTCTTGGGGGTTATAACCAGCGACAATTAGTTTATTAGCTTCTTTAAGAATGTGATAAGTTAACACTGTGACAGTAGTAGTGCCATCGCCGGCTTTTTTATTGAGCTTGGAGGCCGCTTGTTTAATCAGCTCGGCACCGACTTTTTGTCCCAAAAACTCTTCTTTATCATCACGCAATACAATATTCTCGGCGACGGTTACGCCATCGTGAGTGATAATCGGTCCGCCATATTCTTTAGCGATAACGGCGTTGCCACCTTTTGGTCCAAAAGTCACCTTGACAGCTTCATAAAGTTGTTCAGCGCCAGCCAAAACTCGCTCGCGGGCGTCTTGTCCGTAAAAAATTTTTTTAGCCATTATTTTTCTCCTTCGACAATTGCCAAGACATCTTCTTCTTTAATAATTAAGTAGTCTTGGTGGTTAAGTTTTAATTCAGTACTAGTGTAATCTTTATAAACGATGAAATCGTCTTTTTTGATCGCTTTGACCTCTGGACCGACCGCCACAACTTGCACAGCGACGGATTTTTCTTGAGCGCTGTCCGGCAGATAAATTCCGCTGGCGGTTTGTGGTTTGGTCTGGGGTTTGATGGCGACGATTTTATCGCCAAGTGGTCGAATTGGTGTCATTCCCTACTCCTTTGTTTAAAAAATCTAGTTCAAGCTTGAATTTTGCATAAAACCCAAGCATTTATAATTATATACAAAAATATTAGCACTTACAAGTGCCGAGTGCTAATAATTAAATAAAAAGTTTGTCTAAAGCTGTTCTAGTCGGCGCAAAATCTTATTGGTTTCGTCAACGTCGTTCCATTTGAACTCCACGCCGTTCATATTGCGGTAATTTTGGTGACCTAAACCAGCGATGATTACCAAATCACCTTTGTCGGCGTTCTTCAAGGCTGACTCAATCGCCTCCCCGCGATCGGCGATGTCACAAGCTCGATCTTGGGCGCCGGCTTGCTCAATGCCCCGCAAAATCCCCGCCCGAATGTTCTCAGCTGGTTCGGAACGATTTTCTTCGTCGGTAACGTAGATTTTATCAGCGTATTTGGCGGATGCCAGCCCCATAAGCGGTAATTTATCTAAATCACGCTCCCCTGCCGAACCAAACACCAGATGGACCTTACCTTTGGTAATTTCTTTAGCTAGCTCTAGTAATTTTTCGATGCCATCAGGGGTGTGCGCGTAATCAACCATCACATCGATGCCGAGCTGATTATCGAGCCACTCCAGTCGGCCTTTGACGGCTTTGAGATTGGCGACTCCTTCGATAATTGCTGATTGGTCAATGCCAATCGTCCACGCCATCGCCACCGCTAAAGTAACATTATAAGCGTTAAACCGACCAGCTAGTGGTGTTGACACCATCAATTCCTGATCACCGTGAGCGATGGTAATTTCACTGCCTTTTTTATATAATTTAACTTTTTTAATTCGAAAATCAGCCTGCTGACTAGTGCCGTAACTAAGCGTTTCCGTCCCAAGACGCTGTTTAAAATAGTCAAACCACGGGTCGTCGGCGTTGAGGATTTTGTAACGAGCCCCAAAATCCGTGAATAATTTCAACTTAGCATCGGCGTAGTTTTCCATGGTTTTGTGGTAATCTAGATGCTCTTGGGTTAAATTAGTGATGCCGGCCACTTCGAGATCCATGGCAGGCAATTTATATTGAGTCAGGGCATGTGAGGTAGTTTCTAACAATAAATAATCAGCTTGCTTGTTGATAGCCATTTTAAACAATTTTTGCAGTTCGGCGGTCGATGGCACGGTTTGACAACTGTCGCCGTCAATATGCTCGCCAGCGATTTCCCGACCGGCGGTGGTTGATAAAACAGTAGTTTTGCCAGCTACTTTTAAGATTTCGTTGAGGACGCTAATGCTGGTGGTTTTGCCGTTGGTGCCGGTGATGGCTAGGACTTTGACTTGTTGGGCAGGGTTGCCGTAAGCGGTCGAGACTAATTTTAAGCGTGATTTGCGGTAAACGGTTTCTAATTGACCGGTTAAACCCTTGGGCAGGACCTGACGAGTGATTTTGACAAGCTGTTTTTTCATAGGCTTATTTTACCACGTTTTTAACTAAAAAGCTTGTGCTGATTTTTAAAATAACCGAGATTGTGTTAAAATGACCTCATGAAAATCTTGGGAATTGAGTCGAGTTGTGACGAAACAGCGGCCTCGGTAGTTGAAGATGGCCGTCGGGTATTGTCAAATATCGTCAATTCACAAATCGATCTGCACGCTCAATACGGTGGGGTGATTCCGGAAATCGCTGCCCGCTCGCACATTGAGGTGATTGTGCCAGTGATTAACCAAGCTCTCGAGGTCGCCAGAACCGATTGGTCGGAGATTGACGCCATCGCTGTGGCTAATGCACCGGGGCTGGTTGGTTCGCTACTGATTGGCAATCTGTCGGCGCGGACGCTAGCCGTGATAAAAAACAAGCCTCTTTATGGCGTGCATCATATTTTGGCGCATTTTTATGCTAATTTTTTAGAAACCGACGTCGCCTCGACTGCATCACCGCTAACAGAGTCCGATTTTCCGGTGCTGAGTTTGACGGTTAGTGGTGGTCATACTCAACTTATGTTGTTCCAGACGCCAAGCCAGTTCGAATTATTGGGGCGCACCCAAGATGACGCTGTCGGCGAGGCTTTTGATAAAGTAGCGAAAATTGTTGGGCTTGGCTACCCCGGTGGCCCTAAAATTCAACAATCAGCCATTAACGGCGACGCTCGACGGTTTAAATTTACTAAACCGCGCCTAGCTAACCCCTATGATTTTAGTTTTTCTGGGGTCAAAACCGCCGTTTTGCGTCAAGCCCAACAGCTGGTGGGCCAAGATTTTAGTTTTCCGTCGTTTGAGATTGCCCCACTACTGTCGGAACAAGATAAATTTGATTTGGTGGCTAGTTTTCAGGCGACTGTTGTCGAGATTTTGACCGACAAAACTCAGCTGGCTTATCAACAATATCGGCCTCGCACCGTGACCATCTCGGGTGGAGTGTCGGCTAATCAGGCTCTGCGGACGGCTTTTGAGGCGACTTTTTCGCGAGTGGTGGTGCCAGATTTCAATTATTGTACTGACAATGGCGCGATGGTGGCGAGTGCTGGTTATTTTTGGTCTCAGACCCACCCGGCCGACGATCCGCTAACTCTGAGTATTTATCCAAACTTAAGCGTCGATAAATTAAATCATTCCCCTATGGACAAAACTAGATAAATATGATATAATAATAAGATTGGCTATATTCAAAAAAATGACAAAATCACCTCTCAAACCACGAACTGATTGGAAAGTAATCCTAGTCGCCATCATAACTCTGATCGGCACAATAGCGGTGCTAGTTTTGATGTGGTTCGGCTATAAAACTGGAATGCTAGCCGACCCCGAGAAAATGCAGGCTTTTTTCCGCAATATTGGTCCGATTGCCCCGTTGGTGTTCGTGGCTTATCAGCTGATTCAAGTAGTAATTCCGCTGATACCGGGTGGTTTTTCGGTGGGGATCGGTATGCTGATGTTTGGTTTGGGTTGGGGTTTGTTTCTCAATTCCCTGTCGATTATTGTCGGCTCGATGATTAATTTTCATTTATCGAAGCGTTTTGGTTGGAAAATCATCGAATCGGTTGTCACGGACAAAGAAGTGGCAGTTGCCAAAGCTTGGACCAAAATCAACAAAACTAAGTTTGAACAGATGTGGATATTCAAACCGTTTAAGCGTTTTTTGCCGAGCGGGGCTTATCGCCGAATGATTGACTGGCTAACCAGCGATGAACATTTTTATGAAAGTTTGGTGTTTATTACGATGTTAGTGCCGGGATTTCCGGCGGATTTGCTGTGTTTTGTGTTTGGTTTGATGGCGATTAAACCGCGTCGCTTTTTGGTTATTTTATTGATTACTAAGCCAATTAACACCCTGCTCTATGGCTGGATTTTTGCCACTTCGGTGACTGGCGTTTTCCAAATTCTTGGCTAGCTACTGGCTTGTGTTAAAATAGAATTATGAATAATTTGGGGCATTTTCTAAACTCCCGGGCTTGGGCGGAATTTCGTCAGGCTTTGGGTGAACAAACTCGGCATCGCGAGGCTGATCAATGGTCATACTTAGGTTTAATTCAATCAGTGGGCGGTTTTAAAAAGTTTTATTGCCCCTACTCCCCGGTGGTGCATCAGGCGGAGGGGGTGGCAGAATTGATGACAGATTTAGACACTGAAGCTAAAAAAGCCGGTGCTATGATCACTCAAATTGAGCCATTGGGGGCGATTACGGCTGAGGATTTAACAGCTTCTGGCTACGCTAAGGTTAAATCAATCCAGCCTGAGCTGACTTGGACGCTGGATTTGACCCAAGACCACGAGCAAATTTTAGCTGCTATGTCGGCTACTAATCGTAATATTTATCGCAATTATCATAAAAAAGGCTTGGAATTTGCACTGACTGAATCGATGGACGAGGTTGACGCGGTGCTAGAACTGATCGAGGCGGTTGCCCAGCGCAACCAGGTGCATCTGCATCAATCAAGTTATTTGCGACGCCAGGTTGAAGTGCTGATGCCACTAGGCGCTCTGCATTGTTTTGTGGTGCGTCTCGAGGGACAGGTGATTGCTGGAGCGTTGGTTTATGATGACCAAACCACTCGTTATTACGCTCACGCCGGGGCTGATTATCAGCATCGCAAGCTTAATGCCGGTGTGGTATTGCTAAGCGAAATGATTTTTGAGGCCAAAGAACGCGGTCTGGAGCAATTCGATTTTTATGGGATTACTGATAGCGATGATCCGGATCACCCCTGGGCGGGCTTTACAGCATTTAAAAAAAGCTTCGGCGGTCAGGAGCGACGTTATTTGGGCACCTGGCAAAAAGTTAATCGTCCCCTACTCTACCGCTTATATCAATTTTTGCGCCAATTGCGCTCAGTTGTTCGCTAATTAGTTGGTAGCCAATAATTAACCCAAAAACTACTAAATAACCGTTTCGGCGGTTATTTTTGATGATTATTAGTTAAAAAAAATTTAAAAATAAGTTGCTATTTTTGGCGATTTCTAAGAAGCTAAAAACGGGGTTTTCCACAGCTTTTCCACAGGCTAATTTTACAGCGAGTTTTCCACAGTTTGTTAAAAAACTTGATTTTTGACCTCTGTTATTTTTGGGATTTTTTATTCACGTGGAGAAGCATAAGCTAATTAGGGCCGGTTAAAACACCACCCTTTAATACTTATGATTATAGCACAGCGTAAGCGCTTTGTCTAGTCTTTTCTCCCTGATTTTTTCCCAAAAATATGGTAAAATAAAGTTAGGCAAGTTGGTCAAAAAAATAGCTTTGGGAAAAAGCTTCAACAGTCGACCACTCAACAATATTTAACAAAGGAATTTTATGGAATTGACAAAAACTTACGATCCAAGTCGGTTTGAGCCGGATATTTATATGATGTGGGAAAAATCTGAGGCTTTTTTGCCGAGTGGGCAAGGGGAGCCGTATGCGATTATTATGCCACCGCCGAATGCTAACGGTAATTTGCACATCGGACACGCTTTGACAGTGGCGTTGCAGGATATTTTGGTGCGGTATTATCGCATGAATGGCCGAGACGCGGTCTATGTGCCAGGGGCGGACCACGCCGGGTTTGAGACCTGGGTGGTGTTTGAGCGCGAACTCAATAAGCAGGGCAAATCGCGCCAAGATTTTTCGCGTGATGAACTGTATCAGCGGGTTTGGAACTTTGTCCAGGAACAGCGGGGCAATATGGAACTGCAATTGCGGGCGATTGGGGCGAGTTGTAGTTGGCAAAATCTAGTTTTTACCCTTGATAAAAAGGTGATTGAGGGCGTTTATCGAACTTTTAAGCGACTGTGGGACGATGGTTTGGTTTATCGCGGTGAGCGCATTGTTAATTATTCCACCAAATACCAGACTTCTTACGCCGATATCGAGGTTGATTACAAAGAAGTTGAGGGCAAACTTTATAAAATCAGTTATCCACTGCTGGATAAAGAAGGCGAACTAGTGATTGCTACGACGCGACCAGAGACGATGTTTGGTGATGTGGCGGTAGCGGTTAATCCCAACGATGAGCGCTACAAAGATTTAATTGGCATGTCGGTGTTATTGCCGATTGTGAAACGGGAAATTCCGATTATTGCCGATGACTATGTTGATATTAACTTCGGTACGGGCGCCTTAAAAATCACGCCAGCTCACGATCCCAATGATTTTGAAATTGGTCAACGTCATCAGCTAGAAACACGTCAGGTGATTGGTTTTGACGGTAAAATGACCAATGTGCCGGGGGCTTTTGCTGATTTGACCCCTGAGGAAGCGCGCAAAAAAGTAATTGAAGTGCTAAAAGTCGAAGGTTATTTGCTCGGCGAGGAATCAATCAAACACGTGGTTGGGTTTGATTATAAATCAGGTTTACCGATTGAACCGTTGGTTAAAGACCAGTGGTTCTTGAAAATCCGCCCGCTGGCAGAACGGGCTAAGCAAGCTATCGAAAACGATGAAATTAAATTTTATCCAGCTAGCCGGAAGCGAGTGCTGATTCAGTATTTGGATAAGTTGCGCGATTGGAACTTATCGCGTCAGATTGCCTGGGGAATCCCAATTCCGGCTTTTGTTAATCAAAACGACCCAAATGACTGGATTTTTGATACCCGAGTTGACCAACCAACGCTTGAGATCGACGGCAAAACTTATCTGCGTGAAGAAGATACTTTTGATACCTGGTTCTCAAGTGGTCAGTGGCCATTTTTGACGACTGATTATCTCGATGGGGGAGAGCTGGCGAGATTCTATCCTAATAGTGTGATGGAGACTGGTGTTGATCTGCTTGATCGCTGGGTGGCGCGCATGATTATGTTGGGGCTGTATATGACCGACCAAGTGCCGTTTAAAGAAGTCTACATGCACGGTATGGTGCTTGATGAACATTCCCAAAAAATGAGCAAATCCAAGGGCAATGTGGTCAATCCGATGGATATTATTAACGAATTTGGTTCGGATGCCTTGCGAATTGGGGTAATTTCTAATCGGTCAGCTGGTCAAAATCAGGCTTTTTCGAAGGCAAAAGTGATCGCTGGTCGTAATTTTTGCAATAAATTATGGAATATTGCCCGCTACATTCGCCAGAATTTGCCGGCTGACTTTACACCTTTACCACAAAATGAAATCAAGCCTTTGTCAAGTGCTGACCACTGGATTTTGCAACGGCTTGACACTGAGCTTCACAAACTTCGTCAGTATATTGCCGATTATCGCTTGGCGGAAGCGGTCGATTTGGTCTATCAGATGGTCTGGCATGATTTAGCTGATTGGTATCTGGAAGCCTCCAAAAAACAACCAAATCAGCAACTGTTGGTTTATGTCCTCGAGTCTTATCTCAAGGTAGTCCATCCGTTTGCGCCGTTTGTAACAGAGACAATTTGGCAGTCGCTAGATTGGCGGGAGGGCTTGATTATCAGCGAACAATACCCAACACCGGCGGAAATTGGTTTTGATGCGGTGCGAGCGGGGGAATTTGCGGAAATTATGGCGATTGTCGAAGAAGTTCGTTATCTCAACGCTGAATTGCCGGGCAATAAAAATTACGACTTACTATATACCGATGACCAACTAATCGCCGCTAACGCCGAAATTATTGCTCATCTGGGTCAAATGAAACAAGTGACCTCAACCGATAAACCGCGTGGCATGCGGGTGGCGGTCTCTAGTCATAAATGTTGGCTGGATGTTGATGCGGATACGCTTTATCAGCATCAGGCTAATCTGGAAATGCGTTTGTTGGAACAACGGGGGCTGGGAGCTAAGCTAGCTGATCGGCTTGACAACCAAAATTACTTGCAAAAAGCTCCGCCTCATCTGATTGCGGAGAGTCGTGCTCAGCTTGCGGATATTGAAAAAGTTATCAAACGTCTGGAGCGGGAATTGGCCGAATTTTAGCCAAAAATAACCCCGAGTGCTATAACTCGGGGTTTTACTAAAGAACTGCGATCTGAGGCACTGTATTGTGCTTGCGCTCAAATTAATTAAGATAAGACCAACAAAACAATTAGGGTTATTATCAAGATTGTACTCATGACGACGCCAGCCATGATGAAACTACCTTCGATGGCTTTGGCTAGTCGGAGCCAAAAATCTTTTCTGTAATTCAGGTCGGACAGAATTAAACTCAACCTGAACACTTCGCCGGTTGATTCGAAAGAATCGTCATCTAACGCCGTAGTGTCAGCAATTTGCTGTTCAATTTGAGCAATCTTTTCAGCCAATTGTTCGACTCTTCGGCGAGCCACACAATAGACAGGCGTTGCGACGGCGATAAACACGCCAAGACTAATATAATTTGCAAAAGGTCTCATTCTTATCCCTCCTTTCGTGTTTGTTTGTTATAGTGTATCATAATTGCTGTAAAAAGCAAGTTATTGGTGGTGATAGGGATGGTGATTGATAATACACTGGGCGCGATAGAGCTGTTCAATCAGGATCAAGCGCACGATTTGATGCGGAAAAACCAGTTTAGATAAGCTCCAAATCAGATCGGCACGCTGTTTAACGGCTTGGTTGACACCATGAGCCCCGCCGATAATACATACCACTGATCGCCCAGCTTGGGTCTCAAGCTTGGCGGCTAGCTCGGGGGAGGAAAGCAGTTGACCGGTCTCGTCCAGCAAAATCACATAGTCATCGGGCTTAATCCTAGCTAAAATTTGCTCGGATTCGGCGTTTTTAGCCGTTTCTGGGCTGTTTTGGGGCGAATGATGAATCAAGACCCATTCTGGACGCCAAACGGCTTGTAGACGGCGAGAATAGTTGTCTAACGGCTCAGCTAACCAACGAGGTGGTTTTTTACCAACGGTAATGATTTTCATAAGGGGTTACAACTCAGTGATGAATAATTTTTGCGCCAAATTGGCTAGTTCGGTTGGGTCGGCTGGTTGTTTATCGGCATTAGTGAACTCGGCAACGGTGTTAAACGGAATCAAATGAATGTGGGCGTGGGGCACATCGACACCGACAATCTGCGAACCAACATATTGATAGGGCAGTTGAGAACGGAGGTGGCGAGCTAATTTTTGAGTGATAGTCATCAGATAGCTGTAGTCATCAGCTGGCAAATCCCAGACAAATTCCACCGCTCGCTTGGGAATTACTAGAGTGTGACCGGTGTTAGCTGGAAAAATATCCAAAAACGCCAGTACTCGGTCGTCTTCGTAGATTTTGTGAGCGTCGATTTCGCCATCAATGATTTTTTGAAAAATTGTTTTCATATCACTCCCGTTTAGTTAGAGATATTGTAGCATGCTTTGATACCATAAGAAAACCCCGACTAATCTCACGATCAGTCGGAGTCTTCTCCTGGCGGAGAGAGAGGGATTCGAACCCTCGATACGGTCGCCCGCATACACGATTTCGAGTCGTGCGCCTTCAACCACTCGGCCACCTCTCCAGATTTAGCCATTATATCATATCTGGGGTGAAATTAGAGCATTTTAGGGAGGTTGGTCAGCGCAAATTGCTCAAAACCGATGCTAGATTGCTGATTATTGTAAATTTGGTAAGCCCGGTAGAGTTTGAGACTTAGCTCGTCTCGGAAAAACATATCGTAATATTGCTTCAGACCGGCCTTAAACTCGATCAAATTGCGAATACCGAGGTAGGCACAGCGTTCTCGCAGGGCGTGATTGGTTTCGAGTGATTGCAAAAATTGTTTGTCGGACAGTTTGTAAACCCGCGCTTTAAAAGCTTCAAAATCGTCAACTGGTTTTTGGGTTTTAAAATTATTGTAATAAACGCTAATTAGTTCAGAAGTCAATAATTCTTGAGGATTGGGACCGTAGACTTGGCGAATTTTACCACTAGCGGACTCGAATAAGCCTTGTTTTTGGTCGTTGGATAACTGCATCAAGACTTTTTGGACGATAGGCGTTAAAATTAACCTTAAAATTTGGTAAGTTTGAGCTTTGACTTGAGGGCTATAGGTCATAAACACCACTTGGGTTGGTGAGAGCATTAGGGCATGTCCGATGTATTCTGAAAACAGCGGGTCAGTAGGGGTAAAAATAAACTCGCTTTGGGCGGGTTTTATTCGGAAAAAACCATAAAGATCGGCTACTTCTGCTTTTAAAGTCTCGAGGTTTTCAAGACGTTGATGGGTGTCTTTAGCGTTAAAAGTGTTAAAAAGCTGTTGCAGGGGTGAGGCCGATAGTGATAATTTAAAACCAGCCAAGGTTTTTAAAAGCGATTCTTGATGATGACGTAATTCTTCAATCGGAATATTGGTACGTTGATGCAAATAATTCAGCGTAAAATCAGTCCGTTCGGGGTGGTTGTAAGTTAGAGCCAGCTGATAGAGAGTTTCCTCGGTTAGGCCGGCTTGCTGAAACTGTTGAACAGCGGTCAAAAAAGCCGAATTAATCGGGATAAATTTAAAATAATCAAGCACCATCCGGGCCACTCGACTATTGTTATTGCCCCATCGCGGATTGAGGGATTTTAACAACGTTGATAACAGTAGCAGACCAGCTTCTTCTTTGAGGCGAATGGCTGGTAGGTTAGTTTTAGGGTTCATGGGTTTAATTTTAGCACAAAAATGATTATGCTAAAAGCTAAGATGATGAATCGCGCTCAGTAAAATATCCTGCCACGAGGACAGGATATTTTACTTGGTACACTTGGCAGGATTCGAACCTACGACCTTTGGCTCCGCAAGCCAACGCTCTATCCAGCTGAGCTACAAGTGCAAATGCGGATGTTTTACGATCCGCTAGAACTAAAACGAGCGTTTTCGCAGCCTAATGACCACAAAAGATACTGCTATTATAGCAAAAAGTAGTGTTTTTTACAAGCCCAGTCGGCGAATAAGTTTGTCAATTAGATTTTCTTGGATTGGTTTCATTGGCATAACGGCGCCCAAAAAGTCGACAATCGCCTCGCCATCTTTTTTATCAAAATTCAAAACTAGGCTGGTAGCTAGGCGTTTATGCGGTAAAAGCACCACCGAAAACAGTTCGCCGTCTTCCAAAATCCCAAAACTGCTGAAATCTTCAAGTTTAAAAGCTTGGTCGTTGATAAACAGCCCATCCTGGCTCAAGCTATAATTAACCAGTTGGGGACCTTTTTTGGTGTAAATAATCAGGGCGATGTACACCACTACGAACAAGACAGCGGTAATTGGTGATTTGAGCCACAAAACGGACATGACGGTAATTGCTACGAAAAATAAGGTCATTTTCAGATACCAGGCTGTTGAAAAAGCCCGCTGGGCGCTGTCTGGTGCTGTCCAGGCAACGGTTGGGCGAGTGGTTGGCTGAGAAGCTTGCGGGCTGGTGTTATCAGCCTGAAAATAAGTGGGCGTAATTTGTTTGGTCATATTAGTAAAAGTATAACATATAACCAGTTTTTAATTAAAAAATAGCAATAGACTACCATCTCTAGCCCCAATCTGTTAAAATAAAGCTATGAAACAAGTAGTAGATGCAATTTCGGAGACAATTAAGCAATTATTTAATTTAGAAGTGGCGGTGGAATTACAACGGCCTAAGCCTGAATTTGGTGATTTTGCTACCAATGTGGCGATGCAATTAGCGGGTCGTTTGGGGCAAAATCCACGGCAATTGGCCGAGCAAATCGCTGAGCAATTAAGCACCAATCAGTTGTTTAGCGCGGTGGAAATCGCTGGTCCGGGGTTTATTAACCTTAAATTAACTGACCAAATTTTATGGCAAACCTTCCAAGCACCCGCTCCAGCCATTTATCAGAATATGAGTTATGTGCTGGAATATAGCTGTCCTAACGCTTTTAAAGATTTACACACCGGTCACTTATACCAAACAATTTATGGTGATATTTTAGCCCGCGTCCTCGAGTCAGCCGGCGCCACCGTCCATCGTACCAGCTTTGGCGGAGACGTTGGGTTGCACGTCGCGAAATGCCTCTACGGCATGAAAATCGCCCTAGACGGTTTCGATCCTGACAAGCTCGACACCGTGGAACATGATGCTTTTTTACGCGCTCAGTGGATTGGTCAAGTTTATGTGATTGGCGCCAAAGCCTACGAGGATGATACTACCGCTCGGGCAGACATCGTTGAAATTAACAAAGCGATTTATCGCTTGCATGAAGAAAACGACCATCAATCACCGATGGCACAGGTTTATTGGACAACTCGTCAGTGGAGCTTTGACTACTTTTCAGCTTTTTATCAACTGATTAAAGTCGACGATATGCACTATTATCCTGAGAGTTCAACTGCACCAATGGGCCTCAAAGTTGTCCGCGAACAACTTGCTCTAGGCAATCTTGAACAATCTGATGGGGCGGTAGTTTTTAAAGGCGACGAACAGCAACATCTACACACCCGAGTGTTTATTACTTCTAATAATTTACCAACTTATGAAACTAAAGATATCGGTGTAATTTGGCTCGAAAAACAAGATTATAACTTCGATCATCGTATTTTAATCACTGGCAATGACCAAAAAGAATACATGCGCGTGGTCTATGCGGCCGCTGATGTGTTTAATCCCGGCATTGGCGCAATGATGACGCACTTAACTAACGGCACGGTGCGGTTTGCTGATGGCAAAAAAATGAGCTCACGTCTCGGTAATGTCACGCGGGCGATTGATGTGCTCGACATTGTTAAACAGCGAGTTAGTAGTATCACCAACCAGCCAGAATTACAAGACGATGTCGCTCTTGGTGCGATTAAATACGCCTTTGCGAAATACCGTCTAGGAGGTGATATTGCCTTTGATGTCGAAGAAACAGTCAGTCTACAAGGTAATTCTGGACCATATATCCAATACGCTCACGCTCGCGCTTGTTCGATTTTAGCAAAAGCCGGCACAGCAGGGGAGATTAACCAAGCCTGCGATGCTAGCGAACGCCAATTATTACAAAAACTCAGCGAATTCCCAGAGGTCGTTGAAAAAGCCGCTCGTGAATATCTTGTTCACGGTATTTGTAACTATTTATACGAATTAGCCCAAGAATTTAACCGTTTTTATGAACATAATCGAGTAATTGATGATCCTCGCCAAGCTATCCGCCTCGCGCTCGTCACACGCTACCGCGATACCCTAGCGAGTGGCTTACAGATTCTTGGTATTATCGCTCCGGAGAAAATGTAATGGCCAAACCAAAAATCAACCGTCAACGTCTTTTGTGGGTTGACTTGGAAATGACCGGCCTCGATCCCGAAACGGACAAAATTCTCGAGCTTGGTGCTATTGTTACTGACTGGCGAATGAACCCTAAAGGCAATTTAACTCTAGTCATGAAACAAGATGAGGCGTTTATTCGCAAGCGCTTTGATACGGCTTTTTGGCGGGAACATCACGCTACTGCTGAAGCGCTTATCGCCCAAAACGCGACTGGTTTGACGCCGGCTGAGTTTGAAGCGCAACTAATTGCCTTTATTCAAGAGCAGTTTAAAATTGACCAACCGGAGGGTAATATCGTGCTGGCTGGCAATACCATCCGTGCTGATCGGTCGTTTATCGATCGTCATTTGCCAGAGGTGGCTAAATATCTGCATTATCGGATGCTCGATGTTTCGGCGTTTAAGGTGCTGTTCGAAGCCCGTTACAAAAAAGTCTTCGCTAAGCCGGAAAATCACCGAGCCCTGGAGGATATCGAGGGCTCAATCGATGAACTAAAGTATTTTATGCAATATATTAAGGTGGCTTAATGGATAAGAATTTCGAACAAATTATTGATCAATATGCCCGCGGGCTAGGTGAAGTGATAGTTGATGATCAGCGTCTTGAGGGCTGGATTGCTTATAAATTGCCCGAGACTGGGCTGGATAACCCGGATCAAGCGATTTTTATGCTGGTTAAGCACAATTCGCTACCACTGTTAATCGATGTGGCGTGCGATCCCAAATTAGCCACTAATTTGCGTAATAAATACGAATCGGTAGTTCCTAGTAAGCTGATGGACGAGCGCTCCTGGAATCGAGTGATTTGCAGTGGGCAATTGTCTCAACAAGAAGTGCTGGATTTGATTAATTTGAGTTATCAGCTGGTGGCTGGTCAATTAGGCATCGAGCTCGAGTAATTTAGGGCTTAATTAGCCTGATTAAAGAAGAACGGTAAAAAAGAGATATATCATATATGATGTATCTCTTTAAAATTGCTGAGTCAAACCAGGTGTTATTTTTGTTTGGCACGCTGTTCTTCAAGGTTTTTGACCTCGGCTTGAACCTTGAGTAGTTCGGTGTGATGTTTTTTGAGCTGTTCAACTAGATTTTTGTCGTAATAACCGGAATTGATGACTTTTTGCAGGGCGGTGATGTTTTGCTCGAGGAGGGAATTTAGCTCTTGGGTATAGCCACGAGACAGGGTTTCGTTTAAATCGGCTTTGTGTAGGCGATCAAAAACATCTTTGAGCGAAGCTTTGGTTTTTTTGAGGTCTTCTTTGAGGGCTTTATCTTGGTCTTTAGAGTAAGCTTTTTTAGTGTAAGCCTCGAGGTCATTAGTTAAACCAAACAACGATTGAAAAAAATGCTCATTGATAACCCGAATTTTAGTGTCATTGATGTTATTTTGGTATTTTTTGGTTACCTGGTGCGACTGAGAGGACAGGGCGACAAGATTATTAATCAAAAAAATGCGTTGTCGGGCTCGTTCAGCGGTCATGGCATTAAGCCCTAAGGCGACACCAACAGTCAGTAAAATTGCCAGCCCAATGGCGATTTTTAGCCACAAATTAGAAACGTTTAAACCAGCGACCTGGACTTCACTAGAGGCGTTTTGGTTGTTGAGCCGTTCAATAAATTCTTTAGAATAGATATTTTCTTCGCTTTCCATAAGACTATTTAACCATAAAGAAGTTGAAAAATAAAGTTTGGCGAGTGGGTTAAGATAATTACGAATATATAACTCACAACAAATTGACGGTTTTGATACATTTGATGCGCAATACGTGAATCATTTCCCGAATGACTTGCGCGACTATGATTACTTGCGTGATATATTCCGTCATTATAAAATTAGTAATATAGACTTAATTACTAACAATCCAGAAAAAGTTGTGGCTGTCGAGATGAGTGGTGTAAGAGCTAGGAAAGTGATTAAATTACCATCAACGGTTACTAAGTATAATAGAGGTTATTTACATACTAAGATGGAGCGTAGTGGACACAACTTTGAAGTCGAATTTAAGGAAAGGGAGAGCCATGATTGAAATTGAAACAAAACTTAAATTAACATCTGATGTAACGCGCGCTGAACTGATCGCTAAACTCACGCCACGCTTTACCGTCGCTACTAGCAGTAAGCACCAAGTTGACACAATTTTCCTGCTGCCTGAGCAGGTTGACGCGCCAATCATTCCAGGTTCAAAAATTTTACGCGTTCGTGACGTACTTGATCCGGAGTCTGGTGAGCTACGCAAGAGCTTAATTACGCTGAAGGTTGAGGGCAGAACGAAATTAGTCTCTGATGAGTATGAATTTGAAGTTAGCGACGGTAAAATGGCGCGGGCGATGTTGGTAGCTCTGGGTTGGCAAGAAGTCGTTACGGTTGACAAGTTGCGCACTGAGTCAAAAATTGATAACTACAGCATTTGTATTGATGAAGTGGCGGAACTGGGACTATTTATTGAACTAGAGGTCTTGTCGGAAAGCGACACGAATTCTGCCCAGATTCAAGCCGAGATGAAAGCTTTTCTAGAAAAACTCAACTTAACGGGAGAGATTTGGACGACGCCGTATGACACCAGTATCAGACGTCTGCGAGTTGAAGCAGCAACTAAGTAAGTCTAACGTCATTGCAATGATTGGTCCGCAGTGTAGTGGTAAGACAACATTGGCAAGTAAGCTTACTGATTTCTCGTATATTTCTCTTGGACAAGCAGTAAGAGAATGCGCAGATAACGAATTGTCACAGCTAGCAGAACGTCTTGTCACGCTAGCTAAACCATGGCCAGCGGAACTTGGACTAGCTTTTGTTGAGGATGATATTTACAGATGCTTATTACGCAATCAGAAGATTTTATTGGATGGCTATCCAAGAAGAATTGATGAATACTATGTCTTACTAGAATGGTTAAGATTAAATAATTTACCAACTATTGATACAATTATAGAAGTTACGGCTTCCTATGATACTCTGTTAGCGAGATATGTATTAAGAAAGTCTCGTAATAACGAGAGTCGTAGCTTTTTTGATCTGCGATATGAGCAATATAAGTGCTTTAGAAGAGCTATAAGGAGTCTAGCGGTGCGGAAGATCGTGTATGATACGTCAGGAGTGTTATAGCCCGCCCCCGAGGCTTACTTGTTCTCAAGCGTAATTTAAATTATTGTATAATTTTGATTGAAGTAATTATGAAGAAAATTATTTGCAACGACGAGATCACCGCGAGTGAAAAAATCTACACGCACGACACGCCGGAATGGGTGGATTTGAACGAAATTGATAAAATTAATTTCCGCCACAGCGTGAGTTTGGCTGAGATATTGGCGGCGTATAATAGAGTTAATTAAACCAGACTTATGCGCTAAAATTGCAGTCACCCTTTCGCTAATTGCGTGAGTTATTATATAATTATCCTAATGAATGACGCTAAAGAAGAGATTCGCGATCGGTTGAATATCGAGGATGTGATTGGTGAATACGTGGAACTGAAGCGGGCAGGGCGCAATTTCAAGGCACTGAGTCCCTTTTCCAATGAAAAAACACCGAGTTTTATTGTCAGTCCGGACAAGCGGATTTGGCATGATTTCTCGAGTGGTAAAGGTGGCGATGTGTTCTCGTTTGTGATGGAAATGGAAGGGGTTGATTTTAAAGAAGCGCTGAAAATCTTGGCGCGTAAAGCTGGTGTGGAACTGCAATTGTTCAGCAGTGCTAATTCCCAAAAGCTCGCCAAACGCAAGGCGCGCGAGCAGGAAATGTACACGCTTGTCACCAAATATTACCAAGCGATTCTTGCAAAAAATCCCCATGCGCTAGATTATGCCAAAACCAAGCGTCATTTGACCGATGAGACGCTCAAGGATTTCGCTATTGGTTACGCACCCAATCACAAGCGGGCGCTATTGGATTTTTTGTTAAAACGAGGTTACCAACTGCCGGAAATCACTCAAGCTGGGCTGCTCAATCAGTATAAAACCGACTTGTTTCGGGCGCGGTTAATGATTCCGCTGTCTGACGCCATGGGGCAGACGATTGGTTTTACGGGGCGGGGGCTGGAGGCCGATGCGATTCCGAAGTACCTCAATACCCCAGCCACTCTGCTATATGATAAATCGCGTCATGTATTTGGGTTGTTCCAGGCTAAAGAAGCGATCCGTAAGCTTGATCAAGCGGTGATTGTTGAGGGTAATATGGACGTGATTAGTTCACATCAGGCTGGTGTTAAACAGGTCGTGGCCACGGCGGGGACAGCGATGACTGAGCAACATTTGAAGATTCTGGCGCGCTATACCAGTGACATTCGTTTGGCATTTGACGCTGATAACGCTGGAATCAACGCCACTGAGCGGGCGATTGCTTTGGCACAGACCGTCAATGTTGACATTAAAATTATCTCGCTGATTGGCGAGGCTAAAGATCCTGACGAGCTGATTCAACAAGATGTTGCTCTCTGGCAACAGTCAATTGATCAGGCTGAGCCTGCAGTAGACTGGCTAATGCGCGTCTATCAAGCTAAATTTGACCTCAGTCAAAGCCCGGCTAAGCGTGATTATAGCCGTAAAATCCTAGCGACTATCGCTCAGCTGAGTGATCCGGTTGAAAAAGAGAGTTATTTGCAAAAATTAGCTGATATTGTCGAAATTTCGCTCGAAGCTATCAAATCGCAACTCGAGGAGCTAAACAAACCGCAACCTAAAAAAGCCCTCAAACCCAAAAAAGCCAGTCCTGATTCGGTAACTGACGAATTTAAATATCAAGACGAACTACTGGCGATGTGCTTGATTTCGAAGGAGGCTCGCCAAGCGTTAGCGACGCTCGATGTGCGTGCTATGGTTGATTTTAAAGATAAACCGCGCCAACAGCTAATGGAGTTGTTAATCCAGGCGGGTGATGATTTTACTAAAGATCAGCTTGGTGGATTGCAAGATTTAACGATTTATGGTAAAGTGTTGACATTAAAAACTGAAGAGCGTTATTTATTGTGGTCAAAAACCGAAGTGGAACGAGAAGCGCGCCGATTGGTTAATCAGTCAAAAGCCGACTTCCAAAAAAACCTGACCGAACAATTAACTGATCAGTTAAGGCAAGCGGAATACGATGGCGACGAGAACCGTGCCACCGCCATTCGCGCCGAGTTAAATCAATTGATTAAAGGAGACAAGAAGTAATGCCAACACCTCTAGACAAAAACCCCAAACCAAGCAAAAAAGACAAAAAAGCCATTCAGCCCGAAGATATCAATGAATTGATTAAAGAAGCCAGTGATGGCTCAGATTATGACGAACCAAGCCTTGATGAACTGGAAAATGACGAAGATTTAGTTGATGAGTTTGATTTTTTTGCTAACACTAATTTGATTGATGAAATTGCTGACGATTCGGTCAAATTATACCTGCACGAAATCGGTAAAATTCCATTGCTATCGTTCGAAGAAGAAACCAAACTCGCTTACCAAATCCTGGAAGGTTCGCAAAAAGCCAAAGACAAAATGGCTGAAGCTAATATGCGTTTGGTAGTGTCGATTGCCAAGCGTTACTCTGGGCGGGGGTTGGATTTTTTGGATTTAATTCAGGAGGGGAATACGGGCTTGTTGCGAGCGGTAGATAAGTTTGATCCAGATAAAGGTTTTAAATTCTCAACTTATGCTACTTGGTGGATTCGTCAGGCAATCACTCGAGCGATTGCTGATCAGGCGCGGACGATTCGCATTCCGGTACACATGGTGGAAACCATTAACAAATTATTGCGCACTCAGCGCCGTTTAACCCAACAACTGAATCGTGAACCGAGTCTCGAGGAATTGGCTAAAGAAATGGATATGGAAGTTGATAAGGTTGAGTATATCATGAAAATTAAACAAGATATCAGTTCGCTTGACGCTTCAATTGGGCGCGACGGTGATGATGAAGACTCGGTTTTGGGAGATTTTATCAGTGACGATGATAATGATTCGCCTGAGGATGTAGCTTCAACGCAACTACTAAAAGAGCAAATTAATGAAGTCCTTGGTAGTTTGTCAGAGCGCGAACGAAAGATTATCCAAATGCGTTTCGGATTGGGTAACGGCAAAAGTCGGACGCTGGAAGAAGTCGGTCAAGAATTTGATGTGACTCGAGAGCGTATTCGCCAAATTGAGGCCAAAGCGCTGGCTAAATTGCGCAAACACAAAGACTCCAAAAAGCTTCACGAGTATTTAAGCTAGCCAAAAACTCAAAAATATGTTAAAATAGTTAAGGTAAATCTGATTTTTAAACGATCAGAAGTATTTTAACAAGAGATGATGTTTGACAACGATAGGAGGGGCTATGAAGAATAAAACGACAATACTAATAATTTTTCTAGTAGTGGTGGCGATGCGTGTGGGAATCGTATCTCGACCACCAAATAAGAGTTACTTTATCTGGGAACAAGATCGAAAAAAGAATAATTTTGTCGCTATTGAAGCTTATTTACCGTCTGCAGCTAATGTTTTTCGCGGTAGGATATTTTTAAGCATGACCGCTAAATCGGATGATTATGGCACTTTTATAGCGAAGCTCCAAAGACGTGATTTTTGGGGCAGGTGGCAAAATATAAGCACACAACACCTGTGTGAGCATGACAGCGATGGCAAAGACATCGTTTTGTTTTGGGGATGCAATCAGCCTGGTAATTATCGGGTGGTATTTTATAGCCCAAGTAATGCCCAAGACGTGGCATTTAGTAATGTGATTTTTTATAGAAAATAGTTAAAAATAGATCATCTCTTGGCTATTTAAGCACTCGTTTGGGTGCTTTTTATTTAATTTCATATTTATTTCATAAATGGCTTGTAAACTACATTATGAACAAGCTTATTTGGGATGTAAACTAAGGCTGTTCGGAATGTTAATTAAAATTAAGGGCGTCTAGCGTAAATGTCTTGAGTTTGGGCTAGAAATTAGAAAGGAGTGAATCACCAGTGATTAAAAACGCTTTGGCATATGTTTCAAGAAAAAAGAATCGCACATTGATAGTTTTAGTCATTTTAACCTTGGTGTTGTCGTGTTTGTATGCGTGTTTGAGTATTATGAAATCGAGTAATAATTTAGAGAAAACTCTCTATAAAACCTCTAACTCATCGCTGTCAATCACCAAAAAAGCCAGTGGCTACTTTGTCGTTAATCAGTTCAAAGATATCCGCCAGATTAAACAAATTCAGGATATCGTGGCTCAATATAACGGCACCGCTAAGCTGACCAACGCTAAAGTCGTTACCGGCGAACAACGAATTCAACGTGACGACGTGCCGAACGAATTTAAAAATCTCGTATCGGTCGAGGCCATTAACAACATCAAGAAAAATGTCTTATTTAGTAGCGGAGTGTTTACGATTAAACAAGGTCGAGGTATCGACAAAAACGACCGCAATAAGATTATGGTGCATGAGGATTTTGCCAAGAAAAACAACCTCAAATTGCACGATAAAATCAGCCTGGAATTGACAAAAATCGACAATTCCGGCACCCACCCTGCACATCAATTCGAAATCGTTGGTATTTTCTCCGGTAAAAAACAGGAAAAATACACCGGCTTATCGTCGGATTTCAGCGAAAATAGCATGTTTGTCGATTATCAAGCGAGCCAGACGGCTTTGGGTCTAAAGGAAGCTAATCAAGTCGCCAATAAACTCAATTTATTCACTAGTAGTCCAGAACAGCTTGATGAAGCACTCAAACGAGTTCAACAACTGTCAATCGACTGGACCAGCTATGATGTCGCTAAAGATGACAATGCCTTCAAAGAAGCAATTGAATCGCTCGGGGGCGTCAAGTACATTATCAACATTATGACTTATGCGATTATGGCGGGGGGAGTGATTGTTTTGTCGCTAATTCTGATGCTCTGGCTACGTGAACGGGTCTACGAAATCGGTATTTTGCTGTCAATCGGCTTTAGCAAAGTCAAAATCGTCAGTCAATTCATTTTAGAGCTAATCTTTATCTCATTGCCGGCGACCGTGATATCCTTGGTGTTTGGTAATTTGCTCTTAAGCCAAATCGTCAGTGGTTTTGTTAGTGCTGATGAAACCGGCACCTTGGCTAATAATCTATTAAGTAGCGACAGTGGTGGTAATAGTTTACTGACTTTTACTCAGAGTTATGGCATTTTAATCAGTATTATTATCATCTCGGTGGTGTTGTCATCTATCATGATTTTAATTAAAAAACCGAAAAAAATATTATCACAAATTAGTTAGGAGAATAATAATGGACGTATTAGAAATTAAAAATGTAACTTACCGTTACTCAGGCTCAAAAGAAGAAGTCTTATCATCAGTTGGGCAAAAATTCCAGCTTGGTAAATTTTATGCCATCATTGGTAAATCAGGTGCCGGCAAATCAACCTTATTGTCGTTGCTAGCTGGGCTCGACACCCCCAAACGTGGTCAAATCCTCTTCCAAAATGAAGATATCGAAGAACAGGGCTATTCCCATCATCGCAAGAACAATATTTCGCTAGTGTTTCAAAACTATAATCTGATTGATTATTTATCACCGCTCGAAAATATTCGCTTGGTTAACCGTGAAGCGCCAGAAACGATTTTGTTAGAACTCGGTCTTAGCCAAAAACAAATCAAGCGCAATGTGATGAAATTGTCGGGTGGACAGCAACAACGGGTGGCGATCGCCCGCGCCCTAGTGTCGGAAGCGCCGGTAATTCTAGCCGACGAGCCAACTGGTAACCTCGATAGTCATACCGCCAGCGAAATCATCGAAATTTTGAAAAAATTAGCTCGCGAGCGCAACAAATGCGTGATTGTGGTAACGCACAGCAAAAAAGTCGCTAAAGCGGCTGACGTAGTGCTGGAACTTGGCAACAAAAAACTTAAAAAAGTTAAATTATAAACAAAATATAGGAGAAAAACGATGTTAAAAAATGCTTTTGCTTATGTGACGCGAAAAAGCCTCAAATCGCTGGTAATCCTCCTGGTGATTTTGGCGATGTCGACCCTGAGCTTGATTGGTTTGTCGATCAGCCGGGCAACTGACAAGGCGTCGGAGGAGACTTTTGGCACCATTACTAATAGCTTCTCGATGGAGATTAATCGCCAAGTTAACCCTGGCACACCGCGTGGTGGTGGTAATGTCAAAGGTCAGGATATTAAAAAAATCTCCGATTCTAAAGACATTGATGGCTATGTCAAACGTATCAATAGCGTGGCTGACCTGGTGGGTCACGACATTATCGAGACCAAACAAACCCTCTCGATGCGCTCGCCAGAACGCGCTAAAAACTTTGGCCGGACTGTGATGCTGACCGGCGTCAATGACTCGTCAAAAGAGACTAAATTCGTCTCTGGCGCCTATAAATTGGTCGAAGGCTCACATTTAACCAGCCAAGACAAGCATAAAATTTTGATGCACAAAGATTTAGCTAAAAAGAACAACCTAAAAATCGGTGACAAGCTCAAAGTTAAATCAAACTTGTTTGACGCTGATAACGAAAAAGGCGCCAACGAAACCGTTGAAGTTGAAATCAAAGGCTTGTTCGACGGTCACAACACTGGTGGGGTTAGTGCCGCTCAAGAATTGTATGAAAATACCTTGATTACCGACATTGACACCGCGGCTAAAGTTTATGGCAACACCGAGCATACCGCTACTTACCAAGACGCTACTTTCTTCGTCAAAGGTAACAAAAAACTCGACCAAGTCATGAAAGATCTCGGTAAATTGGACATCAACTGGCGTCAGTATAGCTTAATCAAAAGCTCATCGAACTACCCAGCTCTGCAACAATCAATCTCGGGCGTCTACTCTATCGCTAACAAACTATTTATCGGTTCATTAATCTTCGCTGGGGTGGTGGTATCATTGCTACTGTTCCTATGGATGAACGCCCGCAAAAAAGAAATTGCCGTCCTATTATCAATCGGTATGTCAAAATCGCGCATTTTCGGACAATTTGTCTTCGAGCTGTTATTTATCTCGATTCCGGCCTTTATCGGCGCTTACTTCGCAGCTGATTATCTAGGTAAAATGATGGGTAATAGCATCTTAAACAAAGTCACTGGCGATATCGCTAAACGGGTCGCTAAACAGTCCGCTTCGAGCCAGCTTGGTGGCGGGGCAGAGGTTGATGGCTTTAACAAAGCCCTAACCAGCCTTGATATCAATATCGTGCCTGAATCGATGCTGTATGTGGTGATCTTTATGTCGGTTGTGTTGCTGATTGCGCTGGCGATCTCAACCTCAGGCATTCTTAAGAAAAATCCTAAAGAATTGCTAATCGACACTAAATAAACCCACAGCAGTCTAAAACTTAAATTATCGGCGCCTAGTCGCGCCGATAATTTTATATCAAGCCTTAAATAAGCTATAATAAAGGTATTAAGTCAAAAAGTTATGAAAATATTAGTTGTTGAAGATGATCCTAATATTCGCGAAGGCATTAGCGAGTATTTATCCGAGTCGGGCTATACGGTAGTGGAAGCCCAAGATGGTCGGGAGGCTCTGGCTAAGTTTAATCATGAGATTAATTTAGTGGTGCTGGATATCCAAATTCCGTTTGTTAGTGGGCTGGAAGTACTTAAAACCATTCGCCAGACCAGTAGCTTGCCGATTTTGATGCTGACGGCGTTTAGTGATGAGGAGTATAAGATCGATGCTTTTTCTAACCTAGCTGATGGTTATATCGAGAAGCCGTTTTCGCTACCAGTGTTAAAAGTGCGGATTGATTCTTTGATTAAAAAGCATTTTGGCGAAATTGAGCGGTTTGATTACAAAAATACGGCGGTTAATTTCACTAGTTACACCGCTACGGTTAATGGTCAGCATATTGATATCAATGCCAAAGAACTGGAAATTTTAAAGTATCTGCTGGCTAACGAAGGTCAAGCCTTGACTCGCGCCCAAATCATCGATAATGTCTGGAAAGAAACCGAAGAAATCCCTTTTGATCGGGTGATTGATGTTTATATTAAAGAACTGCGTAAAAAACTCGAACTGGACTGCATCATCACCATTCGTAACGTTGGTTATAAACTGGAGCGTTCATGAAAAAACTCAAGATTTTTCCTAAAATGTTTTTGCAAATTTTTGCGGTGTTGGGGCTGATTAGCCTGTTGGTTCACGGCGCGGTGTTTGTGGTGTTTCCGCAAACCTACCTCGAGACCCGCAAAGCTGAAATCTACCACAAAGCTAACGACATTGCCCGCAATATGCAGGGTAAAGACTTGACTTATATTGAGCAGGCACTGGATTTTTACTCCAAATCTGGCGAAATTAAGGCCTTTATTAAAGGTCGTAATACCGCCAACGAAATCCAGATCAAAAACAACCCACAAGTTGATTTAAACAGCAATAACAACTCCCTAATCATTGAGGAGCGCGAAATCACCATCAATACCCAGCAAAAGGTCTTTTTGCAGTTTGTTTCGACTGCTGACATGCACAAAGACGCCAAAAACCTAAGTTTTAAGTTTTTGCCGTATTCGTTACTGCTTTCACTGCTGGTATCGGTGGTGGTGTCGCTGATTTATGCTCAGGTTATCAAAAATCACATCCAAGAAATCAAAAACGTCACCGACCGAATGATGACGCTCGATACCCAGGCGCGCCTCAATATCACTTCAGACGACGAAATTGGGCAGCTAAAAGCCCAAATTAACGATTTATACACGACTTTATTGCGGTCGATTGACGATTTAGAGCGTAAAAACCAAGCAATTTTGCGTCTGGAGAAGCTGAAGTATGATTTTCTCAAAGGCGCCTCGCATGAGCTCAAAACCCCGCTAGCTAGCCTAAAAATCATTTTAGAAAATATGAAATATCAGGTCGGCAAATATAAAAACCGTGATCTATACATTGGTGATTGTATTGAGATCGTCGATGGTTTGAACCAGAATATTTCGCAAATTTTATCAGTTTCGTCGCTAGATAACCTTAAAAACGACGAGGAATTGGTGCTAATTAACGATGTTTTAACAGAGGTGATTAAAAAATACCAGGTTCTAATAGCCCAAAAACAGCTTGTCATCAATAATTCCGTGGCTGATGAACAAATTTTGATCGGCAAAACGGCTTTAAAAATCATTTTGTCGAATCTAATTAGCAACGCCGTTAAATATTCTGACCAACGTGGCACGATTAATTTGACCATCAAACAGGGGTGGCTATGCATTGAAAATACCTGCGCCGACCCACTATCTGTTGACCTCAAACGCCTCTGTCAGCTAAAATTTGACCTCCAGCGCGAGAATAGTAGTGGGCTGGGTCTCTATATTGTCAGCAATTTACTAAACAATTATCGCATCAAATATCAAGCTTCACACCGCCAAAATCGCTTCATTTTTAAAATTAAACTACCAAAACCGTAGTTGCGACCTCTCGTCGTAGGCTGATTTTTGATATAATATAGCTAAAATGAAGGAAAAATATGAAAAAACTGGTAATTATTGACGGCAAAAGTGTGTTTTATCGAGGATATTACGCTATGGGTAGCCTTAGTCTTAAGGATGGCACTCCAACTGGCGGGGTTTATGGCTTTGCGTCGATGTTTTTGGCGGTATTAGCTGAATTAAAACCAAGCCATGTGATCGTTGCTTGGGACAAACAAGGCACGTCTACCGCCCAGCGCACAGCGCTTTATCCGGAATATAAAGCCACCCGCAAGGCACCACCTGAGGATTTTTTCACTCAGATTCCGATTTTGCACCAATTACTCGAGGCGCTAAATGTGCCGTTGATTGAGTTAGATGGCTATGAAGCCGATGATCTCATGGGAGCGTTGGCGGTTCAGGCGGCTCAGCAGGGGTTTGAGGTCGGGCTGGTGACCGGTGATTTGGATTTGTTGCAGGTGATTGGCGATGGCATTAAGGTGTTTGCCACTAAAACCGGTTTTTCGAAGATTGAACAGTTTGATCAGGCCCATTTTGAGGCCAAATATCAGATAAAACTGAGTCAATTTGTCGATTATAAGGCTCTGCGTGGTGATTCGAGTGATAACATTCCCGGTGTGGCAGGTATTGGGCCGAAAACAGCGGTTGAACTGCTGACTCAATACGCTAATCTGGAGCAAATCTATGCCCATTTAGCCGATATTAAGCCGACACTCGCCAAAAAACTCGAGGCCGGGCGTGAGATGGCGTTTTTGAGCAAAAAAATTGTGCGGATTATGACCGAAGCACCGGTGAAATTTGACCCTGATCAGGGGCGAATTAGCCAAATGGTGCCCGAAAAAGCCCTGACCGCGCTCGATCAGTTGGAGTTTCGTTCGCTGAAAAACCGCCTAGCGACCATTCTCGGGGTGGACCAACCTACTAGTGGGCAAACTGATTTGTTTAATAATCAACCAGCTGTTGCTTATGATGATATATCGAGCGTTGAGGAATTGATTAAAATAACGACTGACCAGCCGAAAATTTTGGTCGAAATCATTGATCAAAAAATTTTTATCAGCGGACTAGAATCCGAGGCGATTTATGCTTTAGAATTGACCAAAACAGATGACAATTTTTATCATTGGCTCAAAACCAAGACGGTAATCTCCAGCGATATCAAGCAATTACTTCATAATTTTAATAATTCCACTTGGCAATCGCTGGCGGAATTGCCTCTGGACAAATATAGCATATATGATATAAATCAAGCGAGTTTTTTGTTGGATCCATTGGCGCGTAATCATCAAATTACTCCAACCATCAACCAATTACCGCACCTCAAACAGCTTTATCGCGATCATCTACCGCAGTGGGCAAAACTGCCAAAATTAGCCCAAGTCGCCAAACAGCTCGATTTTCCGCTGGCACTAGTGTTATATTTGACTGAAAAGCGTGGAGTTAAGATTGATCAACAGTTTTTTGCCGAATTTGGACAGGAATTAGCCGAGCGGATTGATGCGCTCACTGAACAGATTTATCAATTAGCAGGCGAGCGGTTTAATATTAACTCACCAGCGCAGTTATCGCATGTCTTGTTTGAAACGCTAGCTCTCCCGACTACCGGACTAAAAAAACGCACCGCTGGTTTCTCGACTGATCGTCAGACCCTTGATGCGCTTCATGATGCCCACCCGATTATCCCTTTGATCAAGGATGTGCGTGAGCTCACTAAACTCAAAACCACTTATGTCGATCCCTTACCGACTCTAGTCGATGCTCAGTCGCGTCTGCACACTTCGTTTAATCAAAATGTCACTTCGACTGGTCGGTTGTCATCAACTAATCCCAACCTCCAGAATATCCCGATTCGCTCCGACTGGGGTAATCGCTTGCGTCAGGGCTTCGTGGCGGGCCAGGGCAAGGTTCTATTGTCGGTCGATTATGCTCAGTTTGAACTGCGGTTGGTGGCAGCGTTATCAGATGACACCGAAATGATTGAGATTTTTAAATCAAATCGTGATATTCACACCGAAATGGCGTCTCAGATTTATCAAATTCCGCCCGAGCAGGTGACCAAAGACCAACGCCGTGTCGCCAAAATTGTTAATTTTAGCGTGCTTTATGGGGCTGGACCGCGCAATTTGACCCAAACCGTCGAAGGCTTGACTTTCGCTGAGGCTAAGGCGATGATTGAGCGCTATTTTACGGCACGATATAAAGTGCGGGCTTTTATGGATGCTACGCTTAAACAAGCCGAAGAACAGGGGTTTGTTGAGACCTACTTCGGTCGGCGTCGTCCAACACCTGATGTCAAAAGTAGTAATTTTCAGGTGCGTGAGGCTGCAAAACGGGCCAGCGTCAACATGCCGATTCAAGGCACGGAGGCAGATTTGATGAAGCTGGCGATGATCAAAATTGAAGAATTTCTGAACGATTATCCTGATTCTGATCAGATTTTGCAGGTGCATGACAGCGTGCTGATTGAGTGTGTCGAAGCTGATGCTGAAGCGATTAAGGCCGGTGTGATCGAGATTATGACTAATATTTGCCCGGAGTTAAATATCAACTTGGCGGTTGACGCCAAGCTCGGCAAAAGCTGGTTTGGGTTGTAAAGAAAGGAATTTATGAAACGCAATTTTATATCAGAACCCGAAAGCGAATATTTGGAGTTTAAGGAATGTTCCTCTGGTAAATTACCTAATGGCATCTGGCGAACTATATGCGCTTTTGCTAATTCTAGAGGTGGGCGAATTTTGCTTGGAGTTAGGGATAATGGCGAGATTCTAGGCTTGTCGCCGGATGTACTAGACAGATTGCAAAAAGAAATTAATAATACAATTGATTCAGATAGGGCTTTTAATTGCTTACCCAAGGTTAAAACAAGTTGTGACAACGGTTATGTTGAAGTGCAAATTAGTGAAGCGGATACGTATAGTAAACCGATTTTCTTAAACAAGGATGGTATTCAGAGAGTGTTTGTCCGGCACGGATCAACCACCTCTAAAGCTTCGAATGATCAGCTAACATCAATGATGATTAGCGCTCAGTTTGGTAGTAGTGAGATGCGACCACTTGAAGAGGCGACTTTGGATGATATCGACGCTAATGAAGTCAATGATTTTATCAAGCTAGCTAATCTTTCAGAGTTTGACGATTCTCTTGATAAAGATGTTTTAAATAGATTACGAATTACGAAAAACGGTCACTTTACTGCTTTTGGTTTGCTAGCGTTTGGAAAAGAATCATCAATCAATACAATCTTGGGTCCTAAGTTTAAAGTAGATTTTCGGCACTATTCAGGCAGTGATAAAATTTCAGGTGAAAAAGGAGAAATTTATCTAGATAGGAAGGAGTTTACTGGTAATTTACGTAAACAATTCGAAGATTCGTTTGCTTATATTAAAACCAAATTGCCTCGTAAAAGCTTACTAAACACCATAACTGGCAAGCGAGAAGAAATCTATGCGATTCCAGAAGAGGCTTTGCGTGAAGCTTTGGTTAATGCTATTGGGCACCGGGATTATGGGGTGAATACGTCAAGCGTAGTTGTGAATCTATTTTCTGATCGTTTGGAAATCGAAAACCCTGGTGATAGTTTAGTGCCGATTGAATTGTTTGGTAAAATCGATTCGAAGACACGTAATCCTGATATTATGAATTACTTACAGCGACAAAAAATTGCCGAACAATCAGCTCGAGGGATTATTACAATTAAAAATTCGATTGCTAAAAGAGGACTGCTATCGCCTAAGTTTGAGAATTTGGCAAATAGTTTTAAAATTTCTTTGTTTTTTGCCACGCTTCATAATGAATCTGATAAAGTATGGATTGCAAATAACTTCTCGAACTATAAGTTAAAAGAATCTCAAACTAATGCATTGATCTATATAAAAAACAACGGCTCAATTACCAACTCAAAGTATTGTGAGATTAATCGTATGAATAAACGTAATGATGAACGAAAAGCTCGTCGTGAATTAGCAAAAATGATAGAATTTGGTTTGATTGAGCTAGTGGGGTCAAGAAAAAACGCTAAATATGTATTATTAAGCGGGGATAAAGCATGAAATGCGTTTATCGGACATTTTATCGGACATTTTGAAGACGTGAACCACCTCTGTTAGAGTCTATAAAAATGCGTTTATCGGACATTTTATCGGACATTTTGAATAAAAAAATGAGACAGGGTTTGCGCCGTTAAAATAGTAAGATTTATACAATTCTAATTTCAATTTAAACCCAAAAAATAAACTTTTATAAAAAAGTCTTGACTTTACATCGTGTTTATGCTAAACTCGAGACGTATATCCAAGTCAAATCATTGGAGTTTTTGGCGAAAAACAAAAAACAAAAAACAAAAAAAGGTAACAACATGAACAAAAACATTAGTAGAAAGTCACTTGGCGTGCGGTCGATGCTAGAGCGACTTTTTGGCCGTCGTTTGTTGAAGCAAACTTTTAGTCAAAAAATAGTTAGCCAAAAGGCAAATCGTCGACAATTAAACCGAGTAAAACTTTTATTAGCGTTGTCGCTGATGGTAGCGGTAGTAACCGGTTTGTCGATGCAAGCCCTCAAACAAAATCAAGCCTCCGCCTACGAAAGCACCGAATTCGTCACTCGCTGGACCAACCTCCCCGCTGGTGTATTAGCTATCAAGCTGCATGGAAACAATAATGGTTTCTATCTCGATTGGGGCGATGGTCAATCTACTGTAGTTACCAACGCATCCCAAATCTCGCACGACTACCAAAACCCAGGCACTTACGATATAACAATTAAACTTCTCAATGGTGCCGCTAATCGCTTTAACGGCTGGACTCTACAAGATAACAGAAAAGCCGAGTATCTTACTGACGTCTTACACTGGGGCGACAATCTAAAGCTTAGCAACACGTCCTATATGTTTTATGGTGCCGTCAATCTTAATTCATTCCCTAACATATCGCCCAACACTACTGAGGGGGTTATTTCGATGAGTCATATGTTTTACGCTGCCACTAAGTTTAACCGTTCAGTTAATTTTAACACCTCTAGAGTAATGGATATGAGCTCTATGTTCACTGGCGCCCAGGCTTTCAATCAGCCGGTCAATTTCGATACTTCACAAGTAACCGACATGAGCAGCATGTTCGCTTACGCCGAAGCCTTCAACCAACCGGTCAATTTCGATACTTCAAAAGTGACTAATATGAGTTGTATGTTTTATGAGGCCAGATCCTTCAACCAACCAATTAATTTCGATACTTCAAAAGTGACTAACATGAATGGTATGTTCCAAGACGCTGGGAATTTTAATAAACCTCTTAACTTTGACACTAAGAATGTCACCAACATGAGAGATATGTTCGCTGGCGCCCAAGCCTTCAATCAAGACCTCTCATCTCTAGATTTTGCAGCTGCACAAACAATCGAACATTTCGTTTCCGAAACTAAATTATCCACCAAAAACTACGATAAACTTCTTAAAAAATGGCACACTCAATTTAAAGACAAAACTGTTGCTCATAAGCCAGAATCAGCCGGCCTTAAATATTGCACCGCTGAAGCCGAGCACGATTTTCTTAAAAATACCAAAAACTGGCAATTTAAAGACACTAAAGAATGTCTCTCAGCCTTTACTACTCGCTGGACTGATCTGCCGATTGGCAAGTTCGAAATTAAGCTTCACGGCAACGACAATACCTTTAAGATTGATTGGGGTGACGGTACTCTGGTCGAAACTAAAGCCAACGTCAACAGCATCTCCCATAATTATGCCACCGCCGGCACTCGTGAGATCAAAATCTATGCCTCAGAAGCTGGCCAAAAATTCAACGGTTGGAGTTTAAGTTATAACTCCAAAGCTAAATACCTCACTCACGTGCTAAATTGGGGCAATGTTAAATTTACCAATATGTCCTATATGTTCGAGCATGCAGAAAAACTCAATTCCTTCCCAACACAAGCTCCCGACACTTCCGAAGTCACCAGTATGAGTCATATGTTCAATAGTGCCAAAGCCTTCAATCAGTCAGTCAATTTCAATACCTCAAACGTCACCGACATGAGCGCTATGTTCCAGGGCGCCCAAGCCTTCAATCAGCCACTTAATTTCAATACTTCAAAAGTCACCAACATGAGCTATATGTTCTCTGGTGCCACAGCCTTCAACCAGTCGGTCAATTTCGATACTTCAAAAGTCACCAACATGAGCGATATGTTCTATGGCGCCCAAGTCTTCAACCAAGACCTTTCATCTCTAGATTTTGCAGCTGCACAAAAAATTGACCATTTTGTTTCTCATAGTAAATTATCCATTAAAAACTACGACAAACTCCTTAAAAAATGGCATATTCAATTTAAAGATAAAACTATTGCTCATAAGCCACAATCAACCGGTCTTAAATATTGCGCCGCTGAAGCTGAGCACGACTACCTCAAAAACACCAAAAACTGGACATTTAACGACAGTAAGCAGTGTCCTCCAGCCTTCACTACTCGTTGGACTAATCTACCAGCTGGTAAGTTTGAAATCAAGCTTCATGGCAACGACAATACCTTCAAGATCGATTGGGGCGACGGTACAGTCGAAACAAAAACCAATGTTAATAAAATTTCTCACAATTATACTTCAGCTGGCACTCGTGAGATCAAAATCTATGCCTCAGAAGCTGGTCAAAAATTCAATGGCTGGATCCTCAATGACGACTACGTTTATCCAGGACGCCCCGGTTACAACCTCAGCTCACAGTATCTTACTCATGTCCTAGACTGGGGTAATATCGCCTTTACTAATATGCATGGTATGTTCGCTAGTGCCATAAAACTTAGTTCTCTGCCAAGTAGCGCTCCTAATACATCCCAGGTGACTGACATGAGTTGCATGTTCAATTATACCCCTGCCTTCAACCAACCCGTTAACTTTGATACTAGGAATGTCACTGACATGCACTCTATGTTTGCTAACACCACTATCTTCAACCAACCCCTTAACTTTGATACTAGGAATGTTACTGACATGAACGCTATGTTTTTTGACGCTAAAGCCTTCAACCAACCGCTTAATTTTGATACTTCCAAAGTCACCAACATGAGCCATATGTTCCGTAACGCCAAGAATTTCAATAAGCCTATCAGCTTTGACACTAAGAATGTCATTGATATGAGCTATATGTTCTTTAATACTGCTATCTTCAACCAACCTCTTAACTTTGACACTAGGAATGTCACTAATATGCTCAATATGTTCTCTAACGCGGCTGCCTTCAACCAACCTCTTAATTTTAACACTTCTAAAGTCACCAACATGGCCCAGATGTTCCATAACGCTGAGAATTTCAATAAGCCTCTTAACTTTGATACTAAGAGTGTTATCCATATGAGTGGTATGTTCCATGACGCCACTGCCTTCAACCAACCTGTTAACTTTGATACTAAGAGTGTCACCAACATGAGTTATATGTTCTTTAACGCGGCTGCCTTCAACCAACCCGTTAACTTTGATACTAGGAATGTCACTGACATGTCCGGCATGTTTCATGGCGCCCAGGCTTTCAATCAGCCAGTCAATTTCAACACCTCACGAGTAGCCAATATGAGCTATATGTTCTTTAACACCACTGCCTTTAACCAAGATCTCTCATCTCTAGATTTTGCAGCTGCACGAGCAATCGAAAATTTTGTTTCCTTGAGTAAATTATCTGTCGAAAACTACGATAAACTCCTTAAAAAATGGCATACACAGCTTAAAGACAATCCAATCACCTATAAACCTACATCAAACAACTTAAAATACTGTTTCGCTGAAACTGAACACAACTACTTAAAAAACACCAAAAACTGGAAATTTAATGACAGTAAAGATTGTTCAGAGTATAATTTAGCTCCTGCTGATATCACCATCTCTAACAATCAAGTCAACGAAAATAACGCTCCTAACTTCGAACTAGCTGACATCACTATCACCAACGACCCGAATGATATTCCAAATGACACTAATACCGCTAGCTTGACTTGTGCGACGGCTGACGCTGACGATGCTAGTTTTCAAATTGTTGGCAACAAGCTGATCTTAAAACCTTCTGCTGATTTTGAAACCAAAAATAAGTATAATATTTGTATTCGCGCCATCGATTCTTTCGGCAAAGGCAAAGACAAAAACTTCACCATCGATGTTCGCGATCTCAACGAAGCTCCAACCATCGCCAATCAAACCTTCACTATCGCCGAAAACTCGGCTAACGGCACCGAACTAGGGCAGGTAGTAGCAACTGATCCTGACGCTGGTCAAACTCTCACTTACCAAATCGTCAGTGGTAATGATCTAGGTATCTTTGAAATTACCGCTGATGGTAAACTCAAAGTTAAAGATAACACCAAGCTTGACTACGAACAACGTCAAAGCGTTACTCTCCGTGTCAAAGCCACTGACAACGGCACGCCAGCCCTTCATGCTGAGGCTGATATTACCATCAACATCACTGATGTCAACGAAGCCCCAAGCTGGACTTCCGCTGATCAAATCACCATCAACGAAGATGAAACAGCAGAACACACTCTAGCTGCTACCGATCCAGAAAACAATCCTTTAACTTACTCAGCTGACAATCTACCAAGTTGGGTTGCTCTAACAAACAACAAATTGACCTTTAATCCTACCCAATCTGCAGTTGGTAACCATAATATTAAGCTTAAAGTGTCTGATGGCACCAACCAAACTACTCAAACCTTCAAAGTCACCGTCAATAACGTCAACGATGCGCCGGTTTGGACTTCGGCTAATACCATCACCATGAACGAAAAGGCTACTTTAGAGCATAATTTGACGGCGACGGATGAGGATGGTGATTCATTGACCTATTCGGCGGACAATCTACCAAGCTGGATCACTTTAGCAAACAACAAATTAACTTTAAAACCACGAGCCAGCGAAATTGGCACTCATACCATCACCGTTAAAGTCTCTGATGGCACCGTGACTGTTCCGCAAACCATTACTATTACTGTTAATAACGTTAACGACGCACCAGTCATCACCTCTGCTCCAAATGAAACCGCCACTAAAGGTGAACAATATAGTTATACAATTACCGCAACTGACGAAGATAGCGATCCATTGACTTTTGCGGTGACAGCTAAGCCAGACTGGTTGACTTTTGACACTACTACTCACACCTTGTCAGGCACTCCAGGCAATAGTGAAGTCGGTCAAACTTACTCCATTACGCTAACTGTTTCTGACGGCACTAACCAAACTACCCAAACCTTTAACCTAACGGTTAACGACAAAAACTATGCTCCAACCATCGCCAACCAAACTTTCTCCGTTGCTGAAAACTCGGCTAACGGTACCGAACTAGGGCAGGTGGTAGCAACTGATCCTGATGCTGGTCAATCACTAACTTATGAAATTGTCAGCGGTAACGACTTAGGTATTTTTGAAATCACCAATGATGGTAAACTCAAAGTTAAAGACAACACTAACTTAGACTACGAACAACATCAAAGCGTTACCCTCCGTGTCAAAGTTACTGACAACGGCACGCCAACCCTCTCTGCTGAAGCTGACATTACCATTAACATCACTGACGTTGATGATGAAGCTCCAACTATCACTGTGGATGGTGGTATAGCCCCTCGGGAAATCACAGTGGGCGATACCTTTAACGCTCCATCAGCAACTTGTCACGACAATCAAGGTAATTGTACGCTAACCGTTGCTAATTCAGTTGATACAACCACCGCTGGTGATTACCAAGTGACTTACACTGCAATTGACGAAGCAGGCAATCGCACAGTAGTAACTATTGCTGTTAAAGTCAAAGCACCGACTCCACCAGTTCAACCAGGCAACCAAGGCAGTCAAACTAACCAAGGTAATCAGGGTAACCAAGGTGGCCAATCTGGTTCATCAACCAATCAAGGTGGCCAATCTAACCAACAAACTGGTCAAACGAATAATAACGGTAATTCCGATAATGATCCAACCGCATCAACCGACAACAATAAACCACCATTTACTATCAATGGTCAACCAGAAATGACAATCAACCAAGGTGATGAGTATGTTGAACCAGGTGTCACTTGTGCGCCAGGCACCAGCTGTTCAGTTGAGATCACTGGCAAAGTTAACTCCAAAGTCCCAGGAACTTACACGATTACTTATAAAACAACTGACGCTAATGGTAAAGTAACTACTGTCACTCGTAAAATTACCGTCCGAGGCACCAATGACAAAACAACAAGCGCCAACGCTAATGTTATCGAAAAGAAAACCTTTGGGGCAAAACTAAAACAAATCTATGCTAAATATTTGTTCTGGTGGTGGTGGCTAATCCTGCTAATTATAGCTTACAGATTATATCGCCGTTGGCAAAAACAGCGCCAATCACGAAACGCTACCAGCTCTAGACGGTCACGACGCTAAAAAAAGACTTGTATTAAAACACACTCTCTCAGGGTGTGTTTTAAATTTTGACTGGATTTTAAGTTGTGTTATAATAAAACTTAAGCTAATTAAAAGATTTTAAGCGCCTGAACTTTTTTAAAAAAGAAGTTGACGAGGACTGGAGTTATCGAAAATTCGGCGGATGCTCCAGAGGTGGTTGCAGCCTCAGTTGGAACAAAACCCAGAAGCGATTCTGGCGACAAATTCTCTAACCGCAACAATTAGCCTAAATTATTAACTAACGCACAGTAAAGGACAAAATATGTGTGGAATTATTGGATTTGTGGGCGAAACTAACGCGCCACGGGTTATTATTGATGGGCTGAAAAAACTAGAATACCGAGGTTATGACTCGGCTGGTTTGGCGATAATCAAACCAAACAAATTACAAATCACCAAGGCTAAAGGTCGAGTGGCGGACCTTGAAACTAAAGTTTTAGACAAAAACATAACCGGTGATATCGGCATCGGTCATACTCGTTGGGCGACGCACGGTCAGCCGTCGGAGACTAACTCTCACCCGCACACCAATCAAGCTAAAACTATCGCCGTGGTCCACAACGGTATTATTGAAAACTACCAAGAGCTAAAAACTCAGCTGACTAAAAAAGGCGTCAAATTCCGCTCGCAAACCGATACCGAGGTGGTAGCCCATCTGATTGATCAATATATGACTGGTGATTTGCTAGAGGCGGTAGCTCAGGCGGTGCGTCAGCTCCAGGGGTCGTTTGCTTTGGGGGTGGTTTCTAGCTTGACGCCGAAGTGCTTGATCGGTGTGCGCAAAGAAAGCCCGCTGGTGGTTGGAGTGGCTGGATCGCAAGCCATGCTGGCATCTGATGTCGCCCCAATTTTAAGCCTGGGCAAGCAAGTCTATTATCTCGAAGACGGTGATATTGTTAAAATTGACGACACCGGCGTGGCGTTTTTTGACTTTGATTTAAAAACTATCCAGCGTCAATCAACAACAATTACTTGGGACGCCGACGCGGTTACCAAGGGCGGTTTTAAGCATTTTACTCTAAAAGAAATCCACGAACAGCCTGAAGCCCTGAAAAAAACCATTAGCCCACGACTCGATGCTAAAGGTCAAATTAACTTGGAAATTTTTGACAAAATCGATCCAAAAACTATCCAACGAATCGAAATCATCGGCTGCGGCACGGCTTATCACGCTGGGCTATACGGCAAAAAACTATTGGAGAACTTGGCGAGTTTGCCGGTGGAACCTCTGGTCGCTTCGGAATATCGTTATCAAAAAAACTTCACCGATCAACATACTTTGGTTATTGCTGTTAGCCAATCGGGTGAAACTGCTGACACGCTCGGCGCTCTGAAAAAAGCCAAACAGGCTGGCGCGCAAACCTTAGCTATCACTAACGTGGTCGGTTCGTCGATTACGCGCTTGGCTGATGCGGTGCTTTATACTTGGGCGGGACCAGAGGTTGGGGTTTGTTCGACCAAGGCTTACACTACTCAGCTGGCAATTTTTGGGCTGTTGGCGCTGGATTTGGCTCGACGACGCAAGCAAATTTCGGCGGATTTTTATCAGTCGGCAATTGATAACTTGGCCAATATTGGGGCTAAATTAACTAAAATCCTTAAAAACCAAACGATTTATCAGCCAATTGCCAAAGCCATTAAAAACCAAACCAGTGCTTTTTACATCGGGCGGGGGATGGATGCTTATCTGGCGATGGAGGGGGCGTTAAAACTCAAGGAAATCTCCTATATTCACACTGAGGCGTTTCCAGCGGGCGAGCTAAAACACGGCACAATTGCTCTAATCACGCCAAAAACCCCAGTTATTGTGGTGGCGACTGAGCCGACGCTATTTGACAAAATTAAATCTAATATCGAGGAGCTTAAGGCCCGTGGTGCTCAAATTATCCTGATTTCTAAATCTGCCGAACTGGCTAAACTGGCTGACTTCGTGATTGATATTCCGGCGGTGGATTTGATTGAATCAGCGTTGGTGTCGGCTTTGCCAATGCAACTACTGGCTTATTACACTGCCGACGCTCTCGGTCAAGATGTTGACAAACCACGCAACCTCGCCAAATCAGTGACGGTGGAGTAACTAATTGACAATCTTGCTGATTAGTTTTAAAATCCCACCTAATCCAATAAATCATAAATACTTAGAAACAAAGGAAAGGATGCGTCATAATATTTAATACAATCACGCTTGGCACTACTAGTGAAGATAAGAAACGATATTTAACTTCCGTTATAGGGGTTGCATACGATATTGTTCAAAAAAAAGTTACCAGTGAGGTTTCTGATCAACCATTGTCATGTACCGAAACTGTCTCCGGCTCGTGCAATCGTGCGCGCAATGCTTTTGATCAGAAATCTAAATTTGCTGTTGGCATGGAAGGCGGACTGGAAATGATTGATGGCATTTATCATTTAGTTTGCGCGGTTACTTTTTTTGATGGAAAAGAGTATTTTACAGGTATTAGCCAGGCGAGATTGCTACCTCAAGAAGTCTCCGATGGGATAATGGAGGGCGGAGACTTCGGTGCTTTAATTAGGCAATATCAACAGCATAATCCATTCAGCGACGTTAAAGAATTGATCACGAGAGAGAAATCCTTTATTGAAGCAACAAAAAAAGGGTGGCAAGAGTATAATCGAATATCGCATTGACCATTCACGAAATAAACTCCTCTTTGACTGATTACCTCGTTTTATAGACGAAATTATGTTTTTGAAAGCTATATTTTCTCATATGTAATGTTGTATTTAAATAAAGACGTTAATATGAAACCTGATTGACAATCTTGTTGATTAGTTTTAAAATCCCACCTAATCCAATTAATCATAAATGCTTAGAAACAAAAGAAAGGATGCGTCAT
>ERZ773099.268-NODE-268-length-46244-cov-13.750070_pt1 | contig 46244 bp, 38 predicted proteins | sample MGYA00511120_ERZ773099 | MGnify/ENA primary metagenome ERZ773099 (study PRJEB29015, sample SAMEA2738012) | human oral metagenome | biome: human oral; feature: human-associated habitat; material: dental | place: China | collected 2104 ... | reverse complement strand
GGTACGCCCTACTAGCAACGCCAGTCTAACCACACAATCCACCCAAAGTCCAGCCTCCGCCCCACCAATCCACCCAAACTTCTACCGCTTTACAAGGTAGTGGCGTGTACTAGCACGAACCACATCTCAGTTCCCTCTCGTTCTCCTCCGCGGCACGTCCAGGCTCGTCGGCGGTTTCTATGCTCCGCCTCGTCACACCGTTCGCGCCAAGCCGACAGGCAGGGAACAATGGAGACATGGCAGATGAACGAGAGTCCAAGGAACTCCAGTCGGGCACGCTGGTCATCGGGCTAGGCCGCTTTGGTTCCGCCGTCGCGGTGACGCAGGATCAGCTGGGGTACGAGATCTTGGCCGTGGAGAAGAACCCCGCGCGCGTGCAGGCCTTCGCGGGCCGGTTCCCCCTCGTCGAGGCGGACGCCACTTCCAAGGACGCCCTTGAGCAACTGGGTGCGCGCGAGTTCCGCAGCGCCGTCGTCGGCGTCGGCTCCTCCCTGGAGGCCGCCGTACTCATCACCGCGAACCTCGTCGACATGGGTATCTCCTCGATCTGGGTCAAGGCAACCTCGTCGCAGCACGGGCGCATCCTTCGCCGCGTCGGCGCCCACCACGTCGTCTACCCCGACCTGGACGCCGGCAAGCGCACGGCTCACCTGGTGGGAGGTCGCATGGTCGACTACATCGAGATGGAGAAGGACGGCTTTGCCATCATGAAGCTTCGGCCCCCCAAGGAGGTGCACGGTTTTTCGCTGGAGGAGCTGGACCTGCGTGGCCGCTACGGCGTCAACGTGTTGGCGGTGCGTCACCCCAAGCAGCGATTCGAGTATGCGAACGCCTCAACGCGCATCAACTCCGACGACGAGATCATCGTGTCAGGCGACTCCCATCTGCTGGAGTACTTCGCCAACAGGCCCTGACCCCCTCGCAACCGACCATGACTTCCGCCCCCAACCAGCCACGGCCTCGTGACCGAGACCTCTCGCTGACAGGCGTCCCGCGCGCGCCTACGCGCTTCGTTCAGCTCCTGACCCCTCGCCGCGCCAGCGCTTACCTGGCTAACGCGACGGTCGGGGGCTTTAGCCGGGCGCACGCCCAGGGTTTCTTCCTTGAGGGGGACGCCCTCCCCGACCGCCCCACAGCGGCAACTATTCTCGAGCGGATGGACATCGGCTGGCTCTGCGAGTCCGGCAGCCTCGCCTCCTTCCAGGGCCCCCTCGCGAACTCGCGGACCAACGACGTGCGAACGGCGCACGCACGGCGCGATCCCATCGACGACTCCTCCTGCGTCTACCTCCTCCACTTCGACGTCGTCCCCGACTTCGAGGCTGGCCTCACCCGCCAGGACCCGCCCGGCGCGGCGCCCTCGTCCGATCCGTGGTGGCACTCGGGCGACCCGATGGCCCTCCTGCCCGGCGCCCGCATCGAGGCCGTTGACGACGCGGGCCGCTCGCGAGTCCTCGCCCACTGGAACGCAGAGATCAACGGCATGTGGCACTGGGGCGGGCTCGGTGACCCGGGCAGCTTCTCCACGCTGGCAACCATCTTCGAGCGCACTTTTTCACGAGGCCATGGCTGGGTTCCCGTGCGCCCAGTCGACCGGCGCCGAGGCCTGGTTCACGCTCAGGATCGCAGGATCCTGCGCTGTACCCTCGGCGACGCGCTGGTGCAGTCCGGCGCGGGCATCTGCGCGTGGGGCATCGTCGACCTGGGCGCTGCGGATACGATGGTGTGCACGACGCGCGTCGCGCACTGGGGTATCGTGGGCGTCCTGACGGGACTGCACCCCGACCCCGACGGCTCCACGATGGCGTCGATGACCGCGCACATCCCCTGGGACCCCGCCGTTACTGAGGCCGGAATGTGGGGCGATGAGATGGGCGGCTTCCACGCGGACATCCCCGCATCCGATACCGGCCCCTTCGCGCACGAGTCCACGATCGCCCCTTCGCGCGAGCACCGCGATCCGCTTGAGGAGCTGCCCATCCCCTGGGGTTCCGCGCGACAGGAGACCTGGCACCGCGACTTCATCGAGCTACCCTCGGGCGCGAGGGCCCCCGTCGTCGTGTCCGATGACGGGCGCGTCCGCGCGCAAGCCCCCGACCCGCGCGCGGTCGGCGTCATGTTCCCCGGACCAGCCTCCTTCGCTCCCGGACCCGGTCCCCATCCGTGGGTGGATATCACCGACCAGGGAGGCGTCCTCCTTGAGGCCACGACCACGGGAAGGGTATTCGGCTCCAAGCGCCTCGTCGCACCGATCGTCGGAGAATCAGCGGACGAGTGGCGCTACCACACCCCCTCGCTGTTGCGCCGCGTCGACCCTACGTCGCATCCGCCCCGCTGGACCGCTAAGAGCCTCATCACGCACGTTCGCGACACGCTGTCTCCGCGAGGAGTCGAGTAATCTCTCGGTCCCACTGACATGCGCGTGCGAGGCGAGCCCTCGGCACCGGGAGGACGCAGATGGGGGCGGGTCCGGTTACGGTGAGTCCATGGCGAAAGACAAGATCACCTACCGTTGCTCCGAGTGCGGCTGGTCCTCCCCCAAGTGGGTCGGCCAGTGCCGCGAGTGCACGGCGTGGGGCACGGTCGACCAAGCGGGCGAGGCCTCGGGGGTTCTGCGCGCGTCCGCGACGCCTCCGCGACGCCCCGCACGCCCGATCGGAGAGGTGGACGGTGAGCGGGCCGCGTCTCGCTCCACGGGCGTGGGTGAACTGGACCGGGTGCTCGGCGGCGGCATCGTCCCCGGAGCGGTGATCCTGCTCGCCGGGGAACCCGGTGTCGGCAAGTCCACGCTCCTCTTGGACGTCGCCGCGAAGGCCGCTCGCACGGCCTCCGACAGCGGGCGCGGACCCGTTCTGTACGTCACGGGCGAGGAGTCGGCGGCGCAGGTGCGCGGGCGCGCCGAGAGGATCGGCGCCCTGGAGCCGAATCTCTTGATTGCAGACGAGACCGAGCTCGGCGTCGTCCTGGGACACGTCGAGTCCTCCCGTCCGTCGCTCCTCATCGTGGACTCTGTGCAGACCGTCTCCTCGGCCCAGGTGGAGGGCGGGGCGGGCGGCGTCGCGCAGGTGCGGGCGGTGGCCGCCTCCCTGATCCGCGTGGCCAAGGAATCCGACCTTCCCACGCTGCTGGTCGGCCACGTCACCAAGGACGGCGGCATCGCGGGCCCGCGCGTCCTTGAGCACCTCGTGGACGTCATCTGCCAGTTCGAGGGCGACCGCCACTCGCGCCTACGTCTGCTTCGCGCGGTGAAGAACCGCTACGGTCCGACGGACGAGGTCGGATGCTTCGAACTGACGGACTCGGGCATCTACGGTCTCGCCGATCCCTCCGGCCTCTTCCTGTCGCGCACGACTCGGGGCGTGCCCGGAACCTGCGCGGCCGTCTCCCTGGAGGGGCGCCGCCCCTTGCCCACCGAGATCCAGTCCCTCGTCGCCCCCTCCTCGGGAGGGTCCCCCCGTCGCACCACGTCGGGAGTCGAACACGCGCGCGTCTCGATGATCCTCGCGGTCCTGCAGGCCCGCATTGGCGCAGACACCTCGGGGGCTGACGTCTACGTGTCCACCGTGGGCGGCGCGCGCACCGTAGAGCCTGCGATCGACCTGGCGATGGCCATCTCGATCGTCTCCTCACTCAAGGGGGTGCCGCCGCGAGCCGACCTCGTCGCCGTCGGGGAGATTTCGCTGACCGGCGAGGTCCGGGCCTGCACGGGCACGGGGCGCAGGCTCGCCGAGGCCGCTCGTCTGGGATTCTCCAGCGCTCTCGTCCCCTCCCAAGGCAGTGAAGACCTCGGCCGCATCGAGGGCATTACCGTGTTCACTGTCTCTGATTTAGCGACGGCGATTCGCGTCGCTTTCCCTGCGGACTCGCAATAATAGAGGCGTACCTACTCATTCGGGAGGGAAGCACATTGACGTCCGACGCAGCGATCCTTCGAGAAGCTCTGCGCGCAGTCGCGCCGGGTACGCCTCTGCGTGAGGGGCTGGAGAGAATCCAGCGCTCCCACACGGGCGCCCTCATCGTCCTGGGGTACACCCCCAAGTTGCAGGCCATGTGCTCGGGCGGCTTCGACCTGGACATCGCTTTCACGGCCGCCCGCCTGCGCGAGCTGTGCAAGATGGACGGCGCCGTCATCATCGACCCGGATCTGTGGCGCATCCGCAAGGCAAACGTTCAGCTCTTCCCCGACCCGACGATCCCCACCGACGAGTCGGGCATGCGTCACCGCACAGCCCAGCGAACCGCGCGCCAGACGCACCTGCCCGTCCTGTCGTTGTCGGCCTCCATGCGCATGATATCGATCTACGTGGGAACCGAACACCGCCTCGTCGAGGAACCCGAAGCTCTCCTGTCACGCGCCAATCTGGCGGTGGATACCCTGGATCGCTACAGCCAGCGCCTGGACGAGGTGCTCCAGACGCTCACCATCCTGGAGATGCGCGACAGCGCGACCGTGCGCGACGTGGCCACCGTCATGCAGCGCATGGAGATGATCCGCCGCATCACCTCCGAGATCACCGAATACCTTGAGGAGTTGGGGTCCGAGGGACGCCTGCTCGCCCTGCAGGTGGAGGACCTCGTGCGCGGCTCGGCCTCCGAGCGCGCCCTCGTCATGCGCGACTACATCGCCAGCCCGGACGACGTCGCGCGCGTCGAGGCCGAGCTGTCCTCGCTCGGCTCCGAGCGGATCGTCGACCTGACCGCCATCGCGAACATCCTCGGCCTGGACGTCTACGAGGTCGCCGACCTGGACCGTGAGATCACGCCCCGAGGCGTGCGTGCCCTCTCGCTGGTCCCCCACCTGTCATGGAACGCCATCAAGGCCGTGTCGGCCCATTTCGATTCCCTCACGCAGCTGCGCGCCGCGACCGTCGCCGACGTCGAAGAGATCGACGGGGTCGGCCACTATCGCGCCCAGCTGATCGTCGAGAACCTCGCTCACCAGGCGCAGGCGGTCGGCGCGGGGATCGTCGGCTGGTAGCCTCGCCTTGACGGGCTGTGCGCTAGCGGGACTGGGTGCCGGACTGAGGGCCCGACTGCGGCGAGGGAGCGGGCTTCACGGCGACCACCGCCTCGCCGACCTCGCGTCCCCCCATGGTGACGGCTAGCTTGTAGGTGCCCGCGGATGCGGCGCTCGCGCCACCCTCCGGCGGCGTGCAACCGTCCGCGTACACGTAGCCATCCCAGCTCAAGGTCCCCGTCCACGTGCCACCCGGGCGCAGCAGCAGCGTCGTCGAGGGCCTCTGCTCCTGGGCACAGCGCGCCGAGTTGTACACCTGGTGGTCGCCCGTGGTCACCTGCAAAGCAAAGTTCGACAGAGAGGTCGAGCACGCGATGGCCCCCCTGTTCTCGAGCGTCAAGGTCGCGGGCAGCGCCGAGCCCGCGGCGGCCGGGGACGCTGACACGCTCACCTTCACGTCGCGCTCCAGGCAGGCGGGAATGTCGATCTGTGTGCCGTCGGTGAGCAGTCCGTCCGCGGTTGCCTCCTGCCCACCGTTGAGCGCGTATCCGGAGGAGTCCACCGCGCCGGATTGGGCTGACTGGGGGCTGGACTGTGGCGTCTGTTCGGGGCTCACGGCGCCGACAATGGCACGCACGATCGCCACTATGCCCCACCCCACGAGGGCCACGATCAGCACCAGTCCCAGGCCCGTGATGATGCGTCTGGGCCACAGGTTGACCGGGGGGCGCTTGCCTCCGCCCGACGAGGCCTTGCGTGCGCCGCGGGCGGCCGCTGCAGCGGTGCGCCCACCCGCCGGGGGCGCGCCGACGGAACCGGCCCGACGCGCCGCGGTCGCCCTGAGGCCCGACGCCGCCTTGGTTCCAGCCGCGCGCGACGTGCGCCGGGAGGAGGATCGGGGGGATTTCTTTCGCTGGTCAGCCACGCCTCAACGATACCGGGTCGGCGTGGCGCTGCGGAGCTAACTCTCGGGGCGACGTCCACATTTCCCGAGGGACGGGCGAGCCCGAAGCGGGCGGGTCAGGCGGCGGCGTTGCGCTTGTTCGAGCTCGTCGAATCGTCGTCGGGCTTGATGACGCACCAGCGCTCGACGGCGAGCGCGACGATCACCCAGACGAGGCCGACGAGGGAGCTAACGCCCGCCCCGATCGCGTTGGACGCCATCGCGGGAGCCTCGAGCTGCGCGAGGGAGACTGCCACAAGCCCGACGAGGATGCCCGTCAGGCCCGATCCGACCACGGCGGAGGTGCGCGCGAACACGGCTACGCGCATCGCGCCGATCGCGTCGATCCACGTTTCTTTGCCTGCGCGCAGGCGTCGCACCGCCAGGCCGGACCAGATCAGGGCGGCCGTGGAGAGCGCAAACACCACGGCGGGGCCGGGAGTGACGATCATGGGCGTGCCCCCGGCTCTCATGTGCGCCAGGAAGCCAAGGAAGCTCAGGGCGGCGCACGTGACGCCGAGCAGCAAGACCCATGCGATCGCCACGGGCTTCATCTAGCGCCTCTTGACGATGGGGATCGCACCGGTCATCGTGGGTCGCACGACGACCCGGCGCAGGATGCCGGTATGGGTGGCCTCTTCCTCGGGGATCGGGCCGACGGGGGTGTTGTCAGGCAGTCCGGGGGCAAGGATCGTGGAACGACCGTCGGCGTGGACGGTCGGCTTGGGTGGCTCGTCCTCACGGCCGATGCCGGAGCGGTCGTCGACGACCCGCACGCCGTGTGCGTCACCGACCGAGAAGTTCCAGTCGGGAAGCTTGATGTCCGCGCGGGACTCGGGGCGCTTCTGGTTGAAGACCGGGGCCCAGCGCGGTCTCTCGTCCCCGCTCGGCGTGTAGCTACCCGATCCAATCTTGCGGGTCATGCGCCCGGCCGGGGAGTCGGCGGGTACGGAGGAAACGGGATGCCACGCGGGGCGCGACGCCGCCTTGGTGTCTTGCGTTGGCTCGCCCTCGTCGGCCGCCGGTTCCTCGTGGGCCGCGGGTTCATCGGAGGCAGGGGCGTCGATCGCACGCGGGGAGTGGTCGCGGCCCTCATTGGGGTCGGGGAACTCGACGACGACGTTGAGGGCACCGGTATCGGCCTCGCTCTCCGGGGCAAACTCCTGGGCACCGGGTGCCCGGTCCCGGGCCGAGGCACGTGCGAAGCGGGCCGCGCGCTGCGCGGGGGTGTCCGGCTGGGGATCGGGAGGCCCGGATTCCTCGGCGGGTTCGACGACGGGGCGCTCGATCCCCATCAAGTGCGCGATGTCCTCGCCGACGTCGGTGTAGGCCCAACGGTTCCACATGTTGTGCCAGGTGGCTGGGTCGGAGCTAGTGCCGCGTTCGGCGGGGGCGGGAACCTCCTGCCGAGCGACGGGCGCGGGCGCCTCGGGCGGCATGTCCGGCTCGGTGTCAGGTGCGGGAGAATCGCCTGAGCGCGCGACGACGCCCGTGACCTGGCTGATCTCGCCCGTGAGCGTCTCGAGGAGCTCGCGCATGTCGGCGCTGGCCTGTTCGGCCCGCTGGGCGAGGAGCTGATCGGAATCTGCCATGACCCCGGCAGGGTCCTCGAGCCAGTCGTCAACGGCGTCGATGATGCCCTCTCGGTCGGGCGTAGTGGCGAGGAGGTCGCACACGCGCCCGACGCCCTCGAGGATCGCGTCAGGGTCGCACAGGAGCCAGGGGGCCAGCACGAAGGCTCGTTCCTTGGCGCGCGGGTGCGGCAGGGTGAGAACCGGGTCGCAGGAGGCCAGGCCCTCAACCTGGATGATGTCGATGTCGACGCTGCGCGCGCCCCAGCGCTCGTGCCGCTCGCGGCCAAGCTCGCGCTCGATGCGGCTCGTCTGGGCGAAAAGCTCGTCGGGGGTGACGATGGCGGAACCGACGACGACGGCGTTCCAGTAGTCGGGCTGTGGGGCCTGGCCGGGGGCCAGAACCGGCTTGGTACGCATGATCGGGGACACGTCCTCGATCTGGAAGCCCTCCATGTAGGACAGGGCCTCGACGGTGTGCATGAGGGTGACGGGAACGTCGCCGAGGTTGCCGCCGATGGCCAGGACGACGCGGCGCGAGCGCAGGCGCGCGGGCAGCGATGGATCCTCCTCGCGCGGGGCCTGGGCGGCGTGTTCTCCGCGTCGACGCCTCAAGGGGGCGGCCTTCTTCTGCTGCGCGGGGCTGGGGGCCTGCGCACGCTCGTAGGCCTCGATCTCGCCGGTGAGGACAGAGCCGTCCTCGGCCTCGTAGATGCCCTTGAGGGACAGGGAGAGGGGCAGGGCCTCGGTCTCGCCCGCTCGCACCGTGACGGACACGTCCGAGAAGGGGTGACCGATGGGAGCGTCGGGCTTGTGCACGGTGACCTCGGTGCCGACGACGCCCTCGTGGCTCATGACGCGCGAGGCGATGGTCTCGGCGAGGGTCTCGATGAGGTCGACGGGATTGCCGGTGAGCACCGCCATGGTCTCGTCGGCGATGTCGGCGTAGGAAACGGTGGCCGCAATGTCGTCGGTCGTGCCCGCGGTTTCAACCCACATGACGACGTCGGCGCTGAATCGCTGTTCCTGGGTGCGCTCGAAGTCGTAGACGCCGTGGTTGGCCAGAGCCCCCAGTCCTTTCAGGGCGATGATGGCGCGTCTGCTACTCAACGTCGTTCTCCTTTCGGGCGATGGCTGCCGCGGTGGCCGCTACGTCGTGGACCCGCACTGCCCACGCACCGAAGCGGAGGGCGTGGGCGGCGATGGCAGCGCTGTCGATGTCGACATCGCCTCCGAGGGCCTTGACGAAACGCTTGCGCGACGCTCCGATGAGTACAGGGTACCCACTGGAGGTCAGGCGCGGCAGCTCGGAGAGGATCTGCCAGCACTGATCGTTCGCCAGCGAGAAGCCGAGGCCCGGGTCAACGACAATTTTATCAGGTGTCACACCCGCATCACGAGCGTCTCCGACCTGAGTGAGCAAGCGATCGACAATCGAGCCCACCAGGTCCTGGCCGTAGTCGAAGGATTCCCCCGGCATGCCCGGAAGCGCCCGGTAGTGCTGAACCACGTAGGCGCAGCCCGAGTCGGCGACAACCGCGTTCATCTCGGGGTCCCAACGCCCACCGCTCACGTCGTTGATGATCGCCGCGCCGGCCTTCGCCGCGACGCGCGCAGTCGAAGCGTGCAGCGTGTCGACGGACACGACGATTCCGTCGCCTGCCAGGGCCTCGACGACGGAGCCGATACGCCCCCACTCCTCGTCCGCGCCGATGCGCCTCGAGTTCGGCCGCGTCGACTCCCCTCCCACGTCGATCAGGTCGGCCCCGGCCGCAACCATGGCGCGCGCGTGCGCGAGCGCGGCGCTCGGGTCCAGGTAGCGGCCCCCATCCGAGAAGGAATCGGGGGTCACGTTCAGGATGCCCATGATCGCCGCGCGCGAGTCCGGCAGGCTCAGGCCGCCCGGAAGGACCGGGGGCGCGGGCGTCGCGCACGAGGCGAGGGCCGGGGGCAGGGGTAGCGCGGACACGTCAGCGGCTCCCAGACAGCACGAGGGCCATCATCTCCGCGCGCGTCGCGCCGTCGCTCATGATGCCGCGCAGCGCGCTGGTCACCGTCGACGAGCCGGGCTTAGAGATACCGCGCATCGACATGCACATGTGCTCGGCCTCGATGACGACGATAACCCCCTGGGGGTCCAAGACCTCGTCAATGGCGTCCGCGACCTGCGCGGTGAGGCGCTCCTGCACCTGGGGTCGCCGAGCGTAGCCCTCGACGAGTCGCGCCAACTTCGATAGGCCCGTCACGACGCCACCGCGCGGAATGTAACCCACGTGCGCGCGCCCGTAGAAGGGCAGCAGGTGGTGCTCGCACACCGAGTGGAAGGTGATGTCGCGCACGAGCACCAGTTCGTCCGTGCCCGCGTGGAACTGCGTGCGCAGGTGCTCGCGCGGATCCTCGAACATGCCCGAGCACATCTCGCGCCACGCGCGCGCCATGCGGTCGGGAGTCCCGATCAGGCCCTCGCGCTCGGGGTCCTCTCCGATCGCAACCAGCAGGTCGCGCGAGGCCTTCTCAACGGCTGCGGCGTCGTAGCTCACGCCTGCTCCTCGTCGTCGCTCGGGGCTCCCGCCTGCTCCTCGTCGTCGCTCGGGGCTCCCGCCGCGCCTGCCTCGTCTCCCGCCGCGCCCGGGTGGGACTCGGGGGCAGAGGCCTCGGGGGAGGTCAGCCCGACCGGGTTCCCCAGGAGGGCGCCGGGCACGGCCGCGTCCGACTGGTAGTTCCACACGGGGCGCTCGGGCGCCTTGACGACGTCCTTGAAGATCTCCGCCAGCTGAGCCTCGTCGAGGGTCTCCTCCTCAAGCAGGCGGGCGGCCAGCGTGTCCAGGATCGAACGGTTGTTGGTCAGGATCTCCCACGCCTCGCGCATCGCGTTGTCCAGGAGGCGACGCACCTCCTCGTCGATGATCGCGGCCGTCTCGTCGGAGTAGGAGCGCGCGCGTTCCCCCGCCCCGTGGCCGAACGCCTCGGTGTCGGTTTCCCCGAGCTTGACCATGCCGACGCGGTCGCTCATGCCGTAGTCGGTGACCATGGCGTGGGCGGTCTTCGTCGCCTGCTGGATGTCGTTGGCGGGGCCGGTCGAGGGATCGCGGAAGACGATCTCCTCGGCGACGCGACCTCCCATGCCATACACCAGATCGTCGAGGAGCTGGTTGCGCGTCTTGTTGAAGCGATCCTCGGTGGGCATGACCATCGTGTAGCCCAGGGCTCGCCCGCGCGGCAGGATCGTCACCTTCGTGACCGGGTCCGTGTAGTTGAGGGCGGCAGCCGCCAGGGCGTGACCGCCCTCGTGGTATGCGGTGACCGCCTTGTCGTGGTCGTTCATGACGCGCGTTCGCTTCTGGGGGCCTGCGATGACACGGTCAATGGCCTCGTCGATGGCTCGATCGTCGATGAACTGCATGTTCGAGCGCGCGGTGAGAAGCGCCGCCTCGTTGAGGACGTTGGCCAGGTCCGCGCCCGTGAAGCCGGGGGTGCGTTTGGCGATCTGGCGAAGGTCCACCTGCTGGGTGAGGGGCTTGCCCTGCGCGTGGACCTTGAGGATCGCCTCGCGTCCCTTCAGGTCCGGCGCCTCGACGGCGATCTGGCGGTCGAAGCGTCCGGGGCGCAGAAGCGCCGGATCGAGGATGTCGGGGCGGTTAGTCGCCGCGATCAAAATGATGTTGGCGCGCTCGTCGAAGCCGTCCATCTCGACGAGGAGCTGGTTGAGGGTCTGCTCGCGCTCGTCGTTGCCTCCGCCGATTCCGCTGCCGCGGTGGCGACCCACCGCGTCGATCTCGTCGACGAAGATGATGGCCGGCGCGTTCTTCTTGGCGCGTTCGAAGAGCTCGCGCACGCGCGAGGCGCCCACGCCAACGTAGAGTTCCATGAACTCCGAACCGGAGATCGAGAAGAAGGGGGCCTTAGCCTCGCCCGCGACGGCCTTGGCGAGCAGGGTCTTGCCCGTGCCGGGAGGGCCGTACAGGAGGACGCCGCGCGGGATGCGCGCGCCCACCTTGTGGAACTTGTCCGGGGACGCGAGGAACTCGCGGATCTCCTCGAGCTCCTCCACGGCCTCGTCCTCACCGGCGACGTCCGCGAAGGTCACGTCGGGGCGCTCCTGGTTGAATTCCTTCGCGCGCGAAGCCGTGAAGCCGCCCATCATCCGCGAGCCGGACATGGAGCGCATGATGAAGTAGAAGGCTCCCATGAAGATCAGCAGCGGCACGATCAGCTGGAGCATGGCGCCCAGCGCGCTGGACTGGGGACGCACCGCATTCCAGCCCTTGGCGGGCGCCTGCGCGGCCACCGTATCCAGAATGTCCTTCGTCTGGACGTAGGAGTACGTGAAGTAGACGTTCTTTCCCAGATTCACCGTCGGGTCGCCCGCCCCGGTGCTCTGGTGCACGTAGTCCTGGGTCAGGGTCAGGTTCACCTGCTGAGTTCCCTCGTTCAGGACGACCTTATCAACCGCGGCACTCGAAATGAGCGCCATGCCCTCGGACGTGGAGATCGAACGAGGCTGGAACGCCTGCCAGAGGAACCATCCGCCCGCGAGCAAGATGACGAGCGGGATCGTCACCCACGCCAGGCTCGGGCGCTTGTTCTTCGTCTTGTCATTCACGTAATTCCCCTACAGATTACGAAGTTGTCAGTTGTTGTAGACGTGGGGCTGCAGCGTCCCAACGAAGGGTAGATTGCGGTACTTTTCCGCGTAGTCCAGGCCGTATCCGACGACGAACTCGTCGGGAATATCGAAGCCCACGTATGCCACGTCCACGTCAACCTTCGCGGCGTCGGGCTTGCGCAGCGCGGTCGCGATCTCGACGGATGCGGCGCCGCGGCCCCGCAGGTTCGCCTGCAGCCAGGACAGCGTCAGGCCGGAGTCGATGATGTCCTCAACAATCAGCACGTGGCGCCCGGCGACGTCCTGGTCGAGATCCTTCAGGATGCGCACGACGCCCGACGTCTTGGTGCCCGACCCGTACGAGGAGACTGCCATCCAGTCCATCTCGACGGGCGTGTGCAGCTTGCGGGACAGGTCCGCCATCACCATGACGGCACCGCGAAGGACACCGACGATGAGCAGTTGCCGACCCGCGTAGTCGCGGTCAATCTGCTCGGCCATCTCGCCGAGCCTACGCTCCATATCCTCGGCGGTGACCAGGATTTCCTTCAAATCGTTTCCCATGTCGGTGGCGTCCACCGTGTCCTCTTCTCATATCGACGCTCGGCGAGCGGTTGCACTCTAAGCGTGCCACATAATCGCGGGTTGGTGCCAGGAAAACAGGGATTCTCACTGTGAGCGCAACACCTGGAGCCCGCGCAACGCCCGGACGCGAGCGCGCGGACGGCGAACACGCCTGCGCCACCCCTCTTCATTTACCCGACAAGCGCGCGTCGGGTTGGGCTCCTCGTCGCGCCTCAAGGACGACGCGAGCGTTCTTCCCGCTCCCGACCCGCCTCGCCACGCCCCCGGGCAGCTGAATCGGCCCCTGCCCGTGCCAGGCAACGATCAGGTCATCGAGGGCGTCCACGTGCGCGCTCGACAGGGCACGGATAGCGGCCGAACGGGCAGCCTCGCGCAGCGCGCGGGAACGAACGGCTCGGGGCACCCCGCGCAGGTCGGATACCCGCAGGGAAGAGGTCCCCTCCCGCACGTTGGCGGCCGACTGCGCCGGGTTCACCCCCTCGCCGTCACGGGTCTCGGGGAGCATCAGGGCACGCGCCCAGTCGTTGAGGGCATCGTCGTCGGCCGCGCACAGGGCGGCCGTTCGCGCCAGGGCGGGCACCGGGTCCACCCCGAGGGACGAGGCCAGGGCGGGCAAGGCGCGGTGGCGCAGGGCCGATCGGCGCAGGGCGCTCCCGTCGGCGGCGCGCCACGGCCCGTCGACTGCGTTGGTGGGGTCCTCCACGGGCACCAGGCCCGCCTGCGCACACGCGCCCGCCGTGTCACTTCGTCGCAGTCCCAGCAGCGGCCGCATCCACGTCACCCCATCCTCATCGCGTCGCACGGGCGCGATCGCGCGCAGCGACGAGGGGCCGGAGCCGCGCGCGAGGCGCAGGAGCACCGTCTCCGCCTGATCGTCCATCGTGTGCCCGAGGAGAACGGGAGCCCCCTCGCGCACCGCGACCGCCCGCAGGGCCGCGCGGCGCGCATCCCGGGCCGAGGCCTCGGGGCCTCCCGGGCCGTTGACGCTCACCGTCTCGACGAGGGCACGCGCGCCCAGCGAGTCAGCCAGCCCCGCGACGCGGCGAGCCTCCCGCTCGCTCCCCTCCCGCAGGCCGTGGTCGACCGTCACCGTCACGACGGGGATACCGGATCGCGAGGCGACGTCGATCGTGGTCAGCGCCAAGGCCAACGAATCCGCGCCGCCCGACAGGCCGACCACGAGGGCGGGGGGCACCCCGGCCTCGTCGATGAACGCAAGCAGGCAGGAGCGCACGGCGAGAGAGCAGGCGCGCAGGTGGCCTCGCGGGTTTGTCCCCACGAGATCAGAGGCGTCAGCGCACACGCGCCAGCCACGCTCCCGGCGTGGCGTACTCGGCGGCGGTGGGCAGCGCCTCGATCCCGGAGAGCAGGGTCGCGATCGCACCCTCGCGCACGACGGTGCGCGCGAAGCCCTCGGTCTGTGCCTGGAGGGACTCAACCCCGTCCAGCGGCATCCCGGCCGCCGCGCAGGCCCTCACCAAGCCGACCCCGCCGGCGTGAGCGCGGTGGGTGCGCAGCCACTGGATCGACGGCAGGTCGCGGGGCGTGAGGACCTCCATCTCGGCAGTCGGCAGCGAGTCGAGCAGCAAGACGACGCGCACCAGCTCGTCGCTGCGCTCGGGCAGCGCGCGTATCAGCTCGGCGATGTAGGGAACGAGGAAGGGAGCGTGCGTCAGGTGGACGCCGCGCAGGCCGGTACACAGGCTGACCCAGCGGCACCAGTCCGTCTGGTCCAGAGCGTAGCGCTGCGCGTCAGCGAGAACGTTGGGGGCCACAAGGATCCTGCTCCCGGCGGTCACGTCCCAAATGCCGGTCGCCTCCTTGGCGAGCGCGCGCAGCACGATGGCCTCGGTTGCCAGCACCATGGGCGTGCGAGTGTCCTCGAAGCGATCAAGGATCGCTCCGACCCGTCGGATCAACCCGCGTCGATCGACGACGAGGGTACGGGAGGACGCCACCGCCGCGGAGGCCTCGGGCAGCGTCGACAGCTCCGCGAGCCTGCGGTCCGACCACGCCACCGAGCGGCGCAGTCGCGCCACGACGGCGGAGGCTCCCACGCGCGAGGCCGACGGGCCCGCGTAGGACATCGAAGCGAGAATCCCCGCGACGTCGCGCGGGCCGAACGGCATTTCCATGACGCTAGTTTAGCCCGGCGAGGCCTTCCTCGAAGGCGTCCAGTCTACCGCGCGTGGCGTAGGCGCCCCCCGCGACCTGGTCGTGGCCGATAGAGACGAGGAGCAGGCGACCCCCCTGCGTATAGAGCGAGCCGGATAGGGAGGTGACCTCCTGGAGGGCTCCCGTCTTAGCCTGGACGTTGCCGGCCGCCGGGGCCTCGGTCATGCGATGGGAGAGCGTTCCGACCAGGCCCGCCCAGGGTAGGAGGCGCATCGTGTCCGCTCCCGTTCCCTCCCCCGCGTACGAGGCCTTGAGGACGCCGACCAGGGTGTTGGCGCTGATCTTGTCGTTGCTGGACAGGCCCGAGCAGTCCTCAAGGACCAGCCCGTCGGTGGGGATGCCCGCCGAGGTCAGGGCGGCCCGGACCGTGGAGGTCGCCCCCTCGTAGGTGGTGGGAGCCCCGGCCGCGCGCGCGGCGAAGCGGCAGTATTGGTCGGCGAGCGTGTTGTCGGAGTGCGCCAGCATCCAGCGCAGCTGCTCGCCCATCGTGGCCGAGGAAACCGAGGCGAGGGAGGCGGCTCCCGCCGGGGGGTCCCCGGCCTCTCCGAGGCTGACGTTGATTCCGGCGGAGGTCAGGGCCGATGCGAAGACCTGGGCGACGTGGCCGGGGGCGTCGGCGTAGAAGTCGTTCGCCCCTTCGTAGGTGCGGCCCGCGTCGATGGCCATGGGGCCGACGTGGCCCTCGTAGCTGCCGACTTCCTGCGCGTCCCAGGAGGACAGGTGGGAGGCCCCCTCGAAGAGAGTGTCCCGCCAGTCCAGGGTGACGGACGTGACGCCGCGCTGCGTGAGGGCGGCAGCCGCATCGTTGGCGAGGGTTTGCAGCCCTGCGCGGCCCGGCACGTCATCGTCGTCGGAGGCTCCCGAGCCGAGGAGCAGGTCGCCCTCCGAGTCGAGGTAGAGGGTGCGTTCGTCGCCGCCGAGCAGGGCGCTGGTGGCGAGCGTCACCGTCGGATCTAGGTGGGTGAGGGCCGAGAACGCGGCAAGGGTCTTCGTGGTGGAGGCGGGCGTGTGCGAAACGGAAGCCTCCGCGTCGAGGAGGACCTCTCCGGTCTGCGCGTCGACGACGGTGCCCCACGCGACGTAGCCCCCCTCGGCCGCGGCGGCGGCGACCGGGGCCCACAGGGCTTGGACGTCGGCCGCGTCGACCGGATTTCCCGAGGCCTGGGAGGGTGCCGACGCGGGATCCGGTTCGAGAGTGGCGGCGGTTGGGGCGGCCGCCGGAGTGGGGCCGGTCGTGGTGCAACCTGCACTAATAAACGCGACCGCCGCCACAAGCGCGGCGCTTGCGCTTACAATTGGCCGTATAGACGTGCGTTGCATGGATGTCCCTTCGTGGTTGCCTCGGTAGCTACACTACCCGTCCATGGGCACTCACAACCAACCGGACCCCCGAGTTTCGGGGCTGACATGGAAGGCTCGAACATGGAGTTTGACGTCACCATCGAGATTCCCAAGGGGAATCGGAACAAGTACGAGATCGATCACGAGACGGGTCGCATCCGCTTGGACCGTATGCTCTTCACCTCGACTCGCTACCCGGACGACTATGGGTTCATTGACGACACCCTGGGCGAGGACGGCGACCCGCTGGATGCGCTGGTGCTCCTGGAGGAACCCACCTTCCCGGGCTGCGTGATCCGCTGCCGTGCGCTCGGCATGTTCCGTATGCGGGACGAGAAGGGCGGCGACGACAAGGTCCTATGCGTTCCCGCATCCGATCAGCGTGCGTCGTGGCGCACCGAGATCGATGACGTGTCGGAGTTCCACCGCCTGGAGATCCAGCATTTCTTCGAGGTGTACAAGGATCTCGAGCCCGGCAAGAGCGTTGAGGGCGCGCACTGGGTCGGCCGCGAAGAGGCGGAGGCCGAGATTCGCCGCTCCTACGAGCGCCTCAAGGAGCACGAGGGCGAGCACTGAGTCGCCAGATACGGCGGTGGGGCCGCGCAGACCAAGTCTGCGCGGCCCCACCGCTTTGTTGTTGTTCGCCAGAGTTCGCGCGACGAGACACGCGCCAGCTCGTCAGCTGGCTTCCAGCAGGGCAGATCGCGCCGAGGAGTAGCTCAGTCCTGGTTCTGGGAGGGAAGCCCCATGCGCCCATAGACTTCTGAGACCTTGTCCCACAGTTTCTTATGGTCCCCAAGGTTACTCAGCAATTCGCGCTGCTGCCTCAAGGGAAGGTCGAACAACCCCTCCTTGGCGAGGATCTTGTTGACCTGCGCGATCTGCTCTGGGCTTCCGTCGCGGTACAGGAAACCGGCAACCTTCTTACCCCACTTGTCTGCGGCATTGGAGGGCGCCTTCATAAGGTCAATCGGCTTCTGCACGGCTACATCGTGGGCCCTTTGGGCGGCTTTCTTACCCGCGTCCTTCATGCCGTCGGGAATGTGATCTGCGAGATCATCGGCCTTATTCTTAGCGGCCTTCCATGCATCCTTCGCGCCGTCGGCAACGTCATCGGCGAGATCATCAAGCTTGTTCTTGCCAGCCCTCCACGCATCCTTCGCGCCGTCGGCAACGTCATCGGCGAGATCATCAAGCTTGTTCTTACCCGCCCTCCACGCATCCTTCACGCCGTCGGGAATGTAATCGGCGAGATCGTCGATCTTGTTCTTGCCGGCCCTCCACGCATCGCGCACCTTGTCGGAAGCACCAGACATGTGGGAGAAGAGCTTCTTGAGCGCGTGACCAAACTTCTCCAGGATGCCGTTCAGCTTCTTGAATGATCTCAGCGCCTCTTGGAACCCGTTGAGGACCTGCTTGCCCTTTGTAGTGATGCGTGCGACCCACTTCGAAACAGTTGCCGAGATCTGTCCAACGACGACGGGCGTCGCCAGACCAAGGCTGCACACAATCTCGGTTGCCGACTGTATGAAGCTACCGATCAGATCGCCGATGGCCTCACGCGTCAGGTCGTAGACGATCTTGACCATGGCGGACAGGATGTTGAGGCAGACCGCGACAACCCCGCACGCCTCGCCCATGGCGCGGAATGTCTCGATGACGCTCGTGATCTGGACCTTGTACGCGTTGAGCGTCCGGCAGACCTGGCCATCGAGTAGAGCCGAAAACGCGCTCTCGAGCTCATCTGCGGCCTGGGTCCACTGCGTACCGATGCGTTCCCAGGTGAGGGCCGCGGCTTCAACCTTCTCGGGATCACCCGTGAACTGCTGAAGCATGTCCGGCAGCGGGTCGATGTGGGAGATGATCCAACTAACGGCCGTCGAAACCGCCGTCTTGATCGGATTCACCGCCGCGTCAACGACCCCGGCTGCGACGCCAATCGTGTTGAGAGTGGCATCGAGCGCGTTCTGCGACTGGCATAGGTCCCGGATATCCCCGACGATGCCCGCATCCTTGAGAGGGTCCGTCTCGTGGGTTGATTTCGGCTTCGCAACCTCGACGGGGAGAACCATCAGTACGCTCCCATCTGCTGGCCGAACGCGTCGAACCTAGCCTTCCAGGTCTGCTCGTTGCGTTCAAAGTCGTCTGCGGCGCTGCTCAGGAGTTTCGCCCCGGCCTTTACGCGCTGACCCGATTCGGTATTACGCTGAGCAAAGATCTGGGACACGGTCATGTAGACCGGGAGAATCACGGGGGTGAAGATCCCGAACACGTTTCCGTCCAGCGCTGCCATGTACGCGCTACCGCCCTGTTCGACCGCCTGGCCGATGCCCTCAGCCTCTGTCGCATGCCTGCGCCACGAGCCTGTATCAACGTCGATGTCTGCCATCGCTCCGTCCTTTCTTCACAGGTACCCTAACTTACCAGACGTTCAACTCTTGTTCCAGGCCTCGAGAATAATCCCCGAGTGCGGATACACCAGGATCCCAATCTCCGAGCCCTCAGCTCGGCAAGCATCGATCACTGTGGCGTAGGGCTCCTTGCCCGCCTCCACCTGGCTATCGAGCCATTTCCTGTTCTCGTGATATTCCCACGACGCCCCGTCCGAGCTGAGCAACTCGAAGACGTACTCCTTCCGGGACCTGCCATTCGAGGAAGCGAGATCCACACGGAAATCACGACAAGTGACAGTCTCGCGACGCACCGGCCCCTCACGCCAATCCTTTACGTAGGGAGTCTCGTAGCGGACAAAGGCATAACCGAGCGTCGACAGGATCGCCCCGAGCACGCCAAACATAATCAAGGAGACGGTCAGCGTGGAGGCGTTAGATCGCTTGCCCGTCGAGGAAGGAGCTACGCGCCGAAACAGCTCGAGTCCCAACCAGCGCAGCGACGCCCACACGACGGGACCCCAAAAGATAACGGCCAGAAGCGGCAACCCCAGAGCCAGAAGAGCGCCATACAGCCTGCGCACCGACCACGACGGCAGGCCCACCACGACGCAGACCCCCGCGTATGCCATGAGGACCCCGATACCGACGATTGCCCGCAGGAGACGCTGCGCCGCGGGTGACACAGCCACCTCCTCGCCAAGCCCCTCGCGGCTCTCACCTGATTGCTGCTGCCCAACGGATTCTGAAGTCGATCCCATGGAACCAAACATACCCGATCATCGCCCTCGTGCCGGATCAGCACCCGCCCACCAACGGATCGCTCTCCTAGTTAGTCTTCCACGCCTCGTTTACGATGCCCGTGCGCTCGTAGACGGAGACGCCGAAGCCGGCGGCCTGCGCCTCGCACAGGGTCATGATGGTGATGTAGGGGCTATCCTCGCGTTCCATCTCCTTCTCGAGGTCGGAGACCCTGAGCTCAAAGTGCTGCGAGTATCCGTCGGCGCCCACCAGGTCGAAGATGACGAAGGTCTTGTTTGCGCGCTTCAGGAAGGTCTCGTCCCCCTCTTCGCGCACGTTCTGGCAGCTCACGTTCTCGTGTCGGGTCGGCCCGTCCCACCAGTCCTGGACCGCGAGGCCGTAGCTTCCCCACGCCCGGGAGGCGACGAACGCGAGGATGCCGGCAGTGAAGACAAAGGAGAAGGCGGCGACGAAGGGACTAGGCTCCTTCGCGTGCTTAGCGAGGAGGGGGGCTTTCTGGGCCCTGATGAAGTCGCGGAGCATCCACCGAAGCGAGGCCCAGACCACGGGGACCCACAGGAGGATGAAGAAGGCGGGGATGACGGCGGCCGCCATCTGCGCGCGCATCGACCATTGTCCCCACGCGCCACGCAGGCCGAAGCGCCAGATCAGCCAGTAGATGCCGAGCGCAATGACTCCGGGGCACAAGCGCAACGTGCGCTTGGTGGAGTTGTCAAGCGGGACGGACACCTCTTCGTCGGCCGATGCGACGCGCACCGGAAGGTCAAGCCCGTCGGGGCTCGTCAGCGTCATGGAGACGTACTCGATGTCGCCAGCATCGTCGTTGGTGTGCTTGACGGCCCGATACATCCCGTCGCAGCTCACCGACTCGTAGCGAACCGGCCCCGACCGGCTGTCGGCCAGTGCTGGAGCGGCATACGAGTAGCCCCTCCACGCGACGCCGCCCGTCACGAGAGCGGAGACAAGAAACGGAACAGTCAGGGCAGCAAACCAGCCCACACTCCCCCACCCCACGTCCGCCGCGCGCAGGGAGAACACGAAGCGGAAGGGCCACGCGGCCACCGCAACCTCTCATCTCACCCTGGGAACTGCCCGCCGCCCCAGTCGAAGAACTCGCCCCCGGCGCTTCACCCGCGCAGGCATCCCCCGACGCGGCTTCTACCGATGCTGACTCGTCGCTTGTCACTCGCCAATCGTATCTCCCAGCGCGCGATCCAGCGGCACCCGTGGCCCCCCTCGCACCGGCGTGAAGTGAGCAGCGTCAGTGATTCCTCCACGCCTCGATAATGGTTCCCGAGTGGGGGTACACGACGATCCCGATCTCCGCACCCTCTGAGCGGCACGCGTCAATGACCGTCGCGTAGGGCTGTTCGCCCGCCTCCACCCTGTCATCCATCCAGCTCTTGCGTTCCCTGTACTCCCACGACGAGCCGTCCGAGCTGACCAACTCGAACACGTACTGTGCCCTGGCGCGACCGTTGCCGGAGTTCGTGATGCTGCGGTCCACGTCGAAATCACGGCACGTGACGGCCTCGTGGCGCACGGTCCCCGAACGCCAATCCTGGACGTAGGGGGTCAGGAAATACAGCGAGGCGTACCCAAACGCCCATAGGATCGATGTGGCCGCCCCGAGCCCAAGGAGCGGAGCGAGGAGCGACAGCACGCCGCCGCGCCTGCCCGACGACGACGGAACGACGCACCTCCAGGCCACCCGCGCGAGCCACCGCAACGACGCCCAGACAACCGGGAACCAGAACACGAGAACCAGGAGCGGCACCCCAAGGGCGGCAAGGCCCGCGTACAGCCTCCATATCGTCCACGGGTCAGCCCCCATCCAGACACACACCGCGCCTTACGCCAGGATGACCCAGATGCCGATGATCACCCGCCCCAAGCGCCTCTGCGCGGGCGTCAGGTTCGTCGAGGTGGAGAGCTTATTCATCCCGTTACCGGGGGCCGTCTGCGCAGCCGTATCCGAGGTCGTCGCCATGCGACCACAGTAGTCCCGTCCTCGCCCCTGTCCCCGAGGGGGTATCAATCAGCGGGAGCGGCCCGTCCCCTAGACGCGTCGCCAGGCTTCGGCGATGATGCCCGTGCGCTCGTAGATGGCGATTCCGATCTGTGTGCCGGGACTCTGGCAGGCCTCGACGATCGTGTTGTAGAGGGGCGTGCCCTTCTCGGCGTGGCGATCGAGCTCGTATTGGCGCAGGTCGTAGGCGCGCACGATCCCTTCGGTGTCAGTCAGCTCGATGTGCACGAAAGGTCCGTCGTCGCGTTCCTCGGGATTCATGGCGGTGCATGTGACGCCCTCGCGCCTGACGGGTCCATCCCGCCAGTAGAGGGCAGCCTGCCCGCCCAGGTCCCACGCGGCCATACCAACCAATCCGAACACCACGAGCGAGGCGACAACACCCAGGAACGCGGTGCCGGGGTGGGCCTCCGGCGCATGCTTGCCGCTGGACGACGACTTGATGCGACGGATCAGGTCGATCACGAAGCGACTGAACGCGGGCAACGGCTTGACGACGCGCGGGACCGTGGGGGCGGCACCGATCTGGTGGGCGTTGGTGTCGGCGGTCGGTGCACTCATGCCGTTCATGCCAGCGAACAGGCCCCACAAACAACGAGGCCAGGCCAGATCTCACCCCACAACCCGCACGTTAACCCTCTAATGCGAGCGTGGGCCCTCTAACTCGCACGTTAACCCGCTAATCCGAGCGCGGGCGGGGCTGCCCACGAACGGAATAGCGGGTTTAGGTGCGGAATAGCGGGTTAACGCACGGAATAGCGGATTAACACTGCCAGTAGGCGGGCCCATCTGCCACCACCGGACGGCACACCAGGAACGAGGCCGGGGCAGGTCAGCAGACCAACGCACACCACGCACCAAGGCCACACACAAACGCCGGGGCCACACACAACCACAACAAACAACCCACACAAGCCCGCACACAAACGCCGGGGGCCGGGCAGACTCACTGTCCGCCCGGCCCCCGGACCTTCAAGCAACGAGGCGGCTCAGAGCCTCACGGCGTAGGGCATGATGGAACCCCAGCTGTACACGCCGGTGATGCGCACGGGCACGCCGAAGGTGGGAGCCTCGATCATCTGGCCGCCGCCCAGGTAGATGGCGACGTGGTAGATGCCGGACTGGGTGCCGTTGGAGGACCAAAAGATCAGGTCGCCGGCCTCCATGGAGCCGATCGGCACGTGCGTGCCGTAGCTGTACTGGGCGCGCGAGAGGTGCGGCAGGTCGACGCCCGCGCTGCCCCACGCAAGCATGGTCAGGCCGGAGCAGTCCACGCCGCCGTAGGATTCGCCGCCCCACACGTAGGGCACACCCAGGTAGCTCTGCGCGGTTGCGATGGCGGTGGAGGCACCGCCGCCACCCGAGTAGGAGGGCGCCGAGTACGAGGGTTCCTCGTAGGAGTAGGAAGGCGCGGAGTACGAGTAGTCGTCGTCATCATCCTCATCGTCGGAGGACGACGACGAGGAGGACGAGGCCTGGGCTGCGGCGGCAGCGTCGGCTGCGGCCTGGCGTTCGGCGGCGGCTGCGGCGGCCTGCTCGGCCGCGATGCGCGCAGCTTCCTGACGCTCGGCTTCGAGGGCGGCTTCGCGCTGGTTGATGAGCTCGACGGTCGTGTTCTGCTTGGTGGCGAGCTCCTGGACGTAGGCGCTGCGCTGAGCGGCGACGATCGCGGCCTCGTTCTGGGCGGCGGCTGCGGCCTGGTTGGCGGCGTCGGTGCGGGCCTGGACCTCGTTCGTGGCGGCCTGCTGGCTGGCGAGCGCGGTGTTTGCGGCGTCGCGGGTCACCTTGGCGACCTGCTCGAGGGCGGCGACGTTCTGCATCTTCGCCTCGGCGGAGGAGGAGAAGGAGTTGATGCCGGCCTGCTTGGTTTCGACGCTGCGCAGGCCGTCGGAGTCCAGGTAGGGGGCGAGCGCATCCAGCGTGCCGCCACCGCCTCGGTAGGCGGCCTGGGCGACGGAAGCGATCTGCTGCTTGCCTTCCTGGAAGGCGGCTTCGGCGGCGTCGGCTTCGGCCGAGGCCTGGGTGGCGGTCGCGGTCGCCTCAGCCAGGGCGATGTTCGCCTCGTTGAGGTTTTCGCCGGCGATCTGGGCGTTCTGCATCGCGGTTGCGGCGCTGGCGCTGACCTCGGCGAGCTTGACCTCGATCTGGGCGACGCTCATCTTCGCGGCTTCTTCGGCAGCCTGGGCGGCTGCGATCTCTTCCTCAGAGGGGGCGGCTTGCGCCATCTGGGGCAGCACGAGGAGGGCGCAGGCTGCGATTACCGTCAGGCCCGTGCGAATGGTTCCGCGTCGTCTCATTGTTGTCTCATCTCGTCTGTTTACGTGCGCCGGCGGGCGTGTACTGGGAAAAAGCCTAACCACTTTCGTCATGGTTGGCAACAAACACACCACAAAACTCAACTTTCACACAAACAACACTCACAACATTAGTGACACTAGCATCATGATTACCACACAAATACCAGCACTTTCATAACACTTTCAACGATCATTGTGCGCCTGCTCACACGCTAAGAAAACGAACCCCAACCGTCACAAAAGTCCACCATCCGGGACCACCACACCCCGGCCTCGTCGATGACAAACAATTGAAGGCATGAACCGTCGAATGTGCCGCTGACTGCGCGTCAGCACAAGCGACTGCCGCGCAGTCCCCCGACAGCGGGACGCGCCTCGACGCATGTTCACTTCACCGCATCTGCGGCCCGCCGGAGGGGAATCAGAGACGACCCGCCCCCGACCCTAGGAACCGCACAATGACCACCAACGACTGGTCCTTCGAAACCAAGCAGATTCACGCCGGATACGACCTCGACCCCGCCACCGGCGCGACCGCCCTGCCCATCTACCAGACCTCCTCCTACGCCTTCGAGAACACCGCGCAGGCAGCGAGCCGCTTCGCCCTCCAGGAGCTCGGCCCCATCTACACGCGCCTGACCAACCCGACGACTGACGGCGTCGCCGCCCGCATCGCGGCCCTCGAGGGCGGCGTCGGCGGCCTCCTCGTCTCCTCCGGCCAGTCCGCGACCGCCCTGTCGATCCTCACCCTGGCCGTCGCCGGCAACAACGTGGTCGCCTCCCCCTCCCTGTACGGCGGCAGCGTCACCCTGCTGAAGAACACGCTGGGACGCCTGGGCATCAAGGCGCGCTTCGTCCCCGACCCGCTCGACCCCGAGGCCTGGGGCGCGCTCGCGGACGACAAGACGGTCGCCTTCTTCGGCGAGACGATCCCCAACCCGCAGGGCGACATCCTCGACATTGAGCCGATCGCGACGGTCGCTCACGAGGTCGGCGTGCCCCTCATCGTCGACAACACGGTCGCGACCCCCTACCTGGTGCGCCCGATCGAGTGGGGCGCCGACATCGTCGTCCACTCGGCCACCAAGTACCTGGGCGGTCACGGCACGTCGATCGCGGGTGCGATCGTCGACTCGGGCAACTTCAACTTCGCCTCCCAGCCCGAGCGCTTCCCCCTGTACAACACGCCAGACGAGTCCTACCACGGCCTCGTCTACGCCCGCGACCTGGGCGTGGGCGGCGCGCTGGGCGCGAACCTAGCGTTCCTGCTGCGCATCCAGACGCTCATCAACCGCGACCTGGGCGCCGTCACCTCGCCTTTCAACGCGTTCCTCATCTCGCAGGGCATTGAGACCCTGTCGCTGCGCATCGAGCGTCACGTCTCCAACGCGCTGGCCGTCGCCCGCTTCCTGGAGGCCCACCCGGACGTCGAGTCGGTCAACTACGCGGGCCTGGAGTCCTCCCCCTACTACGAGCTCGGCAAGAAGTACGCGCCACTGGGCACGGGCGGTCTGCTCTCCTTCGTCATTAAGGGCGGGTACGAGGCCGGCCGCGCCTTTGCGGACGGCGTGCAGCTCCTGCCGGTGGTGGCCAACATTGGCGACGCGAAGTCCCTCGTCATTCACCCGGCGTCGACGACGCACTCGCAGCTGACCGAGGAGGAGCTGGTCAAGGCCGGCGTCGCGCCCGGCACCGTGCGCCTGTCGATCGGCCTGGAGAACATCAAGGACATCCTCGCCGACCTGGAGCTCGGCTTCGACGCGGCCCGCGCTGCCACGGCCTAACAGACCCGTCGGCGGCCTCGGCGATACACACTCCTGAGGCTCCGAGGCCGCCGATACCCCCTCCCCCGTCTCCCGCGACAGCGAAGCGCCCCTGCGAAAGAAGGACATCATGAGCCGTCACAACCTGCCCCCCGCACCCACGTCTGGCGCGTGGCGTGAGGGCGACCCGGTCGCCTTCCGCAAGTTCGCGAACCTGGGTGCTCAGCGCCTGGAGAACGGCGAGATCCTGCCCTCCGTGACGCTCGCCTACGAGACGTGGGGCGAGCTGGACGAGGCCTCGTCCAACGCGGTCCTCATCCTGCACGCGCTCACCGGCGACGCGCACGTGTGCGGCGAGGCAGCGCCCGGCCAGCCGACCCCCGGCTGGTGGGAGCAGATCGTGGGCCCGGGGCGCATCATCGACACGGACCGCTACTTCGTGGTGGCCGCGAACGTGCTGGGTGGCTGTCAGGGGTCCACGGGCCCGGCGTCCCTCGCTCCGGACGGTGCGCCGTGGGGCTCGCGTTTCCCGGTGATTTCCACGCGCGACCAGGTCTATGCGGAGTCCCGCCTGGCTGACCTGCTCGGCATTAGCGAGTGGAGCATTGTCGTGGGCGCGTCGCTGGGTGGCCAGCGTGCGATCGAGTGGGCGGTCAGCTACCCGGAGCGCGTGCGCCGACTGGTGGTCGTGGCCTCGGGCGCGCAGACGACCGCCGACCAGGCGGCGTGGACGCACACGCAGATCCGCGCGATCCAGCTGGATCCGGCGTGGCGCGGCGGCGACTACTACGCGGGCCCCGGCCCCACCGCCGGGCTGGCGCTCGCCCGCCAGATCGCGCACACGACCTACCGCTCCCCCTCGGAGCTGGACGAGCGTTTCGGCCGCATCCCCCAAAATGACGAGGATCCGCTGCACGGCGGACGCCTGGCGGTCGAGTCCTACCTGGACTACCACGGCGAGAAGATCGTACGCCGCTTCGATGCAGGCTCGTACGTAACGCTATGTCGCACGATGCTCTCCCACGACGTGGGCCGCGACCGCGGCGGCGTCACCGAGGCCCTCAAGGCGGTCACCGCGCGCACGCTGGTCGTCGCCGTCGATTCCGATCGTCTGTTCTTCCCGGAGCAGGTCTGGCAGATGGCGGCCGGAATCTCGGGCGCGTTCTACCGCGAGATCCACTCCGACCACGGGCACGACGGCTTCCTCATCGAGCACGACCAGCTCACCGCCCTCCTCGACGAGTTCCTCAACGAGCGCATCCCCTCGCGCGCGTCCTCCTTCGCCTGATCCACGCTCGATTCTCGCCGAGGCCGCCCGCGCTTCCTCCTCATCATCGAGGCGCCGGTGGCCTCGCGCGTTATGCTGACCCCATGAGCGTTACCAGCAATCCCACGCCCGACGGCGAGCAGATGCCGGACACGAGCGGGCTTCCCGACCTGTCCGGGGTAGGGGCCGAGGCCTCGGCGCCCGAGGGTATCCCCGAACGTGATGTCATGGCCCCGTGGGGCGAGGCCGGGCCTCCCGGACCCCAGTGGCGCGCCGACATTCTGGGGGAGGGCTACGAGTCGCGCACGATCGAACTCCTCGACGACGCGGAGGGGCCCTGCGTGGCGACCCTCGTGCGCGCCCGCCCGCCCGCGAGCGCCCGGATGACGGTCCTGTACCTGCACGGGCGCAACGACTACTTCTTCCAGACCGAGATGGCCCAGCGCCTGAGCGACGCGGGCGCGGCGTTCTACGCGCTGGACATGCGCAAGTACGGCCGTTCCCTGCGCCCCCACCAGACGATCGGCTACACGGACGATCTGTCCGTCTACGACGAGGAGATCGGTGAGGCCATCGAAATCATCCGCTGCGAGCGCGAGGACGAGCCGATCGTTCTCATGGGCCATTCGACGGGCGGCCTCGTCGCGACGCTGTGGGCGCACCGCCACCAGGGGGTCCTGGCCGGCCTGATTCTGAATTCGGCGTGGCTGGAGATGCAGTCGATGGCCGCCTGGCGCGGGGCGATGGCTCCCGTCATCGGGCGCATCGCGTCGCGTAACCCCATGTGGGAGGTGCCCTCGGGAGGTGCGGGACACTACGGGCGTTCGCTCGCGGGGCGCGCCTCCTCGGGTTTGCCGATCCCGGAGGGCCTGAGCCCCGACGACCCGTCGGTCGCGGGCTGGCCGATCATCCACGAGTGGAAGCGCCCCGAGTCCTACCCGATCCCGGCCTCGTGGTTGGAAGCGATCATGGCCGGGCACGAGACGATCGAGAAGGACGTGCACCTGGAGTGTCCGGTCCTGTCGATGGTGTCGACGTCCTCCTATTTCGACGAGGAGTGGTCCGAACGCGTTTTCACCTCCGACACGGTGCTGGATCCGACCGTCATCGCCCAGCGCAGCCTGGGCCTGTCGGACCTGGTGACGATCGCGCGTTTTTCCGGCAAGCACGATCTGGTCCTGTCGGATGCACCCGTGCGCGAGGCCGTGTACGCGGCGATGCGCGGGTGGCTGGACGCTTTCGTGCGGTGAGCGCCCCGTAGCGAGGAGGCCCGGGATCGCGTGATCCCGGGCCTCTCATCGTCTTCTCGCGTCGCGCCGTGTGGGCGCTGCGCAGTCGCGTGTCAGTGCTTGGCGGAGCGATGTCCGCGCGGCGCCTGCGCGTATTCGCGCACGATCTCTCGGTTGACCTCGTCGAGCGCCTCGGCCAGGGTCGGGCCCAGCCGGTCGCCGATGCGCACCTGCCCCCAGACGTCGATATGGCCCAGGCCGCGCGCGGTCAGGAGCGTGTCGAGCGAGGGGTAGGTCAGGCCAGCGCCGGACACCGCGCCGCTGGCCGCGAGCACGAGGTCACCGGGCAGACCGAGCTGACCACGGGCAATCAGGGGCGTGTCCTCGCCGAGGATCTGGGCCAGGGTGCGCAGGCCGGACTCGTCGCGGCCGAGGACGGGCAGGCCCTCCGCGCGGGCTTGAACGACCTCGGGAGATTCGTCGGCGCGGTCGACGAACGAGGCCGTGGCCGCCTCCGTCGCTCCGCCGTCGTTGAGTTCGCTCAACTCCTCGCGGGCGCGGCGCGTGGCGCGGCGGCTCATGTGGGCGGGAGGCTCCCAGCGGGGCGCGTCTGCCTCGATGCTGGCCTGCTCGTCGGTGTGCTCGGGCACGTCATCACCTTCCCCGTCCGGTTCCGTTTCTGTTTCCGCGTGTTCGCCGACGGATGCGGCGGGGTGATCGTCGGCCTGTTCGTCGGCCGCCGTATCCTCGTCGGCCTCAGCGCTTTCCTCCGCGCGGGACTCCTCATGGTCGGGGAGCTCGCCCGTTTCCTCGTTCTGGCCGTGTTCCATCGCGGCAGCCTCGGCGGCATCGTGCTCGTCTGACTCGGGAACGTCCTCCGCGTGCGCATCGGCGTCACGCTCGTCGGCATCCTGCTCGTCCTGAGCGTCGGCCTCGTCGACCGGGGCCCATTCATCCGCGGGGGACTGAGCACCGTCCTCGACCGCGTCGTCACGCTCGGAGGCCTCGCCTTGCTCCGGAGCCTCAGTGGAATCGAGCGTATCGGCCGTCTCGGCCTCGTCCTGTTCATCCTCCTCGGAGGCGGGACACCAGGGCGCCGGGGGCTCCTCGTCGATCGGGTAGGTGAACACGTCGCGCAGGTGGGGCGCGACCTTCGGCGTGGGGCGCGTCGTCGGGGTCTCAGAGTCAGACTCGACGGAGGCGGCGGCCTCTTCGACGTCCTCCTGCGCGGGCGCCACGATCTCGGGCGCCGCCGATGCGGAGGCCAGGAGCTGCGGCGCATGGCCGTACAGGCGCGGACCCACCGCGTTCACGTCGAGGAACAGGCGGCCGTTCGACATCTGGCGCAGGTTCATGAGGTGCACCTCGACGCCCGAGGTCGCCAGGATGGACAGGGCGGGGCGCACCGAGGGATCGATCTCACCGGCGACGATGATGAGTCGCGGACCCGGGCCCACGGCCGGGGGCATCGAGTCACGGAACTGCGCCCAACCGGCGCGGAAGCCCTCGGGGCCCGAGGGGTATTCGCTGGCCAGGTCCGACCACGAGATCGAGGCGACCTCGGCCAGTCGCGACAGGGAGGTAATAAGGGTCTCGGAGTCGAGTTCTTTCAGAATTTCGACGGACACAATCTGCCCCGAGACATCGAGAGCTGTCAGGCGCGGCGTCTCCTCGTCGCCCTGGCCCGTCATGTCACGCCAGGTCACGGGGAACAGCGGGCGCGAGACGATCTGCAGGACCTGCTGGCAGATAGCGTCAACCAGTTCGGGACCCAGATCCTGCGCAACCGGATATCCGAATTGAGCGGGGACGAGGTGTCCATCCTCGAACTCAAACAGGGCCATCGCTCTTTCCTTCACGTGTATGGGGCGCTCGGGGCCATTGTTTCATACGTTCCAAAAGAAACAAGGATGACACAGGGACAATGGGATGGATACCACGTAAGCATCTGCTTGCGGATCGCCCGCCGACAAGACCCCTCAGGTACGGCTCACCGCGCGCCCACAGTCCTTCCCATCGGTAGAAGAGTCGCGGCAACGGCACGCCGACAACCCGACGACAGGATGCCGATCACCGACCCAACATTCACGGCTGAGACATCAAGATTCTTCCGACAGACCACGCGCACTCCCCCGCGACTGTCGACACGCACCGCCCCACCGAGGCCTCTCCCAGGTTCGGACAACCATGGACAACGTCTCACCGTTTTAACAGGCCCACGACACAGGCAAATACGCGGAGCGCGCCACCATGCGCATACAGCACCCAACACATCCGCTGACACATGCCGAGCAACTATGAGCCATACCCCGCCAGCGTGGGACCGATGTCGTGTACGATGGCACATGTCGCTCAGAATCCGGATGGCACAGCATCTTCCATCCGGTTAGACTACTGCGCGGCAGAACACTTGAGACAGAACAGGGTGGCATTCAATGGGCAGAGATAAGCTGCGCATCGTTGAATACTCGGCGCCGGAGCCACAGGTTCCCGCGTCCGAGGAAACGCGCCGCGAACTCTCTCCGTACCGCCTGCGCGCCGATTCACCACCCCGACTGTACCCACAGTCTGAACAGGCGGTCAGCCCACACCTGCCTCCCATCGAGCGCATGCCCGTCCCCGTGACACCCTTCCCCAAACTGTTCCGCGACGACCCGGAACCCGCGTAATCGTCAGGGCCGCAGGCAACCACCGTCTCGGCCCTCTCCCATTACGCGAAGCATCACGGCCCCCACGCGCGCCCCAACCGGCCACGGCCTCGCGCGACCATCCGCACACCGGATACCCGCCTCCCCACGCGCGCCCACGTGACACACTGTCACCATGAGCGAGAGCTTCCTGACGGACCTGCGCGCACTTATCGACGTCGATTCCTCGACCGGTACGCGTGCGCGATACTCCTCCGACGCCGGCCTCACGCGCATCCCGCCCCTGGCCGTCGCCTTTCCTCGCAGGCCCGAGCAGGCGATCGCAGCCTTCGACCTCGCCCGTGCCCACGGCGTCCCCCTCACCGCCCGAGGCGGCGGCACCTCGTGCGCATCCAACGCGATCGGCCCCGGCCTCGTCCTCGATTTCTCGCGACACATGAACCGCGTCGTCTCCATCGATCCCGAGGCCCGCACCGCCACCGTCGAACCGGGCTGCGTCGGCTCTACCCTCCAGGCTGCGGCGGCGAAGTACGGCCTGCGTTTTGGCCCCGACCCCTCCTCCCAGAACCGCGCGACGATCGCCGGCATGGTCGCCAACAACGCATGCGGCCCGCACGCGACCGCCTGGGGGCGCACCTCCGACAACATCGTCTCCCTCGACTGCGTGGACGGGCGCGGGCGCCGCTTCACGGCCACGACCAGCCACGACGCAGCCCTCAGCGACGTGCCGGGGCTCGCCTCCCTCATCGACTCGCATCTGGCGCCCATTCGCACGCAGCTCGGCCGCTTCAAGCGCCAGGTCTCCGGCTACTCCCTCGAGCACCTCACCCCGGAGGGTGGGCGCAACCTCGCCGCCATGCTCGCGGGCACCGAAGGTACCCTCGTCCTCATCCTGTCCATCACCGTGCGCCTCGTGCCCCTGCCCGACGCGCCCGTGCTCGCTGCCCTCGGCTACCGCTCCATGATCGAGGCCGCCGACGACGTGCCCTCTCTCCTCACCCACTCCCCCCTCGCCGTGGAGGGCATGGACCGCCGGCTCGTCGACGTCGTGCGCGCCCACAAGGGCCCCGGCGCCGTCCCCGCCCTGCCCGAGGGTGAAGGCTGGCTCCTCGTCGAAGTCGGTGCCCCCGGCGAAGACGTCACCGCCTCCCTGGGGCGCGCACGCGCCCTGTGCGCCGCCTCCGCCGCCATTGATACCGTCGTGTACCCGCCGGGGGCCCAGGCCTCGGCCCTGTGGAGGATCCGCGCCGACGGTGCAGGCCTGGGCGGACGCACCCCGCCGGACGGGGTGGGCGGCGGCGACCAGCAGGCCTGGCCCGGCTTCGAGGACGCGGCCGTCCCACCGCGCAGCCTCGGCGCGTACCTGCGCGACTTCACGACCCTCATGGAGGAGTTCGACATCGACGGCCTCCTGTACGGGCACTTCGGCGACGGCTGCGTGCACGTGCGCCTCGCCATGCCGCTCGAGACCCCCGAGGGCGTGGCACACTCGCGCGCGTTCCTGCAGTCCGCGGCCCGCATCTGCGCCGCCCACGGCGGCTCCGTCTCCGGCGAGCACGGCGACGGGCGCGCCCGCGGCGAACTCCTGCGCTTCATGTACACCCCCGAAATGCTCGACCTGTTCGCCCGCGTCAAGCACGTCCTCGACCCGGACAACCTCCTCAACCCCGGGGTGCTCGCCTCCCCCATGGACGAGGCCGAGGCCGCCTCTCGCGCGCGGGCGCGGAATGCCGGGGCTGCTGGTGTTGCCGGCGGCGCGCTCGAGCTCCAGCCCGGCGTTGACCCCCTCGATGCGAACCTGCGCCGCGTGGCCGCGCGCCCCGTGCCCACCGACGGAGGCTTCGCCTTCACCCACGACGGCGGTGACTTCACGGCCGCCGTCCACCGCTGCACCGGCGTCGGAAAGTGCCGCGCCGGAGTGTCCGGCACCTTCATGTGCCCCTCCTACCTGGCCACGCGCGACGAGAAGGACGTGACCCGCGGGCGCGCCCGCATTCTCCAGGAGGCCGCGAACTCGCAGCTCGTGAAGGCCATCGACTCCCCCGAAGTCCTCGAAGCACTCGACCTGTGTCTGGCCTGCAAGGCCTGCTCGGCGGACTGCCCTGCCGGGGTCGACATGGCGCGCTACCGTTCCGAAGCGCTCTTCCGTACCTACCGGGGACGCCTGCGCCCCGTCAGCCACTACACGCTCGGCTGGCTGCCGCGCCTCACCCGGGTGACTGCTCGCGTGCCCGGCCTGGCAACCGTCGCTAACGCCATCATGTCGATCACTCCCCTGCGGTCGCTGGCGTTCCGCCTCATCGGTCTGGATCCTCGCCGAGGCATGCCCGCCCTCCAGTCCGGTACGTTCACGGCGTGGGCTCGCCGCCACTCGTTGCTGGTGGGTAGCGTTCCTTCTTCTGTGTCGCCGGATCCCGTTTCTGGTGCTTCCGATCCTGTTTCTGGCTCGTCCGATCCTGTTTCTGAGTCCCGCGAGCGCGGCGGCACCCCGGCCTCGCCGGTGGCGGACTCCCCGATCCTTTCCGGGCCGCGCGATCCCAGCGGGCGGCCGTACGCGCTCGTGTGGGCGGACTCGTTTAGCCAGACCCTGGACGATGCGGGGGCGCGTGCGGTCGTCGACGTGCTGGAGGCGAACGGGTTTGCGCCGATCGTCGCGCCGGATGCGTGCTGCGGCCTCACGTGGATTACGACGGGTCAGCTGACGGGTGCGAAGAAGCACCTGTCGTCGCTGCTCGGCGTCCTCGCGCCCTTTGCGGCGTCGGGGATCCCGATTGTCGGCGTTGAGCCCTCGTGCACGGCGGTGCTGCGCGACGACTTGCTCGACCTGTTGCCTGACGATCCGCGTTCGATGCTCGTGTCTTCCGCGACGCACACCCTCGCCGAAGTATTGTCGGCCGTGCCCGCATCCGCGCGCAAGCTACCGAGCCTGGAGGGCGTCGAGATCGTCGCGCAGCCGCACTGCCACCACTATTCCGTCATGGGGTGGGACACCGACCAGGCGCTGCTCGAGTCGCTGGGCGCGCGCGTGACGCGGCTGGAGGGCTGCTGCGGCCTGGCCGGGAATTTCGGCATGGAGGCGGGCCACTACGACCTGTCGGTCGCGGTCGCTTCGCATTCGCTGCTGCCGTCCCTGTCGGCGCAACCGGACGCGGTGTATCTGGCGGACGGCTTCTCGTGCCGCACCCAGGCCGCGCAGCTCGCGGGCCGTGGGGGCGTCCACCTGGCGACGCTGCTGGCGGGGAAGTAGGGGCTGATTATCGGGGAGTGAGTTCGCCATAGCCACGCCTTCTGCTCGCTACTACTAGCAATTGCTTCACGTGTGCCCTGTCCCCAAGTAGCAATGCACTGTTTAGAGGAGCATTGCACTAGATAGGGAGGCATTGCACTACCTACTATCCAGTGCAACGCTCAGCTATCTAGTGCACTGCTACAGCAACCAGCGCAATAACTACCGACTGCGCGTATGAAAACGTCGATTCGGGCCATCACACGCTTCAGTCGGCAACGCCCACAGCGCCTCAGCATTCTCAGGGATGGCAACTTGATGCGGACGAAGGAGCTGGATTGCCCACGCTCGCAACGCACTGAAGTCTTCATAGTCTCTCCAAGAGACCCGGTATATTGTCCACCCGGCACTGCGCAGATCATTTTCTCGCTGGATCCAGTCACGCTTCGCCCGAGCAAAGTCGGCTTCGTTCTTTCCGAGCTTTCCAATCCCATCAAACTCGAAGATGATCATGAGTCCCGGAATCGCGATGTCCGCAAAGTAGCGGCGCCCGTTGACGATGATCTCGAACTGGGTCACGACCTCGAAGGCGCTCACCGACTTGAGGACCCACAGCAATGCAGCTTCGGCAGGGTTGTCGCAGCCCGGGTCAGCGGCGTCTATGATTCTCTCCGCTCGCTTGTAAGGAATGCAGGTAGCCACCCGTCGCCGTTCTATCAGACGTACCTTCATCTTATCTTTGGCCATTTCTGCCAGACATCTGGCTTCATCTTGAGCAAACTTCGAGAAGCCTGACTCGTGACGCAACACCATGCAGGCTGCGACAAAAGCACTCAAAGCTTCTGAATGACACGCCATACGCACAACCGCGTCGATGACAGATTCGCATCGAAGTCCATCGATGATTTCCAATGTGTTTTCTGATGGCCGACTGGTGGTCGCGTAGACATAGACCGGCGGAACGGTAGCTACCATCGTTCTCACAGGAGGCAATCGCCGCTTTCCATGTCGCACACCGAACCACGCCACAACATCCGGATTGGCCTCCCACAATGGAATTGAACGCGCAACGAGGGCACTATTACCGACGAGAACAGCCTGCCGCTTCGCTCCGACACATACCGCAAGGAGCCTGGCCTGGGCTACTGTCGCCCATGAATCCCAGATAGTCGTGAACGCATCAGGGCTATCAACACGGACGTAGCAACCTTTCCTAATCCACACACACGTATCGGCACATGGTTGCTGAACGGTACCCTCACGCTGTGAGGGCAATGTCAGGACCGTCATCGATCGAATACTCATACACTGATGATCCTCATGTGAGCCGCACTCGTCACCCACACAACCGACCCCTGTGGATAACTCGCACTATAACGAAGCCTGTGGATAATCCCTGTTCGATACTCTCATCGGGACTCCCCCCAAGCCGTGCCCCATATCAGCTCAGCCTTAGGCAGCGATGCACCACATAGTGAAGCATTGCACTAGCTACTATCCAGTGCAATGCCGTGCTATCTAGTGCATTGCTTACTCATCTAGTACAATGCTCGTTCATCGCTCCGCACGCACCAGGCCCACAACCTTCGCCGAGGCCGGGGCACCCGTCGCGCGGGCCCAGCGGGCTGCGACATCCGACACATCGATAGACGGATCGACGAGCAGCGCGGTGGACAGCGCCTCCGCCAGCATGCCCGACGAGGCCACGACGCTGACCTGCCGCACGCCCGAACGCGCGGGGTATCCCGTACGCGGGTCGATGATGTGATGGTCCAGCAGGCGCGCAGCCTGGTCAGGAGCATCGGAGTCGGCAACCGCGTGAGCGAGGACGGGCACATGAGCGGTCAAGGGTTCGGAGCCACCTTCATCGCTGTTCAACGATGCACAGCCAGAACCAAGCTGGGAATCCCTGCCACCCGCGGGTGTTTCACGCGATGTTTCACGCGCGCGCAGATCGGCCGCACGCCCCGACACGGGCCCCGCCACAGGCCCGGCCACACGCCCCGCCGCAGGCTCCACGACGGGCCCCGCCACAGGCCCGGCACAAACAGCACGAGTATCCCCCAGCGGCCCCAGGTTGTCGCCGGACGTCGACAGGGACGCCATGTCGCCCACGGGCACCTCCACGACGCCGGCAATCGCCGTGGGCGCTCCGTGAGGGTCACGCAGGCCTGCGCGCCACGGCGAACCGTCGGCGCGAGTACCACTCACAGACACCGACGACGTCCCCACAGACACCAACACGCCGCGCGCTCCCATGGACACCGCCAGGTCGCGGCACGCGTCGGCGGTGTACCCCTTCGCGATGCCGCCCAGGTCGAGACGCGGGCTGGGAACATCCACACCACCGACGGACTCGGCGGGAACGCCCACTGCCCAGCGCCGCTCGCCCACACGCGACAACAGGCCACAGGACGACGACCGCATCGCCGCCTCCACAACACAAGCAGACGGCGCAGGAGGCAAGGGCCTGCCCGCAACATACGCCGCCCGCATCGCCTTGACATCCCATGCGGCGACAAGAGGGCCGATCATTGGGTTGAATGCTCCCCCGGTCGCCTCCGCGAGCGCCAACGCGTCACGCAGCAGCCGGTCGGTGTCCTCGCTCACGACGAGGCCGAGGCCAGCCATAGCGGCATTGAGCCGCGAGACCTCGGAAGAAACCCGGAAAACGCTCCACAGGTCCTCGTGGCGCGCCACGACCTCGACGATGGCGTTGACGATCGCCATGCCGTTCCCGCCCCAGCCGATGATGTCGACGCGGGTGCCCATCGCGGGAAACGAGGAACGCCACATCGGTGGAACGGAAGATACGGGCGCACCCTCGCGCGCAGCACCCTCGCGCGCAGCATCCCCAGCGTCCCCAGCGCGAGCGACACCGGGCGACCCAGCCACGGCCTCGTCCCCCGAGCCGCCCGCAGGGCCCGCGGAACCCACGGAACCCGCGGAACCCACAGAGCCAGCGCGGCGCACGGACTCAGCTCAGCTGTCAGAGCCGTCGACGTCGCCGTCCTTGGTGGAGTCGTTCAGGCCGGGGATGTTGATGTCGTCGGCACCGTCGGGAGAGACGCCCTGCGCGGCCGCGATGGCGCGGATGGCGGCCTGCACGAACTGCTGGTGGGCGACGGTGGCGCCGGTGATGACGTCGACCTTGGCGGGGTCGCCGACCTTGGTGAGGTTGTCGGAGTACTCCTGGTAGGAGGCGACGGCGGCCTGGGCCTTCTTGTAGTAGTCCTCGTTGAAGACTTCGCCCGCGGAGTTCTTGCCGTAGTTGGCGCCTTTGTCGGTGCCGTCGGCGAGCGTCGTCTCGTAGGACGTGGACGTGATGCGCCCGCCCTCGACGGTGATGGTGATGGTGCCGATGGAGCCCTGGTCGTCGGCGTTGGACTGGGCGGTCCAGACCCCGTCGCTCATGGGCTTGGTCATGTCGAGGCCGGTGGAGGGCGCGCACGCGGCCAGGATGGTCGCGCCGAGGGCCCCGAGGACCGCGTACGAGGCCGGGGAGGCCCAGCGGGATCGGGTATCGAGCGTGGTGGGCGTGGTCATCGCACCTTGTCCTTTCCGCTGCGCGCGTCGCCGTCGCGACCGGGCAGGGCCAGCCCGGAGGAGCGTTCTTCGAAGTCGTGGTCGTGCCAGGTTTCCTTCACGACCCTGCCGTGGTCGAGTCGGATTTCGCGCTGACCCTGCTCGGCGACCAGCGCGTCGTGGGTGACGACCATGAGGGTCGTGCCTTCCTTGTGGAGCTGGTTGAACAGGTCGAGGACGATTTCCTCGTTGGTTTCATCCAGGTTGCCCGTGGGCTCGTCGGCGAGGACGAGCTTGGGGTAGTTGATGAGGGCGCGGGCCACGCACACGCGCTGCTGCTCGCCGCCGGAGAGCTGGCGCGGCAGGTGGGTGGCGCGGTCGGCGAGGCCGACTCGGTCGAGGGCCTCCATGGCCTCCTTCTCGTCGGGCATCGAGTGGTAGTACTGGGCGACCATGACGTTCTCCAGGGCGGTGAGGTGCCCGATGAGGTGGAACTGCTGGAAGACGAGGCCGATCGTGCGGCACCGGATCTCGGTGAGCTCGTCGCCGGTCAGGTCGGAGATGTCGTGCCCGTCCAGGGCGACGGTCCCCTTCGTGGCGGTGTCCATGGCGCCGACGATGTTCATCAGTGTGGTCTTGCCCGAGCCCGACGGCCCGACGATGGACACCCACTGGCCGCGCGGGATCTCGAGCGACACGTTGTCCAGGGCGTGCAGGTCGCCGTAGATCTTGGACACGCCGGACAGGCGGAGCAGGGGGTCGCCTGCGGCCCCTCCGCCGGCCCGGCCCTGTGCGGGGCCGTCCTGCGCTGTTCCTGCGGAGTCCGGCGGCGTGCGGGGGTCCGGGGCTTGTGGGGTGGTGGGTGTGCTGCTCATTGCGTACCTCATTCTCCGCGCAGGACCAGCGCGGGATCGACTGCCAGGGCGCGGCGCACGGGCGGCAGGCACGCCACTACGGCGACCGCGACGGAGGAAACGACTGTGGCGATCAGGATCAGGGGGTGGACGGCGACGGCGCGGTGGAACACGTTCCAGCTGATCGCGGCGGCCAGCGCGTACCCGGCGGCCGCACCGACGAGGCCGCCGATGGCGCCCAGGGCCACGCCCTCGCCCATGAACTCGCCCATGATCGACCGCGACGTGGCGCCCAGTGCCTTGCGCAGGCCGATCTCGTTGCGCCGCTCGGTGACCACGGCGATCATCGTCGTGGACACTCCGATGGTGGTGAGCGCCAGGACGATCACGGTGATGATGCCCAGCAGGGAGCGCAGCATGTCGATGACGCCGGAGTCGGACTGGACGAGGCGCTTGACGGTCTGGGCGCGCACGGAGGGCACCGAGGCGTTGATGGAGTCCACCAGCGCCGTGAGTTGGTCGCCCTCGAGGGCGACGGAGTACTGGGCGATGGAGGGCTCCCAGGCGCCCGTCAGCTCCACCATGTCGTCGGCGGACATGTAGATGTAGCCGTCCTCGTTGCCGCCCGTCTTGAGGATGCCGGACACGGTCACGGTGATGGAGCGCGCCTGCCCGTCGGCGCCCGACTGCGCGGTCTGCGCGCCCTGAGCGGCCTGGGCGCCCTGCGACGCCTGAGCGCCCTGTGGGGCCTGGGCGGTCTGCGCGGACAGCGGGTTGGAGGCCGATTGCGCCCCGTCCTGGGAGCCCAGGCCGGGGGCGGTCGGCGCCGCCCCGCTACTGTTCGCCTTCCCGCCGCCGCTGGCCGCCGCCCCGCTGCTGTTCGCCTTCCCGCTGGCCGCGCTGCCGCTGGCCGCCGCGGCGTTCGACGAGGCCGTCCCGTCGAGCTGGTTGATCGTGATCCGGTCGCCGGTCTTGGCGTCGATGGTGGTGGCGACCTCCTCGCCGAGCAGCACCTGCGCGCTGCCCGAGGGCCATTCGCCGTCGACGAACCAGAAGGGGCTCATCTGGCGCACGGCCGCCAGGTCCGTCCCGCCCACGACGTAGGGCTGGTCGTTGACTGTGACCGTCTCGTAGTCGAAGGACGCCGATCCCACGAGTTGGGCGGCGGGGAGCTCCTGGTCCACAGCGGCCAGGGCCTCGTCGTCCATCGCCTGGCCGTCGGCCCCGGTCACCACCAGGTTCGCCCCGTAGGAGCGGATCTCGCGGGCCATCTGCGCGGGCACGTCGACGGTGATGGTCGCCAGGCCCGACAGGGTCGTGGCGCCGATCGCGACCGCCAGGACGGCGATCAGCACCCGGGAGCGGCGGCGCAGGACGGACGAGGCGACCATCCGCCAGAACATCGCGCGTTTGGACACCGCGCTCACCTCCCGTGCAGCACTTCGGCGGCGTTGAGCCGCAGCAGGTAGCGGATCGCGGGGATCGACGCGCCCAGGACCACCAGGACCACCAGGACCGCCACCAGGGCGACGACGACGGGCGCGAAGGCGATCGCGGATCCGAAGACGGTGTAGCCGATGATCTGCGCCAGCGCGAGCCCCGCTCCGTAGCCGAGGACGCCGCCGGCCAGGCCGACGACGATGGTCTCGGTGAGGAACAGCCCGATGATCGACTTGCCCTTCGCCCCGACGGCCTTCATGAGCCCGATCTCGCTGGAGCGCTCCATGACGCCTGCGGTCACCAGGTTCGCGATCGCCAGCGCCGAGGCGACGAGGGCCAGGGCGGTCACCAGCACCATGAGGAGCTGGGTCTTCTCCAGGATCGAGCCCTCGGATTGGGCGACCTGGCGGACGGGGCGCGCCACGGAGTCGGTCATGACCTCCTCGATCTGGTAGGCGATGGAGGACACGTAGGCGGTGCAGTACCAGGTCTCCTTCTCGGACACGGACAACGACTTGGGGTTCTTCGCGGCCTTGCGCGCCAGGTCGTTGTCGGGGGTGGTCAGGGCCGACACTTCGACGCTGCCCACCGCCCCCTGGCGCCCCAGGAGCTCCTGGACGAGGCCCAGCTGGGCGTAGACGGCGTGGTCGGAGTCGTCCCCGGCGGTGAACACGCCCCGCACGACGACGTCGCGGGCCGCGGAGGGACCGGTCAGGGAGATCGTGTCGCCGACGCGCACGCCGTGGGCCGAGGCGTAGGCGGAGCCGACCACCGCGCCCGCCTCGTCGGAGTCGTCGGGCCACGAGCCCTCGATGCTCCACCAGCCCCGCAGCTTGTCGAGGCCGGTCTGCACGCTCTCCTCGGTGGGCAGGTCGAGGCGGTGGGAGAACCAGGTCCCCGTGACGGTGACGGCGCCCCCGTCGGCTCCGGTGGCGGTGGTGGGCAGCAGCGGGGCGAAGTCCAAGATGTTGTAGGTCCAGAAGATCGTCTTGATCTTCACCAGCTCGTCCTCGCGCAGGTACGCCTGCTGCTGCGCGGGGCCCTGCGTGGAGTAGAGGTCCTGCAGGACTGCGGCGCCCTGGGGGCGCACGACGATGTTCGCGCCATAGCTCTTGAGCTCCTGGTTGACTTTGTCGCCCACGTTGAACATGACGGAGAGCATGGAGGTGGCCACGCAGGCGCCCAGCGCCACCGTCAGGGCGATCATCGCGTGCCGGTTGCCGCGCCTGGTGAGCGCGCCCTTGAGCATTCGGAAGAACATGGGCCCTACTTCGCGAAGACCGGCGCCGCCGCCTCGAGGGCGGACACGGGAACGGTGAGCGTGCCGTTGCCCACCTCGTACTCGATGGGGATCGGGTTGCACCCGCCCTTGAAGCCGATGGTCGCGATGTTCATCGCCACCTCGCACAGCTTGCAGATGACTTTCCCGTCCTTCTCGTAGTAGCCGGTGGGGCCGCAGATCTCGCAGGCGTCCAGGCCGACGCCGAAGGACGAGCCGGACTTCTGGATGACGATGAAGCGGACTTTCACGCCTGTGGAAGTCGTGTACTCGTAGCGGTGCAGGTGCCCGTCGGAGACGGCGCTCAATTCGATGGTGGCGTGGTCGTCGACGACGGAGTAGGACTCGGGCGCGGAGAGCTCGACCTCCTGGGAGCCGATGGCGACGCCGACGGTGATGAGCAGCGTCCCGCACAGGTAGCCGATCGCGGCGCTGCCGGCCATCGTCTTGTACATGCGGGCGCGGGCGCGCGCCAGGCGGCCCTCGGCGGGGTTGGCGCCCTCGCGGGGGATGGAGCGCGAGGCCCACCACGTGATGACCGTGACCGCGCCGAGGGCGGCGGCGGCGGCCAGGGTGAAGACGGCCTCGTGGTTGATGAGCCACGAGACCGCTGAGAACACGTCGGCGGGCAAGGAGATGAGCCGCTTCGCCTTGAGGACGCGCACGATCATGAGGATGTGCGCCAGCCCCAGCGACGTGATGACCAGGACGGCCGGCCACACGCGGGCGGACAGGGAGCACAGGCGGTGGGACAGCCATCCGAGGACGGCGCACAGCACCCACGCGAGCGCGTAGCCGGTGATCGCCATGACCGCGGTCGTCGAGTAGAGCTCCACCCCGCCCGACAGCATCATGACGCCCTGTGTCATGGCAGTGGGGAGTGCCCTGAAGAGCGCGAACGCGATGTAGAGGGCCGCCACTGCCCTCAGCGCGCCGTCCCCGGACAGCGGGTCGGCGGGGTCCGCGCCGCTCGCGCGCACGAGGCGCGCCCTGCGCAGGAACAGGGCGATGAGCGCAGCGGCCGCGACGACCGCCACGGGGAGCGTGACGAGGCCGATGCTCTGGCGGTTGAGGGATTTGGGCGCGATGGTGGCGACGACGGTGAGGGCCAGTGAGGCGGCGGCGCCGGCTCCGATGCCCCCCCAGACCGCCAGGGCGCGGGCGCGCCGTCCGCTGCGGCCGCGCCCGGCCGCGGGGACGAGGCGGATCGTGGCCCCGACGGCCAGCATTGTGAGCAGGAGGCTCAGGGTCGCCTCACTGAGCTGCTGAAGCATCAACGGTCCTTTCCTGGCTGAGGGGGGCCTGCGCCCCCCTCGTCAGCAGTGTAGTGCCCCGTGCGGGCGCGGGCCGGGGATGGTCTCCCCGGCCCGCCTGGTCCTCACCAGTCGACGGAGGTGGGATCCCACTGCCAGTCCTTGAACTCGGCCTTGAGGGGCTCTTGCCAGAACCGGCCCTTCACACCGGTCTTCTCGTCGGTGTGGAGCAGCCAGCCGTTGGTCTCCGGGGACTTGATCGTGAAGGTCACGTCGTAGGTGCCGGCCTCGAGCTTGGGCAGGTTGATGCCGTAGTGGGGGCCGTCCGAGGCGTTCATGGGCATGAAGGTGCCCTCCTGGACGACGGTTCCGGACTTGTCCGCGATCTGGTAGTCGACGGTGAGGGCGGGGATGAAGTCGCCCGCGCCGTAACCGAGGTCGTTGTCGGCGACGGCCGAGATGTCGGCCTCCATGTGCATCGAGGAGTCCTTCGCCGGCGTGCTCACGGCGGGCTCCATGTCGACGGGCTGGAAGTAGACGCCGCCCACTTTGAGGGGGCCGACGAACACGTCGTCGCCCAGGGGCAGTTCCTCGAAGCCTGCGTCCTCGCCCGGCTTGGCTCCGTCGTCCGCGGCGGACTGGGAGGCGGGGGGGTTCGCGCCGTTGTTCGAGTTGTTCGAGTTGTTGGAGTTGGAGGAGCAGGCGGCGAGCGTGCCCGCCAGGGCGATCGCGGCGGCCGCGGCCCCGATTCGGGCGAGGGAGCGCTTCATGGGAGGGTTCTCCTGATCGGTGTTGTGGATGTCAGTCGGCCTTCGCGTCCGGGGCGCCCTCCGCCCCGCCGCTGGCGCGGGCGAGGGAGCGCTTCCCGAAGACGTACAGGCCGACGATAATGATGAGAACCAGCGCCTGGGCGACCAGGTTCTCCACTCGGGGGTAGATCCCCAAGAGGTCTACGGTCGGGAAGCCGTTGACGTAGGTCAGGGAGAGCACGTCGGCTTCCTGGAGCTCCTTGACGCCCGACCCCGTGAAGGTGAAGGCCATGAGGGCGAGCAGCAGGGAGGTGATGGTGAAGAAGGGGCGCAGGGGGATGCGCAGGGCGGCGAACTGGATGAGCAGGTAGACGACGACCAGGACCACGAGGCCGACCCCGAGGCCCGCCCACACGTAGCCCGTGCGGTCGCCCGCGCTGGAGACGATGGGCACGTAGAAGAGGATCGTCTCGGCGCCCTCGCGCAGGACGGCCAGGAAGGAGATGAAAGCGAGGCCCAGCAGCGATCCCCTGGTGAGCGAGGCGTCGGTCTGGTCGCGGATGTACTTCTCCCAGGCCTTGTCGGAGGACTTGTGGATCATCCAGTTCGACACCCAGATCAGCATGGCGACGGCGAAGAGCGCGGCGACCCCCTCCAGGAGCTCCTGGTTGGCCCCCGCCAGGGAGGTGAAGTAGTTGAAGAGGAAGGCGAGCAGGGCGGAGAGCCCGAGGGCGATGGCGACCCCGGACCACACGACCCGCGCCTTGTCCTTGTGCCCGGACTTGCCCAGGTAGGCCAGGACCGCGGCGACGACCAGGATGGCCTCCATGCCCTCGCGGAGGATGACGAGCAGGGCGGGCACGAAGGCGCTGAGCCACGGCGTGGTCTGCGAGGCGGCGTCGGAGGCGGCCTGCCCGGTGTACCCGTCCAGGGTGTTGGCGTCCTCGCGGATCGCGTTGGTGAGGGTGGCGGCGTGGGAGTCGACGCCGGCGCCGTCGCCCTCGGCCATCGCCTTCTTGAGCAGGGAGAACTCCATCTCGACGGCGCTGACCCGGGAACCGGAGATGCGGGCCATGACCTGCTTCTCCATGCCCGTCGTCTCGTAGTTCTTGTAGTAGGCGTCGTTGACGCCCTCCTTGCCCTTGGCGGCGTCGCCGGCCTTGTAGTCGGCCACCGCCTGGTCGATGAGGGAGGCGATGGTGGCGGAGACCTCCTGCCACGTCTGCGGGTTGGCGGCGCGCGCGGGGGCGGCCCAGAGCACTGCGGCGAGCACGGCCATCACGATGACGGCGAGCCCTTTCCTGCTCTGCCGCATCGCGGCCCTGGTGGTCGTGGTGACGAGCGCGCCCACGGTTCTGCCTCCTGGTCGGCGGGCCGGTCGGCCCTGTTGGGATTTCCGCGTCCAAGCGTAGCCACGTTGCCATGAGGGCGTAAATATTAAAGTAAGCACGACCTGAATTGTTACCAATGCCGACGGACGCCTAGCCCCGACTCCGCACCCGTTTAACGGACCTTAGTCCCACAGTTGCGGATCAGACCCACGACCACCCGTCCGCCCGGCGCAGCAGCCCCGCCACGCGTCCGAGCATCCGAGCATCCGAGCATCCACGCGTCCGAGCGTCCGAGCGTCCGAGCGTCCGAGCCGCCATAGGCCCATGTGGTCCATTCGACGAAGAACGGGGCCGTGGCCGGCGCCTCCGGCCACGGCCCCGTTGCGTCGCCTCACGCGGACGCCGGGCTCACTCCTCGACGCGGTCCGCGACCGCCGCGCGCCCCGCCTCCAGGCGGGCCACCGGGACGCGGAACGGCGAGCAGGACACGTAGTCCAGGCCCACCCGGTGGAAGAAGTGGATGGACGAGGGGTCGCCGCCGTGCTCGCCGCACACGCCCAGTTTGATGCCGGGCTTGGTGGAGCGGGCGCGGCGCACGCCCTCGGCCACCAGGGTGCCCACGCCGTGGACGTCGATGGACTCGAAGGGGGAGACGCCGAAGATCCCCGCCTCGATGTAGCGCGGGAAGAACACACTCTCCACGTCGTCGCGCGAGAACCCCCACACGGTCTGGGTGAGGTCGTTGGTGCCGAAGGAGAAGAAGTCGGCCTCCTCGGCCAGGTCCTCGGCGGTCATGGCGGCGCGCGGCAGCTCGATCATGGCGCCGATGGTGATGCCGGACAGGTCGGCGCCGCGCTGGGCGGCGACCTGGGCGATGATCGCCTCGCCCTCCTCGCGCACCAGCTGGAGCTCGCGCACGGAGCCGACCAGCGGCACCATGATCTCCGGCTCGGGGCGCAGGCCGCGCGCGACCAGCTCCGCCGCGGCCTCGCACAGGGCGCGCATCTGCAGGGCGAACAGGCCCGGCAGGTAGATGCCCAGGCGGACACCGCGCAGGCCCAGCATGGGGTTCTGCTCGTGCATGCGGCGCACCTCCGCCAGCATCGCCTCGTCGGCGGGATCCAGGGTCCCGGTGGCCTTGCCGACGGCGACCCTGGTCTCCAGGTCGACCAGCGCGGGCATGAACTCGTGCAGCGGCGGGTCGATGAGGCGCACGGTCATGGCCTTGCCGTCCATGACCTCCAGCATCTCCAGGAAGTCCTGCTTCTGGAGCCTCTCCAGCTCGTCGAAGGCCGCCTGGCGCTCGGCGGAGCCGGGGGCGGAGAGGATGGCGCGCTCGACCAGGGGGCGGCGCTCGCCCAGGAACATGTGCTCGGTGCGGCACAGGCCGATGCCCTCGGCGCCGAACTCGATGGCGCGCTTGGAGTCGAGGGGGGTGTCGGCGTTGGCGCGCACGCGCAGGCGGCGGACCTCGTCGGCGTGGGAGAGGATGAAGTCCACGGCCCCGACGAGCTCGCGGGTGCCCTCGTCGTCCCCGGCGGCCGCCAGCCCCGCCTCGAGGCCCTGGGCGAGGTAGGTGGTGACGGGCGAGTCGGTGACGGGCACCTCGCCGCGGAAGATCTCGCCGGTCTGCCCGTCGATGGCGATGACGTCCTCGCCCGTCAGGACCAGGTCGCCGATCGTGACGGTGCCGGCCTCGGAGTCGATCTCGAGGGCCTCCGCGCCGCACACGCAGGTCTTGCCCATGCCCCTGGCCACGACGGCGGCGTGCGAGGTCTTGCCGCCGCGCGCGGTGAGCACGCCCTCGGCGGCGACCATGCCGGGCAGGTCGTCGGGGTTGGTCTCGCGGCGCACGAGGACGCACTTGACGCCCGCTTCGGCGGCGGCCTCGGCCTGCGCGTTGTCGAAGACGATGCGTCCGACTGCGGCGCCCGGCGACGCGGCCATGCCGGTGGCGACCAGTTCCTTGTCGGCCTTGGCGTCGAACTGCGGGAACATCAGCTGGGTGAGCTGGTCGCCGGTGA
>ERZ773099.267-NODE-267-length-46524-cov-15.183176_pt1 | contig 46524 bp, 46 predicted proteins | sample MGYA00511120_ERZ773099 | MGnify/ENA primary metagenome ERZ773099 (study PRJEB29015, sample SAMEA2738012) | human oral metagenome | biome: human oral; feature: human-associated habitat; material: dental | place: China | collected 2104 ... | reverse complement strand
GCAGGGAGTTGCCCTTGCGGCCGTTGATGATGCCCACGGAGAAGTGGCTGCGCCAATCCTTGCCCCAGCTGGGCTGGTAGAAGCGCTTGACGGTGAAGATGAGTTCCTTGATGTGGGCCGGGATTGACTCCAGGAAGGCGTTGTACTCGTCGGTGTATCTGGACGACGGCGTCAGCAGCTTGATGACGCTTCCCAGCGAGCGGCGCTCGGAGAGGATTGAGCGGTGGTTGTCGCTCTTGTTGGCCGGGTCGACGAAGCGGTCGGCGTAGTTGCCGTCGAGGATCTTCTGGACGGTGTCGAAGTCCTCGTCGACGTCGCCGACATAGGCCTCGCCGAAGACGAAGGCATCCAGGAGGGACTTGGAGATCTCCGACTTGCCGCCGCCGGAGACGGTGGCCGGCTTGTGGGCCTGCGTGGACCAGGGGGCGGTGCCCACCAAGTGCCACTGGGTGGCGTCGCCCTCGCGGTGCTTGGCGTGCACCCGGTAGCCGTTGGGGGCCACATAGGTGTTGCCCGCCAGCAGTGGGATCGAGGCCTCCTGATTGTCGGGGCGGGTCCAGGTGATCGTCTGGTTGCGCATCGAGTAGTGGGCGCCGGCGGGCACCAGCACCACGGTCGGGTCGTCGATGGCGACGGCGGAGCCGTCCTCGCGCAGTTCGAAGCGGTCGGGGTTGCGCTCGAGAACGTGCTCGAGGGTCATGCCCTCGGGGGTGTGAATGTCGGTGTACTCCTGGCTCAGGTTGTAGCGCGGGTAGGCGATCGCGCCGCCAGCATGCTCCTCCTCCACGCAGCCGAAGAGGTTGGCCGAGTACCCGATCTGGGTCTTGACCTCCTTCTTGCAGTAGCCGAAGTAGTTGTCAGCGATGACGGTGACGATGACGCCGCGCTCGTCTCGGGCCACGCACTTGAAGGCCTTGCCGCCGTTGTAGAGCTCGGCCTCGTCCTTCCAGCACTGGCCGTCGCGGCGCTGGCGCTCGGTGGCCTCCTCCCAGGAAGGCAGGCCCAGTTCCTTCTTGGTCAGGGTGGTCAGGTGCGGGGCGAGGATGACGCAGCCGGTGTGACCGGTCCAGGACTCCGGGGCCAGGGAGGCGTCGTTCTCCGGCAGGTAGGGGTCCCCGCCATTGCCGAAGATCCCCTCGACGAAGTCCAGGTTGGAGACCAGGCCGCCGGGGGCGATGAAGCGGATCTCCATGGAGCGCTCGGCGGAGAAACCGGCGACCTCGGGAACGACGACGGGACGCAGCAGCAGGGACACGAAGCAGCGGGCCGGCTCATCCTGCGTGGAGGCCCACGGCAGGGTCAGCAGGTCCTCGGGGGCCTCGACGGCGCGGGCCAGCAGGCGGGCGAAGACGTCGCGCGGGACGGCGATCTTGTCATCGGGAATCGGCAGGCCGCCCTCGGCGACATGGAAGACGCCGGCGGTGGTGCGGCGGTCGTTGCGGGGGTTGTGCAGGACACCGCCGAGCACCTTGTAGCTCTCGACGTAGTCGGAGGTGAAGCTGGTGGAGTCCACCGGCAGCGACAGAGCTCGTGCCAGGCCGGGCTGATCCAGGACGAAGGTCGAGCGCGGCAGCCTCGGGGTGACGGCCGCGCCCTCCAGGTAGGAGTCCAGGAAGGTCTGGATGCGCTGGTCGGCAGCACAGGGGCGGTGGGCCAGTCGACGGGAGAGCTCGCGCTGGCGCGCCAGGATCGGGGACATGAGGCGATCCGCCTCAGTCTGCTTGACCTGTGCCGGGGCGGAGATCCCCAGCAGCTCCAAACGCAGGGCGATGGCGGAGGTAGTGGCCGCGTCTGTAGTTGTCATGGCTCGAGCCTAGTCAGACTGGACGACACGCTCCTGTTACGTTCTGCCCAGAAAGAGGGCTTCAGGGGTGTGGTCGACGTCGCACCTGCCGGTCCTCGTCGCCCGGTCGGCCCGGCTCATGACAGGAGCAACTGGGACAGCGCGGTGCCCACGAGGCAGGAGGTGAACACTCCGATGAGCCCGGGCACCAGGAAGGAGTGGTTGATGACGTACTTGCCGATGTGCGTGGTGCCGGTGGGATCGAAGCCGATCGCCGCCAGGTCCGAGGGGTAGGTGGGCAGGATGAAGTACCCGTAGGAGGCGCCGATGAACCCGACGACGATGACCGGGCTCACCCCGAGCGACAGGGCCATAGGGGCGACGATGAGCAGGCCGGCCGCCTGGGAGTTCACCAGCTTGCCGATGATGAACAGGACGATGGCGTACATCCACACGTGATGGGACAGGACGCCGGCGAGACTGTGCTCCAGGTCCTCCAGGTGTGCGTGGACGACCGTCTCGGTCATCCAGGCGACCCCGAAGATGGAGAACATGGCGGTGGCCCCGGCCTTGAATACGGCGGTGGAGGCGATCTTGCTGGCCTGCACCTTGCAGGTCAGCAGGATGAGCGCCCCGGCGGCGAGCATAACCATCTGGATGACCAGGTTCATGCTCAGGCGCTCCATTGTGCCGCCGTCGCCCGTGGGGAACTTGGGGCGCAGCACCTCGAAGGCGCCCAGGACGACGACGGCGGCGATGGCTCCCAGGAAGATCCAGGTGGCGCGGTAGGCCTCGGGCGGGAACACCTTACCGATGAGGGTTTCGGAGCTGGAGTGGACGGCGGCGCGGAACTCCGGGTCCTTCAGCCGTTTCTGGTACTCCTCATCTTTGTCCAGGTCCTTGCCCCGGCGCATCGACCACAGGGCGGCCAGAAGCACCCCGCACAACGACGCCGGGATGGAGATGGCCAGGATCTGGAGGACCGACCAGTGCCGGTCGGTGTTCTTGGCGATGATGGAGACGACGGAGACCGTGGCGACCGAGACTGGTGAGGCCGTGATGCCCATCTGGGCGGCGACCGAGGAGGCGGCCATGGGGCGCTCGGGTCGGATGTCCTTCTTAATGGCGATGTCCGCGATGATCGGGAGCATCGTGTAGACCACGTGGCCGGTGCCACACAGAACGGTGAGGAACCAGGTGACGCACGGCCCCAGGATGGTGACCTGCTCGGGATGCCGGCGCAGGACGCGTTCGGCCATCTGCATCATGACGTCCAGGCCGCCGGACTGCTGGAGGGTGGCGGCGCACCCGATGACGGCCAGGATGGTGAGGATAACATCGACCGGCGCCTCGCCGGGCTCCAGGCGGAATCCGAAGACGAGGACCAGCAGGCCAATTCCGGCGATGAGACCGAGGGCGATCCCGCCCTTCTTCGCCCCGATGATGAGGCAGGTGAGGATGATGACGACTTGGAGGATGATGCTGAGGGCCTGGAGGGCTGAGCTGGCGTCCACGGTGAATCTCCCCGGTGAGCTGGACGGACGGTAGCCGGTGGTCCTCGGGCGGACGAGGAGCTGCGGCGAGGAACTGACACCCTGTCAATGTTGTGTCCAGTGTCTCACTCATATCGGGGGACTATTGTCCCGATCAATACCGGCTGTTCTTGACGTGTTTCCGCTCAGGCTGGGCGCGAACTCACAATCTGCATCTGCGGCCGATCTTCTCCTGCTCCCGAAGCGCGTGAGCGCGCTGGTCAGAGCGGAGCAGGTGGAGTTAAGGTAACAGTTGATGAGGGCGTTATGGCCGTTTCCCAGGTCTGCATCGCTACCATCACTCCCCACTGTTCCCCCATACTTGAGCGCAGTCGACGCCCCGTGCGGCTTGTCCGCAGTGATCGCACCTGATCGTCGTCGGCGATCTGTAGAACGGTGATCGGCAACCGAGTCGGCACCGGCCGCCAATATCGGTCATGATGGGACCCCAGACCGCAACCGGAGCGTTATCCCCCGCGCCGTTGCGGCACCCGGTCACTGTCTATGACAGTCAACGAAACGAGGAGCGCGTGGCAGAAGGCACGAACGGGGGCGGACCCAGCCGCCCCGTCGGCAAGAAGCTGACCCAGGTGGCCAGCGCCGGTCAGCAGGCCCTGAACAAGCCCCCGGAGTCTGGCAAGACGCCTGGAAAGGGTCGCAAGTCCTCGCAGGTCGAGCGGTCCAAGGACGCCGCCACGGGGCGTAAGCGCCGTTTCTTCAACTACCCTCGCGCCGGAAAGGGCAAGATCCACCGCTGGATCCCTAGCTGGCGGTTCGTCCTAGGATCCTTCCTGCTCGTCATCCTCTGTCTCGTCGGCGCCTTCATGTGGGCCTACAACAACACCACGGTCCCCAAGCCCAGCGAATTCGCGCTGGCGCAGAGCAGCACGGTCTACTACGCCGACGGCTCGACGGAAATGGGTAAGTTCGCTGAGATCAACCGTCAGTCCGTGGACGCCTCCACTCTTCCGGACTACGTGGGAAACTCGGTGGTGGCCTCGGAGGACCGCACCTTCTACTCCAACAAGGGAGTCGACCCCAAGGGCATCGCCCGCGCCCTGGTGAACAACTTGCGCGGAGGCGACACCCAGGGCGCCTCGACCCTGACGCAGCAGTACGTGAAGAACTACTACGTCGACACCACGGACTCCTACTTCGGCAAGGCCAAGCAAGCCATCATGGCCATCAAGATCGACCGGGAGAAATCTAAGAAGGATATCCTGGGCGACTATCTCAACACGGTCTACTTCGGCCGAGGCGCCTACGGCATCGAGGCCGCCTCGAAGGCGTTCTTCAACAAGTCCGCCAAGGATATGAGCCCGTCGGAGGCGGCGCTCCTGGCGGGAATCCTGCCGTCCCCCAGTGCCTGGGACCCGGCCGAGAATTCGGAGAAGGCACAGGAGCGGTGGTCCCGAGTCCTGCAGTTCATGGTCGATGACGGCTACATCTCCCAGGAGCAGTACAACACCGCCAAGCAGGCGGGTATGCCGCCGACCGTCGAGTCCCAGACCAAACAGGTCTACGCCGGCAGTAACGGGTACCTGCTTCAGATGGTGCGCGCCGAGCTCGAGAACAAGGCCAAGCTCACCCCCGAGCAGATCGACACCGGCGGCTTCAAGATCGTCACCACAATCAACCCGAAGGATCAGGAGGCCGCCGTCAACGCGGTCAACTCCCTGCCCGAGGGTGCTTCTCCGAACCTGCGCAAGGCGCTGGTGTCCATTGATCCCAAGACGGGGGGCGTTCTGGCGCTCTATGGGGGTGAGGATTATCTGACCAGCCAGGTCAACACCTCGACCGACGCGATCGCCCAGGCCGGCTCTACCTTCAAGCCCTTCGCTCTGGTGGCCGCGCTGGAGAACGGGTGGTCCCTGGGCAGCAGCTACCCGGCGACCTCTCCGATGACTATCGAGGGACACCAGTTCCAGAACTTCAAGAACGTCTCCCTGAAGTCGGCCAGCCTGACCCAGGCAACGGAGCAATCGCTCAACACGCCCTACCTCCAGCTCAACCGGGACCTGTCCAACCAGGTCGATCCGCAGGCGACGGCCGAGGTGGCCAACCGCGCGGGGTACCCCAAGAGCACCGCGGGGCTGAAATCCGATGAGGAGCGGGAGTTCGTGCAGAACGTCCTGGGGTCTGCCTCGCCGCACACGATCGACATCGCCTCGGCCTACTCCACCTTCGCCGCGCAGGGCGTGAAGCGCGACACCCACATCGTGGCCACCGTCAAGAACTCCGATAGCACGGACCGCTACACGGCCCCCACCGAGGGCAAGCGGGAGTTCGAGGAGGACGTCATGGCGGATACGACCTACGCCCTCCAGCAGGTCGTCGCCGGTGAGAACGGCAGCGCGGACAAGGTGGCCGCGCAGATGGACCGCCCGGTCGCCGCGAAGACCGGATCGTCATCGGACAACAAGTCCGCCCAGTTCGTGGGCTTTACCCCTCAGGTGGTCACCGCGGTGACTCTCTATCAGACCGGTGATGACGGCTCGGAGGAGTCGATCACGCCCTGGGGCGAGTATGACGAGGTCACCGGCTCGACCTACCCGGCGGACATCTTCATCGACTATATGAAGGTTGCCCACGAGGGGCTCAAGGTCGAAGAGTTCCCTGAGGCGGCGGAGATCCCCGCCACACGCGGCGGCGGACGCGGCTCTGCGAAGCCGACGGCCGAGCCGGAGGAAGAGGAGACTGTGGCCCCCACCAGCCGGCCCGAGGAAACCCAGGCCCCCGCCGAGCAGCCCAGTACCGAGCCGACCGAACAGGGCACGCAACCGCCTGAGGGGCAGCAGACCAAGCAACCTGAGGCCACAAGTGACTCTGGCGAGAATGGCAACCAAGGCGGCAATGGTGGAAACCAGGGCGGCGGCAACGGCGGCAATGGTGGAAACCAGGGCGGCGGCAACGGCGGCAATGGTGGAAACCAAGGCGGCGGCAACGGCGGCAACGGTGGAAACCAAGGCGGCGGAGGCCTGCAGCCCGGCGATCCGGGTAACCAAGGCGGTGGCGGCCAAGGTGGCCAGGGCGGCTGATTACGGCTTGCCGGCAGGCACCTGACGGTGGGCCGATGACGTGTTGCATGGCACGTCGTCGGCCCACCGTCTCGACTTCCAGGGCCGACGGGTTGTCCGGTAATGTGGCGATCTGGCTGCGTCGTCGGGCGGAAGGCGGAATGAAGCCTGTTTCCGCCGGATGGTGCGCCGCACGCATCACCCTCCTGTCACGGAAGGACCGTGACCGCCACAGACCAGAGGAGGTGGGTACCAAGCATGCGTCACTACGAGATCATGATCATCCTCGACCCCGAGACGGACGAGCGCACCGCCAATGCGACGCTCGAGAAGCTGCTTCAGGTCGTCCCCAGCAACGGGGGCACCGTGGACAAGGTCGACATCTGGGGCAAGCGCCGGCTGGCCTACGACATCAAGAAGAAGTCCGAGGGCTTCTACGCCGTCGTGGACATGACCACCACGCCCGAGATCGCCCAGGAGCTCGACCGCCAGCTCGGTCTCAATGAGACCGTCCTGCGCACCAAGCTGCTGCGTCCCGAGGCCTGAGCCTCTTACCGGGAACGGAGACAACGCCATGGCCGGAGACACCATCATCACCATTGTCGGGAACCTCACCGCGGACCCCGAGATGCGCTTCACGCCCTCCGGGGCGGCGGTGGCCTCCTTCACCGTCGCCTCCACGCCGCGCACCTTCGACCGCGCCGCCGGTGAGTGGAAGGACGGGGAGACCCTGTTCATGCGCTGCTCGATCTGGCGCGACGCCGCGGAGAACGTGGCCGAGTCGCTGACCAAGGGCACGCGCGTCATCGCCCAGGGCCGACTGGTCCAGCGCTCCTTCACCACCCGTGAGGGAGAGAACCGCACGGTGGTGGAGATGCAGGTCGATGAGATCGGCCCCTCCCTGCGCTACGCCAAGGCCCAGGTCACCCGCCAGCCCCGTGGAGGCGGTCAGGGCGGCTTCGGCGGCCAGCAGGCCGGCCCCCAGGGCGGAGGTTTCGGCAACCAGGGCGGTCAGGGCGGATTCAACCAGGGCGGTCCCCAGCAGGGCGGCTACAACGGCGGTGGCGGCTTCGGCGGCCAGGGCCAGTCCGGGTACAACGCCCCCGCCGGCGGCGCCGCGGACGACCCGTGGGCCACGGGCGGCTCCACCTCCTTCGGTGACGAGCCCCCGTTCTAAAGCCGCGACGTCGTCGACCCGTTACCACAAGCACACCAAGGAGCAACCACCGTGACCACCCCCGTCATCGCAGTCGCCAACCAGAAAGGCGGCGTCGGCAAAACCGCCACAACCGTCAACCTGTCCGACGCCCTGGCCCGCAACGGGCGCCGCGTCCTCGTCATCGACGCCGACCCCCAGTCCAACGCAACAGCCATCCTCGACGTCGAGCTCGACGTCGAGAGCCGGACCCTCCACGACGTCCTCACCGCCGTGGCCACCAGCCAAGCCGGCGCCGGCGCCCTAGCCGCCGCCATCCACCCCGCCGGCCCCGCATGGACAGGCATCGACACCGTCCCAGCACAACGCGAGCTCGCCTCACGCGAAGCCGACACCAGCCCCGGACGCGAGTTCCACCTACGCACCGCCATGGACGGCGCCATCGACGACTACGACATCGTCATCATTGACTGTCCGCCGTCTCTAGGGGCGCTGACCCTCAGCGCACTCACCGCCGCCACAAGCGTCCTCATCGTCACCGAACCCCGCGCATCATCAGTCGACGGCGTCGCCGAGCTCACCACCACCATCAACACCGTCCAGCGCTACTACAACTCAGGCCTCACCACCGCCGGAATCCTCATCAACCGCTGGCGAAATGACCGCCTCGACCGCGCCGTATGGCGTGACGAGCTCAGAGCCATCTACAGCTCCGACGTGATTGACCACCCCCTACCCGAGCGCGAGGTCGTAGCAGTCGCCGCAACCAACCGCGTCCCAGTACCCAAGCGAGAGGCATACGACTACGTCGCCTCCGTCGAGGCCGTCGCGCGCCACGTCCTCGCGAGTCAGAGTGCGGAGGTGGCCAGGTGAAGCCTCAGCCCCGCCGCCGAGCAATATCCATCCCGAAAGCCGCCGGCCCCGATCCCGCAGCACTCACCGCTGGCCAAGCCGCTAACGCCAACAATGACAGCAATAGCGCGAATGCCAGCAATGCTGGCAAAGACAGCAGCAACGTTGCCGACATCACCAAACTCACCGTACGTATCCCCACCGAGCTCGTAGGCAGAGCGCGCTCCGTGTGGCGACTTGAAAGTGCCCAACCCGAGACCGCCTTCCGCTCCTTCAGTGAACTTATCGCCGACTGGATCGAGGCCGGCGTCACCGAGGCCGAGCAACGCCTCAACGACGGTCGCCCCCTACGGCCAACACCCGCCGGCCAGATACCCCGAGGTCAGCCACCATTCAACTGACGAACAAAAACGACCGATTTAGAGAGAGTATGAGGAAATGTTGTGAACGTCCGATTTAGCGTGAAACGTACTCTAGCGCTTACTGCGCTGACGTTAATAGTTGTTGGCGCATTAGGTTCCGCAGTCGCACTAGTGGTAGGATACTTAACGATAGGGGTGTGGGTGGGCAACATAACCTTAACTATTCTTTCAGCAGTCCTCGTTGCTGCAATATATTCGGTCTTCAGGTCGCAGAAAACAATGAAATGGAAGCCTATTCCCAAGCGATTTAAAGGCGTACTTATTGTTTATTATGCGTTCGTTGTCGCGGCAGTCATGAATCCATTACAGGGAATTCGGCCACTCTATGAGATAGTGATGGTTCTATCAGCGTCCCTGTATACCATGAATGTAATGACTTTTTTTGCGACACATAATGATGTCGGCAGCGCTGGTGGCGTCCAGAAGTGACCGATTTATGTCAGGGGAAGACTATGTTCAGAAAGCGCAACACCACGAAGCTCGATTCTACAAAGAGAGAAGTTCTTTTGAATGGGTCCCTAGATGATGCCGAAATCATGATGAAAGATTTGGATCCCGCTTCGCGAAGCGCGATGATGAAGTCCATCATTGCCGAAAGAAATTTTCTATGGTGCATGGTAGGTATTTGCGTATTTGCGTTGTATTTATACTCACAACTGGCCGTTGGTGTGATTCTAGGGGACTTAAGATGGGGACTGATTGCAGTTACGGTTACATTTACGTTAGTGACGACCGCTAAGTGTATCAAGTTCACCAGGAGAACTAGAATGCTGAAAATTCTACATGGAGCCGCATAGTTTCTTCTTTAAGACACGTTCAGAAGTGACCTATAAACGACAGTCGAAGGAGTAAAAAATGATTATGTTTATTGCTAGCGGCATCTCTTTAATTGCAATGAGTATTGTCGCATTCTACATCTCTAATGCAGATAGGTTCAGTAAGCGAGCAAAAGCGGTCATACTCCCGAATTATTTCGTTGTTATCGCGATCTTACTTATCGTGTTTACCTTATCTCTCCGGGATGTGCTCGAAGTATGACATGTTGTCTTATTCGGAACGATCACAAGTGCCCAAAAATGACCGCTTATGATTCCCCTGCAACATCGAAACGGAGTTACGATGAGTGTACTTACGGCGCTACTCCCTGACCTACTTAAGCCTGCACTTATAGCTCTTTCTTGCGCATGGATGCTAACATTATTCGCCTACGCTAAGAGAATGAGCGAAGGTAATGTTGTCGTGTTTTTCGTTTCGCTATTTTTAATGCTCGCTTTGTCGTTCGCAACCTGTATTAGTGTTCTCATTGCGTTTGTGCTGATATCGTCGATGTTCTGATGTCGATCATCGATAGTGTTCAGAAGTGACCGATTTAGATTAAGGAACATCTATGACGAGGAGGAAGAGATGAACTACCTCAGCCCGATCACTACTGCTTCCGCTGATCGTGCTGTTGCTGACCGTCACGCGCTTGGCAATGACTACGAGGCCGATCTGATCTCCTCAGGGCTCTTCGCCCTGACCGATCGACCTTCGAGCAAGGTGCGTACCGCCATTGTGCGTACCAGCCCTACCACCCTCATCCTGGTCGCCGCCAGCGAGGCCGGCTACTACAGCGGCGGCCTCCGGCAGGTGGAGCTTCAGCTCCACCTGTCCAACGACGGTAGGACCGAGGATGACAACGGGTACCAGCTGCCCGACCCTGCCATTTTCGTGTCCGATCACGCCGGCGGAGACCTGCGCAGGTTCGAGATTTCCCGTGACCTGGCGCTGTGGGCGATGCGCGGCGTGGCCGCGCGAGCCGGTGACGCCGAGGCCAGTCAGCTCGGACTCGCTGAGCTCGACGACGCCGGTCGGTGTCTGGCCGCCGACCGGCGTGAGCTCCCGGATGATGACCGTGGACTCTTCCTCGGACGGGGACTGGAGAAGCTGGCTGCCGACGTGGCACGAGCCACCCTGATGCGGGAGCGGTTCGCCCCCGCACCCAGGCACCAACCGCTCCTGCTCGGCCGATCCCGAGTGTGGTCCCCGGCCGACTACACGGTGCCGGCCGGCACGATCGTGAAGGACGCTCTTGACCTCCCGGCAAACGCGGTGTTCACGGCCGTCTGGTACGACTCCTACGATCTGGGCTACGACGTCTCTGACGGGCGGGGAGTGAGCCCACTCCTGCGTCTTATCAACAACCCTGAGACCTATGGCAGGACCATCACCGCAGCAGAACCCACGGGAAACAGAACCTGGCGCCCATGGGCCCCACAGGGCGTCTCCCAACGCACGCTCTACGCCCGGCGGTACGTCATCCACACCGGTGACGGCCCTACTGTGCGCGAGCTCGGAGGAAGCCGGTCCTTCGACGACTTCTTCACCGTCGACAACACAGAGAAGCAGCACTTCAAGAATCCAGTAGCCCTCCCGAACGGAGCTGACGGCGGCTACACCGGCCCACTACCCGGCGAGCCACACCGACGCCTCCAGCAAGTCAGCGACGGTCACTACACCGTCCTCAACCTCGACGTCGAGCACGACGGACAATGGGACTGCCTCAACCATGCGGTATGGCGCTCCGGCACCGTTGACGAGGCAGACGCCAGCAAGGCCGCAAACATCCTCCTTCGAGGAAACGACCTGTGCTGGGCCGACATCGACGGCGCCGAGATCAAGATCCTCGACGACAGGACTCCCGACAGGGGCGCCGGTGAGGAGCCCAAGCCGCCCCTCAGGAGCAGCAGGTTTCTCCAGTGGTTGAGACGGCATAATCCACAAACGAAGACCCAGTGGTGAAGAACTATGTGTCGCGGCCAGAAGTAATCATATCGTAGTTAACAGCCGCTGAATCGGCGATCCCCCAGAAGTGACCGATTCTGAACACCAGCCAGACCGCCGGCGACACGCCGCGGCTACGGCGTCCAAAACCCGTGTTCAAAAGAGAGGAGCGACCTCACCAAGAACGACGTCACCGGCGACTCTCGTGGTGTCATAGAGGTCATGGCCACCATCGTCGGCTACGCCCGCGTATCCACCACCAGTCAACACCTCGACATGCAGCTCGACGCCCTCACGGCGTCGGGCTGCACCCGCATCCACACCGACACCGCCTCAGGCGCCCTGTCCGCCCGCCCCGGCCTCGACCAGGCCCTGAACGAGCTTAACGACGGCGACACCCTCGTCGTGTGGCGCCTCGACCGCCTCGGCCGCCCCACCGTATGGACACCACAACGCGCCGAAGCCGCTACCGCTCTCCTGGCCGCCGGCGCCACCGTCACCCAAGCCGCCGCCGCCCTCGGAGTCAGCCGAGCCACCATCTACCGGCACGCCAACCCACCAAAGACCACTCAATCCTCGATGAGAAACAACACCCCAACCTGTTGACACCCGAATGTGGGTGTCATAACATTGGGTGTATCGGGAGGGAACAAGCCCACCGAAACGAGCCCAGAAAGGGGCCGAACCATGATGCAGCCCGTCACCGCCACCGCGGCGCACGTCAACGCCGTCCGGGGCGTTGAAGGCGTCCTCCGTGCCCGCCGCGGAACACATGTCACCTCACACAAGATCATGTTCGACGTCGCCGGCATCGGAACAATGTCCATGGCGCTCTATCGCGACGGTGTCGCTCGCTGGTATGAAGGCGACTCCGACACGATCCTCGGGTTTGGTGCGGCGCAGAGCGCCCGCAAGCTCATCGCCTCCCGGTCCTCTAGCTGAGCCCAGTGCCCCCGTCCGGCCGTCATGCCGGGCGGGGGCGCTCCACTACCGACAGACAGGAGACACTCCCGTGCCCAGACTCAACCGGGACGGCCGCAGGCCCGCGCATTTCAGGACCCTGCGCGAGGCTCTCGGGATCTCCGTCTCTGACCTCGCCAGTACTCTCTCCGTCAACCCGCGGTCCGTGAGGGACTGGTGCTTCAGCACGACCGCGCCCGACGCCGCCTGGGACATCATCGACAAGCGCGCCACATGGGTCACCTCAACCCTCACCGCCGTCCTGGACGAGCTCGCAGAACAGCCCGACCCGGACGAGGTTGTCCTCAGCGTCTACGCCACAGACCAGCAGGCCCGCCAGGCCGGCCTGGACATGCCCGCCCACGAGCACCGCGCCTGCATCGGCATCCTCGCCCTATGTCTCATGGCCGAGGGCTACACCGTAAATATCGACTACGTGCCGCGCGACACTGCCTGACGTCAGGAACGAAGGAGGCCACACCCTTGCACGTAGCGTAGCGCTACACTACAATAGTGGTGTTGGGAGACCTCGACACCACCGAGCAAGAGGAGCGCAGCCAAGATGATTGCCTACCGCATCCAGTCCGCCGGCCGGGACCTGAACAACTTGCTCGCCCCGGAGCAGCAGTACTCCTTCCCGATGAACCAGGACGACGAGATGATCCGTCACGGAGTGTCTGGCTGCGCCACCCTCTCGGACCTGGCCGCCTACATCGCCAGCCACGCCATCGAGGCCCCCGACCCGATCCTGGTCCGCATCGGCGGACCCCTCTCCGAGGACACCCCCTGCGACGAGGACGATGGTGAGGTCCTTATTCTGCCGACCAGCGCAGAGCTCATCGAGGACGACGAGGAGTTCTTCGCTCTGGTCTCCACCCTGGTCGACATGCACTGGGAGCAGGGCCTGAGCTGCTCCGACCTGCGTGAGATCGCCGCCGCCCGCACCTGACAGACCCGCTACGCAACCTCTGAAAGGACACCAGCCACCATGACCTACCAGCACACCCGCGACAACGTCCGCGACTGGGCCGACCCCGTACGTGACCAGATCGACGACGACACCGCCGACACCATCGCCCGACTCTGGGACCAGGTCGCCGCCGTCTACGCCACCGACGACCCGGACGACCCAGACACCCTCGGCGGCGCCGAGGCCTCCACCGGCGCAGCCATGTACGTCCTGGGCGACACCACCGTGGCCACAGCCGGAAAGACATGGCGATCCGCCCAGATCCAGGCCGCTACCGCCCAAGACCAACTGATCGGCGTGATCATCGCCGCCCTAGACGCCGGCGCCACACGCCAGGCCATATGCACCCAGCTAGGTATAGCCCGCACCACCCTCAACCGATGGATAGCCGAGCCGTAACCAACGTGGTTGCTACAGGCTGTGGCCACGACAGCCCCGCCGACCAGGCCGTCGTCATCGTCCGCGCCTCCCGCTGAAGCCATCGCCCCGACCCTCCGGCCGGGGTGATGGCCGGCTATGCCGGCCCCGTCGTCAGGCGGTGTCGCATGGGACGTACTCGTGCGCCCACGAGCCCGAGAACACCCGCGCTGCGTCAGCAAACCCCTTGACAGTCAACATCTACTGCAATAAAATTATTGCATTGGGAACCGGAGAGGCCGGTACCCACCTCACTAAGGAGTTCTCATGACTATGAGCGCCCACACTCTGGCCACCGTGGCTGTAGGTAGGGTCCGCCGTAGCGACATTCTCGTCGAGGACCTAACGCCGACGAGCGCCCGCATCACTGTCACCAACGAGGACAGTGAGCGAGCCCTGACCGTGTATGGAACAGCCGACGGGTTCCCGCTCCTGGTCGACGGGTGCCGACAGGTGACTCTGCCCGATGCCGAGGCCGTGCAAGCCGCCGCCGCATGGGTCGACGGTGCCGAGCTACCTGCCGAGCTCGATGAGGACGCGGACGCCTCGGCTGAGACCGAAGGGGAACGCCTCTTCGACACGATTTTCCGGGCCGCGGCAGACGCCACCGCACCCGGAGCGGCGGACGACGACTGGCCTGTCGAAAGTGGCAATGGCCAGCAGTCGATCCTGGGCGGCCCCTGGGGAGCGAACCTAACCTTCATTGCCCGCACTGACGAGACCGGCCGCCTGACGGGGGTGTCGTGGAGTGGGCGGGGCGCTGACGGCGCCGGGATCCATGGCTTCGGTAAGATCGCCGGCGCCGTGACCGCGGCCCGCCGATGGGCGGAGGGCCTGGACGCCCTCCCCGCCCTCACTCCCGTCGGACTGCGGGCTCGCCGTCAGGCACTCGGCCTGTCCCAGACCGAGCTCGCCGAGCTCTTGGGCGTGTCTCAGGCCGCATACGCGCAATGGGAATCCGGCACCCGGGCGCCACGCGATCCCGCCCAAGTCGCCGCCACTCTGGCCGACATCGAGGACGGCCTCACCACCAGAACACAGAAGATCGCACATGCAGCCAAGGCTGACGCCGACGCCGAGGGAACAAAAACAGTCACCCTCATCGCCTATGCCACCCGCAGTGGCGGCCCCGACGAGGCACTGAGCCGCACTGCCACTGGCCTCGCCCACCGGCAGCTCCGCCACGATGGCTACAACCCCATCATCACCCACACCAGATGACGATGATGAAAAACGAGCACGCAACCTAATCCATGCACCAAGCTGCCACCGCCCAAGAGATCACAAACGACGACGCCAGTGCTTTCGTGGCCATCCGCGCCTCACACTGAAGCCACTACCCCGACCGGAGGGCCGGGGCGGTGGCTGACTACGCCAGCCCCGTCGTCAGGCGCACCGCACCATGAGGGACGTACTCGTGCGCCCACGAGCCCGTGTCCTTGCACCCCTGGGCCAGGACAACGCGGCAGTGCTCGCACCGCCAAGCGTCGTGCCACTCAGAAGCCCCCGAACATGAGCACCGCAGCGGCAGGGGCAGCATCCCACCCAGCACCTGCCAGCTGGCCCCACACCCCGGGCACACCCCAGGACACCTGTCACTCACGCTCGCCAAAGTCGTCATGACCGTGGACCCTAGCGGAGAGCACCGACACGAAAATCCGGCCGTTGCTGGCCCGGAGTCCGCAGCGCTGCCCGCCTGGTAACGTGATGCTGCCGCCGCGTCACGGCGCGGAGTGGAAGGGAACGCCGGTGCGCCCGTGTTGTCACGGGGCCCGGCGTTCGCGCTACATGCAACGAGGACGGACCCGCACCGCTCTGCCCTAAACCCCAGCGGAACGCAGCGCCAGGGATCAATCATTAAGTAATGACAACACCCTTAAGAATTGTTGGTGACGACGACGCCCCCACACTCCTGGTCGAGGCATGGGAGGCCTCCATGCAGGGACAGGGGCTGTCCCAGCGCACCATCACCGAACGTATCCGCGTCATCAACCAGGTCACCGCCGCCACCGGCGCCGACCCCGCAGCACTGACCCCGCAAGCCATCAGTGCCTGGCTGGGCACCCTCCCCAGCGCAGCCACCAAGAGCACGTACTACGCGGTGCTGCGGGCCTGGTGCAAGTGGCTCCTCCAGTCCGGCCACCGCATCGACGACCCCACCACCCGCGTCCCCAGACCCAAGACCCCAGCCGGCCACCCCCGACCAGTCACCGACGCCCAGCTCGACGCCGTCCTCGCACTCCCACTGCGCCAGGACACCCGCACCAAGATCATCCTCGCCGCCTGGGCCGGCATGCGCGTCCACGAGATCGCCAAGATCAAAGGAGAGGACATCAGCCCCGTCGCCGGAACTATCACCATCACCGGCAAGGGCGGCAGAACCGACCTCCTGCCCGCGCACCAGCTCATCCTCCAGCAAGCCAGCAACTACCCCCGCAAAGGCTTTTGGTTCCCATCACCCAGGAACCCGACTGTGCCCGTAAGGGCCAAGACCGTCAGCGCCGTCATCTCACAAGCGTTCGACCGCGCCGACGCGCCCGCCAGTGCCCACCAGTTGCGCCACTATTTCGCGACGTCACTCCTGCGCGCAGGCACCGACAGCCGTGTCGTCCAAAGCCTCATGAGACACGAGTCCCTAGCCACCACCGGCCGCTACCTCGCCGTCAACACCGACCAGCAGAGAGCCGCCCTAAGTGGTCTGGCGTCTATACCCAACGCCATCCAACGCCGAGTCGACGCCAGCCCGGACCAACAGCAGTCCGTGATCGGCAGCCCATGCTGACCCCGCCTCCCGCACGAGGGACGGCGGAGAAAGACGGGTAGACGGTCACCTTTCGTTGCCGGCTCACGAGAACCTGCACCAGCAAAGAGTGACGAAGGGTTGACCCCACTGCAATTATGGTGTTACCATAATTGCATGCCGTTCGAGTTCTCCCCCTCCGCTGACAAGCACGGGATTCCCCGCGAGGATGCCGTATACGCGGTGCTGCACCACGCCGGATACGCTGACCTTCCGGCGAGGCGGCCGGGGGAGAGGAGCTTCATGTTCGTTGGCCTGCCCCATCAGCACGCCATGCGCTACATCGAGGTCGGCGTCGCCGTCGACGGACGCGGTAACCGCAAGATCTTCCACGCCATGGAAGTAACAGACCTGTATCGCTATATCGTCCCGCGGGACGACCGCTGAACCACAGGAGAGGAGAATCGATCATGACCGAGATCAATGAGCGTAATGAAGACGCTTACTATGACGCCTATGACGAGGATATCGTTGCCGGCCGCGTGAAGCCCGTGCGCACTACCCTGCGCACCAGCCCGGGTAGTCGTGTCAGCGACGACGAGCTCGACGCGATCTTCCGAGGGCGCCCCAACCTGGGGGAGAGCCACGCGACTGGCGCTGGCCGGTCCCCGGCCCGCCACGTGCGCTTCAGCCCCGCCACCGACGCGGCGCTCGCCGAGTACGTCAGAGCCCACGGCACTACCAGGAGTGCCGTCATCCGCGACGCCGTCGAGAAGTACCTCGCCAGCGCCTGAACCACACCGCCCCGTCGCCCGGACCATCCCGTCCGTCGATCCTCTTGCCGGGGATGGCGGGCGCACAGATCGGGGCAGTCATCAACCATCCACCATGGGCTGGATTGCAGTGTCTTAACAGCCTCAACCCGTGTCACTGCCGTGTGTCATCGTTACCGCCATGGACATCAGACCTACCGAGCCAACCACAGTCCCTGACGCACGCACGACGTACCCCGACTGGAGGGGAACCTCATGCGCAGAGATCAGCATGACCAATACCAGCGGCGACCTCTACGAGCTGGCAGGCCTCGACCACGACAGATGGCAGATCCTCGCCATCGACATGACTGCCCACAGCCACGGCGAGGACCCCAGTTGGAACATCTACGTCTACGCCGCTGACCGGATCAAGCACGAGGTCACCCAGACCGAGGAATGGGACAAGGTCGCAGCCCAGCGCGGCGGCATCCCCGTGGTGAAGGTCCTTCTCCACGACGTCAACGCAGACGACGTTATCAAGTGCATGAAGCTCATGAGCATCCAGCTCCGGGCTCGTTCCACCAGCTCCTACAACCTGATCCACACGGCCAACGCTGACCACCCGGACCAGGACTGATTGCTTCACACAACCCCCACGATGCGGTGCCAGCACAAAGCCCTTGTGCTGGCACCGCTGCTTGTCTGAGCAGCGTGCGCCCACGTTCTACGAGTGGGGTAGGAGCCCGGCGGCAGGCGCCGGGACCACCTGAGCTCGCAACAAGGGGGACACGCATGAGTGAGTACAGCATCAGCTCACCAGGACAGGAGCTGAAGGTTGAGTACCTGCCGTCAGGGGTGGTCTATGCGGCCACCGAGGACCTGCCCGCGACCACGCGCCAGGTAATCGAGGGCCTCACGGCCCCTACCGGCCCAGGCCGTGAGATCGAGTGGCGCGGGCCCGTGCCCGCAGCACCCGATGTCGATATCGAGGTCGCCTGGGACGACCAGGCGCAGGCGGTCGCCTATAGCATCCGTGGCCGGCCCGAGCGCACCGTGGCGCTCGACGACCTGAGCCAGGCACTGGCCCAGGACTGGGACCACTACAGGCAGGACGTGGAGGCCGCAGGCCGGCTGCTGGAGCGTCTCGATGCGATCACCACCCCGGCGGGACTGGATGCTGAGGAGATGGAGGTCGTCTTCAGCCCGACCAGGCGCACCGTCACGGCCCAGATCATGGTGCTCCCGGAGCGCACCGAGCACGGGCTACTACCTACTCCCGGGATGAGGAGCGAGCTCACCATCGAGGAGACCGGCCAGCGGGCGTTGCTAAGCCTTCAAGGTGCCCAAAGCACAGGCAGACTGACGGACAAGCACGCTTGCCAGCTGCTCTCCTACACCGTACGGGAGGCGCGTCGGGAGCCTGGGCAGCTGGCCTGGGAGGCCCTGCATCCTCACACGGCTGGCTTCCGGGATCACGGTCTCGAGGTTGAGGACCCCGCCCTCCACTGGGACCGTACGGTCGGTGTCAGCGTCCAGGTCCACCCCCCGGCCGCCGAGGCCGGCCCACTGGGGTCCTGGGACGAGCGGTCAGTGACCTTCTCACTGGACGGTGAGGAGCTCGCGATACGCGCCGGCGGGCCAATCACCCAGGAGCTGCGCAGCGGCGTACTCGATGCAGGCGACGAACGGACTATGTGGCTGTCCCCAGACGTGGCCGCCGCCTCCGGGGTAGGCGAGATGAGTAGCACCGAGGTGGCCGCGACGATTCTGGGGATACCTCAGGACGACTTCAGTGCTGCTGCCAGCAGTGTCCGTGAGGGCCTGGTAGCAGCGCGTGACGCGGCAGCCCCGCGCCGACCGGCCACCAACATCTTCAACGACCTGCACACGCACCTGATCCAAGTCGACTCTCTGCTGCCGGACGCCGCCCGCGAGACCGCGTCCACCAGCTTCGACCTGGACCGGGGTGTGGCCTGGGTCAGGGCCCAGGCCATGGACGCCTCACACCGCCCCATCACAATCGGGGTCGCCGTCGACCCGGACAGTCCCTTGCTGGAGGTCGTCGACCGGCAGATTGTGGAGCCCGGAACCGTGGGCCCATGGGTAGACCCCACACCGCTGAGCGACGCCGAGCGCTACGAGGCCGCCACCCCGGTCAGCGAGGAGCAGGCCAGGTGGGACATCGACTCCGCGGTCCTGCGCGACGCCGACGAGCACACCGCCCGCACCTGGGCCACATGGCGTGCCGCCGGCGCCCAGGAGTGGAGTACCGAGGAGGCCTCCGCTCTGGAGCGCTGGGCACAAGCCCAGGCTGCCCTGGCCGGAGACGACGCCCGCGTCACCGTTGTCGAGACCAGTCCGGGTGACTCTCTCGAGGCCGACGCCACCGGGCTGCTGCTCGAGATGCGTGGCAACGGTATGGATTGCCGGGTGGCCACCACCAGCCCGGGGCAGGTCACGGTCACCACCCCCGCAGGCACAGACACGATGACGACCGCCGAGATGATGGACCAGATTAGGGCTACCTGGCCCGACACCACCACAGGCGCCCTCAGCACGACGACCCCGACGCCCACCACCGAGCGAGAACAGGACGCATCCCAGGTCCAGGCGGAGGCGCCAGAACTCACCGTGTACACGATACCGAGCTGCCCCGGTTGCAAAATGACCCGCCGCCAGCTCGACAAGGCTGGCGTGGCCTACGAGGCCGTTGACCTGAGCGGTCGGCCGGATCTGGTGGAGCAGTTTAGGGACGATGGTCTGCTTCAGGCGCCGATTATCGAGACCTCTGATGGGCAGCGTACGGCGGGCTTCGACCCGGCCAGGATCAAGGCGATTGTGGCCGCCGCGACCCCACAGCAGGCCCCCGGCACCCCAGGGGCGTCCGACGGCGGCGGAGGCGGGAGCAGCCCCACGCACACACCCCAGCGGGCGCGTGGGCGCGGAGAGGGGATGAGCCTGTGAAAAATGGGAAGTTGGTCGTTGGGGCGCTTCTGGTGGTCCCGGCTCTGACCATGTCGTTGATCTTCGCTTCCGGTGGCGGAGGCAAGGACGGCGAGGAGGAGAAAAAGACGACAGCCGGCGGGGCTGTGCCGGTTAGTGTCCCGGCTGAGTATCAGTCCGACGTGTCGCGGGCGGGTTCGATCTGCCCCGAGGTCACCCCGGCTGCGATCGCCGCTCAAATCACCCAAGAGTCGGGGTGGAACCCCAGGGCACAGAGTCCTGCTGGCGCCGAGGGCATCGCCCAGTTCATGCCGGACACGTGGAAGACGGCAGGCAAAGACGGGGACGGGGACGGAACTGCTGATGCCCTGAACCCCCACGACGCGATCTTCTCCCAGGGACACCTCATGTGCTCACTGGCGGCTGAGATGAACGGGCTGATCAGTTCCGGAGCAGTTCAGGGGCCGGTGCTCAACTTGGCTTTGGCTGCCTACAACGCTGGTTCCGGTGCTGTGCGCGAGTACGGCGGCGTGCCACCGTTCAGCGAGACGCAGAACTACGTCGCGAAGATCACTGCGATGGCCTCTCAGCCGCAAGGCGGCAGCGGTGGTGGTGGGAGCGGCTCGAGGGAGTCAACGATTCTGGCGACGGCCCGCTCCAAGCTCGGGATGCCCTACGTGTGGGGCGCGGCCAGTGACGATGTCGGCTACGACTGTTCTGGCCTGGTGCAGGTCGCCTACGCCGCCGCCGGTATCGAGCTGGCCCACTCTTCGGCGTCGCAGTGCTCGGCTGGTTCGCGCGTGAGTCAGGACCAGGCCCAGCCCGGTGACCTGGTGTGCTGGAGCGGGCACGTCGCCCTGTACGCCGGCGACAACACGATCGTTGAGGCAGCCACCGAGGGAGTCCCTGTCCGAGAGACCACCGTCTACCAGATGGCCGGCGGCCCCTACTACGTCCACATCAACTAGCCCACGAGGAGGCACTCATGAGATCGACAGCGCGACTACTCACGGCACTGGCCGCGGCCGCCCTGGCGACCGGGACAGCGGCCTGCTCCCAGCAGCAGGCCCCCGCCGCGTCGACGACGCCCGCCAGCAGCGGCACGCCGCAGGCGGTGACAGCGAGTCCTCTGCCGACCCCGGTGGTGCTCGGTGAGACCAATGACGCCGACCCCGATTCCGTGGCCGACGCGGTGGCCGTTGCCCTGTCGGTACACGACGCCCGCACCGATGCCAGCTCCCAGGCCGTGTGGACGCGCGCGTGGCCGCTACTGACCGGTGACCTGGCCACCTCAGTCCAGGCCGGTGGAGGCGCCGAGGTCGAGCGCCCCGACAACCGGTGGGCCATGCTGCAACAGCACCAGGCCCACGACATTGTCGAGAACCTCGACCGCCACACCGACGACCCTGTCCCTGACACCGCCGCTAGGGCGCGGCGTCAGCGGGCCGTCAGTGTCAGAGCCCGTGCCGATGACGGCTGGAGTGGGCTGGTACGCACCACCCGCTACTGGCTGACCCTGACCACCGTGGATGGTGCGTGGAGGGTCAGCGCCGTGCGCTCAACCATCGACTAACCCAACACCAGCACCCCAAAGAGAGATGAGGGGCCGCCCAGCAATACCCTGGGCGGCCCCTCAGCCTGTTCTAAGCGCTGGCTGCTTCAGGTCAGGGCGTCGGTCAGGGCGGCGCCGGCGGCGAGCCAGGCGCGCCTGGTAGCAGCTCCCAGCGAGTCCAGCAGTAGCGGGCTGTTGGACATCGCCCGATCGTAGGGGATACCGACAGCGGTCCTCGCCATGCCGTTGAAGACTTCGACGTAATGGGCTGGCGAGGGCTCGGAGGCCGAGGCCTGGGAGACGATGACGGTGGCTTGCTCGGCCAGGCGCTCACCGTGCCGGCCGCTGCGAGCTAGACCGTCGAGCAGGAGCCTGGCCGACTCGGCGTGTTCCGGGCGGGTGATGATCGGCACCACGATCGCGTCGGTGCGCTCGATCATGGACGACCACGCCGGTAGAGATTCATCGTTGCCCGTGTCGATCATGATGATGCGGTAGTAGCGCGCCAGGACCGCGTGCACGGCCCGGAAGCTGGCCTCATCGGCTGGCTGCTCGCTGGACAGCTGCGTGGGATCGGAGCGCAGCACGTCGAAACGGTCCACGCTCTGATGGTGAGTGAACTCCTCCAGGTCCGATGAACGCGCCTCGGGCCCCAGCAGGTAGCTGGCGCGGGGAAGCAGGTCAGCCACAGTCGCCTCATGGCCCCCACGCTCTGTCCTCCAACCCAGCGTGCCGCGGGTCGAGTTGCTGTCCCAGGCGATAACGTTGCCGCCCCCGTAGCGTGCCAGCAAAGCCGACAGCAGGATTGTCGACGGCGTCTTGGTCGATCCGCCCTTGCCGTTGACCACGGCAATCGTTCTGGGGCCGACCCAGTGACGAGAGACCTTGACGATGTTGTCACGCTCAGTCAGCTCGGCCTTCGACGGCGCCAGTCTCAGACCCATGGAGTTGAGCATCCCCCGTACCCCGTGGTGGGCGGGCCCCTGGGTCGTGATCTCCTCCAGCAGGGACTGACGGCGCAGCTCGGCCTGGACCTCCCTGCGCCGGGGCTGGTGCACCGGCGCAGGCACGGCGGGTTCACGCTCATCGACACCAGGGGCGGCGCCTGAGGGAGGACGTGCTGGTGCTGGCTGCGCGACCACCGGCGCCGCGGGGCCCACGAGGGCTGGCGCCGGAGGCGGTGCGTCGGCGGTGGGTGCAGGGGCGGGGGACGGCGCTGTGGTGGGTGTCGCCAAGTGCTCAGCAGGCTGAGCGGTTGGTGGCGGAGCCATTGGGGGAGCGGGCTGCGCCGGTGCGGGATCGTCGCGTGTGGGTAGGTGTGTGGAGCCGTCGGGGCTGATAAGGAAGTCGAACACCCCTGACGGCTCAACGCTGCGCACGGTGACGGGGCCGCCGACGTCGCTGGCGAGGCGGCGCAGCAGCTCGCGGGCCTCCGTGCGTGCGTCCTCTACGTTGCTGGCGCGCAGGGCGTGGAAGGTGCCGTCTATCGACACCGAGCTTCCCCGGTCATTGAGCTCGACACTTGCCCGCACCGTACTGGCGCGCTCCATGGTCTGCTGCGTGGTCTGTTCAGTCACTGTCATCTTCTGGTCCCCTTCCCTTCCTGCTTAGCTGTGGTCCGACTCAGCGCGTGGGCTGACTGCCGTTGGTACCTCGCGTGCCAGAGTGGTGCTGGAGGCGCGTCTAGGGCGGGGGAGCTTGGCCGGGTCGATGAATCCCACGCGCAGCAGATCGGTCCTGGCGAAGCCGGCGGCCAGCGCTTGCTTCCACGCTTTCCTGTAGGTCTCGACGTCGCCCAGCAGCGCAGTCAGCGCGGCGCCGAGCTCGCGTGCGCGCTTGTCGCGGTCGCTCTCTGCTGCCAGCAGCTCGTCGACCGGGTTCATATCGGTGGGTGTCACAGTTGCTTCTCCTACGTTCAGGGTGCGACCGCCCCGCTGGCGGCCGCTCAACCACTACGTAGAACGTGGGCGCACACCCGAGATGCCCGAACTGTCTAAGCCAGTGGGCGCTCACGACGTCGTGAGCGCCAGACAAACAACTGATTGGGCTCAGCAGAACATGGCGGGGATGCTTTGGTTGAGTAGGTGCATCTCGAGCTCGGGTCGCGGTAGACGCAGGATCAGTGGCATGTCCTCGACAGTATTGTCGATCATGATCTCGATGAGCCTTGCTTGGACAGGTCCAGGTTCGACCAGCGTGTCGCAGTAGACGCAGCCGGTGGTAAATGTCGAACGGCCCGAGCGCAAGGTGCGCACCTTGATCGCGGGTACCAACGGGTGTCCGACAATCTCCAGAAGGTCGCGCGCGTACTCCAGTCCGAGTCCCGAGGCCGCGTCAACGATGTAGACCGGCTGAACACAGCCATCGACGTGAACCAGGCCGAAGGCCGGCGTGATCCTCTCACAGCACCGGCATCTCCAGGGCAGTGCACGTACGCACACGTCGGTGGCGGGATAGGCGGACGCCAACGTGCGGACCATCTCCCTGGCTGAGGGAACCAACATCGACATCGCCTGTTCCACACCCCGAATGCTAACGCCAGGTGAAATGCGGCGGCGAGCACGCACGGCCCTAAACGCCGAGCGCCCCCTGGCGCTCGGCGCCCGACCGGACCAGACCCGAACCCAGCCACCCACTCGGGCTCACCCAGCGTCGTCGGTGAGCAGGTCCCGGGGCCGGGAAGCGTCGGGAATCAATGGGCACGGCGGCCGGTGTCCGTAGCCGCTCACCTTTCGTACGCCGCCTAACACCCATTGATCATTGACCCGTGGTCACCTTGGCGGGCCGGCTGGCTCAGGGCCATTTAGCATTCGCTGAAACGTAACCACGGGCCTGGGACCGCGTACGCGGAGCAAGATAGTACTTAGCACATGTGCTAAGTAGGTTTGCGCTCGACTTGTCGCGTCTCGCTTGGCACACTTGTTGTGTGGTCCCTTCGGGTCGCTGCGCTGGGCATGAAGTGAGGTGGTTGCGGTGACGAGCACCGTCGACGACGGAGGCGTCGTAACGCGTGGGCCGCGTTTGGATCGTCGTCGTAGTGCGCGCACGCAGGGTGCTCGGCGTGGGCGTCTGACGGTGTACCTCACGGATGAGGAGCGCTCCTTGTTGGAGGCGCGCTCCGAGGTGTCGGGGGAGTCGATGGCGAAGATCCTGGTGGACTGCGCGCTGCACCCGGCCAGCGCGGGTGAGGGCGTGGACGCAGGTGGCGCGCACGAGCTGGTGGCCCAGCTGCGTGACTACCGTCGTCAGCTCGTCGGCGTGACCACCAACTTGAATCAGATCGCCTACCACGCCAACACCACCAGTGAGGTGCCTGCGGACTTCGCGGCGGTGGTGGCTGAGGTTCATCAGCTGCACGATGACATCAACGCGATCCTGGTCGGGGTGCGCCGGTCATGATCAACGCAATCAGCGACGGCGGCAACACGGCCGGGCTGCTTCAGTACCTTGTCGGCCGGGGGCGGGCCAACGAGCACACCAGCCCGCACCTGGTGGCCGGCTCGGACGTCATCATGCGCCGCTGGGGCGCGTGGGACAGGCTCAGCGCGGCCCAGGGATTCGAGATCGCCAAGTACGTCGACCAGTTCATGAACGAGACCGGCACCCGCTCCACGGGCAGCCGGCGCGTGGTCAACATGGACAAGATCGACGAGAAGACCGGTGAGCCTGGTGTGCGTGAGGTCATCAAGGGGCCAGTCGCTGACCACGTGTGGCACTGCTCCCTGTCCCTGAGCCCCGAGGAGGCTGCCCAGGGCGATGAGAGGTGGCAGCAAATCGCACGCGACTTCGCCGACCAGATGGGCTTCACCGGCGCCGACGGTAAGGCCCCGTGCCGGTGGGTCGCCATCCACCACGGGTCCGCCAAGAACGGCGGCGACCACATCCACATCGCCGTCAACATCATTCGGGAGGACGGCACCAAGTGGAGCAAGTGGCAGGACATGGTCAAGGCCAGCGCCGCATGCAACAAGCTCGAGCACACCTACGGGCTGGAGGTCATCGAGTCCCGTGAGCACGCCCGTAGCGCGCGCGCAGACTCCGCCGCCGACCTGCAAGCCTCCGCCCGGCGCGGCCAGGACCGCACCGACCGAGAGATCCTGCTGCCCCGTGTTCGTGCCGCAGCAACCTCAGCGACCAGTGAGCGCGACTTCGTGCTGCGCCTGCGTGAGCTCGGCGTGCGGGCGCGGCCGCGCTTCGCGCGTGGACGCACCGACGTCGTCGTGGGCTACAGCGTCGCGCTGCACAAGCCCAAGGGCCACAAAGCGCAGTGGTATGCCGGCGGCAAGGTCGCACGCGACCTGACACTGAACAGGCTGCGCACACGATGGCCCGACACACCAGCATCGGCCCAGCACGCCGTCGACACCTGGCGCGACGCCTGGAAGGGAACACTCCCCGCCCGTGAGACGGTGGCCAGCTCCACGCAGCTTCAAGCACGTGCGGTGGCCCTCGAGGTCTACCGCACACGCCTTGCCGGCCTCGACCCCACCGACGCCACAGCACTGGCCGACGCCACCACCGACGTCGCCGGCCTGCTGGCCGCCGTCGCTCACGGCTACGAGCCCGGCACGCCAGAGCGCGCCATGATGGAGCGCGCCTCACAGGCCGTGGGCCGCCACGCACAGACCAAGACCCGCCCCCTCGAGTCCAACCCCACCAGCGACGCCATCGTGTTAGCGGCCGGCCTGATCTCGACGGCGCACATGCGCCCCGGTTTCTCCAGTGGCGTCCTGGTCGCGCTGTCCGCGCTGCGCCTGGCCGACGCCCTGGCCGACCTCTACCACCAGGCCAACCAGACCCGTACGGCACAGCACCTCCTGGACAACACCGTGCAGGTATTCAGGCGTCTGCACGCGGGTGTGCCCGACCTGGAGGCCTTCGCCTACCGGCGCGCCGTCACCCAGGCCACCAGCGGCCAGCTCAAGACCACCACAGCCGCTACTGCGCCGGCTCGTAGAGCAGCACCAGCCGCACCCCAGCAGAGGAGCAGCCAGACGGGCGTCCAGGACGATGGCATGAGCGATGAGCAGCGCACCCGCATCCAGCGCATGGCCGCACTGGCCCAGCCAGCCGCCGCGCAGGCCAGCCGCCCACCGGCGCCGGCCACACCACGAACACCTACGAAGCAGGCCCCGAGCCGCAAGCCGGCCCAGGTTCTGTGAGCCCACGCGCTACGTGAAGACCATGAGCAGTAACCAGGAGAACCCGCCGCTTCAGCACGCGACCTTGGACAAGTTCGTCGAGGACTTCATTGCGGTGGTCTGGGAGCGTCCCACCGACGGCTCCCAGACCCTGACGTGGTGCCCCCAGTGGTGGTGCCACGACGAGGCCGTCTTCCGGCTCACAGCGCTGTGGACAGCCTGGGAGCACATGCGCGTCCACGACGGCCCCACAGCCATGGCCGCCTGGCTGACCCGCTACGCCGACCCCACCATGGCGATCGTCCTGGACGCCGAGGCCGGCCCCTTCAGGGGCTGCAAGTCCGACCGCGGCCACAAACCCATGCGCCCCCACAAGAACGCCGCCCTGCCCTGCAAGCCGGCGCCCGCCGGCCTGTTCGACGAACGCACCTGACCACGTTTCGCTCGGTCGCGCCAAGGCATGCGGTGGGGCCCACCACGATGATCGTGGTGGGCCCCACCTTCTAGCTGTGATCGGTCGCCTACCGGTGGCGCTGACGTCTGCGTGCACCACTTTGGCGCACGCCCTGCGAGCGGCCTCGTTGGCGAGGCTTGGACGGTGCTCGCGTGGCGCGGGAGGCTGGCTCGTGCAGGCCCTGTTGGCCCGTGACAGCCGCGCGTACCGCCTCTGGTGGGGCGCCGGCTTCGAGCTGCTGCTGTGCCCACTCCTCTCGAGCGGCCTGCGAGTCCCAGACCGTCTCATCGGCCTGGGCCCGGGAGACGTCAGCCTGCTCCCTGCTCGTCGTTGCGGTAGGTGCCCCTCCGGAGGCATGCAGGGCCTGTCTCGCTTCAGCGGCCTCCAGGTCGGTGCGCGCGTGAGCCTCCGTAGCCCGCTCTCGCGCCTCAGAGGCAGCGCCGGCGTAGGCGATGCGGTACGCGGCTGCACGCCCCCTAGCGGCTGCGTTCTCCCCACTGATTCCGTAGCTGGTGATCAGAGCGCGCCGTTGGTGCGGCTGGAGACTGTCGAGGTAGGCATCCGGCGTCAACCCGGCCTGCTCGGCCTCCCCAGCGGCCGCGCGCCTGGCCAGCTCGGTGAAGGTGCCGCTGCGGGCAGGGGAACTGGCGAGCTGCACCGTCCCGGGCACCATCTGCGCCACCCGGCTTCCCTGGGAGACGAAGTGCTTGAACCACTGCTGCGGATCGGGATAGGCGCCGTCGTGCTCGACCTGCCAGGACCGCTTGAGCGCCGACGTGCTATCGGCACCGATCACTGAGCCGATATCGACCTGGCTGCGGTCAGCGCCCGTGGCGTCTGCCAGTGCTGTCTGGTAGCCCTCGGTCGCCTGCGACTCGAGGTCGGGCCTGACCCGGCCGTCCAGGGACAACAAGGCTGGCGGAGCGTCCAGGTCGTAGCCCTCGGCCGCCAGGGAGGAGTACAGCCTGTGGGCCCACTGCCTGCCGGAGGAGTCCTCATCGAGGCCCGCCACCCAGGGCGCGTCATGGGTGCTGTAGTGCTCCTTGACCCAGGCCACGGCTATGGCCTGCTCGGCCTCCAGGGCGTCGACCCGGGAGGCCGAGTGTTCCGGAGGCTCCTGGGACGCGGCGTCACGGCCCCGGTTCTGACGGTCGTGCTCCTGGGCGGACTCATCAAGGTGCCGTCCCCAGTCCTCCCGCTCCTCGCCGGCAATCGCCGGCGCAGCCGCCGCTAGGACCCCAGGGTCCACGTCCTGGCTCGTCAACGGAGGGTGGGGCTGGGTGAGGTTGATGTTCCACCGCAGCTGGGCCTGACGCTCGCACTCGGTCACCGCTTGGGCAGCCTCAGAGTCGATCTTCGAGAACCTCCCGGCCACGGAGTAGACGTGGGCCGCCTGCTCGGCCGTGGCGGTCTCCCACCACCCCTCATCGAGGGCCGACCGGTAGACGGGCGCGGCCAGCCGCCGCTCACCCTCCATGACCTGGCGCAGGCGCCGCTCGTCCTCGATGCTCTGACTCTCGGCACGGGCCAGGTCGCGCTGACGGCGCCTGGCCAGAAACTCGGCGACCTGCATACCAGCCCGCCAGCCTTTAATAATCTCCTGACTGGCCTCAGCGATGACGTCGTCACTCATCGTGCATCTTCTTTCCTCATCGAGCTACTCGTTGTGGGAATGGTCTCCTCCCAGAAAGGGATGAGCCTGGTCAACAGCGCAGTCGCCCCGGAAGCGAGCACCCACGCCCTGCCCCGGGGCAGGGAGCCGAGCTGGTCGACCGGGGCGATCTTTCGTTCCTGGGCCTGAAGCGATCTCGTCGACGACGAGCCACCCTGCGAGCTGGTCGTCTGGACCTGATCGACCCAGTGCGAGCCGATCAGGTCTGAGAGCATCGAGAGGAACTCCGGCTCAGCGATACCTCCGCCGTAGAACTTCATGTTCGCCGCCGACCACAGTGTCTGCATGCCCTCACGGCCCCACACCGCGATCCCCTGGGACCAGGACTGGAGCATCGCCTCCACCAGGAGCCCCCGTGACCCGAAGTGCGAGTACTGGGCCGGCAGCTGACTCCACCGGCAGACGTTCGCTGCCTCGTCCAGTTCCACCAGGACCGGTACGCTCAGCCGGCCCCCGGGCTGACGCTTGGCGTACTCCATGGCGGTCTCGGTGAAGGCCATCGTCAGTGCCGTCACCACAGGGGCAGCGCTCACCGGCCCCTCCTGGCTGAGCAGGTAGAGCGTGTCAGTTGAGCGCAGCAGCTCTTCCAGACGTAGCTCGGGGATCCAGTTGTTCGGCGTGACCCATGACATGGTCCGCTCATCAGCAGTGAAGCCCATGATCTGCTGCGCCCCGGCGAAGATGCCCGATCGGGTCACCTCCACCATGTTGAGCGTGGCCTGGAGCTCATCGGCCTTCTCGTACTCCCCGGCCTGACGCAGGAGCAGCACCGGTTCGTCATCATTTGGATCGTTGACCCACCGCTTGACCTCAGCCAGAGACCGCCCCGACCTGGCGGCGGCCAGTAGGAGACGGGCCACCAGGTCACGGGCACCGGTGTCGAAGAACGGGTTGGACTGGCCTGCGGGGGGCCGGCTGGCGTCCATCAGCGCCTGCGCCATCGCGGTGGCACGCACGGAGCTGGTCACGTAGCTCAACAAATTCCACCAAAAGGACTGGGGCTCACCGACGATCTCCTGGGGGTCGAACACCCACACCTTCCCGCGCTCCTGACGTGCTTGACGTGTCAGCTCCACGACGTCGGATTTGTTGGATGTCGCCACCACCAGACCCGGCGCCGCCAGAATCCTCGGCACCACCCAGCAGCTTGTTTTCCCGGTCCTGGGGCCGGCGAGACCGATACCCACCGCCTCAAAATCGGAGTACAGGGCCCGGCCATCGCTGACCGCCCGTCCGATCGGCAGCCCGAAGGTGTCGGTCGCTACCCCCAAGCGCCGGGCCGTGGCCTCCACCTGCCCCCGGCTGAGCGGCTCAGTGTCACGCCGGTAGCCAACCAGTGCCGAGGCCTCGTCCCCACGCCGACGCTGGCCACGCACGCGCCGACGCACCAGGCGGACCACCAGCACCACCACCGGCAGGAAAGCGGCCACGACCCCGACGCACACCCACATGCCGACGCTCGCCTTCAGGGAGCCTTTCAGCAGCGCCGGGATCAGGGTGAAGGGGTTCCACGACGGTGAGGGCTGCTTCGTCCACCAGGCCCACAGGTGCACGCCCACATCCAGGCACACTGAGACGACCCCGAAGACGATCACACCCACCCACAGCAGGATCGTGGATGGCTCCCACGTCCTGATCTCATCAGGCAGCCGCACTGCCCTCACCGCATTTCGCGGCGGCCATCGCCCACCGCTTGTTGGTGTTGTTGATATCCACCTCAGAGTCAGCCAGGTGCAGGTGGAACGGGTACCCCGGAGCGTCCGAGGTCTTGAGCATGAAGTTCCCCATTCCGGCCGGCGGAACCTTTTCTCCCGACGTCGGGTCCAGGCTGCCCGGAGCGTTCCAGGAACGCAACAGGGCCTGCTCCTCCTGACTCAGGTTGAACACGGTGGCGATCATCTCCATCTCCCGCGGCGGGACACCGGCGGTGAACAGCATCTTGGACCGCTCCACGAAGCCCCTCGCCTTGACCCGGTCCTCCTCATGGGGGAGCGTGTCCATGTCAGTGATGGAGTGGGTGCACATCATCTGCGCTACGCCCAGTGACCTGTTGGTGCGCGTCAGCGCGTCGATCCGGTCCACCAGGCCCGGGGAAGCGCGCATGATGCGCCACATCTCGTCCATGATGACGTTGTAATGGCGTCGGGGAGCCACGCCCGCGTCAGCCAGGACCTGAGCGATCTCCACCGTCGCGAACCCGTACGACCAAGTTGCTAACAAGACCGAGGCCTGCACATCACTGGACTCGTCCCGCGTCGCCGACACATCGAACACGACACTTCTGTCCATCATCATCGGCGTTGTCGTGGCCGCGGCGAAGATCCCACCCAACCGGCCCGACAACAGCGCCATCAGCGAGGCCTCCAGGTTCTCCGTGACATCCAGGTAACGCTTCATCGACCCCCGGTCCAGAGCAGCGGCACGAAGCTCCGGAGGTGCCTCACGCACAACTTCGAGCAAGTCACCCAGCACCGGCGCCCCACCACGCTCCTCCAGGATCCGCACTGCGGCGTCCAGGATCACCTCCTCCCTGTCCGTAGGGGCCTGACGGCGCACGATGTGCACGAGGGAAATGACCAGGTTCTTCTTGCGCTCGTGCGCAGCCTGAAGCAGCGCCGTCCGCTCCTGCGGATGGTCGGCTAGCAGTCGGGCCGCCTCGTCCACGTTGCCGGCATCCAGTGGGTTGATTCCCTCCAGCCCGTGACCGATCCGCACCACCTGACCACCAAGAGCCTCGACGGCGTCGACATAGTCCGGCTTGATGTCGCCAAGAATCATGGAGTGGATACCACGGTTGGCCAGCCCCAGCATGATCCGTCGGATCAGCGTCGACTTCCCCAAACCGTTGAGACCCATCACCATCGCCGACGGCGCCGAGATGATCCCGCGCTCAAACCACGCCATATGGTCCGCGCACAAGGTGCCCGGACCGTTGAGGTTCTCACCCAGGATCACCCCCTCCAGCGGGGTGACCCCACCGACCACGAACGGATACAGGCCGCACCCCTGCACCGACGTTGTGCGGAACATCCGCACTTTCGGCATCATCGCAGCCCGGCCCCCACCCGGACCCGCCGGCCCCAGGCCGGCGGCAGCCGGCGAAGCGCTGCCCCCGGTCAGCAGCCCCACCATCTGACTGGCAACCGTGACTGCCGCTTTACCAGCGTTAGCTAACGCTTTCAGCGCATCCATCAGCGTCCTCTCTTCTTCATAGCCTGGTCCCCAGGCTGGAGCCCCAGCGGCAGCCCCACAGCGAAACCGGAGTCCTGCGCACCCCACGCCTCACGGATCAGCAACCGGCTCGACGACGCTAGAGACTCCACTGGAGCCGCAGCGTCAGCCACATCACCTGACGTCGTGGTGCAGGTGATCACGGCACCGAAGTCGAGCAGCCCGCCGCCGGCGGCCTCCTCATTGGCCATCTGCTGAACCACTGCCGCTGCACGCACATCGCGCGCTTTCGGGTTGGCGCCGGTCAGGCGCGCGTTGGCATGATTGACGTCGTTGTCGATGATTGACGGGGCCATGGCGGCGTCAATCGGACGGTAGAGGATTGTTACCCGCTTGCGCTCCACGTTCGGGTGCAGGCCCAAGATGGGCTCGAGTACCCGGAACTGCACTAGCCCCTGTGGAGGCAAACTCATCGTCCACACCCGAGACACGCCCGAGTCGTGCTCGTACCGGTCACTCAGAGCTTCGTGTCCAGCAGGGCCGCACTGGCCCCACTCAAGAGCCACCGTCTCACCCCGAGAGGCCGCAGTATCGAACAGAGCGGCGCTAGCCGGGTCATGTGCGATCCGCACCATCTGGCATAGCTCGCCGGCCGTCATTAGGTGCACCGGCCCCGTACCCGCATGCTGGAGGGTCTGCGTCAATCCCGGAAGCCGCGTCGCGATCTCCTGCACAGCCAGGTCCTCCTGCTTGCCCGCCCCCATAAACGTCAACGACGCCCACACCTTGATATCGACCGCACCCTGTGCAGAAGAGTCCACCACCTCACTAATCACCCGCCGGGCCACCTCCGGTGCCCCGGCAGCCGACTGGCGCGCCATCGCACGTCGCAGACGCTCCCCGGAGTCAGGGCACGTCTCGACACTCACCGACGCAGCCGCAACACCGGCCTCACCCGAAAGGTTGCCCAACCAGTGACCGAACAGGGCCACCAGATCATTGGCCTGGTCCAAATCCACCAGCCCCGTTCCAGGTGGGGACAGGGCCATCACCACCGCCAGAGACTTATCTCCATGGTGGACCAGGGCGAATGGGCGCCCCACGGAGTCCGTGTGCTCGCTCAGAGTCGAGCGCCACAGCACCCCCGGCAGCCGGAAACCACCAGTGGTGTAACGCGGCGCCAACGGCCCAGACACGTACCGGGTACCACCGCCACGGGCCGCGCGACGGAACCGCAGCCTCTCAGCTCCCTTGTCCAGCAGTGACATCCCGTGCTTGTCCTTCGTCGTCACCAGCCACAACACGCCGGCCTCGATCACAAGCACACCACCGGCCCACAGCACATTGGAAATCATCATCGTCGCGAACACAACGATGAGCCCTCCCAGCGCCGCCATCGTCTCCCGCATGGTCAACACGCCGATACCCATATTCCGAGGCTCACGCCACCCACCGTAAGTACGCACCTCCGGCTTCGCCTGCACCTGAGCAGCACTCATCTCCTATGCACCTCCCGTGCTCCCGTTGACTGACTACCCCCACCACTGCTGGGCGGGACACCGCTGGGCCGGCCCCCACCCGAATAACTCCGGCCGCCCTGGGCGCCGGACGATCCCGCGGCACTGGGCGCCGCCACCGGGGCCGCACCCGGTGTGCCAGTGGACTGATCAGCCACGCTCCTGGCCGCACCCACACCAGCACCCACAACCTTGACCCCGGCAGCGATCCCAGCCGCCACAGGACCGCCCGCAGCAGCGGCACCCCCACCAGCGGCGCCAGCGCTACCAGCGGCGCCAGCGCTACCAGCGGCGCCAGCGCTACCAGCGGCGCCAGTGGCTCCAGCACTGCCAGTGGCGCCGCCGGTGGCGCCACCGGTGGACGCCGCACCAGTAGGAGCCTGCGTCGACTGAGGCCGACTCGGAGGCCTGGAGGACGACCCACCTCCACCGCCTCCACCACCGGAGCCGCCCCGGAACATCGACCGATTCGCGACATTGACCGCACCCGTGGCCAACATCCCGCCGACCATGCCACCAGTACCGCCACCACCACTACCAATATTCGCCGTCACCGGCACCAGGAACATCACCAGCGCGGGCAGCGCAGCGATTGCCAGAATCAGAAAAATGATCCCCATCAGGAACTTCCCGATGTCGTCGGTAAAGCTGTAACTGTCCCCAGACAGCAACTTCAGCGAAGCCGCGTAAATCGTTGACGCTGTCGGCTTATAAGCGATGAAAGCCATCGTCCAGGCCACGTACTTGTTAAACCACTGCTGACCCCATCTGGTTGTTGACGCAGCCGCGGCCAGCGGCGAAAAACCGGTCAGCAAAGTCAGCAACCCCGAACGGACGAACATCAAGAACACCTGCGTAATGTTCGACAGCAGCGCAATCAGACCCCCGACAATCAGCATGATCATGCCCAGCTGCCCGGTCTGAAACAAGGTCATATCCAAAATTTTGGTTAGGAACTTCCCATCATCCGCCTCCCCGGCCTCCTGAATGATCCACGGCGAGTACCTATCCCCAATCTCAAGCATCATCTGCGTGATCGACGTGAAGGCCGACCCCACCACGATCAGACGCAGCAAACCGCCCTGTGCCTCCTGCAACGGTTCCATCCGTTGCCGCCAGGCCATCAGCGTGGCAGCGAACACCAGAGATATGGTAGCGATCACAATCACTAGCCACCGCTGATGCTCCTGAATGAATATCGCCACCGACTCATTACCGCCGACATCAGCCTTGACATTGACCCAGATCGTACCCAACGACACCAGAGTCTTATTGACGCCGTCAACGATGTGCTCCGCCCACTTTGAGACAACGTCATCTCCGGCTTTAGCAGCCGCCTCGCCGACCTTGCACGTCAACTCCCAAAAATGGCAATCACTCATACTAAACGCTCCACTCCGTGAAACCGCCCGCCGCCACGGAGTCCACCGGCTCCTGACCCCACGCATTCGACGCAGGAGCCACGACCTTCCAGTCCCCCTTCTCCCAACGCAGGAGAACCGGCCAGGAAACCAGACCCTCATCCGCAGAACGCCCGGTCCTTACCGCCAGAGTCACGACAACCTCGTCAGCGCTACGGACATCGACCTTGAAGCCCCTGACCTCGACCGGGCTGGAAGTTGACCCGTCCCAGCCATCATCAACCAGACGAGCCAATCGATCCCTGTCCTGCCCCTCAGCCATCAAGGTCGTGATGACCTCCGGCAGACGCTGCTCGCTCGAGAACCATTTCACCCAGTTCACCGCTCCCAGCACGGCCCCCGTAGGGGAGTGAGCGAAGCACTGACTAATACCACCCGAGCGCATGTCCGCCGGACCCACGCCATCAACGACCGGGATGTCAAGGCCTGGCGCAATCGTGGAAACACGCCCCGCCGGCGCCACGGTCGGAACCTGCTGGTCCCCCGCGGCCAAGCCACACGACGACGCCGCAGGATCCGAGCCAGCAGACGCCCCACCAACCCCGGAAGCACTCGAAGACGCCGCTGGCAACGGCACAGCCGACGGGACCGAACCTCCACTGGCACGGCCGCTGACGATACGTCCACCAACCACCCAAACCCCAAGCGCAAGCACGACAACCAAGAACACCACCGAGGCGATGAACCACGGCGACGAGAACGGTGACGAGAATGGACTACGACCACTACTGCTCTTCTGACCGCCAGCGCTGTCCGAACTGCCAGCCGACACACTCCCCCCGCTCATCACTGCAACGCCGCAATCAAAGAACCGCCAATGCCGCAAAGGATCGCGGCGAAAAGGACCGCTGCCAGGCCCTTGGCGTGATCCTCAATCTCACCACGCCTGTTGCTGATCGCCAGCCTCGCGGCAACGCCAATGACCCCGACACTGCAAAGAAAGAAGCAGACCCATTTGGCCCAGCCGAGCAACGTGTCTGATCTACTTTCCACACCAGGAGGCGCCACCGGCCCCGAGTCCACAGGCACCAGACCCGCCTGCACCAGCCTCACGTGCACGTTCGCCACGGCACTGAGAACAACGTTATTCATGAGCTCTTCCTCTCATCGCTGTTGATCTTATTGATGGTCTTGATGATCCGGCGCACGCGCATACCCCGGTGCGCCTCACTCGGCTGGTTCAGCCGCCACGCCGCCTGCCACGGCACGCGCAGTACCACGGGAAAAGCCCCACTCACGTCACGCACTAGCCGCGCAAGAGGCTTAGGACACCGCCGGCCCGGGGCATCCGCACCCAGGACCAGTCCCAGGAGCTCCACCCCCGGCACCGTGCCCTCCAACCACTCCACGGCCACCGCACGCGCAGCCTCCAACCCGGCAGCATGAGTCCGCGCCACCACCAGCACCCGCACCTGCTCACCGGGCACGGCCGGCACCGGCCACGAGCACCCCGCGTCCCCAGCATCCAGAAGGCCCGCCCACGTCGAGGTCCCAGCCCCACCATGAGCCCCAACGACCCACAGCGCCGACCCCCGAACCTGAACACGCCCCAGACGCCGCGACGCCGACACCTCAGCCCCGCTGGCCCACCTGCGGTAATCCACGCCCAGCACCTCCACGCCGTCACTGACCGGCTCAGGCGGCGCAGGCTCCCGCACCCACGGATTCTTTTCCATGCCCATCACGTAGAACGTGGGCGCACGACACCCGTCTCCAACAGGAGGCGACACCACCACCCTCCGGTACCGTGGTGCCCACCACACAAAACACAGTAGAAACAGGGGGAAACAAGCCATGGCGGTAGCGGGGGTCCAGCACCACTGGGCAGTCACACGAGGAAACAACCCAGACACCAAGCCCTACTACTGCCCCCTCCACGAGGCCCGGCACTTCGCCGCGGTCACCCTCTACCAGCGCCTCATCCAACCCGTCCCCGACAATGCCTCCGACTACTGGACCCGCCTCGCCGACATGGCCGTCGTCATCCCCGAGCAAGAAGCCAGCTTCTTCTACCAGCTCTCCCTCCTCGCCCAAGCAACCTGGACCCCCGTCGACCACGACACCGACCTCGACGCCATCCTCACCAAGGCCCGCACCGAGCTCGCCACCCACCCCACCCCAACCATCACCGGAGACCACGCCGACCCCCGCGTCCTAGGCCGCCCAGCCATCAGCACCACACCCACCCTTACCAACATCAAAACCCAAGGCACCTGGGCGGTCACCCTCGAGACCGACGACCCCAACGACGGCGTCGACGACATCTGGGTCAGCCCCATCTACGCCGACAAGCCCCCCGCCACCTACACCCAGGCCCGCGACCGCTACCTCACCGTCGCCAAAGACCTCAACAAAGTCGTCCCACCCGACCCCGAACCCACCACCGGCATCCGCTTCTGGTACACCCTCGAGACCAGCGCCTCCACACCCTGGTACCCCGACGACATCAACATCGACCCCACCCAAGCCATCAACCAGCTCTACAACCAGCTCACCCAGTAAAAACCCCACCACCAAAAGAAAAAGTTTCAGGGTGACATTGTGTCACCCTGAAACTATATGTGGCCACAATCACATCTACGTGGTTGGTTGGAACGCCTCCACCACCTCCCGAGCCCGCTCAGCCAGCTCCTCAGACCCAAGCGCCACAATCGGCGCCTTCGTACCCCGACGCGACCCAATCAGCAACGTCATCCACGCCCGAGCACACGCCTTCGACGCCCCCAAATCCGCCAGGCGGGAGTCATTAGCCGCGGCCGTCTGCCGCCTCGACTCACCCCACGCCAAAGCCAGCTCCGTGACCCTCCGCGTCCCGGCCCACGCCAACGGCTCCGCCATCCCCGCGTCCACCAGAGCATTCACCAGCCCCGACATCACCACCTGGAAGTCGTCCAGCCCCACAGCCGACACCTCCAGCACCCCCGGAAGGCCGCTGCCCTCCGGCACCAGACCCGGCTCCACCACCTCCACCGACACGCCCTCAGGCAGCAGGTAGTCACGCCCCTCCAAGGTCGCTGTCCTCGTGATCCGCGTCCACATCGCCCACGGCGAGTCCGCGATCGCGATCGCCCGGGCGTTCAAGCGCATCACCTCCCAGCCCCAACCCATCGTGTCCGCCTTCGACTCACGCCGACTCAACCCACCAAACCGCATCCCCTGATGCACCGACCCCGCGAACTGACGCTCCACCGCCTTGTCCAGGCTCCGAGCCACCACAGCCATCGACTCACCCACCCACTCCTCGCAGATAGCCCCCAGAACCGCCTCCCGCAGCCCCGGGTTGTCACCAGTCGGCACCCACGGCCCATCCGGGTCAACATCCGGAACCGCGAACCGGTACACCCGCACGTCCTCATCCACCTCCTCATCAGCCCCCGTCTCCACAGGCAGCAGACGAATCAGGTTCGCCCCCTGACGCTGCCCCCGACGACGAAGCCGACGAACCAGAACACCCCGATCCTCCATCCGAGCCAAAGCCCGCTTCACCGACCGCTCCGAGACATGCGCATGAGCCGCCAACCAAGCCACCGACGCAATCACCTCACCACGCCAGTCAGCCAACCGCGCCAGCTCCATCACCACAGCCGTATCCGCCGGCTTAAGCCCCTCCAAGGACTCCACCCACACCGGCCACGACACCCGAGTCTCCTCACTCACGACGCCACCTCCCGAACCTCTTCGCGCCTCCACTGCTCCACCAAGTCGTTGGCTAGGCTCATCTGCCTGGCCTGCCCCACATCGGGGTGCTCCTGCCTGACCTGCTCCCAGGCCCGCTCAGCCAGCTCCTGAGCTCGCGTCCGCGGTGGCTCAACGACTCTCACCGCCCGCCGACCGGCCTCAACCTGCTGCTCACCCGCCGCCACCAGCACCGCGGGCGCCAGGGCGGGATCGACCTTGTGCCTCAACCGCCAGGCCACCAGCCGGGCCAGGTGCCCCACCGGCTCAGGCAGGTCCTCATCCAGCGCCGAACGAATCTCGCTCGGCCTCCAACCGGCCTCAACCCGCTCCCGCAGCAACCCAGCTACCTCCAAGGCACCCTGCGGGTCCGACGCGACCCTCAGCATGCTCGCCGGCAGGCACGACCCCAGCAGGCTGCGAGCCTCGGCCGGCAACCCCGGATCACCGACCTGGGCTCCCTCGACGGTCCGCCTGCCCCCGGAAGTGCCCTCAGAAGGTGCCTGTGAGGCCCGTGAAGAGGATTTCACGCCCGATCCGTGCCCACGCTTGGGTGACGCTCCAACAGGCCGTTCGCGGGGCTCCTGTGGCCTCGATGGCTCCACGGCCGGTTCAAGCTCCGCCCCGGACACGCCACCGCTGGCCTTCCGGGTGCCCGGCAGCGCGCCGTTGGGTGAGGCGTTTCGCCGAGCCCGGCCGGCGCTCGGCGCCCGTCGAACACGATCCCGACCCGACCCGACCGACCCCGACCGCGAGTCGGTGCCCGCGCCTGGTGACGTCACCTCGGTCCGGTCAGGTCCGGTCTGGTTTAAAGACTCTTCTTCCGAACGTAGTGAGGAAGAAGGTTTGGTATCCCGTAGGGATAGTGCCGCGCTCGACCGTGCCACGGTGGAGCGCGGCACGGTGCGACCTGCGGAAACACCCTGTTTGCCCAGGTCAGACCGTGCGGCACCTGTTGCCGCACGGTGACCATCATCAGACAAGTTATCCACAGGCTCATTGGAGGGGGTGCGTTTGCCTAGGTCAGACCGTGCGGCACCTGTTGCCGCACGGTGCGACCTGCGGAAACGCGACCCACACGACTGCCTCGGCTCCTCAGGGTCAACCACGCCCGCCCGCTGCTCCTCCGGCAGCTCCGACAGCGCCTCAGCCCGCCCCATCGACACATCCGAGAACACCGTCACCGTCCGGATCCGACCACCCTCACGCCGCACCGTGAACCGATGCCGGTAACCAGCCTCCTCCAGCTCACCCAGAGCCGCCCGCACAGCCTTCTCACCCATACCCCGGCCAGCGAACGCCCGGTAACCCAGATCCGCCCCCGGAGCAGTCGCCAAAGCCCGCGCAAGAATCCCCAACGCCCCGTACGAAATCGACGAGTCCCACACCACCTCATTACGCAGAGCTGTGGCACCCTTACGAACAACGAAGTACTCACTCACAGCACCCACCCCCGAACCGGAGAAGGAACCCCATGCACTTCTGGCGAATCGCCCCCGACGCCCGACAGCACCTCGACAAAGCCATCAACGACGCCTTCAAGCTCGGCGACACCGTCAAGGTCGAGCAGGCCCCCGACGGGACCTTCGCCATCACCTCTCCCGCGTGCCTTCCCTACGGCGACTCCAACCGCCACGACGGCGTCATCCTCTCCGTGTTCGACAGGTACATCCCCGCCAAAGGAGACGTCCACAAGCTCGCCAACCTGCTCGACGTTGCCCTCAAATGGCGGAGCTATCTCGTCATCACCAGCGACACCGACGAGGACGAAGGCCTCTCCTGGTTCATCCACAGCTCCGACTCCTACGCCACCACGGCCGAGGGCAAGGCCGACGCCGCCCTCGAAGCCGAAACCGACGCCGACGCCGACATCGACGACGTTGACGTGGACTGACTGTCCTGCTCCCAACGGTCCCCGGCCTGCGCCGTCACGCTTAGCGCTCACTGCTCCTCAACACCCTTCCAAATAGCCGGCACCACGCCGACGGAACTGCCTTCACCCATGTAGACGACCGGGGTGAGCACACCCCGCGGCCTGGAGGCAGCACCTCGCCGCCCCTACCCATAGCCGTGCCATCCACCGCCACACCTGCTTGTAGCCCCTCAAACACGGAAACCTCCCACTCGTAAACGACACGAATGTGATTCGATAAAACAAGAAGAAATGAAGAACAATTAGTGAGGGACCCTCAGGCCCCCTCAGGAACCGCCACGTACTCACCGGGCCGGCTCGGTCGGACCCGTGCGCCGGCCACTACGCCAGCCACGAACCGCGCCACGCTGAGGACCCAGCAGGCAACAAACATCACCAGGTATGCAGCCCCAGCCCGCACACCAAGCGGCGCAGTTGCCGGCAAGAACGCCGCGACAACCGCCGGCCACAGCCCCACCATCCCTGCGCCGGCCACCAACCACCACCAGCAACGACGCCGGACAAGCCGCATGAACCACACGCGCCCTACCAGTGCAGCCATCACCACCAAGGCAGCGAACGGCACCCACGACACCGGCTGCAACACCAGCAGAACCAACAGCCCAAGAAGGACAACCAACTCTGCGCGCAGCAGCCCCAACGCAGTCGGCACCCACTCGGACGCCCCGAGGCCTCTCGGCGAGCGCCGCTCCGCCTCCTCAGCCCACAGACCCACGAGCAGGCCAACACTGAACGCCACCCACACCCCGGCCGCCACCGACGAACTCATGACCTCACCGCCCGGTCATCCGACCCGGTCTCAGGCCGAGCCTCAACCACCACAGACGACGCCGCTGCCTCACGACGCGCAGCCCTAGCGTGCAGCAGCTCAGCCACCCCACCAACCGCCAGGAGAGCCAGCACCTCAAGCAACCAGCACCACCACGGCACCACGCCCAACAAACGCGAGCAGAACTCAGGAGAAAACACCATCACGACCACCTCGAACCTCGCCGCAGGAATACTTGTCGTAGGTCACAGGAACAATTGGGGACGTGTGGGAGGACGCCAGCCTGGGCGCCCTCCCACCCCGGCCAGGCGACGCACCACCGCCACCCGGCCCGCCAGGACCAGCAGAAACCACCTACCGGCCCCACCAGGGCAACGACGGACCGCCCATCGCGCCCCACGGAAGCAACGGCGGAAGGCCCGCCGTGCCCCCAGAAAGGAACAGGCCAATGACTGACCTGCCCCAGCTCACACAAGCTCTCTGGCGCACCAAGCGAGCAGGAGGACACCGCGTCCTCTACCGCTTCACCCTCGACGCCGGCGGCCGCACCCACGAGCTCGACAGCGTCCTCGCCGCCGAAGGAGAACCACCCTGGACACTCCTCATAGCCCTCATTGGCCCCCACCACTGGGCCCACACCTACAAGATCACCATCAGCCGCGGCGGCGGCCTCAGAGCCGACGCCTTCCTCGCAGCCGACTACAGCCGCCTCCTCGAAGCCCTCAACATCGGAGGCAGCGGCACAAGACCATGGCCCGCCAGCCTGCTCCTCGAAGCCGCCGACCACGGCGCCAGCAAAGCCCGACCCCGAACCTGGATCCCACCCAACGAGCTCCCCAAAGCCGCCCGCACCAACATCGAGGAAGAAGACAAGATCTACTTCCTCAGATGGCAGCCCTGGGAGAACGACCCCCTCCGAGACGGCCCCAGCCCCAAGAACTACGACAAGACCCGCAAGCTGCTTGGCAAGGACATCGCCGACCACTGCCGAACCCATCACATCAGCTCGTGCTGGACCACCCCAGACAACCCCAAACTCAAGCACTGCGAACACCGCCCACTACCCCCAGGCTGGGAAGACCCCCACTAGCAGCGTCGACGGGAAACGGCTGGTCCCAGTGCCGTCCGCAAGCCACCACTGACGTCATCAGCCGACCACCCACTCCCAGGCCACCGGCCGCCTGGCCGTGAACCCCTCCAACGGGTCCCGGCGAAGACGACCCCGGCCGAGAAACGACGCCAGGACATCCACCTGCTCCTCACTCGGCCCGTCAACACACAACGCCTCAACTGCGCCCACCACGGCCTGCCCCCACGGAGCAGCCGGAATCAGCGACATCGACAGCACAGGCGACAGCCCCTGCCCAGCCGCCCACCGCCAGGCCTCCTCCACCTCAGCCACGGACGGCATCCCCGGGATACCGAAGAACGTCATGCTCAACCTGAACGACTCCGGATGCTCCCCAGCCTCGGCGAACCAGTCGTGCCCCGAGGAGGACACCCTGGCCACGCACGGGAACGGCACGTCAAACTCACCACGCCACGGCCGCACCAGCGGCCGCATCCACCCAGGCAGCACCGGACACTCCAACCACGCATCCGGACGAAGCAGCACCCCACCAGACGAGAAGACCTCCAACGCCCTGGACCACTCCACCCACGCGTCCACAGGCCACCGACTCAGGTACCCCTCATCAACACCCGCCCCCTGGCACACCGCCCGCACACAAGCCGGCAAAGCCTCAACAGCCCATACCGAGCAGCCAACAGCCCCAGCAGGAACAAGCTCACGCAAGAAGTGCTCACGAGCCTCAACATCCGCAGCACTCACATCCCCAACACCAGCCATCACAACAACGCCCCCTGACCAGGCAAAACCCCATCCACCGAAGGACCAGAAGACATCGCCGACGAAGGCGCTGAAGGAAGCGCCGGACTCAGAAGCGCCTCGACGTCACCACGCCGCACGACGTACCGCCCGTTTGGAAGCTTCTGCGCGGGAAGAGCACCACTGCGGATCCATCGACGGATCGAGTCCACGCTTGTGTTGGGCAGCAGAGACGCAGCCTGAGAAGGAGTCAACGCTTCGTCAACATCTGTTTCCTTCATCTGATGAACGTTCATGAGATGAAGTGTACGATGAGGTTAACCGACTATCAAGACGTGAGTTGCATGCAATGCACGACTTGAGGTAGGGTTGAGGCCATGAGGACAGCAGCGCGAGCAACGAACGCGGCCTACAACGAAGCGTTGGGGATGACCGTCAATCAGTTGCTCTTCGAGCATCGGATGACGCGCAAGGAGCTTGGGGCCTACTTCGGAGTCACGTCGTCTGTGATCACTCGCAAGTTGCGAGGTCAGGTCTCATGGAGTGCTGAAGAGTTGTCTCTTATGGCTAGTCTCTTCGAACTCAGCCTGGACTCGTTTGCGCCAATTCGCTCCGAAGACGGTACGTGGGCTCCTGCGGCCTACGTTCCAGGCATGAGTAAGGCCCCGGTCCCTTCTGGGGCCGAGGCTGGCGTGGTACCCCCTGTGGGGCTCGAACCCACGACCTTCGGATTAAAAGTCCGCAGCTCTGACCAACTGAGCTAAGGGGGCGCACCGACGACCGGAAGCAGAGTCACAGGCGCCGTCGGCAGGGGCCAGCATAACCGAACAACCGATCGTCGTGTCGAACTCGCCGCGCCGCCGGCCTGCCCGGGCCGTCGGCGGTCATCGCGAGCCCTCCTATCGGCCGCGCTCTTCCCGCCCCGTCGAACCCGTTGCCGCCGATAGTCTCCGCCGTTGGCCGGAAGTGAACCGGCGGGGGAGGGCTTGCCCACTCGCGAGACAATAAGCCTGCGCGTCGTCGCCGGCGCGCCCGCAACGCGTGAGGAGTCCCCATGGCCCGCCAGTTCCACCGCCCCGCCCGGCTCGACCCCGAGGCCGCCGAGCAGATCGAGGGCAGCGCCGATACCGCCGTTGCCTCCGAGCTCGCCCACCGGGCCGCTCAGGCCCTCATCGGCGGCTTCCCCGGTACCGAGGACGGTGACGACCCCATCACCCGCTCCGGCATCGTCACCGCGGTCGCCACCAACGGCGTCGACGACATCGCCGAGTTGTGGGCCGACTCCCCGGCCACCACCCTGCCCGGCACCCTGTGGCGCCTATTCCTCGTGCGCGAGTGGATCCGCCGCGATCCCGAGCTCGTCGCCCGCCGCTACGCCACCGTCGTCGACCTCACTGGCGCCGACGATGCCGCCACCACCCGCCTCGAAGCGGCACTCGGCCAGGCGCGCGCCGTGCCCGCCCCCGACGAGCTGCGCGAGCGCCTCAATGCCGTCCTGGCCGGAGACGTCACGGGCTCCGTCACCGGGCTCGCCCCGCTGCTGACCGCCACCGCAGGTTTCCTGCGCGCCCTGGCGGCCGGCTCCAACCCCGTGTGGATCGAGGACGACACCGACGAGCTCGCCGACCGCGTCACCCGCCGTGACTCCGCCCTCCTGGCCACCGCCGACGAGCTCACCGACTCCGCCAGTCGCGCGGCCGCCGGACTCCTCGACTGAGAGGGCCTTGCACAGGGGCTATCCGAGCGCGGGATGTCCAAATCGGTGACAAAGGCCTGAAGCAAGCGCCCGTAGGTGGATCAAAACCGCATGATTCCGCGGTCCTGTTGAAGGTATGAAGAGTGTGCAGGCTCCTTTGTCACCGATTAGGACACCAACAGCACCATCGGCGAGACCATGAACGCTGCGTCGGTGCAGTACTGGCGTGAATCGCAGCCTCTGTACGTAGGGGAGTCGTGCGGGCCTCCGAATGGCTGCTGCGCGAGGAGCAGGTAGGTGCATTGCGCGCGAGGTAGGGGATCGCGCAGTAGGGTCGAGCATTAGCCAGTGAGTCCCAAAGATCCTGTAGGAGTGGCGGTACCTTGCGCATTCGCCGAACTGGGGCGGATCGCCGCCCCACAAGGCCGCTCGGACGTGGGACCATGTGGTCATGACCAACGACGCGCCTCACTCCGCCCCTACGCCGCTCTCCCGCTTCCTGGGCGGGTGGATGCGTCACCCGAGCCCCCAGGAGCCTGAGCAGGTGTCCGACGACGTCGAGGCGGCCGAGGCGGCCCAGTCGGCGGTGTCCCCGGAGGCCGCGGGCCCCGGCGAGCCGGCGGTCTCGGCTGAGGTCGCCGAGCCCGAGGGCCAGAGTGAGCCTGACGACGCCCCGGCCTCTCCCGACGGGTCGCCCACCGACGACGGGAGCCCCGAGGGACACAAGGCTGCCGAACACCCAGAGGGACCCGACGACTCAGCCGACTCCGAGGACAGCGAGGAGTCCGTCGAGGAGGAGCACATCATCGAGGTCGCCGATCCGCGAGACTTCGCCGATGACTCCGGCCCCCAGTACGAGGATGAGGACTTCGACGACATCGTCGGCGGCGAGGCGGCCCCGGCCCCCGGCCCCATCGGCACCGCAACCCCCGCCATCGCGCCCTCCTCCATCACCTCCGCCAGCTCGCAGCCGGCACCTTCCGCCGCTGAGGCCCTGGCAACGCCGTCGACCGCCGCGCCGGGGGAGCAGGGAGTCTCCGCCCCCGGCAGCGCGGCCAGCTCGGGCCATGCCGTCAGCCCTGTCAGCGCAGCCTCCTCGGCCACCGCTGCCACCGCGGCCGACGCCGCGGCCTCGGCCGCCTCCGCCGACACCGCCCAGGTCGACCCCGAGGACCTCCTGCCGTCCCTGAAGTCCTTCAAGAACCGCTTCATCGACCGGGAGCTGACCTGGCTTGACTTCAACGAGCGGGTCCTGGAGCAGGCCGAGGACCACACCCTGCCCCTGCTGGAACGCGCCTGGTTCCTGGCGATCTTCTCCTCCAACCTGGATGAGTTCTACATGGTGCGCGTCGCCGGGCTCATGCGCCGCATCAAGGCCGGCATCA
>ERZ773099.265-NODE-265-length-46721-cov-8.197146_pt1 | contig 46721 bp, 34 predicted proteins | sample MGYA00511120_ERZ773099 | MGnify/ENA primary metagenome ERZ773099 (study PRJEB29015, sample SAMEA2738012) | human oral metagenome | biome: human oral; feature: human-associated habitat; material: dental | place: China | collected 2104 ... | reverse complement strand
TGTCGGCCGCCACGCCGAGTTCGCCGCGGCGGTTGGTTCCCCAGCAGTAGACCGACCCGGACAGGCCCCGGGCGCAGCTCGACCCCTCGGAGGCGGTGACCGTGTCGGCCTTCTCAGGCAAGGCCGCCGCAGTCGAGTCCTTCGGGTAGATGTCGCCGGGCGGCGAACTGGTGTTGCCGGTGCTCTGCGCATAAGAATTGCCCGCCCAACACCGCACCTGCCCCACGACAACCGCACACAAATGATCCCTCGCACCAGCAAAATCAGACACACCATACGGAAAGGGCGATGCCGGGAAAGAAATATACGAAAGAAAGTCGCTGTCGGTGCCGCCTTGGCCGAGCTGTCGCCTGTCGTTCAGGCCAGTGCATTTAAGATTGTCGTCGGTGTCGATGGCACAGAAGTGGTCCCCTGTGTAAAAGACCTCCTTGGCATCTTTACCCGAAGGCGTCAGAGAAATGGGCTCCCCCGAATTCCACCTGTTGCCCTTCACAAGAAGAGGGGAAAAGCAATAGGCTTCTCGATCTTTGGTTTTCAGACATAGTTGATACTTGCCTACAGACACGGAGGCGAAGTCACTCCGGTATATGTTTAAACGGTCGGCGTCGGGCGAGACGCTTCTAGTCAAGGACACCGCGAGACAGACCACGAGCCCAAACGCTCCAAGGAAACGCTTCACGAGAAACACGCTACCACCGGATTGCCCGCCAAACGCGTGGGGTTCGAAGATCTTCACTGTCAATCGCCTCGCTCCTATCGGTCAGTCGCCTCGAAGAAGTCAACTCTGTTATCGACCGACTATCTTGAAGCAGTCGACTCTGGTTTGAAAACGCCGAGTATCAGAAGATTTGTTCGGCAAAGCTCAGCTCCTTCTCATCCCCATATACGGGGGCGGAAACGCCGTTGGTTGCGCGCGGAACTGTCGCACCCGTTACCGCATCAAGCTGCGGCCTGGTCTTACCAAACCGCAGTCCGGCCTTCTTCGACACGCGCCTTCCTTAGTATTGTCCGATTTGGGTGGTGCGTCCGCGCTCGTCGCGGCAGTAGGCCGCCCCGGAGACAAGGACCCAACACTGGAGGTTTCTGTAGGAGCCCGAGTAGCTTTTGACTTTCCCGAAAGTGTCGATGGGCGTGAGCCTGGTTTTGATAAAACCGTCGCGAGGATCAAAGATGTGGAAGTCAATGAAGACGAGTTTTCCGTCGGAGGTCATCCCCATCTGCCCTGAGATTTCTTGTAGTCTGGTCGAGACTTTCAAGGCAACGGGCCCGGTCGGGATCGGCTTCCTGGAACCTTGGAAGCTGCCCCAGCAGTGGATTGAGGCGTCTGCCAAAAGCGCACACGTCTTTCCCCTTCGCTCATCGAGCAGTTTGACGGCGGGTTGGGGCAAGGGAACCTTTGTCACGCTCTGTCCCGATTCGACGTCGATCCCGTCGGGGACGCCGACCTCGCCGAACCGATTCTTTCCCCAACAGTAGACCGACCCGCTGTCTCCACGTGCACACGTAGTCTCGTTGGAGGCGTGGACCTGCTTGATGCCCTCGGGCAGATTGACCCGCACAGTAGCCTTCAGCCCATACCGATAGTGCACATGCAGCTCGGGCTCACGCCCGACGCCGCTTGCCTGCCCATAGGCGTCGTTCCCCCAACAATGAACCGATCCGTCCACGACCGCGCAGCCATGGCGACGCCCGACGGCGATCGAGGACGCCGGGCCGGGCAAAGCGATCGTCGTCGGCTGGTGGAAGTACCTGATGTCAAAATTAGGGGAAATTTGCCCCATATCGTTGGGGCCGAGGCAACGAACATCGCCCTTCCTGCCCAGAAAACACAGATTGTCCGTGTCTCGTTTGAGCGACGTGACCTCGCCGACGTGATCGACGCTCAAAAGAACAGGATCTTCATCTCGTTCGTCCGGAGGCGTCGACGCATAGTCAAGCTGAAAACAGCGAAGAGCCCCGCCCGAGGTCACAGTGCAAGCAAACTGATCGTCCGACACTATCTGATCAAAGTCAGTCCGATAGTTTCTAGGAGACGAACACCCCCAGACCACAACAAGCAACGACACCAAGAAAGCCTGCAGTGACTTGTAATGAATAGAGAATGGTTTCGGAGACACTTCACGGCTTCCAGCTTAGAAGGAACAGGTTGTATTGTTGAACTCTTAAACGGTCTCCCTCAACTCTTCCAGTGTTTGGGTCGATTTTTATCAGCCAATTCCCGTTTCGGTCCATAAAGCGTGAGTCTTCATCATCTATTCCGTTATTAAACGCATTTAAGCTATTTCGCCATTCAGAAACATTATTAACTATCACATGACTGAGTGCGCGTCTACTGATTGTCGAAACATCAGCTGAAGTGTTAGCGTTGTCTGCGTTATGCTCTTGATACACGCCTTTTACGTGATCGTTGAATTCAACGGAAGGTCGCAAAGCGTAACCGGTGCTAATAACCTCGCCGACAACGGGAATGTGGCCTACTTTTTGGACTAACACAGACATTGCATTCGCCGTGGTCGCCTCCTTGCGGTCTAGCTCCCCCGCTTGTGCCGCGTCGGAGGCGAGACTTCCACCTTTGATAGCCGAGAACATACTTTGATATTTATCACACGTCTCTTTTATGTCCTGACGAATATTAGCCGAATCTGCGTGCGATACCGTTGCCGCTCTACCGTATATATTTTTTAAATCCGCTTCGAGATTCGCCTCTAGAGACTCGGTTAGCGTCTTCATTGCGGACTTACTAGCTCCGATGTCCTTGAAGAAATCGGATTTTCCCTCGAATAGCGCTGTCGCCCCCGCTTTGGTCAAAGACAGGCTGTATTCTCCGTTTTGTTGGTTTCCATGGGGCGCACCCGGAACGCCGGTGTAGCCTTTCAGCTCGCTAGCAAGATCTTTAGAATACTCCTTCAGGATATCGCCCGCTTTTTCCCTCAGTTCAACGTTGCCGTACCCAAAGGCGTCTTGTCCTTTGAAAGTCGCATCTGAGCGTTTTAAACCATCCGTATATCCTTGCAAGTAATCCCGGGCAACGAGGGAGGACTCTTTATGGGTCTTATCGGAGCTCACTTCATCTAATAGATTTGCAAGCGTTTTGCCGCGATCCACATAGAGGGCCTCAGTGGTTCCCGACAGGGGAACGAAGTGACGATTTCCAACAAGGTAACGCGTCATGCTTATAGGGTGCTTAACTTGAGCGTCGTTATCGCCAGATTCAGCTATTTCGTACGGACCATTGCTGGCAAGAAAAGTCCTGGCCGCATCTGGATTGCCGTCCATCGCAACAAGCATATTATGCACGGGATCCCATGTTGTTGTTTTAGGCGTATAGATGTCTGAATGATAGTTATTTGCCTCTTGCGGATTCTCATAATCCCATTTGACGATATCACGGCCTATTGCGTGGGGACCATTTAGGAAAGGATCGCCTAAGGCTAGTTCGCTGTGAGTCTGCGCAGAATTCGCTATCGCCCCAGAGATGAGCATGTATCCCGATGCACCCGCGTTATCTAGATTCGCGCCGCCAATCCAACGCTTGTTTCCTGCCTTCTTGAGGTCGTCAAGGTATTTATCCCGACTTTCATCGATCAATGTTCCGTCGGAACTCGTTAAATACTTAGCTCCCGAATTCCAGGCGTTCCATACGCTGCTTTCCTCTTCACTCAAGCCCTTGCGGATGCCGCCTGTGCCAAGGATGATTGCGGAACCAATGCTTGTTCGCGTAGCCTGAACCGTCTCCTGCGGGAAAGCCCCGTGGCTTCCATCTAGCTGGGAGACAAGTTTGATTGCGTTGTTGGCGCCGAACCTCCAAGCGAAGGCATTCGCGAAGAACGGGTCCTTTGCCATTCGTTCGCCGTATGCGGCATTGAAAGAGTCGAGATCCTTCTGGCTGATGTTGCTTTTCAGCTTGCCGTCTTTCGTCAAGAAAATTTTGGCCGCCTTGTCGGCGTCTGCTCTGGCGTCCTCCCAACGCGCTTGAGCCGCCAAAACGCCTCCGCTTCCTCCAAAGAGCTCGACGCCCAGGTTGTTGCGGTCAATCGGCCCGTTGCCCTCGCCGGCAACCCGCGACTTGGGCGCGAAAGACTCAGCAAGGCCGAAGATCGAATCGCCTGTGCTCTTGGCAAGCTCATTGAGGGAACGAACGGCGGCCTCGTACTTGGCTTTCACCTCTTTCTGCGTCTTTTCACAAGCCTCGTCCGCCTTGGCTCTGTCTTTTTCGTATTCGTCGTCGTCCCCCGGATACAATCCCGTCTTCAATTGAACCACCAATTCGGCGATCCTGCGAAGATGAACCGTTCTGGCCTCGTCCCAGTCGTGCTGGAGTCCGGTGATGGCGCTGCGGGTTTTGGCATGTTCTTGCACATACTTGTCCAGAAGAGCAGGAATCTTCGGATGCAGATCAATGGCCTTCTGGATCGTCTTTTGCAAGAAGGCAGCCTGACCTTGATGGGCGGTAGCCGCAAGCCCCGTCCACCCTTCGACCTCGCCGCCGACGGCGATGACCTGGGTGTCTTGCATCGCTGCGCCGGCATTGGCGATGCCTTTGCCCAGCTGCAGAATGTTCTCGCCGGAGTTCTTCAGGTTGGGCAGTGCCTTTTCCCCGGGAACGTTGCTCCACGTCATTTGCCTGTTCCCTTCCCGATTGAGCCGCGCATGAAATCGAAGTCTAAAACGGCCTTGTGTTCGGCCTGATCATAGTTTGCCGTCGCTTCCTTCACACCAGAGCCGAGAGTCGCGCACGCGTCGGAAAACTCGAGGCAGCCCGCTCTCATCAGTTTGACGAAATGCAAGCATGCTTTGAACAAGTGCTCCGAATCGTCAAGGACGGGGTCTTTGACGATGTCACATTCGCCCTCCAATTCGGCGTAACCAAAGCCGATGCTGATGAACGTCTGAGAGTCTGTCCAGTGCTCTTTTGCCGCGATCCCCGCTCTGTCGCGGTCGAAACTGAGGTCGCTCATGTGTGCGCCTTCCTTCCAGGGGTTTAACGTGATACTTTAAATATAACATGACGTTGACGCTTCCGCAAACCGTTTCAATATATGGACTGCAATATGATTCGCAGGCCGCGCACCTTGATGCCGATGCCCCGCAGCTGTTCGTTGCATGGTTCCTCCAGCTTCATCGAGCACTCCCACCTGACAAGACGAATCCATCGCCTGCTTCCCAACCTATGGCGCTGAAGTTCCTGCAGAGGCGGAAGTCGGCGAGGACGGGGTTCCAGTGGGAGGTTGCGTGCTTGGCGACGCCGCACTCGGCGACTGCGTCTCCGGTGGAGGCGTAAAAGGCACCGTCGGCACGCCCTTTAGAGGCGGCGGATCGTCTATTTTGGTCGTCGACGGGCGGCACCCCGAGACGAAGTGGAAAGAGATGCCTTTTGTCGGATGCGCGTTGAGCATCAAGAATCCACCGTTCTCCGAATCTGACCAGCCGAAACCGGTGACGTTGTCCCTTTCGTCAGCTTGCCGCTCTATCTTCAGCCCGGCCTTTTCGATCGTCTCTTTGGCGATGGCCCTGATCTTCGCGGGAGGAACCGAGGTTTGAGTTTCGTAGACTGCACTCATGTACTCGCGCCCATCGGTTTTCGTTTCGCACAAGGTGAGCTCATTGGCGCCTGCGGCCGTGTAGTGCTGCCCACCGCCGTCTGCGAGGAGCCGACGCATGAACTCTTCGATTGCCGGAACGGTCTTACGCTGGTAATCCTCGATCGTCTGGCGGTCCCAATAATCCTTTGAACCTTGCCCGAACAACTGGCCCGCGCCCGGCTTGGACATGTCTTCCGTGCATCCAGCCGTCAGACCCAGAATCAGCGCAAGAATAAGCCACCGCTGGGCGCGAGCCGCTCTCATTTCTCCCCCTCAGGTTCCATACCGCCCATAATGCGTGAAATGTCCTTCAGACTTCCCGTTCCCGTTTTGAGGTACTCGGAGTGGCGGCCAAAGGGATCGTCGTCTCCTTTGCTGCAGAACTTCGTTACGCCGCTTCCAGCCCCCGTCGGAATGTACCCGCATTGGGAGTCGTTTTCGGGATTGTTGGCCAGGTGTTTGAACCCTCGCATTTCCATCGGGTCCTTGCCGAAGGGGCCGTCCGGCCCAATGCCCTGAACGCAGTCATTTGTGTTCACGCCGGAAACGTAGGCTTGGCCGTCGATGTTGTATTCGCGAACGTCTTGGACGCCGGATCCCGGCGATCCATACAGGGCGATGTTGTGGACCGTGCCCTCACGCACCTTGCCGACGGCGATCCCGGCCATGGTCGATCCGTAGGAGTGCGCCCCAACGTCTATCTCCGCTTTGGGCACTCCCATCGCCTGCCGGGAGGTCTGCACTCCCTCCATGAATCCGTCCATCTTCGGCGCGGCCTTTTCCGCCAGATCCGTAGTGGCAACTTCCGCGTTCTGCGGCGTCCGGTACATCCACGCGACGGTCGCTATATCCCCTTTGTCGTGAATCCCCGCGCTGCTTGAATGCTTCCTCGACTCGTCAAAAGTCGTATCTCGGATCTTTTGAGCATCGTCAATGAGACCGTCCATATTGTCGCCCACGGTGTTGTTCATCCCTGGCACCACCATCTGAACGGCCTTTGCGTGGTCGACGTCGCCCAAAGCGACACCCACCTGAACTCGTGAACTCGACTTCGAATCAAGATAAATCAGACTTTGACGCGTCTTACTCGGATTGGAGGCAACGTCTGAGTCATTCTTCTCAAGGATCTTCTGGAGCCCCTCGAGGTCGCCAAGCTTCTTTTTGCAGCGATTGTAATCATTGACCGCATTCAGGTACCCCAGGTCGTTCTTGCTGCCGGTCGATTCCGCTTCATCCATCCTGGACTTCGCTTTGGCAACATTGCTTTTCATCTCCGCGATCTCCTGAGGCAGACGAGCGCGGTTGGCTTTGTCTCGCCATTCCATGGGGACGCCGTCGCGGTTGCCAATCAGTTCCGGATGCTCGCGAACCAAGGCTTCCTTTTCGCTGTCCGTAAGGCTGGACCACCAGGCTGCGCTCTCCCCCATCGTCCATCCTTTCTGCGGCAAGTCCGGCAGACCGGGGCTTGTCGAGAACCTTCCCTCCGAGGACTTGTAAGAGCCGTCGGCCACGGCGGTCAGCCTCGTGTAATAAGCCTCGTCTATGCTGTCGGCCTTCTCCAGAACGCCCTTGATCATCGGCTTCAGCTCCTGCGCCACGGATGCGAACTCATCCTCGCGCTGACCGGAATCCGATATGAGCCGACCGTCCCTGATTTCCAGCCCATGGGTCTTCGCTTTCTGCCTGCATTCGAGGATCAACGTCTGAACCGTCCACACGCCGTCGGCCATTTGAGCCATGGCCATCATTGTCTCCGAAACATCGTTGATCAAATAGCTGATTCGAGCCTCGAATTGTTGCAGTGCGTACAAGATCGCGTCAGCCGTCAGGCCTCTCGAAGTCACCGTCATTTCCATGGACTGCAGCTTCTGGCACGCCTCAATGAGCTGCTTGCGCCGGGCGCGCAGGGGCTCAAGCTGAACCTTCAATCGATCCTGGCGCCATTCTATGACGTCCCTCCAGCTGGCCATCAGACGATCCTTGCTTTTCCCTTGGATCCAGACTTGGCCTTCGGATGCCCCTTGACATGCTCCAGAATCCGGTCCATCGCCGCGGCAGATTCTTGGTCAGTGCCCGCCATGGACTTGATCGCCTCCTCGACGTCGCTTTTAAACTGGCCGATGTCGGCCATTAGCGACCTGCATCGAGAGTCTATCGCTTCGCCTGCGCGCTCCGAGGCAGAAACGCTCGATGCGCCGGGAATTCCCCGAGCCGCCTCTCGAACCGGGGTTTCGACGTCGCCCGCCCCAGGATTTTGGACAAGCTCGCCAGCGCCGGATGCCAGTATATAGTACTCGGCGTCGACAATATAGATGTCGCTCACAATAGCTCCTTGCGTGATTGATTTGTGAAAGTAAACCTATACCCAACCCAAACGGTTGTCAAGAGTGTCACCCCACCGTTTTGATTAGCCAGCCGACATTTCTAGAAAAGGTTGATTTTACGCGATTCAATCGCTGTTCTCTCTCGAGTGCGCCCCCACCGATGAAGCGTCCCATAAACCATTCTGCCCATCCGCAAAACCGTAACAACCAGAACAGACCTGCACCGAACTCCAGCAGCAGAACAGAAGCACACAGACAAAGGCGCAGATAGACAGCGAAATAGTACTTTCGTGCTACAAAAATCTTTCCCGCATGTCCTCGAACTGATTCGGATCACACAGGATTAGATACACACCGGTTTGATGCGCCGATTTTCCCAACCACAGTACCCGTGGCCACAAGAACTGCACGATTCGAGAGGGGCCGTGCTTCTTCGCGCTGGCGCGGTCGCTCCGCCTTTCAGCGTCCGCCGGAATCGTCTAATGCCTTTTCGGGCTCCCGCACTCGCGCAAGTCTCCAGGCCAAGACCGAGGTTGCATCCGACAGCGGCAAAGTACCGACATAACGGGGGTTCGCCGCGAGGTCCCGCCGTCGAAGCAGAAGGACATCGGCAAGACGGCCGCCGGCAAAAGACGTCAGCAAGACAAGCCGCCGACAGCACGAGAATGACCGGCGACAGCACGAGAATGACCGGCGGCGCAGAGGGCGCGTCGGCAAGACAGGCCATCGGCAGCGCGGAAGCGACCAGTCCCTCGCGTCGAGACGATCCGCGCTGCAAGCGAGCCTCCTGCAGCGCGAAGGACATCAGCGAAATGCCGTCTTTGGAGTGAACAGCGCGAGGCGAGCCCGGAGTCTCAACCCACGACGCGCCAAAGCGTTCGGAGTCCTCGGGGTTCTCTCAGAGCTTTCGGAAGAGCGCGCCGAGTTCAGGGCCGCCCCAGTTCTCAAAACCCGCCGCGCGTGCCTGAGAAACTCCTCAGAGCTTTCGGAAGAGCGCGCCGAGTTTGAAAAACTCGCCAAAGTTCAGAAGCTCGCCAAATTGAGAAAGTTCAGAAGCTGGCCGAGATCTCAGAGCTCGCCGAACTTTCAGAGCTCGCCGAGCAGCCGCCCCTCCCGCGTCTTCCACAGCTGCCAGCCGTTGACGTCGTTCCTGCCGAGGACTTCCGCGGCCGCCTTCGAGGGATCCTGATAGGACGTGTGCCCCAGGAGGAGGGTGCCGGTCGAGGTCAGCGTGGCCATCGTCGGGCTTCCGTTCTTCCAGATCTCGAGGGTCAAGGGCGTGACGCTGCGGCTGGCGATGGCCACGAGCCGGCCGGCGGGAGTGAGGAGCTCACGCTCGGCGGCGCGGGCCACGGCGTCCGAGGACGCGTTGGCCGCGGTCGTCTCCGAAAAGGTCTGCGGCTGGCGGCGCTTGCCGTCGCGCTTGGGCGCGGACTTCTCCCACAGCAGCTGCTCTGTGCGCGGGCGCTTGACCTCCTGGTCGTAGCGGGCGCTGATGTACGTCGGCGTCTCGTCCGCGCCGTCCTCGGTCACGCGCCAAGCCGGGATCACCGGAATCTTCATCTGGCTGAAGGGGTCCTCTTGGGATCCCTTCTCTGCGTTCTGGTCTGCGCGCTGATCCGGCTCGTCCTCGCGAACGCCGCCCTGCCCCTGCTCGCGGTGAGCCGAACGCCGCGAACGCCGGCCCGTCGGCCGGTCGCCGGCCTCCGCGTCCACGGGTTGAGGCTGCTCGGCAAGCGGCGCCTCGACGGCTTCGACGATGAGGGTCTGCGCGGGATCGGTGACGTCGTCGGCGTCGTCCTGGGAGCCGTGCGAGCCGATGTGCCCCGGAAAAGCGGTAAACCTGGGGGTGGCGGGGATCGTGAGGGTCGGCTGAAACTCCTGCGCCTCCCGACGCCCGCGCCTGCGAGGCTTGGTTTCTTCGCTGCTCTCGACGTCCGGGGCGGGGAGAAACTCGACGGTCTCATCGGCCGAAGGCCCCGATCCCCTCTTGCGGCACGCCTCAATGGACACTTGGCGCACGCCGTTGGTGTCGAAGATCGAAGCGGAAAGAAGCTGCACCCTTTCGGAAAGCGTGGAAAAGACGGGGAGGACGTCCTCGTCGATGTCGAGCGCGACCACGATGAGCCGGGGGCTGACGCCGCCCAGCGGCGGACGGCCAGAGCGGAACTCCTCCCAATCCGGGCCGAACTCTTTCGTGCCCTTAGAGTAGACCTGTGCCATGTCCACGGGCCCGGTATGGGCATACCTTCCCGATCTGCTGACAACTTCGTAGAGGTCCACCGATGTGAGCCGCTGGCGAAGATTCACCATCACGACGGTTCCGTCTTGATCAATGGCTACGAGGGACTGCCCGTGCTTTCCCGCGGCGTCGCTCTCTTCCCACATCACTGGCAAAAGCGGAACGTCGACGATCTCGAGGATGCTCTCGCGGAGGGCACCAAGGACCTCCGAGGCGAGGCTGCCCCGCGGCCGAATGGCCTGTGCAGGAGCGATGCGCCCGTTCGCCAAGGCGTACAGCACCATCGGCGAAACCTCCTTATGTAAACTTGCGTGATGAAACAAGGTTAGCTTATCGCGAGCGGGCCGGTGTCCTCCCCTCGTCCGACATATGGCGTCGAACAGCCATCCCGTCGCGGATGAGTTCGGCCAGGTGTATGCCCCGAGAGGCGGACAGCTGCTCCGCCTGCGTGCGGCAGGAAAAACCGTCGGCCAGGAAGACGGCGTCGGGATTCGCCCTTTCGAGTGCCGGCAGCAAGCGGGCGCCAGCGATCCTTGCGGATACATCGTAGTGCCCCTTCTCCATGCCGAAGTTGCCTGCCAGACCGCAGCAGCCCGTCACCTTCGTCAGCTCGGCTCCCGCCGAGAGCAAAAGCTCTTCGTCTGCGGCCCACCCCATAACAGAATAGTGGTGGCAGTGCGGCTGGGCCACCACCTCGAGGCCCGTGAGATCGGGCATGCTCCACTTTTCCCCTGGGCCGAGCGGCTTTGGCGCGCTGAGCAGCTCCGCCAAGGTGAAGGTCATTTCTTTGACCAGGTCGACGCGGGGGTCGCCGGCCAGCAGGTCTTCCATGTCGGAACGCAGCACCGCGGTGCACGAGGGCTCGACGCCGACGATGGGAATCCCGTTCGCGGCGAACGGCGCCAGCGCGCCAAGCAGGGAGTCCAGCTTTCGCTTGGCCGCATCGAGCTGTCCCGTGGTGATCCAGGTGAGGCCGCAGCAGGCTTCGTCGGAGGGAAGCAGCACGGTGTATCCGGCTTCCTGGAGCACGGAGACGGCCGCCCGCGCTCCGCGGGCGTCGAGGGTTTCAGAGAAGGAATCCGCCCACAGCGCGACGTAACGAGGCTTCGCGTCCGATTCGCCCGACGTCGCTTCTTCCCCCGCCGAGACGCTTGTTCGAGCGAGCGCCGTTCCCCGTTCGCGGGCGTGGCCCCGCTTTTCATCCGGGACGCCGCGCGGCCGCTTCTTCCGCGCTTTTCGGGAGGCGGCGCGCAGGCTTCGGGCCTCTTCGCTTCGAGAGAAACGTCGGGTTTCGAACCCCGGCATCGCGCGCCGCGGGTCGACGCCGACCAGCCGGAAGGCCAGCCTCCGCAGCGGGCCGACCCGCATCACGGCGTTCGCGAGCCTCGCGACGACGGGAACCTTCGTGGCCATCCTCGCCCACAGCGGCAGCCTTCCCAGGGCGTAATGGGCCACAGGCCTGAGCTTGCCGCGGTAGGCGCGGTAAAGGGCCTCGGATCTGTACCGGGCGACGTCGATCCCCGTCGGGCAGTCCCGCGAACACGCCTTGCACGCCAGGCACAGATCGAGGGAGTCGAGCACCTCGGGAGAGTCCCACGCCAGAACCCCGCCGCGCGCCACGTCCTGGAGCACCCTCGCCCTGCCGCGGGTCACGTCCTTCTCGTCGCGCGTGGCCTCGTAGGAGGGGCACATGAAGGCACCGAGGTCGAACCTGCTCGCCCGGCAGTTGCCCACGCCCGTGCAGCGGTGAACGGCCCGGGCCATGTCTCCGCCGTCGTCGGCGAAATGGAAGCCTCCGGCGTAGGGGATCGGCTTCGCCCCCGGCCTTCTCAGATGCTCGTCGATGCGGTCGGGCCGGACGAGCACCCCCGGGTTGAGCAGGCATTCAGGGTCGAAGATCCCCTTGACCCGCTCGAACAGGGCGACGACGTCGGGCCCGTACATCCTCTCCAGCAGCTCCGATCGGGCGCGCCCGTCGCCGTGCTCGCCCGAGAGGGATCCGCCGAAGCCCGCGGCGAGGTCGGCCGCCTCCCCCATGAACCGGCGGAAGGTTTCGGTTCCCCGCTGGGATTCGAGCGGGAAGTCGATGCGGACGTGGACGCATCCGTCCCCGAAATGCCCGTACATGAGGCCGTCGAGCCCGAAGCCCTTCATGAGGGCCTCGAGCGCGCGGAGGTATCCGCCGAGCTTCTCAGGCGGAACGGCCGAATCCTCCCAGCCGGGCCACGCCTGGTTTCCCGCGGGAGTCCTCCCGCCCAGGCCCGCCCCGTCGGCCCGGATTCGCCACAGCCGGGCTGCCTCCGGGCCCGCGGGCCGTATGTCGACGGCCGCGGAGGAGGCGGAGTCGGCCAGCGCCCTGGCCCTGGACATCGCGTCTGCGCCGCCTTCCTCGCCGACCTCGACCATCAGCCATCCGCCGCCTTCCGGCAGCGGCGGAACGCCGCCCTTCGCGCGCCGGACGACGTCGACCAGCCGGGCGTCCATGCCTTCGACCGCGAGCGGCCGGTGGGCGAGGAGGGCCGGGACGTCGTCGGCCGCGCTGGCCATGTCCGGGTAGCCGAGCACGACGAGGGCCGGCGAGGCCTCGACCGGGACGAGCCTGACCTCGGCCGCCGTCAAGAGGCCGAGCGTCCCCTCGCTGCCCACCAAGAACTTGGCGAGATTCCGCCCGTTTTCGGGCAGAAGATGCTCGAGGGAGTATCCCGAGACCTGGCGTTTGAACCTGCCGAACCCCACGCGTATCGTCGCCAGGCTCTCGTCCACGAGCCTCGCAAGCTCGGGCACGGCCTCATACCCCAGCCCGCCTTCGCCCGCCTTCATCCGCCTGCCGTCGGCCAGCGTCACGTCCATGCCCGCGACGTTGTCCGCCGTGCGCCCAAACGCCACCGCGTGGGGGCCGCACGCATTGTTCCCGATCATCCCGCCGAAAGTGGCGCGGTTCTGAGTGGAGGGGTCGGGGCCGAAGCGCAGGCCGAACGGGGCCGCCGCCTTCTGCAGGTCCGACATAACGACGCCGGGCTGCACGCGAGCCAGGCGAGCCTCGGGATCGACGCTCAAGATGGCGTTCATATGCCGCGAGAAGTCCAGGACGATCCCCTCGCCGATGGAATTGCCCGCACACGACGTGCCGCCGCCCCGCCCGGTGATCGGAACCCCGAACTCTCGGGCTGCGGCAAGCGCCGCGGCGACGTCGTCCGCGTCTTTGGGAAAGGCGACGGCGAGGGGCGGAATCCGGTAATTCGAGGCGTCCGTCGAATACTCGGCCCTGCGGCGGGCGTCGGCGTCTGCCCCGCCCGCGACGGTCCGCCGGAGCCTGTCAAGAAGGCCTGCCGTGTCGATCACCGAATCCATGAGCTCATTGTGCCAGTGCGAAGGCCGTCGCGGGGGCGGCAACGCGTCAGCTTTCCGCCGGCGAAAGGCGCTCCGGGGCGCCGGGCCATTGCCCGGATGCGCCGCTTCAACGAAGGCGGCCTCAGATGACGAGGGGGCATCCGGCGCAGGCCACTCGCACCTGCTCGGAGACGTCCTTGGTGTGGCAGGCGCCGAGGCCGGAGGAGCACAGGGATCCGGCGTCGTCGAGCATTCCCAGCCGGTCGTAGTGCTCCAGGAGGGTGGAGACAAACACCTCCGAGACGCCGGTCGCCGCGGAAATCGCGCGAACGGTCCGCCCCATCCGTATCTGCTCGAGTATCCTCTGCGTCACTGCGCCGCGAGGCCCTTCGAGAGCGCCGCGCCGCCCGCTGGGGCCTTCGTCTGGCCCGCGCCCGCCGCGGCCTTTCTCGCCGGACCTGCCCCTGCCGCCGTCCTCCAACGAAACGGCGGCGCGGCCCTCTTTCGGAGCGGAGGCGCGGCGGGCCCGACCTCCGGCGTCGGACGTCTGCCCGACGCCGGAGCGGGCGCCTTTCCGCAATGCCCTCAGCCTCATAAGAACAGCTTCCCTATCTGGAAGATGCCGACGGCCAGGATCCAGGCGACGGCCAATTGCACGCCCACGGCGGCGGTCGCCTTCTTCGCCCCGATGAGCTTCGCCTGCTCTGCCACAGTGGCCAGACACGGCGTATACGCCAAGACGAAGACGAGGAAGGCGAAGGCGGCGAGCCCCTGATAGCCCGAGCCCGCGGACTCGGTCAGCGACTGGTTGACGAGCTTGGGCAGCTTGCCGAGGTCTGAGCCGTCGTCCGCGGCGTCGCCTGCGTCGGCGTCCGGATCGAGGTTGTAGGAGGTGACCACCGAGGAGATGACGGTCTCTTTCGCGACGAAACCGGTCATGAGCGCGCCCGTCATGTGCCATTCGCCGAAGCCCGTCGGTTTGAAAGCGGGAACGAGCACCTGGGCCGTCTTGCCGTAGAGAGAGTCCTCCATCGCCAGCTCGGGGTCGGCGAAACCCTTGTCGCCGGCGCCCACGGGGATGGCGCCCATGAGCCACACGACCGCCGTCATCGCGACGATGATCTTTCCCGCCCCGGTGACGAAGGCCCAGGACCGCCGGAACGTCATCTTCAGCATGATGAGCAGCCGAGGGATCTGGTAGGCCGGAAGCACGAGCATGAGCGGCGCGGCCTTCTCGTCCTTCGTGATGAAGAACTTGAGGACCCACGCTCCGAGCACGATGAGCACGGCCGAAAGCAGATACATCGAGAAGACCACCGTCGCCACGTGGCCGCGGAAGAAGATGCGGGCGATCATGAGGTAGATCGTCACGCGCGCCGCGCACGACGTGTAGGGCGTGATGAGCACGGTGACCAGGCGTTGTCGCGCGGAAGGCAGCGTTCTCACCGCTGCCAAAGACGGCAAGTTGCATCCGAAGCCCATGATGAGCGGAAGGATGACGCGCCCGTCCAGGCCGATTTTGCGCATCAAACGGTCTCCGAGGAACGCCGCCCGCGCCATGTAGCCCGAGTCTTCGAGCACGGAGAAGGCTGCGTAGATGACGAACATGAGCGGGAAGAAGCTGGCGACGACGCCGAGGCCGTTGACGATGCCGCCCACTGTCAGCTGTTGGAACCACGTCTCGTCCAGCCCTGCCTTCTTCAGCAGCCAGGTCACCCCGTTCGCCACCGAGATTGCGCCCGGGTCGGTCTTCGAGAAGAAGTTCTCGAAGCGGTCCTGCAGCGGGTTGACCCACTCGCCGGCCGTCTTGAACAGCAGCCACATGAGGCTGAAGAAGATCGCCAGGCCCACCAGGGGGTTGAGGAGCACCCTGTCGAGCTTGTCGGAGCGCGAGAGCCGCTCGGGTTCGGCCTTGCTCTCGTGGAAGCTCTTCTCGACGGAGTCGACCCACGAGAAGAGCGTGTCCGCGCGGCCGAGCTCCTCCGCGTGCATTCGGGAGACGGCGGCCTTCTTCTTTTTCTTCGACGCCGATTTCGGCTTCGGCTCGCAGCATTCGCAGCCGACGTCGCCGATGTAGCCGGGCGCGCCCGGATCAGGCTCGATCCCGCGAATGTGCGGCCGCGTGCGGATGGCCTCGGCGACCATCTCCTCGAGCTTCTCGTAGTCCTTCGACGAGCGCGGGTCCATCGGCATGACCGGGATTCCGAGAGTGCGCGAGAGGGCGTCGTAGTCGATGACGTCCCCGTTTTCGACGGCGACGTCGGCCATCGTGACGACGGCGGCGACTGGCTGGCCGGTCTGCCCCACCTGGCCGAGAAGATAGAGGGAGCGCGTGAGCGAACTGCCGTCGAGGAGGACGAGCACGAGGTCGATGCCGCGGGTCTTCTCCCGGTCCGTGATCGTCCCCGGCGCGCAGGAGATCGTGTCGGACACGACCTGCTCGTCGGGGCTGTTGGCGATGAGCGAATACGTTCCGGGAAGGTCGAGCACCTTGACCTTGGCTTTGTGCCAGTTTCCCGAGGCGACTTGAACCGTCGTCCCCGGCGCGTTGACGACGCGCTGGCGGGCGCCCGTCAGCTGGTTGAACAGCGTCGATTTGCCTACGTTGGGGTTGCCCACCAAGGCGATCGTCGGCTCTGCGGACGGGTCGATGGAGAGGGTGGCCGTCGCATTGGAGTGACCTTCGGATCCGCAGCGCGGGCAGCTCATGCGACCACCTCCGCGCGAATCCGCAGGGCGGAGCGGTGATCGACAGCCACTCGTGCGCCGCCGATATTGAGAACGACTCCGCCGAATCCCGCATGCTGAGTCACGACGACCTCAGTGCCGGGCCTCACTCCGAGCTCCTGCATGCGCAGGAGGTTGCGGCGGGGAAGATTGACGTGGGTCAACCGCAACGCTTTGTGCTGAGGGCACTCGCGAAGATTCATTGCAACCTCACCTCACTGTGACAGTTCTGGGTGTACAGGGTCAGGTTATGCTTACAACCCTAATTTTTCGACCGGAACGGGGATCATTTCCTACTTGAAGGGCACTTTTCCCGAGCCCTAAACCCACACCCGCCGACGAGCCTAGGACTCTTGGCCCTTTCGCTCGACAATTTTATGGAAGATTTCGTGCTTTGCCTGTTGCAGAATTGCTTTTTCTGACATGTTGTCAGTTGGTCGGCGGTTCCGTGGCGGTTTCGTGGCTGTTTCGTGGCGGTTTGTCGCCTGGTCGGCGGCTTCATCGGCCGTCCGGCAGCAGCGGCAGGTCCTTTTCTCGCATTTAGGCACTTTTCATACCCGGTCCTTTTCTCGCATACGGGTACTTTTCATCCCGCGATGCGGCAAGAAAAACGCGACATTCCGTAGAAAACGAATCGAGGGGCGGGGGCCAAAGCGGGTGAGCCGCCAACTCCGCAGCGCCTCCGAGGAAACTATCGAGGGACGACGCCGAAAGGGCGGCTCAACGTGATTCGACCCAAAGAAACGCGACCGAGGGACGACGCCGATGCCAGGGCGCCCGCGCCGTCGAACCGCACTCTCGACTCGCCGGCCCAGCACACCCTCGACTCGCTAGCGCGAGCCAACGCCCGGGCCGCCGGCCCGGGCGCCGCTCGCTCCAAACGACTTAGAACCGGCCCGGCCCCAGCGTCGCCGAGAACCGAGCCGGCCCACGGCCCGCTAACGGCCCGTGCCGGCGGACTCGTTGGAGATCGCCGCGCGCCCGGACTCCAGCCGGGCGACCGGAACGCGGAACGGCGAGCAGGACACATAGTTCAGCCCGAGCTTGTCGAACAGGTGGATCGACGCCGGGTCGCCGCCATGCTCGCCGCAGACGCCGCACTTGAGGCTCGGCTTGGTGGCCCGCCCCCGCGTCACACCGGTCTCGACGAGCTGGCCGACCCCGCTCGCGTCGATCGTCTCGAACGGCGAGATGCCGAAGATGCCGTAATCGAAGTACTCGTTGAAGAACGAAGCTTCGACGTCGTCGCGCGAAAAGCCCCACGTGGTCTGGGTCAGGTCGTTCGTTCCGAAGGAGAAGAAGTCCGACTCGGCCGCGATGTGGTCGGCCTCGAGGGCGGCGCGCGGCAGCTCGACCATGTTGCCGATCGGGATGTCCAGTTCGACGCCGTTTTCCTTCTCGACCTTGCCGATGATGCGCTCGGCGTCGTCGCGGACGATCTGAAGCTCGCGCTCGGAGCCGATGAGCGGAACCATGATCTCCGGCCGGGGATCGAGGCCCTTCTTCTTGCACTCGACGGCGGCCTCTGCGATGGCGCGGATCTGCAGCTTGAACAGGCCGCGGATCTTCAGACCCAGGCGCACGCCGCGAAGGCCGAGCATCGGGTTCTGCTCGTGGTTGGCCTTGACGGCTTCGAGGACGCGCTTCTCATGCTCGGTGATCTCCTCGCCGCGGGCGGCTTTCACCGCGAGCTCAACCGAAAGCTCGGTGAGGTCGGGCAGGAACTCGTGCAGCGGCGGATCGATGAGGCGCACGGTCACGGGCAGGCCGTCCATCGCCGTGAAGATGCCGACGAAGTCGCCTTTTTGCAGCGGACGGAGCGCGTCGAAGGCCCCCTCCTGCTCCTCGGCCGTGTCCGCCAGGATGACGGACTCGATGAGCTTGCGGCGGTCGCCGAGGAACATGTGCTCGGTGCGGCACAGCCCGACGCCCTGAGCCCCGAAGGAACGCGCGCGCTCGGCGTCCTCGGGCGTGTCGGCGTTGGCGCGCACGGCCAGGTTCCTCTTCTCATCGGCCTGCGTGAGGATGCGGTCGACGGCGCGCACCAGCTCCTCGGTGTCGGCGTCGAGGCCGGTGGCCAGCGCGGCGTCGAGGCCGTGGGCGATATAGGTCATGACCGGGGAGTCGACCACCGGCACGTCGCCCTCGAAAACCTCGCCCGTGGTGCCGTCGATCGCGATGACGTCGCCGGCCTTGAGGGTGACGCCCTGAGACTTGACGTGCACGGTTCCGGCCTCTTCGTCGACGGCGAGGTCCTCGGCGCCGACGACGCAGCAGCGGCCCATGCCGCGCGCCACAACCGCGGCGTGGGACGTCTTGCCGCCGCGAGCTGTGAGCACGCCGGAGGCGGCGACCATGCCGGCGAGGTCGTCGGGGTTGGTCTCGCGGCGCACGAGGATCACGGAGGCGCCGGCGGCGACGCGGGATTCGGCCTGCTCGTTGTTGAGGACGATCTCGCCGACGGCGGCGCCCGGCGAGGCCGGCATGCCCTTGGTGAGCACCTTCTTCTCGGCGTTCTTGTCGAACTGCGGGAAGAGCAGCGACGTCAGCTGGTCGCCCGTCACGCGGGTGACGGCTTCGTCGGAGGTGATGAGCCGCTCGTCCACAAGCTGGGTGGCCACGCGGAAGGCCGCCGCAGGAGTGCGCTTGCCCACGCGGGTCTGGAGCATCCACAGCTTGCCCTGCTGGATGGTGAACTCGATGTCGCACAGGTCGCGGTAGTGGGTCTCCAACTTGACCATGATGGAGCGCAGCTCGTCATAGGACTTCTTGTCGAGGCGCTCCAGGTCGGCCAGGGAGAGGGTGTTGCGGATTCCGGCGACCACGTCCTCGCCCTGAGCGTTGACGAGGTAGTCGCCGTAGACGCCCGAATGCCCGGTGGAGGGGTCGCGGGTGAAGCACACGCCCGTGCCCGAGGTCTCGCCCATGTTGCCGAACACCATCGTGCAGACGTTGACCGCGGTTCCGAGGTCGTTGGGGATGCGCTCGCGACGGCGGTAGAGGCGCGCGCGCTCCGTGTTCCACGAGCGGAACACGGCTTCGACGGCCAGGTCGAGCTGCTTGCGCGGGTCCTGGGGGAAGTCTTCGCCGGTTTCGTCCTTGACGACCTTCTTGAACTCCTTGACGAGGCTCTTGAGGTCGTCGGACGTCATGTCGAGGTCGCCCGAGTAGCCCTTGTCGGCTTGAAGCTTGTGGAGGATGTCGGCGAACTTGTCGCCGTCGATGTCCTGGACCGTCTTGCCGAACATCTGAATGAGGCGGCGGTAGGAGTCCCAGGCGAAACGCTCGTTGCCGGACTGCGCGGCCAGGCCCTTGACCGATTCGTCGTTGAGGCCGATGTTGAGGACCGTCTCCATCATCCCGGGCATGGAGAACTTCGCGCCGGAACGGACCGAGACGAGCAGGGGATCGTTCTTGTCGCCGAGGCGCTTGCCCATTTCCTGCTCGACGTTGCGCAGGTGGGACGTCACTTCGACGTCGAGCGTCTCGGGGGACTCGCCCGCCGCGAGGTATGCGCGACACGCATCGGTGGTGATGGTGAAGCCCGGAGGCACCGGAAGGCCGAGCTTGACCATCTCAGCCAAGTTGGCGCCTTTCCCGCCGAGCAAATCCTTCATGTCGCGGTCACCCTCGGTGAACGCGTAGACGTATTTCGTCATTAAATGTCCTCCATTGGAAGTTCAGTGTTCCGCAGTCGCGGGCCGCCTACCAGACTAACATCGACGGTGACAATTTTCACCCCGCTTCTGTGACGAAAGCCCCGCGTCGTCAGCGCCGAGATTCCGCGGCTCTCGGTAAAAAGGGCCTAGATTTCGGCCGCTGCGCGGGCGGCCGTGTCGTCTGCCACGCCGGATGCGGGCGTCTGGCGCGTCGGCGGCGGGGCGCGATCTGTGAAAGTGCCTAGACCGTGCGAATTGAACGTGAAGAGTGTCTAAATGCATGAAAAGTTCCAAAATGTGGCACTTGTACTGCATCAAGACGCTTTTCATGGCTGAGGCGCTTTTCATGGACGCTGACGGCATGTTTTCTTGCCCCCCCATCAGCGCGATAGACGCAAACTAACCCGTCGACGCGCGCGCAGACTAACCCATCAGCGCCAGGCCCGCATACCCGCACGCGCCCGCCGCGACGTACGACGCGAGCGTGCCGATGATGAAACGCTCCGTCAAGGCGGGGTTCGTCTGGAGGTCCGCCCAGCGGCCAAGCCCCTTGACGGCGACGACTGCGGCGACCATCTCAGGCTGGCGAGCCAGGATCGCTCCGGTTATCGCGAGCCTTTCCAACGCGCCGATCCACGCTCCGCCGCGCAGCACGCGCGGCTGGGCAGGCCGCTCGCGGAGGACGGTGGCGCGATGCCCGCCCGAGCTGGGTCGAGGGCCGGCGCCGCCGCGGACTTTGGCCAGTCGCATGACGCCCTCGACCGCGGCCCAGCCGAAGATCACGGACACCGCAAGGGAAAGAAGCACGATCGCAACCGTCATGAGCGCGAGTCTCCTTGCTTTTTGCTGGACGCAGGGTCCTTTTCGGGAACCGCGCGCCCGTCCTTCGCCTCGCCGCGCTCGGCGTCGAGCCGGGCATGCGACTTGCCTTTCGTTTTCGCCTTCCGTTCGGCGTCAAGCCGGGCGTCCACCTCGTCGCCGATGCGGCCCAGCAGTTCGTCGAGCACCGCCCAGCCCCGCGTCTCCAGATCGTACCGGGAGGCCGTGCGCCGCTGGGAGACCGCGGAGGGGCTCACGCCGAGGGCCGCCGCGGCCTCGCGCCCGGTGAGGCCGGCGTCGAACAGGTCGGAGACCTCGCGCTGGGCGTCGGTGCGGTCGGCGAGCAGGGCGCCGAGCAGCTGGAAGATGACCTGCGACGCCTCGAGCGCCAGGGGCGAGATACTGACGTCCGCCCCTTGGCGCACCTCGACTTCCCCGCTGACCTTCGCCCGTTCGACGGCCTCGCGGGCGGCGACGAAGGCCGAGCCCCGCGCCTCGCGCACGTTCCGGCCCGTCGACTCGACCGAGCCGATTCCCAGGCCGATGTGCCAATCGCCCATAACGAGGGCGGCTCGAACGGCGGCGACGACGCCGGCGGCGTCGTCGAACAGGCCCTCGACCTCGTCCCCCACGGTCCTGTCGAATCCGGCGATCGGCGGGGTGCCGGCGCAGACCTCCGCGAGCAATTTGAGCAATCCGGGCACGCGGTCGCCCGCCGACCGCGAGGACCGTTGGTCGATCGTCACCGCAAACATGCGCCCTCCTTTTCGCCACGACCAGCTCCGCTTTCCCGGCGGGCCAAACCCGCTGTTCTCCGCTCAGACTACTAGATTAAGAGCAGAAGCTGAACCGAACATGCAATCGGGATTGCCGTCCATGCAGCATTTGCAGGGACCTGGCAGCGAACCGGACGCGCGGTCGGGATTCACGTTCACGCAGCGTTTGCAGGAGGGCGCGGCGAGTGTGGCGCAGCCGACGGCAATGCCTGGAACCCGCGTCAGCGTCGCGGTGCAGGACGAAGGCGCGCGTGGCGCCGCATGAACTGTCGCCCGATCGGCGGCTGCGCGCGGGCCGTCCCGAATCTCACCGCCGTTTCCGGAAGCCTCCACGCGATCGGCGGCTGCGCGCGGGCGGCCCGCAAACCCGTCGCCCATACGCTCCCGCGTATAGCGGGCCTTCGCCGAATCCCACACCTGTGGACACGGCCGACGACATGCACCCCGCGTATAGCAGGCCTTCCCCCTCCGCCGGAGGCCGCGATCGCCGTCCCCATGCGTCCCGCGTGTATAGTCGTGGGGTCAGTTCCTGATGAACGAAACGCGCTGCCCGGTAGGAAGCCCGGGCGACGCCTTGCACGCGCATCGCGGTGCGGGGCGTCCGTCGCCAGCCTCGCTGGAATCCAGCTCGTCGGGTCCGCTTTTGCGTACCTGGAGGCAAGATGTCAGCGCAGTTCACACTGTTCTTCGACGGCCATCTGTGGGTCGGCGTCTACGAGATCGACGACGGCGAATCCGTCCGCGCAGCCCGAGTCGTCTTCGGCAAAGAGCCGAGCGCCGCGGAGCTTCACGAGTTCGTCCGCGAGCACGGCGCAGAGCTTGTTCGGCGGGCGCACGGCGCCGTCCCCGTCGTCGGAAAAGGGGCCGACGCCGGAGAGGCAGGGGGCGGCGCGGGAAAAACGAACCCCAAGCGCGCCCAGCGGATGGCGGCGAAGGCGATGCGCGAGAGGGGCGTCTCGACGAAAGCCCAGGAGGCCCTGAAGGCCGACATGGAGTCGCGCGGCGAGGAGCGCGCCTCGGCGCGACGGCGCGAGCAGAAGCGAGCTGCCGATGAGGCATACGCGCGAAGGCAAGCCAAAGCCCGCCAGAGGCACCGGGGGCGCTGAAGCGGTGCCGGAAGCGCAAGAAGACGCCGAAACCGGAGACTCGACGTTGAAGCCGCTCTTTTTCTCCAGCATTTGATTCCTGCGGCGTTTTCGATTGAAAGAAACTAAGTCTGATCCAATCCAGCTCCCCGCTTTGGTAACGCCAGTTGACAAACTTTTCTCGGTCAACTACAGTTACCAACGTGGAGGTTATGAAAACCGCCTACAAACACGGAATTAGGAGCCAAGACATTCAACACGCCGTTGAGCACCCAATAATCGTCCATTTGCTCGATGGATATCAGATAGTCATTGGCCCCGACCGCGCCGGACAGCTCCTTGAGATCGGCATCAACCGATTGGGACAGGCGTTTCACGCCATGCCCGCTCGATCCAAATACTTACGACAGAAATGAGGACATCATGCGAACCGATGACGAGATTCTGCGCGAGATCGAAACCGCCGACGAGGGCGCCGGCCCCGACCCGGCAGCCACGATTACCGACCCCGCTTTGATCGCCGTCTACCAAGCCCTCACCAAAGTCGCTTCAGCGGAAGCGGCTCTTGACCGCGCTGTCAAAGAGGCTCGCGCGGCGGGCTGCACTTGGCAGACAATCGGAGACGTCGTCGGGATGACCCGCCAAGGAGCGCTCAAACGCTTTGCGGCCTAGGCGTCTTTCGCGACAACGGGAACGCCTGCCTTTCGGGCTTCGCAGACAATACTCCTAGTTTCCACATGTAAGACCCCGAAAAACAAGAAAGTAACAACGGCGTCGCGCACAGCATGGGCTTCGTATGCCGATTCCGATCCGACCGCGTACACAGCGGCTCTACGTTCCGCGACGTGGACTGCATGCCCTGCGGAGGCACCGAGGAGGCAGTCCGTAGCCTGAACCGCATTCACATATCTCGACGCGGACGAGTTGGCGCAGACGGCATCTGAGAGAGGACCTCGCCGGCGCTGCAACTCTCCCGTGTGGAAACCTGCCTTCCCTATGCAAAAGCCGACCCTTTTTGCCGCTACAAACCGGCGCCGCAGCGCACTATAATTGAAGGCAACGCCAACGGTGAGGGGAACCTATTCAGGCGACGCTAGTCCGGCATCGCCCCGTTCAGGGGCCTATCGACCTCGGCCCGAGGTCGGAATCCGACGACGCATACGACAACACGGACGGCACGCGAGGAGAACTCATGACGAACCCTTGGAATCTATACGACGATCTCATAGACGAGATCCCCGGCCACATCACTGTCGCAGCGGCCTACACCGGCACGAAGTGGTGCCGCGTGACCTCCTCCGAGAGGGGCGCAGGAATGGCTTTCGCCATGCCCGTGCGCACCCGCCCCGCAGCCTACGGCGAGGACGACTTGGCGGGGCTTCCGCTGCGCGAGGTCGCAGCTCTGGCCAAAAGCTGGAACCTGGCCGAGGCCGGCCTGGGCATGGCCGCCGTCAACGCGTACCATTCGCTGCCCAAGCGCGCCTTCGGCAACGGCTTCTCCCCCTGCCACGAGAACAACTGGGCGCGCGCCTTCCACCCGTACCGCGAGGTCATCGCGGGGAAGAAGGTCGCGGTGATCGGGCACTTCCCCTTCGCCGCATCGGCGCTCGCTGACGCCGCCGAGCTTTTCATCCTCGAGCGCAACCCCGTGGAGGGCGACTACCCGGACTCTGCGGCCGAGTACCTGCTGCCCGGCTGCAACTACGTCTTCATCACCGGCTCGTCCTTCGTCAACAAGACGATTCCGCGCCTGCTGGAGCTCTCGCGCGACGCCGTGACGGTCATGATCGGCCCGTCGACGCCGGCCTCGCCGATCCTGTTCGACTTCGGCGTCGACATCATCACGGCCTTCGCAAGCGACCAGCCCGGAATGCTCGACGAAAGCCTCCAGGGAAAACTCCTGGGCGGCATGTACGAAGCGGGAATGCGCGTCGAAAAGGCCCGGCCCTAGGGGTGTGAGGCTGGCCTCAGCCTGGTGAGCCTTGTCCCTAAGCTCGGCGATCTGCAATCACTTACATGTGTGTGCCCCAGTTGGCTACGCCGTGGCACCTGAAGCGGCTAAGCCCCTCGTTCATCTTTGCTGAGCGAGTGATACCGAGCTGTTCAAGCCGTTTCCTCAGTCGCCTGGCCTGATCCGGTTTTGCGCCAGTCGATCGATCACTTGGCTGGGCAAGCACCCGTTGTCATTCATGACGGACTGGACATGTTGCTTTTGATCTCGCTCGGAAACAAGTCCAACTGCGGTCGTCAGCAGATTTTCCCAGACAGCGACGGCATCCCCAACGATTTCTTTTATGACGCCGGGCGAGGTCAGGTATACGTTCGAGTGTGCTGTCTGAGCGTGCTGCGGATCCACTGACAACTTGTCCGAAACGACGATCGTTAGGCTACCCGCCGGCGCATCCTCCATCTCTCGATCCGCAGCCAGCTGGTCAAGCTGGGTATTGGCTTGCCGAATATCCTTGAGCGGAAGTAGACCGTCGCTTTTCTCTTCCGATTTGGCTTCGATGGTCACCCACTTTTTAGTGCCCCATACCCAGGCGGAGTCGCAGCGTCCTTGACCCTTCGGCTTGGAAGCATCGGCACCGAGGAATCGTCCCAGAATCGTCAGACCGCGTTCATACCGGGTCGCCTCATTCTGAGCAAGGGCTTCCCGCATCTCGGCAAGGTCACGTTCGATCTGCTTTTGTTTGAGGCTGCCCCGCAACCGGGCGACAACCTGGTTCACTGCCACAATGTCCTCAGGGGCGGGCGGGACCTCCTTGGACCCTGGAAGCTTCGGCATCTCCTTGAGCCAGGTGCCGCGGTTAGCAGCCTGCTCGGCGTCTCTAACGAGCTGCCGAGCACGCGATCGCTGGGGCTCGTTCTGCGCACCAAGGTGCAACCAAACACCAGCGAGGTACAGCAGTAGACCGCGGTAGCCCCGCGTCGCAGCAGCACCGATATGATGTACAGCTTCCTGCAGCTTCTGGCTTGCGCCATTCCAATCGCCGCCAAACGCCAGCTGCCACGCCTCCACTTCCAGCGCCGCAGCCTTGCTGAGAGCGTCAGTTCCTGGTGGCTCAGTCTTGACGGCGTCCTGCCGGAACTTAGCAAACTCTGGCTCGCCCGTCTCACGCCAGCCGATCCCATGAGCAAGGAACACCTTGGCATTCTCAATAACCTCGTTGGGCTCGATCCCCTTGCTGTTCCGCCAACCGAAGTCGACCTCGGCCTGCAACTCCGGCTCGAGTGCCGAGCGGTTCTCGGACCGAGAGAAGTACTTCATGATGTCTGACCCGAGCACGACTACTACAGCGTAGTCACTCGGACCACGAGTGCAGCGGCCAGCACCTTGCACAATGCGAGTCCGCAGCCGTTCGGCCAGGGCGGCATCGGCGTCCGCTCGCTCACTCAAGAACCTCTCCTGCAGCCCTACAGCATCCGGCTTGCCACCAAGGACAACGATCCGGCACGCATCACCTGGCAGGTCAAGGCCGTCATATCGGTTGGCCAGAGCTAGCACACCAGCAGGAGCGTTGACGAAGGATTCCAACCCCTCCTGCTCCAAATAGTCTCGGCCCCTGACCGGCACGCCATTGCCTGCTAGCTGCGCTACTGCCTCCTCGAGAGTGGCAGCGGTCTCCTGACTCAAGACGAGAGCCTTGTTGGTGAGACCGATAATCTGTTTAGTCAGTCCGAACGCATCCCCGCCTTTGACCAAGTCGGGGAAGATAAACAACCGACGACCAGAGCGCGGAGGAGTCTCAGTGGGCAACGGCATTCGGACGATCTTATTTCGCCCGAAGGCGCGTTCGAGTTCGCCACCTGAGCCCAGAGTGGCCGACAAGTAAATGCGCTGCTTGGCGCAATCAAAGACACGATTCTCATAGGTCGGCGGGATCATTGGCCTGATCTGAATACCGCTATAGGACAAGTAAACGCAGCATGCTTCCAGGCCCGACCGAATCATGGCGAATTTGTAGGAGTGAGGCTTAGGCAAATCTGCCAAGACGGCGTCAAGCCCGGTCAGTGCCTCTTGGTTGATAGCGGGCAGAATCAGGCGTACCTGGTGGTGGACACCGGGATCGGGTTCGCCTTCGAGTCGCTGAAAGACGAGTCCAGATAGGAACGGCTTTAACGCCTTCAACACGTTGAGGTACGCTTCCTCGTCATCGCGGCGACGGATGCTGATGCCGTATTCGTTGCCGACAAACTGTTCACCGGCATGGGCGTCATCGAATATCAGGAGCCGTGGTTCGGGGAGCTTGGGATTACTGTTGAAAATAGAACTATAAGTCGTAATTCCGATCACCTCGCCGCCCTCGACCGATGCCTCTTCCGCGGGATTCCAATCCTTGGCACTGCCGGTCAAAACCGCGGCAGGAACGCCCTCGCGCTTCGCTGTCGCCGCCACTTGGCGCGCAAGCTGCTTGGTGGGCGTTGCGTAAACGACCGGCTCTTCGAACCTCCGCCGCACCCACTCCCCGATAAGAAGGCCCGGTAGCGTCTTACCTGTGCCTGTCGGCAATTCCAGTGCAAGATCGCTAGTATCCTGGTGATTCTTTGCGTAGGCGCGAATAACATCACCCTGATGCACCCAAAGCGAGTCCACAGCAGCCGTAGTCCGCGGCAGAGTGCCACTGAGGTACAGCTCCTCCGGGGACGAGAACTGTTGAACCGTCGGATTAGTCTTACCCAAGAATGCCATGACCGTCGATGCCTGCCTGTCCTTCTGTCGCTTTGACCCGCTGCGCCAGTTTTGATTTCTGGCATAGGCGATCGTCGCGGCCTCTGAATGATGCTGTCATCAGGGTACCTGATGGAGAGCTTGTCGCAAGATGGGGCACACCCCGATGGAGGCACAAGCTTATCTCGCGAGTCCATGCACCGGCGGGCAACCTGATTCGCCCTGCTCGGTTTCGACGAATTTCCCGTAGACACGGCGGGCGAGGCTAGGATCGGTTTATGAGCCCGGTTGTTCTTGTATAGGCTATTTCTTTACTTTTCGATAAGACCGCAACAGTCGGCACGATGCCGACAGACGAAATGACGACGCCGACACGCTCGGCACACGCGACAACCTTGCCGAATCCTACCTTCAGAGGGGACGCACTCAGCAAGCGATCGACCTGCTCAAGGGCTTCGTCCGCGACGTCGACCGCGCCCTCGGCCCCGACCGCCTCGACACACTCGCCACACGCAACAACCTTGCTGCCACGCGAAAGAAAGCACAGTAAGCACCGTCGCCTCAGCCAGACGGGCCAAGATCAACCTTGGGTTTTGCGGGCGGAACTGGGGCGAGAAATTCAGATTGCTGTCGTGCGAAGCTCAGAATCAACAGGAGGCGATCCTGGCATCCGCTTCGAGCAGCTCTTCAGAACCTGCTGCGCCTGCCACCAATGCAGGGCGTTCCCAGATTTTGATTGCCGCTTGGGCGGCAAACGGAGTTCGTACGGGTGGGTGTCGCTGTGATTCGGACGTGGCATCGGGCCGAGTTCGGTGGACGCTTACCACACACCTCTTGCTTGTCTGGTTCTATTTAGGGACAATAGAGGCGACTAAACGAATGTGCTCCGTGTAGCCACCTGTGAGTCGTCACTTAAGCAATGCTTCTAGCAATGCTAGGGCACGATGGCGAGGGCAAAAGCCTGGAGCTGCGCTAGCCTTACCAGTCCGCGCAGTATCCGGGCTTTTTCCTTGCCCGACGAGGATGTCTTCCTCATCGCCCTCACCTCCTTCCTGGACTCGAAACCTTGGCATTCCGGGAAACGTGAAAGGTTCGGCCCAGCTCGAAGGAGCCGTTGTCGATTCTACCCGCAATCAAAGATCCGTGGACGCGAATGAAAGATAGGCTTGCAGATGCCTTCCTTGGCTTTTTACATAGCTTCGCGGCGGTCTTGCCTATACACGCACCGCCTTGGGAGATTATCGGAAAGCCATCGATATGTGCAAAGCCCTGCTGTCTGATCTGGCCCGCGTCCTCGGCCCCGACCACCCCCACATACATGCCATTTCTCAATTTCTTTCCGTTTTACGCCGTCAAGGCGGCGGGGCAGAGAAGAACCAGCAGTAACGCTGGCTAGAACAACTGGTTGACCGGGGCACCGCGGAGGGACGCCGTCAAAGACGAAACGGCGTTTCAATGGGATAGTTTTCCGCTTTGCCAAACGAGGACGGCAATCGGGCGCCGCGCTCTAAGACAGAGAGGTCAGCCTCGACAAGATGTGGAAATTTCCTTGCGGATGCCGACGAGGGCCCAAGCGGAGCGAACCGGAGGGTAGGAGGCCAAAGCTTCTTTGCAGGCGTCGGCCGAGGGAAGCCTGAAGCAAGTGCAGGTTTCAGCAGATTCGCCGTGGACAGTCCCTGCGACTGGGGTTAGGATCGGTTTATGGGTCCGGGTGTTCTTGTATACGCATTTTCTTTACTTTTCGATAAGACCGCAACAGTCGGCACGACGCCGCCGCCGGCCGACAATCCACCGACAGCCTTCCACGCGACATCTGCTTCGATCTCACGCCTGCGGCTTCGCGCATGGCCTTGCACGGACACTAGGCGGACTTGCCAAGGAACGACGAGCTCGCCCAACCAGACACGCTCACCCTGACGAACAGAAAACCCAACTCACAGAAAGACAGGAGAATTCATGAACGGCGTTGAAAAATACGAGGCCCTTTTAACCGAGCAGAGCAAGAATCTCGGCCCCGACCACCCCGACACACTCACGACGAAAAGCAACCTCGCCGACGAATACAGAGACGCAGGCAACCTAGAGAAAGCCTTGGAGGCGTACGAGGCCGTCCTAACCGACCGGGCCCGCGTCCTCGGCCCCGACCACCCCGACACGCTCACCACGCGCAACAAAATTGCCTACACATACAGCATTGCCGGAAACCCCCTGAAAGCTATAGACATGTACGAGGCCGTCCTGACCGACCGGGCGCGCGTCCTCGGCCCCGACCACCCCGACACGCTTTCCTCGCGAAGCGGCCTCGCGGAAGCATACTCGGATGCGGGAAAGTTCCAGGAATCCATCGACATGTACGAGACCGTGCTCCCCGATCTCACACGAGTCCTCGGCCCCGACCACCCCCGCACGCTGGCTGCACGCGGCAATCTTGCCTACGCCTACAACACCTGGGGAAGCCCCCAGGAAGCCATCGGCATGTTTGAGACTCTTCTCGCGGACACAGTCCGCTCCCTCGGCCCCGACCATCGCCATACACTCGCCACGCGCGGCAATCTCGCCACCGCATACATGGACGCGGGAAAGCTCGAGGAAGCCATCGACACGCTCGAAACCCTACTTTCGGACATGGCTCGGACTTGCGGCCCCGACCACCCCAATACCTTCGCCACGCGAAGCAATCTCGCCACCGCATACGATCAAGCGGAGAAGCTCGAGGAAGCCATTGGCATATACGAAGCGCTTTTAGCCGACCAAAACCGCGTTCTCGGCCCCAAACATCCCGACACATTCACCACACGAGGAAAACTTGCCAACGCGTATGCAGAGGCAGAAGACCCGCAGAAAGCCATTGAAATCAACGAGGCGCTCCTGAACGACGAAATGAGCATCCTCGGCCCCGACCACCCCGACACACTCGCCACACAAAGCAACCTCGCCATCGCCCACTACATTGCCGAAGATCTCCCGGAAGCCATTGAAATGAGCGAGGCTCTATTAGCCGACCAAACTCGGGTGCTCGGACCCGACCACCCTGACACACTCGTCACACGAGGCAACCTCGCCGCCGCGTACGCAAAAGCTGGAAATCTCCACAAGGCCATCGTAATGAACGAGGCCCTGTTAGCCGACCAAACTCGGATTCTTGGCCCCGACCATGGCTACACACTGTCCACGCGCAACAACCTCGCTTACACGCACTTGGAGGCGGGCGACTCCCGAAAGGCCGTCAAAATGTACACGGACCTGTTAGCCGACCACACCCGCATCTTCGGCCTCAACCACCCTAAAACACGCGCCATTTCCGCTGAACTGACCTATTTAAAGAACGAGAAATGGAGACGAGAAAACCGCAAGTGACCTCGATCAAAGCCTCCGATTGGCTGGACCCCGGTGGACTGCTGGATTTTCGCGTCGGTCAGCGGAAGCGCCGAAGCCAAGAGCGGGATGTTCGCCAGGAACTCGCTGGGCAAGTCCGGTCGATTGGCAAACGGATGCAGCGGTCTGATACGGGTATGGATATCAATGGATTCGCCGTAGACACGGCGGGCGGGCGGGGCTAGGATCGATTTATGGGTCCGGGTGTTCTTGTATACGCATTTTCTTTATTTTTCGATAAGACCGCAACAGTCGGCACGACGCCGGCAGACGAAACGACGACGCCGACAATCGGCACGACGCCGCCGTCGGCGCTCAAAGCGATCCCGATTCGTTCCTCGCTCTCCTCGGCTCCCGCGGCCCGGCAGACCAGCGCCAAGGAGTCGGGGCGACGGCGCGAGGCCTGTATGACGAGCTCCTGCGCGTCGCCGCCGAGGAACTCGCCAAAGCCAATGCCGGCGGCGACGGGAAGCCCGGCGCAAACGGCGGCGACAAAAGTACCAGCGCAAGCGGCAACGGGTGCACCGACACGGGCGATGACAAGCGCTTCAATGCAAACGGTGAGGGAGGCCTAGGTGCAGACAACGACGGGAGTTTCAACATGAGCAGCGAAAGAAGCTTTGACGCGAACCAAGGCAACGAGAACACCGGCGCGAGCCGTCAAAACGGCCCCGACACCACGGGGAGGTTTACGCGGCCCCAGTCGGTCGCTTTCCTGATTGAGCACACCGGCGTGAACGACCCCGACGGCGCGGCCCGCGTGGCCGAAGCGCTCGGGGACCTGCCCGTCGCCTTGGAGCAGGCTGCAACCACGATCAGGCTGGTCGGGTACCCGAGGTTGGACGACTACCTCGCGAACCTGCGGGAGTTTGGGCTTGATGAGCCCGCCGACGGCCCGTCCAGCGGTGGCTACGGCCAGCCGATCCCCCGGCCCGCCGACGGCTACCCCGCCCTTGCGCCCACGGCCCTGCTCATGGCCCGCCAAGCCGTGCAGGATCATCTGGCTGAGAAGGACAGCGCCAGCGGCGACGAAACGGCAGCCCACGCCAGCGCGGCATTCTTGCAGCTGGCGGCTCTGGCCCTGCTGGCGCCGTCGGGCGTGCCCCGGCACTGGCTGTATCAGACAGGCGCGAGCGAACAGATTGCGCGCGAAACGCTCGAGGAGCTCGTCTCCCTCTCGGCCTGCACGCCCTCCGCCGACGGCCGCTATATCAGCATCCATGAGCTTCAAGGGCGCGCCTTTCGGGAAGACCTTGCGACAGATCCGTCGTTGTTCGACGCCGTCAAGCGCGCCGTCGTCAAAATGCTGGAGATCACCGACATGAAGGAGGCGGCCGCCGACGAAGCCCAGCGCGCCAACGTTCTCGACATGGTCATCCAGCTCAACGCCGTCGCCGAACGAGACGAGGGGGGCGCGCTCCACTCTCCCCGCGAATCCTGCATCGATCTGCCAAGCGTTTTCGGACTCGTGAACAACACGATATATTGCCTCAACATGATTGACAGCCCGCAAATCGCGATCACTTTTGAAGACACCGTCAGAAAACTCGTCAGCTCGTATGGAGCCGACCATCCTGACACGTTCGCCATACGCACCAACCTCGCCTTGGCCCACAGAGAAACAGGAGAAACCATGAAAGCCATCGACGCCTACGAAGCCCTTTTTGCCGAGCGGCTCAGGGCTCTCGGCCCCGACCACCCCGACACCCTCGACACGCTGGCCAATCTCGCCGAAGCGCACATGGAGACGGGAGACTTCGAGGGCGCCGTCGGCATCCTCGAAGCCCTTGCGGCCGACCAAACTCGAGTCCTCGGCCCCGACGACGCCGGCACGCTCGGCACACGCGGCAACCTTGCCGAATCCTACCTTCAGACGGGACGCACTCAGCAAGCGATCGACCTGCTCAAGGGCTTCGTCCGCGACGTCGACCGCGCCCTCGGCCCCGACCATCCTTACACTCTCACGACGCGCAACAGGCTCGCCAGGGCGTACATGGACGCGGGCAAGTTCAAGAAGGCCCGCAAAGAGCTCAACGCCCTGCTTCCCGACAGAATCCGGGTCCTCGGCCCAGACCACCCCGACACGCTGGCCGTCCGCAGCAATCTGGCCTACATCTGCAACGCCGTCGGAGACTACGGGCAGGCTATCGACATTCTCGGGGAGCTGATTGCCGACGAAGCCCGGGTCCTCGGCCCAGACCATTACTTGACGCTGACCGCGCGCAGCAATCTTGCGCGCGCCCACACCGTCTCGGGAAATCCCCAGAAAGCCATTGAGATACTCGAGGCCGTCTTGGACAGCCAGTTCCGCTCCCTGGGCGTTGATCACCCTGACGCTCTGGACACGCGCGGCGATCTTGCCTGCGCCTACAGCGTTTTGGGGGATTATCAGAAGGCCATCGCCATATTTCAGTCTCTTCTGGACGACCAGACCAGGATCCTCGGGCCCGACCATCCCGACACCCTTCTCACGCGGGAGAGCCTCGCCGAAGCCCTCTCAGAGGCGCAAGAGTAACGGCCGCTTTCAGGAAAGCCAGACGACAGGAACAGCCGCTTCCGCCTCCCGCGCGAAACAGCTTAGAAGGCACTGTGGCTGCTGCCACCATTATCTTTGAGCAGACCCCCAGCATAACTATGAGATTGTCAAAGCTCAATACAGGGCCGAAATTTTTCTTGACTTCATTGAAGAACACGGAGGAAAAGAGCGGCGTCGCGACGTTGACGCTTACGCAGAGGTTTTCTACAACCGTCTTTTGGAGATTGCCTCTTCAGAGTCTTGCGAACGCGCTCGAAACCGAAACAACTCTCGCTCCGATGAATTCACTGTGCTATCTGACGACCTTGCTGCGCTAAAGGAAGCGATGGATGAACTGGAAAGGAAATTCCAAGGACAGCAGAGAATCAAAGAAGAACGAGAGAAGACCACTGAGGAACAGCAAGAGCTTATTGCTCTATTAAAGGAAACTATTAAAGAAAAGGAACGGGAAACTAGAAAACAAAAGCAGACCATCAGCAGAAAAGAGAAATCCATTAAAGAACTTAAAATATTCAATGAAAAACTTCAAAAGGAACTAATTGTGTACTCGTCAACTTCAATGGATCAGAAAGATAGGACACATATCGTTTACAATAAAACACTCTACACACAAAACGTATTCTACGAAAAGCAGTACCATTTCCGTGACGATCTCGAATTCGGCGAATGGTAGTCATGCCGCCATCGACATCGCCGAACCGGGCCGGAGCAATTTCGCTGCGCACACGGGCATGTCCGCCCATCTTCCACGCTTGTAGCGCGATAGCTCCATGAAAGAAAGGTCTCCTATCGCGCTACTTTACGTACCCTGGCGAGGAGCTTTTGCGTGTTAAGCGTGTCAGGGTGCTCAGGGCCAAGAATCCGAGTCTGGTCAGCCAGAAGAGCCTCGTATACACTGAGGGCTTTCAGGAGATTTCCCGCAAGTACGTATGCATTTCCCAACCTGTTTCGCGTGCGGAGTACGTCAGGGTGGTCTGGGCTGAGAGACCGGACCTGACTGACAAGTAAATCTTCGAGCAAACTCACCGCCTTCTCCGCCTTTCCCGCACACATGTAGGCTGTGGCGAGGGTGTCTCGCGTGATGAATGTGTCGGGATGATCAAAGCCCAAGACCCGGGTCTGGTCGGCAAGCAAATCTTCGAGCAAAGCCACCGCCTTCTCCTCCTTTCCCGCTCCCATGTAAGCTACGGCGAGATCGCCTCGCATAGTGGATGTTTCGGGGTGGTCGAAGCCGAGAGACCGGGCCTTACTGACAAGTAAATCTTCGCGCAAACTCGCCGCCTTCTCCTCTTTTCGCGCAGCCATGTAAGCTTCAGCCAGGTTGCTTCGCGTGATGAGCGTATCGGGGTGATCAAAACCAAGGATTCGAATCTGGTCGGCAATAAGGGACTCAAACAGTTCAATGGCCTCCCCCAGATTCCCTGCGTCCAAGTGCATTCTGGCCAGGTTGTTGCGCGTGCTGAGCACGTCAGGGTGGTCCGGGCCGAGGGACCGGGTCCACTCGGAAAGAAGAATCCTGAATATGCCGACGGCTTTCTGAGGCATTCCCGCCTGCCAATACAGGTAGGCCAGATTGTCGCGCAGGACGAGCGACGGGTCTTCTTCAGAGTCGACGACCGGTTCCGGATCTGCAAGCAAAGCCTCGTATATTTCTATTGCACTTTGGAGGTCTCCCGCAGCGGCATAACCGTAGGCAAGATTGACGCGCGCCGTGACCGTGTTGGTATGATCGGGGCCAAGAGCTTCCGTAATGTCGGCCAAAAGCGCTTTGTAGGCATCGATGGCCTTCTGAGGTTCGCCTCCGTCTGCATATGCTTTGGCAAGACTGTTGCGGGTAGCAATCGTCGCGGAGTGCCCGCTGCCAAGCGTCCGAATTTGATCGGCGAGAAGCGCCTCATACATGGCAATTGCCTCGAGAGAGTTTCTCGTCTCCGTTTCTGGAAGGTGCTCTTCGGGATCTCTTGCCGGTTCATTTGCTCCGGGTCCGGCCAGTTCGTTTGCGCCGGGTCCGGCCAGTTCGTTTGCATCCGGTCCAGCCGGTCTGTCAGGGTCGGTTAGGACCAATTCGTTGGCGGCGGTGCGCAGGAGCTCATCGTAGAGGCTCCGCGCCTTCTCGCCGACTGTTTGGCGGATTTCCGCCGTACCTCGGGCGTCGAGGAATGCGAGGAACGAGTCGGGGCTGCTTTGAACGCCGACGTCGTCGCCCGTCTCACGGTAAATCCGCGCGAAAATCTCGGCGGCGGCCAGGACCGCTCCGTCGATTTCGCGCCGCTCGCGCTCGGAGGAGGCCCGTTCAAGACGCGCGTTTATGACGTCAGCCAGCCTGGCCGATATAGTGGTGGCTCGTTGGGCTTCCTCCGGCGTGATGCCAGTCGCCGGTGGCGGCGTGCCAATAGCAACTGTCGTCGCCGCTGTGTCGGCAACCGACTGATTGTTGAGAAGTAAAGAAAATGCGTGCACAAGAACAGCCAGACCCATAAACCGATCCTAGTCCCAACCGTCCGCCATGTCCACGGCGAACTTGCTGAAACGCCCATCGCCTTGACAGTTCTTTCCACGGCGCTCCCACGCTTAAATGGCGGCACTCCGACTGATCGATCGCGGTTGCCCAGTAAGTTCCCAATGAGAATCCCGGCCTTGCACCGCCTGCATAGTCCCCTGTAGACTCAGTGCATAGTTCCCCGTCGTCCGAAAGGACTGGCGGGGTTTATTCGATTGTCCGGATTTACTCTCACCGAGCGCAGGCAGAGTACGGGCTGGAGGCCTGCGTAGGACTGAAAAACCGGAAGACGAGCAGGGCCCCGGGCATGGGCTACAATCCCGAGCCCGGTTTGGAATCCTCAGCAGTTCTCAGTGCATTCCCTCGATAACCCCGTCGACCACGTCGATGTCGCAGGCCGAGGGGCGCTTGGGCAGGCCCGGCATCGTCATGATCGAGCCTGAGATGAGCACGACGAAGCCCGCCCCTGCCGAGAGGCGCACTTCGCGGATCGGCACGGTGAAGCCCTCGGGGGCGCCAAGCGCTTTCGGGTCGGTCGAAAACGAGTATTGGGTTTTGGCCATGCACACGGGCAGCTCGCCCCAGCCGGACTCCTCGAGCCGCCGGAGCTCGCGCGCCGCGGCGGGTTCGAAGACCACGTCGGCCCCGCGGTAGACCCTGGTGACGATAGCCCGCGCCTTGTCTTCCAGGGAATCCGTCAAGCGGTATGCGCTCTTGGCGATGCTCGGCTTGGCCAGCGACTTCACGACGGCGTCGGCGAAATCGAGCGCCCCCTCTCCCCCGCGGCCGAAGTGGTCGGTGAGGACGACGTCGATGCCGAGGTCGGCCACGGACTCGCGGACGGCTGCGATCTCGGCCTCCGTATCCGCGGCAAACCGGTTGACCGCCACGAGCACGGGCTGGGCGAAAACCTCCGTGAGATTTTCGCAGTGCCGGCGCAGGTTGACCGCGCCCGCGCGAACCGCGGCGACGTTCTCCTCCTCCAGGTCCGCGAGCGCCACGCCCCCGTGATACTTGAGGGCGCGCACGGTTGCGACGACCACGGTGAGGTCGGGGGCGATCCCGGCGGTCTGCCCGATGATGTCGAAGAATTTCTCCGCGCCCAGGTCGGCGCCGAATCCGGCCTCGGTCACGGCGACGTCGCCCAGCTTGAGCGCGGCCTTGGTGGCGATCACCGAGTTCGTGCCGTGGGCGATGTTGGCGAAGGGGCCGCCGTGGACCAGGGCGGGGTTGCCTTCGAGGGTCTGGACGAGGTTGGGGGCGAGCGCGTCCTTGAGGATTGCCGTCATTGCGCCGACGGCGCCGAGGTCCGCCGCGGTGACGGAATCGCCGGACGAGGACCTGCCGACGACGATGCGGCCGAGCCGTTCACGCAGGTCGTCGAGGGAGTCGGCCATGCAGAAGGTCGCCATGACCTGGCTGGCCGCGGTGATGTCGAAGCCCGACTCGCGCGTGACCCCGCCGAGCCGCCCGCCGAGGCCGATGACGACGTCGCGCAGGGAGCGATCGTTCATGTCGATCGAGCGGCGGATGGCGACGGTGCGCGGGTCGATGTCGTGAGTGCCGAAATGCAGCGCGTTGTCCGCCATCGCGGCGAGCAGATTGTTGGCCTCGGCGATGGCCGCGAAATCGCCGGTGAAGTGGAGGTTGATCTCGTCGCCGGGCGTGACCTGGGCCTTCCCCCCGCCGACGGCGCCGCCCTTGATGCCGAAAACCGGCCCCATCGAGGGCTCGCGAAGGGCGAGCACCGGACGCTTGCCTAGCCGCGCCAATCCGTCGGCCAAGCCGATCGACGTCGTCGTCTTCCCCTCGCCGGCCGGCGTCGGGGAAATCGCTGTGACGAGGACGAGCTTTGAATCCCGCTCGGGCAGTGAGCGCAGGTAATCGAGGTCGATCTTGGCCTTGCCGTGGCCGTAGACGAGGACGTGCTCGTCGGGGACCCCGAGGTCAGCGGCCACGCGCCGTATGGGTTTGGGCTCGCCGGGCTGGGTTTCTTCGGCTTTGGCCTCGCCTTGAGCCCCGCCCGCTTCGGCGGAGGAGGGCGAAGCGGCTTCGGCCGCCTTGGCGCCATTCACACCCCGGTTCGTCTTACCCTGATTGGTCAGATCGTTGCCCACATCAACTCCTTGCTGACGGAACTTTGCTCGCGACGCCGCCGAAGTCGCCCGCCGACGGCAGGAACTAATATACCACATATGGCGCAAAAAAGAAAATGGCGTGCGCGCAGGAGTTTCCGAAGTTCGACGCTCGAAGCCGTTTTCCGCTTTGTCCGCTTGTGTGCACAAGTTAGAACGCGTTCCTGCAAGCCTTAAAGTACGTCGGACGGGCGCATTCTAAGGACAGATTCCACATTATGAAACCTCTAGATTTCGTTCCGAAATGCGTGTAGGTTCGTCTTATACGTCGTTCACGCCGGTTTGCCGACGGGAAATCCGATTCATGCGAATGGGAGAAAAATGAGCAAGTTCGCCATCGACGAAGACGAAATGGACGACCTCGGAGAGGGCCTCGACTCTCTGTCCGAGGTCTACGACGACGTCGAAACGCCGTGCCCGGTCCCGGCCTTCGGCCATCCCTCCCTCGACGAAGCCTACAGAGAATTCGCCGACGCGGCGACGGAGAGGATCGGAGGGCTGAGCGATTGGTGCGAGGAGACGTCGGAGGCGGTGTCCGACACCTCGCAGATGGCCGAGGAAACCGACGGCGAATGGGCCAAGCAGTTCACGTCGCAAGTGCAAAAGTTCCAATGAGGGGCCCGCGAAGCCCTAGGCGCTGCCAGAAGGCCGGCAATGCGGAACGACGAGGCCTTGCCGAACGGCAAAACAACGCCTGACGATCGGCGTCGCGAAAGCAAGCCGGCGCCGCAGAAGTGAAACGGCGCCGCACAACGACAAGGCAAACACGAAATCAAGGAGATGACTGTAATGGAAAAGTTCGCCGACTGCATACCGGAGTTTCCGAGGCGCTCGCCCGGCATATTCACTCTGCATGACAAGCTCTTTTCGATGAAAGCGAGGCTGGAGGAGTACGGGAGGCGATTGCGGCGTCTTCCCTCGAAAGCCGAAACGTGGGAAGGCTCGGCGCGCGATGCTTTCGATTGCGCATTGGCCGGCGAGGTCAGGCAGACCGGTCGCTTGAACGAAGGCTTGGACGAGGGCGCGAGGGCGATTCGCACATTCGCCTACGCCGCGGAGGACGCCGAGAGGAAGATCGATGCCGCGCGGGCCGGCATGCAGGCGCTGGACAGGCAGGTCGACGCGGTTCCCGACGAGGAACGGGACGAGAAGATGGAGGAGCTCAAAACCAAAGCGCAGTCGATAGCCAAAGACGCGAAGGCGGCAATCGACTCGCTGCACAAGGCAGGCGACGTGTGCGCCGCCGAGCTGCGGGCAGCCTTACACCTAGAGGCGGTCAAGTCAAACGGCAAAGGCGATAACATAGGCGAGCTGCACAAGCTCAATGATGACGACATCGATCGGATCAACGACGAGCTCAAACACATGGACTTTCGCGAAGTCTCTCAGGGGGAAATCGGCGATTGCTACTTAGTGGCGACCCTCATGGCCATGATGCGCACGCCTGAAGGCCGAAAGCTCCTGCAAAAGTCGATTAGGCCGCACACTGTGAACGGCCACCAGGACGGTTACCTCGTCACCGTCTACGAGGACCCGGACCACCCTGAGCGCGCACGCACGGTCTTCGTCGAGAGAACCTACCTGCGCGGGGCCAATGGAGGCAGTCCGGGCGTCGTCTCGATTCTCGAGGCAGCCTACGGACAGATGTACGAGGGCGGCACTCGCGGCAACAGTGTTTTCGGCCCCACCGGAATCAGCGCGGGCGAACCGTCGGCCGTCATGGAAGAAATCACAGGAAAGGACACGACTATTATAAAGAAGGGCACTTGGGGCTTCGGCGACGGATACGACGACGACCAGCGCAAGGACATCCAGCAGGCATTGAAGAATCATCGCCCCGTGGTCGCCAACACCGTTACAAGAATCGTTGGTTTCCAGAACAGCGAGTTCATAAAAGAGGTATCAGTCCACGGAGAAAAACATCGCATTCAGATGATGCGAAATCATTCCTACGTAGTCGTCGCTGCGGACAAGGACGGGGTCACCGTGAGAAACCCTTGGGGGCATAGCTACGACTCTGATGGAAACAAACAGGTAGAGTACGCCGAGTTTAAAATGAGTTGGAACGACTTCGGAGCTTCCTTCGGCAACGTCCACGTTGGAGGAGGTTACCCCAAATGACTTCGCGCATCGTCGAATTGTCCGAATCCTCGGTTTTTCGCCCCGGGATTGGGAATCAACCGTCCTACACCGTCTCGAATATTCGCTATTCCGACGGAAGAATGAGGGCTGCCCTGCAAGGCGGGTACCCCGCCGATAGCGTTGATACGCCTGACAGCTCCCATGTAACGTCGATATGTCGCGACTTGGAAGCGGGCGAATGCATCGACCATCCGGGGGTCGGGGCCTTCACTCTCATGTACGTCAATCCAATCGTCATTCCCTTTGCCGTAGGCGGCGGTCCTACGGCAACCTTCCAATTTGTCCCCGCGCCTGGATTCATCACCTACTGGGATAAAGAAAGCGAGGTAAACCGATGAAGAAACGCCGGAAAGTCCTCGCCGCCTTGATCAGCCTCCTGGCTCTGGCGGCAAGCATGCGGATCGTCTACGTCTCCGGATTCCTCACACACAACTATCCAGCCCAGAACACCCGCGTCTTCACTAAGAAAGGCGATCCGCTTCGCTGCGACGGCATCACATATAGAGCGGGCGACACCAGCGGTACACGCAGAGGCGTGCTTCGTCCCGGAACTAACTGGAACACACAAATTGAAGTTTCCAACCTAAGGATCGAACGCTGGCACAAGCGCGCCACAATCGGCATCTATGCGGGCAAACTTCGCAACGTCACAGCTGAGGGAGGTGGCGCCGATCTTGCCTTGGGAGAGTCCTTTACATTTGAAGGAGTCGGCACCATCACTTTGCTCGACGTCGAAATGGACTGGTTCGCATTCACCGTCGGCAACGACAAAGCAGGAGACACCGCGACCTATTGCTTCGAACCCGCCCCCGGATTCAACGTCGGCGACGACTACAAAAGCCACTACCAAAAACAACATCCGGACACACCCACACCCTGGCCTACGACCCCTGCCAAACATACAAAACCGACGGAGCTCCCAACCGACTGGTAAAGGCCAACTGACAAGCCAAACTCGAGCCGACCACAGAAACAAACCGCGAGCGGAACCGGCAACAAACCCGCAGCTCCGAATCCCAGCTTCGCCACCCACTCAAAGAAAGACAAACCGATGAAGAAACGCCGGAAAGTTCTCGCCGCCCTGATCAGCCTCCTGGCTCTGGCGGCAAGCATACGGATCGTCTACGTCTCCGGATTCCTCACACACAAACATCCAGTCCGAAACACCCACGTCTTCACAAAGAAAAACAACCCTTTCAGCTGCCCCGGCATCAAAATTCATGCAAGAAGCGGACATTACGGACAATTTTATGTCGATTCCCGCCGCAAAGTCGCAGTATCCGTAGGTGAACTCCGAATTGAACGATGGCACAAACGAGCACGAATCGTAGGGTCGATCATCGATCGCGGCCCAGATGATAAAAGTGCCTTCGCGGGTGCCGATCTTGCCTTGGGAGAGTCCTTTACGTTCGAAGGAGTCGGCACCATCACTTTGCTCGACGTCGGGATCTACTGGCTTGAATTCATACTCGGCAGGGACAAAGCAGGAGACACCGCGACCTATTGCTTCGAACCCGCCCCCGGATTCAACGTCGGCGACGACTACAAAAGCCACTACCAAAAACAACATCCGGACACACCCACACCCTGGCCTACGACCCCTGCCAAACAAACAGAAACAACGCCCCTCCCGACCGACTGATAAAACCAACCGGCCAACTCCTCGGTTGCTCCCGCGAATGCTCGGGTTTCCAATATTTCCGTTGTTCAGGTTTGGACTGACCCACCGCTATGAAGGCCGGGGGGCGTCGCGAAGACACAGGCGGCCTCCGGGACGCAAGGACTCCGGCGAAAAGTCCAGGCAGACAGCGTGGGCGGGTGCGATTTCGCACCCGCCCACGGTTTGAAACAGCCAGCTGTTTGGAGGGACCCAGTTCAGCCGCCTTCGTCGCCTAGCCTAGGCAACAGACGCTACCCCGGCGGCGGCTACAGTTTGGAAGCCCGCTGCAGTCAAGGCCTCACAGTCAAGTCCCACAGCCAGGGCTTACAGCTTGGCCTGCCACAACTCGGGTCTCCCAGCTCAGGCCTCAACAGCCAGAGCCACGGGCTCCAGACGCTCACGGATTGGGAGGCAGGACCGCCCGGGCAAGCACCGCGGCGTAGTCCGGGACGTCCTCCTCCACGATCTGCCGCGCCGCATAAAGCAACGGCAGGCGATCCTTGATCTGCGGGGCGGACTGCTCCACGAGGGAGATCGCCAGCGGCAAGGCCGGCACGCCCTCGACGGTCTGCTCCAGCTCCGTCATCGCCTGGAGCGCGCCCTTGGCGCCCTCGCCGCGGCCGATGCGCACGCCGTAGACCTTGTTGCGCCCGGACAGTCCGGTCACCTCGAGGTCTCCGACGCCCGGCAGGCCGTAGGCCGTGGCCGGATCGGCGCCCAGCGCCGTCGAAAGGATCGACATCTCGCGCACCGCCTCGTTGAACGTCGCGGCCTTGAGGTTGTGATGGGGCTTGCCCGTCTTCTCCTCCAGCCCGTCGGCGATGCCCAGCATGATCGCGTACACGTTCTTCATCGGCGCGCAGATCTCAACGCCCACTTCGTCGTCCGTGGCCTCGATGCAGTAATGCTCCGAGCGGGCGGCGCGCGCGAACTCCACGGCGACGTCGCGGCTCTTGCATCCGAAGATCGTGGCCGTAGGCTCGCCGGCCGCGCACTCGTTGGCCTTGACCGGCCCGGCGATGGCGACGATCGGCGGAAGTTCGACGTCGGCGGCCTTCGCGATCGAACGGATCCCTTCCGGCAGAAGGAGGATCTTGCCGTCGACCGGCATGAACCCCTTCGACGTCAGCCACAGCGCCTTCGCCTTGGCGATGCCGGGCAGGGCCATCTCGGTCACCTTCGGCACGCCCTGGGAGGCGACGGAGACGACGACGACGTCGACGCCGTCGAGCGCATCCTCCAAGCCGGCGGACCGGAACGGATGGACCTTGCCGGAGATGACCACGTTGATGCGCGGATGCGGGCGGCCCTCCTCGATCGCGTCGATGAGATGGTCGTCCAGCCACGTGCCCCACAGGTTGACGTCCCAACCGGCTTGGACGAGGGCGTTGGCCAGGCCGGAGCCCATTGCCCCGGCGCCGAGTATCGCGACTTTCGGCATGTCTCCTCCTATTCCTCGGCTCCCGAGAGCTCGGCGTCGGGGTGACGCTTGGCGAACTCGTGGAGCAGATCGTTCGTCTCCTTGAGGTTCGAGTACAGGCGGCCCTGGATTTCCCCGAGTTCGGCGTAGACCTCGTGCTCGTCCATATTCGGCTCGGTCACGTCGGTGAACTGCGCCATCCTCTCGGCCGCCGTCGCAATCGACGTGTCGCCGAACACGCCGGTGGAGGCCATCGCGACGATCGCGGCGCCCAGCGCGGAGATCTCCTCCTCCTTGCACCCGGTGATCGGCAGGCCGATGGCGTCGGTCATGATCTGGCGCCACAGCGGCGAGCGCAGCCCGCCGCCCATGCCGCGCACCGCGGTCAGCTTGACCCCGGTCGCCTCCTCCATGGCGTGCAGCGAGCGCGACATCTCGATGCAGATCGCCTCCAGGAGCGAGCGGTACATCGAGCCCTTCCCATGGGTTCCGCGCCAGCCGACGATCGCGCCGCGGGCGACCGGCTCCCAGTAGGGCGACTGGACGGCGTTCCAGTACGGGAGCGTGACGAGCCCGCCGCTGCCGGGCGTGCGCGCCGCGGCCAGCGCTTCCAGCTCCGGGTCGGGCGCGCCCGCCAACTCGGGCCTGCCGAGGGCCCGCCGGAACCACGTGGCCAGGTAGTTGCCCGAGGATTGCAGGACCTCCAGGATGTACGTGTCCGGGATGCCGCCCGCGAGGGTGCGGTAAACCTGACCGAACTGGTACTCGGGGGACGTGACGCCGGCGTTCACGGCGGTGCCCATGTTCAGGTAGGCGACGTCAGGGGTGACCGCCGCGGCGCCGACGCCGGCCGCCTGGCCGTCGCCGCAGCCGGCGATGACCGGGATCTCGGCGACCCCCCATTCCTTGGCGAGCTCGGGCTTGAGCGCGCCGAGGGTCTGCCCGGGCTTGACGAGGCCGGCCATCTGATCGCGGCGCACGCCCGCGATCTGAAGCAGGCCCTCGTCGTAGTCGAGCTTGGCGATGTCGAAGAGGCCCAGGGAATCGGCGCAGGCGGTCGAATCGACCCACGAGCCGGTCAGACAGAAGGCGATGTAGGCCGAGACCGTGGTGACCTTCTCGGCGCTCGCCCACAGGTCGGGCTGGTGCTCCTTGACCCACGCCATCTTGTAGATGGCCGGGGTGACGTCGGCGGGCTTGCCGGAGAGCTGGTGGATCTCGGGCGTGCCGTACCTGAGGATTTGGTCGGCGGCGCGGATGTCGAGCCACAGAATCCCGTTGCGCAGAGGCGTGCCGTCGGCCGTGAAGGGCGCGAAGGACTCGCGCTGATGCGTGATGCCGAACGCCTTGATGCGCTCCTTTTCGGCCGGGGTCAGCTTGCCCACGGCCTCGCCGACCGCCTCGCGGGTGGAAGTCCACCATTGGCGCGGGTCGTGCTCGCCGAAGCCCTGCTCCGGCGAAAGCAGCGCGATTTCGCGCCTGCCCAGCGAAATGACGTTTCCCTCGACATCGACGATGATCGCCTTGGTGGACGTCGTGGACGAGTCGATGGCTATGACCAGGGGGCCATCGACGCTTGCGGATGCCATGTTTTCTCCTTGAACGGTTGGATCAGCCCTCGCCGCCTGTCAGCTCGGCGTCGGGGTGCTTGCGTGAAAATTCGTAAAGCCGCGCATTGGTTTCGCGCAGATTCTCGTAGAGCCTGTCCTGGATCGCCGACAGCTCGTTGTAGATCTCGTGGTTGGCCATGTTCGGCTCGGTCACGTCGGTGAACCTGGCCATCTTCCGGGCGGCCGTGGCGACGTCGTCGTCCCCGAACACGCCGGTGGAGGCCATCGCGATAATCGCCGCGCCCAGCGCGGAGATCTCCTCCTCTTCGCAGCCGGTGATCGGCAGGCCGATCGCGTCGGTCATGATCTGGCGCCACAGCGGCGAACGCAGCCCGCCGCCCATGCCGCGCACCGCGGTCAGCTCGACGCCGGTCGATTCGGCCAGCTTGCGCAGCGAGCGGGCCATCTCCAGGCTGACGCCCTCCAGGATCGAGCGGTACATCGAGCCCTTGCCGTGGGTGCCGCGCCAGCCGACGACGGCGCCGCGGGCAATCGGGTCCCAGTGCGGCGACTGCACCGCGCCCCAATAGGGCATCGTCACGAGGCCTCCGCTGCCGGGGGTGCGGGCCGCTGCCAGGGCTTCCAGCTCCGGGTCGGGCGCCCCGGCCAGCTCCGGCTTGCCGAACGCGCGGCGGAACCAGCCGGAAAGATAGGCGCCGGAATTCTGGACGAGCTCCAGCACGTAGGCGCCGGGCACGCCCGCAGCCTCCGTCCTGAAGAGCTTTTCGTAGCGGTATTCGGCCGACGGCACGCCCGCCACGACGGCCGTTCCCATGTTGAGGTAGGCGACGTCGGGGGTGACCGCCGCCGCGCCGACGCCGGCCGCCTGGCCGTCACCGCAGCCCGCGACGATCGGGATTTCGCCGATCCCCCACTCCTCGGCGACCGACTTCTTCAGCGTGCCGAGGGTTTGCCCGGGCTTGACGAGGTCGGCCATCTGCTCGCGCCGCACGCCCGCGATCTGAAGCAGGCCGTCGTCGTACTCGAGCGTCTTGATGTTCGACAGGCTGAGCGAGTCGGCGCAGGCGGCCGAATCGACCCACTTGCCCGTCAGGCAGAAGGCGATGTAGGCCGAGACCGTGGTGACCTTGTCGGCCTTCGCCAGCGACTCGGGCTCGTTTTCCTTGAGCCAGGCCATCTTGTACAGGCCGGGCGTGACGTCGGCCGGGCGGCCCGAAAGCGCGTGGATCTCGGGCGTGCCGTAGCGCTGAACCTGGTCGGCGGCGCGTATGTCGAGCCACAGGATCCCGTTGCGCAGAGGCGTGCCGTCCGCGGCGAAGGGCGCGAAGGACTCGCGCTGATGCGTGATGCCGAACGCCGCGATGCGCTCCTTCTCTGCAGGGGTCAGTTGAGCGAGGGCCTGGGCGACGGCGTCGCGGGTGGAAGTCCACCATTGGCGCGGGTCGTGCTCGCCGAAGCCCTGCTGCGGCGAAAGCAGATCGATGTCCTGCCTGCCGAGGGCCAGAACCTTTCCTTCTGTGTCCACGACGATCGCCTTCGTGGCGGTGGTGGACGAATCGATTGCGATGACGAGGGGATTCATGTCTCTACCTCAATTCGACGTTGAATGCGGTTGGATGTCGGGTTTTGCGCGGTTGGCGACGGCGGGCTCAGGAAGCGCCAAGGTGCGTGATTCGGCGTGCCTGCGGTGCGGACCGACGTCGGCCTTCGAGGGCGTTGCGCTGTTGGGGTGCCGCAGAAAGGCGCGTTGCTGCGGACGAGTGCGTTGTTGACGATTGGCTTGGGCGGGTGCGGCGACGCGGACAAGCGGGCTGCTGCGGACAGGTGCGGCGACGTCGGCGTCGCCGCACCCGGGCGGGCGGGGCCGGTGCAAAGACCGGCCCCGCCGCGGTCACTTCAGACCCTGGAAGAACTTGTCCCAAGGCATTTCGAGCGGTGCGTCCTCCGCCACGACCGAGTAGAGGAAGCGGCACAGCGGGTACTCGTCCTCGCCGATGACGCCCCGCTCGGTCAGCGGCCCGAGGGCCTTGCCGATGACCTTGATGGCCGCGACGCCTTCGAGCGTCACTCCTTTCATGTAGCGATCCTGCACTTCGGAGAAGGCGATGCCCTCCCCGACGTATCCGCCGGCCTTGACGTTGCGGCCGCCCATCGAGGTGACGAACATGT
>ERZ773099.263-NODE-263-length-46733-cov-15.717747_pt1 | contig 46733 bp, 38 predicted proteins | sample MGYA00511120_ERZ773099 | MGnify/ENA primary metagenome ERZ773099 (study PRJEB29015, sample SAMEA2738012) | human oral metagenome | biome: human oral; feature: human-associated habitat; material: dental | place: China | collected 2104 ... | reverse complement strand
GAGTTAGGTAGGATGGATGAGATGTTAGATTCTATGTAGTCTATGGGGAGGTTTTCAACAAACACTGAAGTCATATGTGGACTAGATAATTCCCTTGAATCAACAATCTTCCCTGAACAATACTGCACATCTTTTTCTGTTAAAACACAGATACTATTTGAGCTCGTATTTTTTGAAACGTCTTTAATAATTGAGCCACTTGGAATGTTAGAACCTGCAGTGCCAAATTTTACCTTCTTAGCAACCGTCTGGTTACTCGTGTTACCAATTCCCAGCTGACCGTCATAATTAGCACCCCAACAATAAAAGACGTTATTTTCATCTAAAACACAATAACCATATCCAAAGGCAAAAAGATCTTTAATTTTTGTACCACTAGGAATCTCCGATCCTGACGTACCAACTTTTATAGCTTTTGGAGATAACGAATCATTAGTATTCCCTGTACCTAATGCGCCATATTCACCCTTACCCCAACAGTATACTTTACCTTTATTAGACAAAGTACAAGCACCATTTAAGGACGAGACGACTTTATCTAGAGATTCATCTGGATCTATATCACCATTAACTATTCTCTTTGGCACCATATAACGACCTGATGACATACCTGTGCCAGAACTTTCGCTTTCTCCCCAACAATATACCCATTTATCCGATGTTAAGGCACAAGTTTGTGCCTGACCTACAGATATTTGTTCAATCTTTTCATCACTTGGAATATCTGATCCATCTGTGCCAATCTTAATTTTCTTAGGAACATCGGATGGGTTTGTAGTATTATCGCCCAAAAGTGTACCTCTAAAATCAGTAGATCCTAAACAATAGGCATCTCCATTAGAATCTAATAAACAAAATATACTATCCGATTCAAATATTTTATAAATCTTTCGTCCAACCGGAATCTCCGAGCCATCTGTACCAATTTTAATTTTCTTAGGCATAGTTCTATCCCAACCAGCAGTCTGCCAGAACATGCCCCAACAATAAGCATTATTATCCGTTGCAATCACACAAGCACCATTAACAGACATTTTTATATCCTTAATATATTCAGTACTTGGAAGTTCAGAACCACCAGTGCTTGTTAGGACTGGATTCTTGTTAATTGGCGTGTATGGTGAGTAATCGTCGTCATAGGAAATGAGCCAATAGTTATTCTGTCCCCAACAAACTAGTTTATTATTAACATCTAATGCACAAGTAGCTAATCCACCAGAATAAATGCCTTTAAGTTCAACATTACCTGTAAATTCAGAACCATTAGTACCTGTTTCTAGTTTTTTAGGAACTTTTGTTCCAACTTGTCCGCTAACATAATCTATACCCCAGCAATATATCAAGTTGTTAGTCGTTACAGAACAAGCAAAAGCTTCACCAACCGAGAAATCTTTAATGGAACTACCAGAAGGAATTTCTGATCCATCTGTGCCAATCTTAATTTTCTTAGGAGTCGTTTGGTGTTGTACACTATTAATTCCAAGTTGCCCTCTACTGTTGCCTCCCCAACAATACAAAAGATTATCCGATGCGATTGCACAGCTATGATATTTTCCAGAGATAATTTTCTTAAACTTTAAGCCACTTGCCATCTCTGAATCTAGACTACCTACAATAACTTTATGCGGAACAGTTGCAATACCTGTGGTGCCATCTCCGACAGATCCCTCTGCATTATCCCCCCAACAATAAGCCATATCGTCCGATCCAATTACACAAGCATTCATTTGTGATACAGAAATTTGTTTAATAGTAACATTGCTTGGAATTTCCGAGCCATTGGTGCCAATTTTTACTTTCTTAGGTACATTAGAATCATCTGAGGTATCATTTCCTAAATACGATGAGCCCCAACAGTAAGCCTGATTATTAGAAGCAATAGCACAACTAAGTGCTCCTCCTGAAGCAACTTGTTTGATCGTACTACCAGCTGGAATCTCCGAACCAGATGTTCCAATTTTTACTTTCTTAGGTACATTAGAATCGTTAGAAGCACCATTTCCCAAAGCTCCTCGATTACCGCTTCCCCAACAGTAGACTAGATTATCCGATGCGATTGCACAGCTATGATTTCCTCCTGAAGCAACTTGTTTGATCGTACTGCCAGCTGGAATCTCCGAACCAGATGTTCCAATTTTAACTTTATCTATAAAGCTTGCTTCTGAATCTTTGCCATTTCCTGTTTCCCCATTACTATTAGCACCCCAACAGTAGACTAAATTATCCGTACCAACCGCACAGCCAGTTTCAGAATCAAAGGACAAGTTTTTTAATGTCGTTCTTCCTGAGATATTACTTCTGTAATCATGGTAGTGAAAAATCCTTGGAACCCTAAGAATATGATCTCTACCATCTGCTAAGTCTTGATATCCACTAAATGCTATTCCTCTAGCTCCTCGACAGTAAATCTTACTAGATCCTAAGTAGCGATTACAAGTTTCGCTCGCATTATAGATCTTAGAGTCAGCGTTATTACTAAATCCAGCTCTTAACCTAAAGCTCTGTCCAATCTCTGTTGTGTCCGATATCTGCTCTGTTGGATTATTCTCCTTAGAAGCTTTATAAAACTTAGCATCAACATCCTGTTTTATCTCTTGCATTGCATAAATTGGACTAACCTTTGTTGGTATTGCTGTGTGATCGTCCTCACTACCATAACCAAGTAGTCCTGTCGTGGAGTTATTACCCCAACAAGTTAGTCCTTCTTTGTAATCAGCAGAACAAGCAAAAGATTCACCAATGCCAAAAATCTCTGTTGGTCTAACATCATTAGGACTAGAAGCAAGGCCTCTTACTCGCGTTGGAATAACAGAATTGCCAGAGTTAGTATGTCCTAACTTGTTTTTATAATTACTACCCCAACAATACAAGCCAGAAGACGTTGTTTTGCCGCAAGATGCATGCCCTTTAGATTTAATTTCAACAAGCGATTCATCAAAAGGTATAGCACCTTTAAGTATCTTTTTAGCAACACTTGAATTAGTATAAGATCCATTTGCTAGTTCTCCATTAGCATTTTCACCCCAACAGTAAGTCTCTGAGTTGGATGCAATTGCACAACTAAAAGTTGCACCTGTCGATATCTTACGGATCCTTACACCATTAGGGAGTTCTGATCCACTATTATCTACTTTTACCTTTTTTGGAACACTTGAATTAGTTGTCGAATTAATTCCAAGTTGTCCTTTATCGTTTTTGCCCCAACAGTAGACTTGATCTTCATAATCAATTAAACATGCGTGATCATTACCTAGGCTAAAATCTTTAACTAAAGCTCCGCTTGGTACTTCCGATCCTGATTCACCAATCTTTACTTTTTTAGGCACTTTAGACGACGTAGTTGTACCATTGCCAAGTTTTCCGCCTACATTATCGCCCCAACAGTAAAGTTGCTTTTTGGTACTTAAAGCGCAGACAAAGCCACGATTGCCCATCTCGATCTTTTCCATTTTAGTACCAGCTGGAATCTCAGAACCATTAATTCCAATGTTTACTTCCCTTGGCACATTACGATCCGCATAGTCATTAACACCTAATTGGCCAGTACCATTAGCACCCCAACAGTAAATCTTCGAGCTTGAAGTTACAGCGCAAGTTGAATAATACCCCGCACTAATTTGAATAATCGTATCTTCTTTAGGAATAGCTGAGCCATATTCACCAACGCCAACTTTAACTGGTATTTTCTCGCTACTACCTCCTGTACCTCTTCCAAGCTGGCCTCTACCAGCCCCACCCCAACAATAGGTAGTACCATCTTCAGCAATAGCGCAACTATGTTCAAAACCGGTACTAATGTATTTATAAGATATTGTCCGATCGCCAATGATTTTAGCATCGAGTGAACTAGTTAAAACTAAAGAAAAAGCACTAAAAATAAACAAAAACAACAGATAGCCAAAGAATTTTGGCTGCATTTTTCTAGATTTTATTTTTAATCCACCACGCACAACTAAAACCCCAGCATTTTGCTTATTCTTATTATCTATTATCTCGACGCTTAAATCAATAAATGTGTATATGAATACTATTATTCGTCGATCAGCTCATCCATGGACTTTACAAGTACTGCTCGTTTAGTTCCCTCTAAAGGACCGACAATTCCTTGTTCTTCCATCATGTCAATCAAGAAAGATGCTCTCTGGTAGCCAATTCTTAACCTACGTTGAAGATTACTTGCCGAAGCCTTACCGCTCTCTATTACTATAGACACAGCTCTATCATAAAGCTCATCTCCACCACCACCGCCAGTTGTAAACATCGTGCCACGACCACCGCCTAAAGTAGGCTGAGCGATAACATCTGCGTTATAACGAGGAGGTGCTTGCATTCTAATGAAATCAGTAACTTTTTCAACTTCTGAATCAGAGATAAAAGCACCTTGAATACGAATACTGCTAAGTGAAGATGGAGTACTAAATAGCATATCTCCTTTTCCAAGCAATTTCTCTGCTCCACCGACATCAATAATCGTCTTACTATCCACCTGAGAAGCTACCGTAAAAGCAATACGACTTGGTACGTTACTCTTAATTAAACCAGTAATAACATTAACTGTTGGACGCTGTGTGGCAAGTACTAGATGAATACCAGCAGCCCTAGCTTTTTGAGCAATTCTTACAATTAATGGTTCGACTTCCTTACCAGCTGTCATCATGAGGTCTGCAAGCTCATCTACAACTATCACGATATATGGCATCTCGCCTTCTACAGCTTTTTCATCAACATCTTCTTTGTTTTCATCATTGTTATTCGACGCAGCTTCAGCTTCTTTTTTACGGATCATCTTGTTATATGAATCAATCTCTTTTGCACCCATATCTGCCATCAGCTTATAGCGCCTATCCATCTCATTAACTGCCCACTTAAATGCCGACACTGTTTCTTCATTAGAAGAGATAATTGGCGTCAAAAGATGTGGAATATCTTTATAAGCAGTCATTTCCACTTGTTTTGGATCCACCATAATAAGCCTTAGCTGATCTGGACTATTTGCATAAACAAGCGACATTACAAGAGAGTTAATCATTACCGACTTACCAGATCCAGTTGTACCAGCAACTAAAAGGTGCGGCATTTTTCTAAGATCGGCAATCCGTGCCTTACCACCAATGTCTTTACCTAAAGCAAACTTCAAAGCACCTGAGCTTTTTGCCCATTCGCTAGAGCTTAGAATCTCATGTAGCGTTACAGAAGCTTCTACCTTGTTTGGCACTTCAACACCAACCACGCTCTTACCTGGAATTGGCGCTTCGATTCTTACACTACCCGCTTCAAGGTTTAATTGTAAGTTCTTTTCAAGAGCAGCAATTTTCTTTAAGACAACACCACTTGGTGGAGTAAAGGCATACTGAGTAACCTTAGGACCAACGTTTACTTCTTCCATATTTACGTCATAGCCAAATTGTGCATAAGTATCTTTTATAATAGAAATATTTTGTTCGACATTGCCTGGATTTGCTTTACGTCTTTTTGAATCAAGTAAAGTTAAACTTGGATATTTCCAATCAGACAAACCGGTAATAACTAAAGCACTATTGTTTACTTGCTCTGGCTCTTCTTTTGGTTTATTAATATTTAATTTTGGAAGAACAGATTTTTTCTTACCATCTTCAATTGGTGAAGTATCGATCTCACCATTAACCTTCACATTTTCTACATCTTTATTCTTATTCTTCTTGCCAATACTATTTACATGACCAAAGACACCGCTCTTGGTAATTCTTGCCTCTTCTTCTCTAACTTCAGATGAAAAGATAGCTTTAAGCGTCTCGAGGAAGGTCTTTGGATTAACCGAAGCAATATAAAGAATAATAATTAGCATTAAGATAAATAAAATAACCGCACCAATTAAAGGACTAACAAAAGACATTACTTGGGCAACAAAAAGACCAACGCTTCCACCACCTAAGTTTTCTTCACTCATAGCATAAGGGTGTGAAGATATTAGCTGAGTAAAACCAGCAAAGAATAGTAAAAACATGATTACAGCTAATGTAACCACTGTTGGTACTTTATTATTTTCAGATTTAAATACTTTAATTGACCAAAAAATTAGAATAAATGGCAAAATATAAGCGCCATAGCCAATTAAGAATTTATTAACTTTAAAGATTGTATCGGGTAAAGATCCAGCATTAGAGAAGAAACTAAAAATCATTACAATTGACACAACAATTACCAAAACGGCACTAACTTGTGTCCAAAAACCAGCTGGCAAAGTATGTTTTACAGCTGAATTATTCTTTGATTTAGATCGTTTTCTTTTTCTTCCTGCCATACCCGACTATCTCTCTTATGCTATAGATTATAACCCCTGTTACATTGTATATCAAAATGAATAACAGGGGTTTTACTTATTCTTTTATCTATTCCTATCAATAAATAAGATCTATTAATAGGAATAATCTACACTTACTAATAAGTATATTTATCGTCTGCATCATCTGATGCAAGATCTTTGGCAGAAATCCTTGCTGGTCTTAAAGGTGGCATTTTTGCCAATGTTTCTTCAACTTTAGATTCTGTTTTTGCATTTACCTTTTTATTGGTTGATACTGTAACTTCATTTACTACCGGAATCACAATAGGCGTACGCTTTGTCCGATCATAAAGAATCTGTGTTACTTCATCTTTAATCTCTTTTTTAATCACCTCAAGCTCAGATTTTCGATTGCCAAAACTTCTAGCAACTTTTTGCTTTAAGTATTGTCTAATATCGTTCATGAGTTCTTCGGAATCTCTAAGATAAATGAAACCACGAGAAATGATGTCTGGGCTTGTAAGTAATCTACCATCTAATTTGTTAATAGTTAGGACCACAATAAACATACCCTCTTTTGACATATGAATACGATCCTTCAAGACTACTTCACTAACTTCCGTTCCAGTATCGTCATACATAATTCCACCAACTTGAATACGACCAGTTTTCCTTGCTTTTACACCATCTTCTGTCATGTTAAATTCATGAACATCTCCAGCATCTGATACAAAAATCCGATCTTTTGTAATACCACAGTCTTTTTCCGCTAGTCTAGCGTTGTGCTCTAGCATATGATATTCACCATGAATTGGCATGTAATACTTTGGATTTAAAGCAGTAATTAATTTAACGTGATCGTCATGGTAGGCATGTCCAGATAAGTGAAGTGGACCAACGCCTGTTAAGTGTGAACGACCATTTTGAATAACATCCGATCCTTCTCGCATTAAACCATCTACTGTCCTTACAACATATTTTTCATTACCTGGAATTGGATTGGAGCTAAATACAATTACATCATCACCTTTTACCTTAATAAAACGGTGTGCACCAGATACCATACGATTTAACACCGCATTAAATTCCCCCTGAGAACCGGTACAGACAATTGTCACTTTTTCATCTGGAAGCTTTACAATATCTTCCATCTTAACAACTACATTCTTTGGAATCTTAATGGTATTAGTTTTTAAGGCCACTTCTAGGTTCTGGAGCATACTATATCCAGCAAAAGCTACTTTACGGTTATTTCTAGCTGCTTCTTCCAGAATTAACTGCATACGGTGCAACTGAGATGAAAAGAGACTAATCACAATTCTAGATTTATCGTACATGCTCATGATCTGTCCAATACTTCTTTGGATATCTTTTTCACCATGTGTATGTGTACCGTCTGATTCACAGTTAGTACTCTCATTCATAAGAAGTAAAATACCCTCTTTAGCTGCAACTTCAGTTAATCTTTCTAGATCGAATTTCTTACCATCTACTGGATCTTCTTCAAAACGCCAGTCTCCCGTATCTACTAACACACCAAGTGGAGTTCTTACAATAACAGCAGTAGAATCCGGTATTGAGTGATTCACTCTTACTAGTTCAATTGAAAAATGTTTAGACACTTGAATTACTTCATGTGTTTCAGGATTCATTTCAATATATTCAGGCTTATAATCACTACCTGATTCTTCGAAATTCTTCTTTAACATACCAAGCGTAAATTTAGATGCATAAACTGGTGCTGGTAAACGTTCGATAAAATGTCTAAATGATCCAATATGATCCAAGTGTCCATGTGTAAAGACATTAGCTTTGATCATATGTTTTTTCTTTTCAAGGTAAGAAATATCTGGAGTAATGTAATTAATTCCTGGATAATCTGAACCTGGGAATAAAAATCCCATATCGATTATGATAATTTCATCATCATACTCAATAGCCATCATGTTCTTACCAATACCCATCTCTCCCAAACCACCAATTGGAATTACTCTTAAAGTTTGAGGAGGTACGCCGTTTGGACGCTTAACTTGCATTGAGCTTACAAACTGTTGTCCTTTATATCCATTATATTTAGATTTATTAACTGGAATATTAATTAAGTGCTGAGTGGCTCTTAAGTTTACATCCTCACTAACTCTTCTCTGTGCTCGTGATACTTCACGCTTTGGAGTAGTAGTTTTAGCAAGTACAGTATTTGAACTTTTTGGTTTTTTAACCGAGCGCTTCGATGCATCGTCAGCCTGCGGTTTTGCAATTCTTCTTTGTCCCATTATTATTTATTTTCCTTTCAAAACACAAATATTTTCTAAAAACGTAGTGTGTAATAATTAACAATTAGAAATTTGTCAAAACAATATATTTATGACAATAGTGTAATTATTATAGCATAAGTAACCAATAAACACAAAAATTACCTTGTTAATTGATTATTTATATAAAATTTCATCGACTTAGCTATACTTAAATTAATAATGAATATCGTGGCTATTGGAGATGTGATTCTAGATAATTATCATAAAGATGATTCAAAACTTGGTTATTATTTAGGCGGATCAATCCTTAACGATTTAATCAATTTATCTGAATATAAAAACAATAATCTATATTTAATTGGAAGTATTGGTAAAGAAAATATTACAAGTAGCTTTATAGATCTAATCCGTTCTTTTAATATTGATACTTCTTTATTAAAAACCGTAAATAAGCCAATTAAACGTTTTCATATTACTCTACATAAGAATGAAGATAATAAAATGTCCTTGCCCTGCCCTTTATGCAAAAAAACATCCTGGTATACTAGTCCAAAATTACCTGATTTTTCAAAAACAGAGTTTAAAAATTTAAATCCCGGTATATTGATCGTAGATTCTGTTAAAAAAGATACTCTAAGACTAGCAAACGAATTTAAAGAAAATAGTTGGTTTTTAGTTGGCGATATTGGTTACATTAGTCATCTAAGGTACGCTTCTAAAGATGCTATTAGTATGCTCTTTCAAAATACCTTTGATTTTCTTCAAATTACCGAAAAAGTAGCTAAATTTTTATGCAAAAAGTTTAATCTTAACGAACTAGAACTATTTAATTTTCTAGGCGTTGAATATTTAAACATTACAAAAGCCGAAAAAGGTGCCAAAATCTTTTACTTAAAAGAACAAGAAATTCAACATTTCTCTATTCCTGCCGTGTCAACAAATCTAGTTGATACTTCCGGAGCTGGAGATGCGTTCTTTTCAACCTTTATAAAATATCTAACGAAAAATCAGTTTTCTAATGATGCTATAACTAAAGTAGCGAGAGAAGCTGCCGAAAACTCTGCAAAAATAATTTCATGTATTGGCGCAACAGGTAGCTTGATAGATCAACCATTAGATTGTTCTAGCGACGCCTGCAGCATTTGCGGACTAAATAAAATAGAAAAGATAGCTAAACCAAAAATTCTTAAAACTACTTCTAATGTAAATAACTTACTACCTAGATTGTTAAAAGTAGATAATTTAGATACTGTATTCGAGATACAAAAGCTTATAACAAACATTAAAAGACAAAAGGATAATGTAGCTATCGTTGGAACCGGTGGTTCTTTTATATCTGCGCATTTTATTGCTAAATTGCTATCACAAGAATTAGCTAAACCAATAATCGCTCTAAAACCAAGAGATATTTTTATTTATCCTATTAAGAACATTAATTTTGCAATCTTATTAACCTATTCTGGTAAAACCCCTGATATTTTAACTGTTAACGATTATCTAAAGAAAAATAATATCAAAAGTTATATTGTAACTAATCAGAAAAAAGATAATCCAGAAGAAAATATTATCTCCTATAATTCCAGTAGAACCGAAAAAGGTTTTTTAGCAGTTGCTGGTACAGTTATTCCCATTTATCTATTTGCTAAATCTTGCTTAAAAGAGATAAATCTTAAAGATTTCGTTGAAAATTCAATTACAAAATGGAAATCTGAACTATCTTTTGAAAATCTAAATCTAAAAATAGCAGACAAACCATTACTTATAGATATCTTCTCAGACTATGAAACTGGTACTGCTGCCCTAGATCTTGAATCAAAATTTGTCGAATCAGGTTTTGGTAGAGTAACGATTCATGATAAAAAAGATTTTAGCCATGGTAGATTTAATATCATAAGCTCATTTAAACCTGATTTAATTATTTTCCTTGATAGCAAGGGCAGTGGTAAATATAATGAAAAACTCTATAAATATCTCACTAAAGAGGATGTGTCAATAATCCATCTAAAAACAAATGAATCTGGCATCTTAGCCGATCTTGATCTATTAATCGCTAGTCAGTTTCTAATCCAATCTATTAGTGAGATCATAAAGCGTGATCTTACAAAACCAGACTATCCAAAACGGGCTATGTCTTTATACCGTTATAAAGATCAATCTATTCTTTAAAAGTTTAATTAGTTTTCTTTAATATTTCTTTTACTATCTGAAGATCTTTTACAAAGTCCTTCTTTACTTCTTTTCTATAGATAGTTGCGCTCGGATGATAAGACACTAAAAACTGATATTCCTTTTCTAAAACCTCAGCCTTAAAAATCTTTCCATGATTTTTACCAATCTCACCTTCTACGAAATGCCCCATAGCATGCCTACCACATAAGATAATTAAAACGGGATTCATTTCCTTAATTTCTCTATAAAGAAAAGGTAAAAACTCCTGTTTTTCTGATATTTTTGGGTCTCTATTCTTAGGTGGACGATACTTTACAGTGTTTGTAATATAAAAATCCTTATCTTCTAGTCCTACATTTTTTAATGCTTCTCTTAGGATCTTGCCACTCATGCCAACAAAAGGCTTTCCTTCCCGATCTTCAGTAGCACCTGGTGCTTCCCCAATCACCATAATCCTGGCGTCTGGCTTATAATCATCGAAAACTAATTTTGCACCAGAATCTCTTAAACTCTTACAGACATCTTTTTCTAAGATTTCTTGTTTTAGAGTTTCTACAAAATTTTGAGAACCATTCATCTTCTTAGATTATATAAGACTAAAGAAAATTGTATAAGTTATATAAAAATAAGGCGCTTAGCGCCTTATTTTACTTACTCTCTTTATTTACTTAGCCGATCTTATTTAACATTTTTCATTGTAAGACCAAGCCGTCCTTTATCGTCTATAGAAGTTAGCTTAACTCTTACAGTCTGTCCAACTTTTAAGACATCGCTAACGTTTTCTACACGCTTATCGGACAACTGTGAGATGTGAAGCATACCATCACTACCAGGTAAGATGTTTACAAATGCTCCGAAGTCTTTAATAGATACCACTGTACCATCGTAGACCTTGCCAACCTCAGGTTCTTCAGTTAAATCACGAATTAGCTTAATAGCTTTGTTAATCTTTTCAGTATCTGAAGCAGCTACAGTAATTAATCCGCTATCTTGAATGTCAATCTCTGCACCAGTATCAGCAATAATCTTATTAATTGTTTCTCCACCCTTACCAATTACTGCGCCAATTTTTTCTGGATTAATAGTAATTTTCTCAATTCGTGGAGCTAATGGACTAATGTGGTCTCTTGGTCCAGATAATATGCTAACCATGTGAGCTAAGATTTCACCACGACCAATTTTAGCTTGTGCTAAAGCTTGCTTTAGCACCGTTACTGGTAACCCATGTACCTTCATGTCCATCTGCAAAGCCGTAATACCTTCTGTAGTACCAGTAACTTTAAAGTCCATATCACCAGCAAAGTCTTCGGCATCGGCAATGTCAGAAAGTACATAGGCTTTTTCGTCCTGATACATTAATCCCATAGCAATACCAGATACTGGTCTTTTAATTGGCACACCAGCATCCATTAAAGCAAGACATGAGGAACAGGTTGCAGCCATGGATGTTGAACCATTCTGCGACATAATTTCAGTTACCGAACGGATAGCATATGGGAAATCTTCAACAGATGGTAAGACTGCTGTTAAAGCACGTTCTGCCAAGTATCCATGTCCAATTTCCCTACGACCTGGAGATCCAAGGCGTTTTACTTCACCAACTGTATAGCCTGGAGCATTATAATGGTGCATATAACGCCTCTCATAGTCTGTTAATTCCATAGTATCCACAACTTGTGAATAGCTTAGTGGAGCTAAAGTTACAATGTTCATAGCTTGAGTTACACCTCTAGTAAATAAGCTTGATCCGTGCGTCCTAGGAAGAAAAGCAACCTCAGAAGATAAAGGACGAATCTCAGTTAATTTACGACCATCTGGACGTACACCTTCTTTAATAATTCCTTCTCTGACATCGTTATGAATTAGCTTAGTAAAGGCTTCGTCGAAATCAGCTCTTTTTTCTTCATAAGCTTCTTCATATTTAGCTTCCATTTCTTTATGGAATTCTTCTCTTAGTTCTTCTACAAGTTCATTATGTCTTGGATAAGGAGCTCTTAAAGCTTTGCCTAATTTACCATCTGTCCAAGCTTTTACTTCTTCTAACACTTCTTCGTCTGGCAAGACTAAGGTGTAATCAAGTTTTTTAACACCAACTTTTTTAACTAACTTCTTTTGTAGCTCAATTGCTGGTTGCATAGCCTCGTGTGCCCAAGCAATAGCATCGATAATAGTTTTTTCAGAGACTTCTTTAGCACCTGCCTCTACCATGGTAATACCACTTTCAATACCAGCTACAACAATGTCTAATTTATTAGCATCATATTCTTCTCTCTTAGCAAAAGCTTTGAAGGATTTACCATCTTCAGTTACCCTAAGTCCAGCTACCGGACCATCGAAAGGTATGCCAGTTAACATTAAAGCTGTAGATGAAGCAATCATCGCTATTACATCTGGCCTAAATTCTGGATCCATAGACAGTACCGTTGATACCACCTGCACTTCTCTGCGATAGCCCTTAGGGAAAAGTGGCCTGATAGGTCGGTCAATTAACCTTCCAATTAATACAGCTTCATCACTTGGGCGACCTTCACGCTTAACAAATCTTGATCCTGAAATCTTTCCAGCTGCATAATATTTTTCTTCATAGTCGATAGATAGTGGAAAATAATCTAGATCAGCAACTTCTTTTTTACCTACCATTGCCGTACCTAAAACTACCGTCTCACCATAAGTAACTAAAACGCTAGCAGTAGATCTAAATCCAACCCGATTAACTTCAAAAGTTAGTTTTTTACCTAAAAAATCACAAGAAACCGACATTACGTCTTTTCCTCGAGGATTAATAATCATAATCACTCTTCTCCTTCTTTTTTATTCGAATAAGTATTGGATAGCTATATTTAAGTTTTAAATATACTTATCCCGCACTTACTCGATTATTATTTATCTTATTAATTATATCGCATCACTAAAAAGAACTCCGCCGATTATTTGCGGAGTCCTAGTTTTGCTACGGTTGCTTTATAAGCTTCAAAATTCTTTTGTTCTAAGTATTTAAGTAATTTCTTACGTCTACCTACCATCTGAACAAGTCCTCGTCGAGCCATAAAGTCGTGCTTATTTGCTTTTAAGTGTTCAGTAACTTCTTTAATTCGCTCAGTCAAAACAGCAACTTGAGCTTGTGGACTACCAACATCGTCCTTGTGAAGCTGAGTTAAAGCAAAAGCCTTAGTTTTATTCTCTGTTGTAATCATCAGATGTATCTTACCAAATTACATCTATAAAATCAATAGACGAATCGTCAAATCAGCACCACTTAATCGACAATTCCTAGGTCTAGTAAAGTTTTTGCATCCTTTATATTATATTTGCCGACAGTTAGTCTTCTAAGCTCTTTTGTATAAGCACCAGTTTTTAATTTATCGCCTATATCGCTTGCTAAAGTTCTAATATAAGTGCCAGAAGACACTTTAGTCTCAATAACTAACTCTGGATAGGTATAGCTAAGGATCTTAATATCATAGATTGTTACTTTACGACTTGGCATTTCAAAGTCCTTGCCTTTTCTTGCAAGATCGTAAGCTCTTTTACCATCAATCTTTATAGCACTATAGATTGGAGGTGTTTGAGTAATCTCACCAATAAATTTGCTTATCACATCTTCAATATCTTCTCTACTAGGAATAACACTTGAGACGTCTTTTATTTCACCTTCAACATCACCAGTCGTACTAGTTTTACCAAGACAGATTGTTGCCCTATAACTCTTATCTAACTTTGAATAGTGATTAGCGTTTTTGCACTCTTTTCCAGTTAAAATAATCATTAAACCTGAGGCAAAAGGATCTAAAGTACCAGTATGTCCAACTTTGACCTTTTTACCAAGTTCATTAGATAGTTTTCTTCTAACTCTTGCTACCACGCCAAAACTAGTAAGTCCTACCGGCTTATCTATTAAAAGTATTTCATCCATGGTCTAGTACTATATCAGATTAGGTTGGTAATCTAAATGTTGTAGGATCTTGGTCGTCCCTATTCTCTTGATTATTCTGAACCTGAGGCTGAATATCTGGTGCAACACCCTGTTCGAATTTTGGACCCGCGTTGATATTAATAGCATCTTTGTCAAAGCCTGGAGGCATACCGCTAACATCAATATTAGCTGGTGTTGGTGGTATTGGTAGAGATGCCGGATCGAAAGCCAAGTTATTAGTCTTTTGTTCTGGTTTTGGTGCTTTTTGTTCCATCTTCGTACCAATTGGTTGTTTTACACCAAAATCATCATTTAGAGTCATATTAGCTTCACTTAAAAGCTTATTAATATCTACCCTTGGCTGGTTAAATGAATCGTCTAATGGTTGAATAACTTTTTCACCACCCCTTGAGCCACTTCTACGTTCTTTAAAAGTTGGTCGTGGCATTAGATTCTCTTGTGGTTTTGGTGGTTCAGGCTTTAGCTCAAATTTTTCTTCTACCGGTTGTTGTTTAACAGGTTCTTGTTGTTCTTCTTTATTTTTTAAATCTAAGACATCATCAGGATTAGCTTCATTATTTACTTTTACTTCAGGCTCTTTTTTATCATCCTCTTCTACTGGTAAATAAGCTTCGTCTGATTTATCAGCTTCAGGTTTACTAGCTTCATTTACATTATCAGGAGCATTTTCATTAATCTCCTCTTTTTTGTTCTGGTCTTGATCCTGCTCTTTTACTTTATTTTTATTAAAGTCTAATGGCTTATTAGCATCTGCTTCTTTTAGGAGCTCTTCTACAGATACAGCCTTTGGCATCTCAGGAGTAGTTGCTACACCAATTTCTTTAAGTTCTTTTTCTAAAGCATCTGACGTAGCATCACTACTACTCTTTTCTTCGATTTTATTATCCTTACTAACTTCACCAGCTTTATTCTCTTTATCTACATAAGCCCTAAGATTTAAAGTGCCATCACTACCAACTTCTTCTAATTCCTCTGTAGCTTGCTTTAACTCATCTGTTAATTCATCTTCGGTTTTTTCAAGCTCTTCAGGCTTTGGTTCTTCTTTTGGCTCATCTTCTTCGGCTAGTTTTACAACTATTAACTGTTGGTTAGCACCTGCTGACATTAACTTAGCAGCCAAATTCATAGCCTTTGAAGTCGTCTTCTGATTAGAAAAGCGTTCAGTCTCAGATACTATACCAGTAAGCAAGGCTGTAGCGATCTTTTCATCAAGCAACGGTTTATCTTCTGTAGATAACTTTTCTACTAGCTCTGCTACCATCTCACAAAGTGAAGATGCAAGATCGTCATGCCAGTCAATCGAACCTAAACTACTCTTTTTATCTCCAGCTGTAATCGAAATTACTGGTGCATCGTGCAAGATCTTACCATGTGATTCTAATGCCTTATCTAGGCTATCTCGATCTGTGACGCCTAAAGCTACTACTAGCTGTACGTTATAGTCTCCTTGAGAAAATTCTAAATCCTTTTCAGACAGCTTATAACGATAAGGTGTTATAAAGATTTTTACAAAATCACCTTCAACATTATATTTAAGGTGATCGGCTTTAGAGATATCTAATGAAATAATAAAATCGCGAAGTGAATCAGTTGAATCTTCAAAAGTTTTTCCTGGTTCCAAAAATTGTAAAGATTTAGGAATATGTGAGCTTACTACAGCTGTAGTATGCTTATCTATTTTGTTTAATAATTCAGTTAATCCTATTGCTGCGGATAACGAATCTACTGTTGGGTCTTTACTTACAGTTACTAAGATATTGGTGAACTGTTTTAACTTTTCGACGACCTGCTGTCGGGTACTTGAATCACTCATTTTTTTGTTTCGCTTTTTTATTTTTAGATATAATCTATTTACACTCTAACATAACTAAAAAATAAATATCAATAATCATAAGCAAAATATTTTATAATAAATGATAATTTAAACTTAGTTTTATTTACCATTACAGGGGTAAAATGCTTTACAAATTGTCAAAAATCATCTATAATCGCATTTGACTAATAAATAAAACTATTAATAATCAGACTAGAGGAAATACATGCCAATTATCAAATCAGCACAAAAACGAATGCGACAAGCTTTAAAACGTCGTGAACGTAATGTTGAACTAAAGAAAAACATTAAAATTGCCCTAAAAGAACTAAAAGCTAATCCATCAGCAGAAAACGCTTCTAAAGTTCAAAGCGCAATTGATACAGCTGTAAAGAAAAACCTACTTAAAAAAGCAACTGGATCACGTAGAAAAGCTGCTGTCTCTAAACTAGCTAAAGAAGCTGGTGTTAAGTTGGTAGCTAAAAAAGAAGAGACAAAGAAAGCTCCAGCTAAGAAAACAGCTACCAAGAAAACTACTAAAAAAGTAGAAAAATAATTAGTCTGATTATAACCATAAATAATAGCCTTACTAAAGGCTATTATTTTTGTTCTTTTTATATATTTAATTTAATTTGGTTCAAAACTAGCTCAGCTTGGTTATTTATTTTCTCTCATAGCAGTTTTGAATAAATACTGAGTAATTAATTCACATATAGATGCTACTTAGTTACCTGGTAACTCATATCTAATAAATCAGTGATTTCTTCATCTGCCACTAAACTATCCAATATAATACTCACCCAATGTATTTTATTCATATGATAGCCTGGTACAAAACCTGGTCGCATTCGCAAATCATCAATCAAGCTCGAATCAAGTTTTAGATTTAATATATCAATCATACTTTCACCTGTTAATCCAACTACACTGCGTGGCACATTCATCACAATTGCATACCATTTATGGTTATCATGCCGAAATACTGCATAATTTGGATATTTCTGCCATAAAAATTCTGGATCAGTACCATAGGCTTGTTTAATGTAAATATATAATTGTGAACGATTCATTTGCTCCTTTCTAATAATCATAATTTTAAATTAGATAGTCGCTATTTCTATTAATGCTTGCCTTATATGCGTCCATGCAAGGTCAGCACCGGTAGACTTTAAGTTATTATCCGCTCTCTCTAGAATTCTTATAATCTCTTTTAGCTCACTTCTTTTTAGGGCTCGCATACTTGCCACATCTTTTAACATCCAAGATGGATACCCAAGCGACATTAGATCGGATGTGTTTTTATTTAGTCTTAAATAAGCCGTTAATTTAATTACTTGTGATATTAAAAATCCCATAGTCATATAAGGATCGGATGAAATGGCTAGATTGTCTATTTTATTAAGTAAACTACTACTCTTTTTATTAACTGCAAGAGTTAACAAATCATATACAGAATCTTCTAAAGGTTCTTCTATATAACTTTTAACTGTTTTTAAGCTCACCTGATCAAGCGGAGCTAGCATATCTATTGAATTTTTAATCTGCCATTCGTTGTAGCCAGAACGTTTAACAATTTCAAAAATAGCTTCTTTAGAGAATTTATCCTTATACTGCTTTGTATAGTTTAAAGCCCAAGCTTCTACTTTATCTTTAGATTGTTTTTCAAAAACTTTTATTAATCCTAGTTTTTTAGCTTCCTTATAAGCTTTAGACCTTTTATCGATCTTTGGATCTAAAACAATAATCTCATTATCTGTTTTACCACCTCTAGAAAGCAAAGCTTCATAGCCTCCGTTAAGATCGGATAAATTATTTAAGATTATTAATTGTTTTTCACTAAATAAAGACATTGCTTCAACAAAATTATAAATATCTTCAATAGTAATAGAATCGACATCTTTTTTAATAACAGAAAGTGATGAGTTTGTTTTTAAAAAATCTTGAACCTTTTTATTAACCTCTTCAGTCATTAGAAAGTCACAATCACCAATAAAAATATTAATCATCGTTGCCCCTTATAACTTGTTCAGCTGGACAAATATGTGTACCTCGACCAGCAATCCGAATCTTTTCAATTAAGACATCCGGATGGTTTTTACAAGGCTTACCTTCTCTACGAAAAACATTTGCAAAATTTAAATAAGTGCCTCGATTACCCTTAGCATCTATATAATTTTTATCTGTCGATCCACCAAGTTTTATCGATAATTTCATAACTTTAATTGCTGATTCTAAGATTAAAGCTAATTCGTCATCTGTTAAATCTTTTACTTTAGAAGCTGGATGAACTTTAGCTAAAAACAAGGCTTCATCAGCGTAAATATTGCCAATACCAGCAATAACACTCTGATCTAAAATTGCAGCTTTAACTGCTGAATTATTTCTTTTGCGAATACGTTTAATAAATTGCTCAGTTATGGATTTATTAACGCCTAATGGTTCCGGACCAAGCTTTTTAATAAATGAATCATTTTCTACTTCATCTTTTGGCATTAATTTAAAATAGCCAAATTTTCGCTGGTCATTAAAAAATAATTTTGAATCATCTGTAAATTCAACAATTATTCTAGTCGTTTTATCTGGTAAATTGCCAATTAGTGAATCATTTGGATGTCCAGCACCAAAATTAAAATCCTTCTCCCGATAGACCAATTGTCCTGTCATCCGAAGGTGAACCAAAAACGCATAATCACTATCTAAAGTAATAATTAAAGCTTTGCCACGCCTATTGATATTAAAGATTTTATGGTTAATGACAAAAGCATCAAGGTCGTTTTTAGAAGCTCGTAATGATTTAGGGGAATCTAAAACAGCAATAGTTTTAATCTTTTTACCAATGATTAATTCAACTAGCCCTCTTTTAATGGTCTCAACTTCTGGTAATTCTGGCATTATTTATTCCCTAATTCTTCACTAGTCCACTTAATGATTTCCTGATTGTCCTTATAGACATGTGTATAGTCACTAAACTTTCTAAGCTCTACTAAGTTTGAAGGTAAATCGTCAATCATGGCGATATTTTCTAAAGCTACTTTAGATAAATTAGCTAAACATTCAAAGATTCTAATATCTGGTTTAGAATACCCCACTTCTTTAGATAAAATAATATATTTAAAATAGTCTCGATAATCTTTTAAATAGTGATTAAAGGTTGAATTATCTGCATTAGATACTAATGCAATATCGAGATCTTTTTCTTTAAAGAATTCTAATAGTTCCTTATTAACTACTTTTTGATCATTTTTCAAATAAGAAGTATACGAATCGTATTCTTTATCTACATCCAAAACTAGTACACCAAACATGTCTAGTGCTACTAATTTGATCTTTGTCATCTAAAATAAATCGGACTTTCCAAGACTACCAGTTTTTGGTTTTAACTCAGAAAAATCATTAATTTGATTACGAATTAACTCTGCTGGCTCGTTCGTATTGCCTTTATATGATCCTGGCTGGTCACCACAAGTCGATTTCCAAAGATGTTTTGTAACATTATTACCATTTAATAATTTAAATTCTAAGATGTTACCTTTTGGACATACGCCACGCATATCGTTTTTGTCGCCATCGAAAGGTGCGTCCTTCATGAAATTCATGCGATTTAATGCATAAACCATTTCTTCATAAGCTTTGGCGTTATTATCGTAGCTTTTTTCAGCTAGGACTTTACCTAGGTAACCTTCATAAACAACCATTGTACGTTTAACCGGTGTTACGACTATCCGATAAGATCTAAAGTTTTCTTGAGAGACTAGTGGTCCTCGTACAATCATCTCAATACCCCGATCAGTTGCAGTATTAAGTAACGCTTCAGTAGTAATATTAGTTTCTTTTTTCTTAGTTGGTGCTTCAGTAGAACTACTATCTAGCAAAGATTTAGCTAGCATAAATAATGCAAAAATTGCTACTACAACAACGATAGCTATCATTACTAGAGGAGCTGTTCGAGAGTTTCTATTCTTATTCATATTATTTCCGTTTATTTACTTTCTTTATTTTATTATAAATCACCCCAGTTATCACCACTAGCAACATCAACAGTTAACTTAACACCAAGTTTTGGATAAACATTTTCCATAACGTTTTTTACAAGTTCTTTTACTGTTTCTACTTCATCTTCTGGACATTCCAGCAAAATGCTATCATGCACCTGAATAATCTGACGCGCCTTTAGACCTCTTTTTTCTAATTCTTCATCTAAATGAATCATAGAAAGCTTCATAAGATCGGCTTCTGTACCCTGAATTGGCATATTAATTGTTGATCTTTTAGCGGCTTCTGCAACCATATAGTTACTAGAATTAATATCGTTAGCTGGCCTTTTTCTACCAAATAAAGTTTTTACATAACCGTGTTGTTTAGCAAAATCAATAATACTATCTAGATATTCTTTTAACTTGATTCGTAGTTTAAAGTAACGTTCAATAAAGTCTTTAGCTTCTTTAACTGACATCTTCGTTGCCACACTTAATCCATGTGGACTCATGCCATATAAAATACCAAAATTAATCACTTTAGCACTACGGCGCATTTCTTTAGTAACTTCATTATCAGGCACACCATAGATTAAAGCAGCTGTTCTTTTATGGATGTCTTCGTCCCTATTAAAGCCATCGATCATCTCCCGATCACCAGCTAATACTGCAGCCAGTCTTAATTCAAACTGTGAATAATCAGCTTGTATAAATGTGTAGCCTTCTTTAGGAACAAAAGCCTCTCTAACTTTTCGTCCAAGCTCAGTTCTAATCGGGATGTTTTGTAAATTAGGATCTGTTGAACTTAGTCTTCCAGTTACTACCACGTTCTGATTAAACGTCGTATGCACCCGATCATTTTCGTCCGCTAAGACAGGTAAAGTATCTATATAGGTGTTAATCAATTTAGTTAATTCCCGATAACGTTCAATAACCTCAATTATTGGATGAATTCCTCTTAACTTATCTAATTCTTTTTGTCCGGTTGAATAGCCCGTTTTGCCTTTTTTAATACCTTTGGTTGGTAAATTCATATGGTCAAAAAGCACTTCGGATAATTGTTTCGGACTGCTTAGGTTGAACTTTTCACCAGACAAGTTAAAGGCTGTTTCTTCAAGCTTTTCTATTTCAACCTTTAATTTATCGCTCATCTTTTTTAAGTAAGCTTTATCGATTCTAATCCCTAAAAATTCCATTTTTGCTAAGACTTTAATTAATTTAAAATCAATGTTTTTTGCCAACCGATAAAGCTCTAAATCTTCTTTAAAAGTTACTTCTTGCTTGTTATGTTGTCTAATAATTTCCGATAAAATTAGCTCTGGCGTTGGATCTAATAAGTATTCTTTAACATCCCGCACTGCTCTTAATGGATTAACTAAAAATTCTCCTTGAGCAACATCAAAAACAACATTTGGTAAAGTCTCATATCCTAAAGCTAGTAATCTTTTAAGTAAAGATTTAAGGTCAAAACCAATGATATTTAAAATCTTAATTAATTCCCGATCATCGTTAATATTTAGACGTACAAAATTCTTTTTATCATAAGACACAAGTAATGTGTCGTTATCTAAATAAACATAGTTATCTGCTAAGATCGCACCAGCTTTAAAGTTGTTATCTAAAGGCACTTCTTTTAAAGAAATAACCTTATCTTCCTCTAATTGCATCTTAGAAAATGAATCACTAGATAGTCTACGAATTAAACTATTAAATTCTAATTCCCTTAATTTGTTTAGTAGTTTTACTTTGTCTAGATTTCTAGCATTCAAGTGCTTTAAGTCTAAGCTAATTGGAGCATTAGTCCAGATATCCGCTAGTTCCTTACTCATATATGCCAAGTCTTTACCAGCTTCTAGTTTTTTTCTAATAGCTGGTTTTATCTGATATAAATTATTAAATACCTCGTCTAGCGTGCCATATGCGCTAAGTAAAGCTACAGCAGTTTTTTTGCCAACCCCTGGTACGCCCGGAATGTTGTCCGATGAATCACCCATTAGAGATTTTAAGTCCAAAAATTGACTAGTCTTTAGGCCATATTTATCTTCAAAATATGGAATATCAAAAGCTTCAATCTTAGACCCACTCTTTATAGCATAGACAGTTGTCATATCATTAACTAACTGCAACATATCTAAATCCGAAGATATTAAACAAGTCTCAATTCCCTGCTCTTTAGCAAGTCTTGCTAAAGTACCCATGATATCATCAGCTTCATAATCATCTAATTCATAAAGTGGCCAGTTAAAAGCCTCTAGAAGTTCATACAAAATTGGAATTTGTTCGTAAAAATCGTCTGGAGCTTTCTTACGACCCGCCTTATACTCTGAATAAATTTTTAATCGCCTTCTAATAGAAGTACCTTTTTTATCCCAAGCTACTGCAATATAATCTGGATTTAATTTTGAAATAATCTCTAAAGAAAGTGCTACAAAACCATAAACACCACCAGTTGGAATTCCTTCCTTAGTGCTTAGATTAGGCATTGCATAATATCCTCGATAAAAAATTGATTTTCCGTCAATTACAACAAGTCGCTTAGTCATACTTCTAGTATAAGTAAAAACTGCGTTTTTTCAGAAATTCAAGTTATAATCAATGGAATGGGAACACTACACGTTGCAATTATTCCGGATGGTAATCGGCGTTGGGGTAGATTAAATAATATTGTTAGCCCAAAGAAACTTTACGATCTTGGTATGGATAGCTTAACTACTATCTCTAAAGAGGCAATGCAATTAGGTGTGACACATTTATCTTTATGGGGTAGCTCATACAACAACCTAACAGCTAGAACAGACGATCTAGTAAAAGCTTTAGACTCCGTTTTTTGCAAGAAAATTGCAAATTTCATGGATCAAGATTTTATTAAAGAGTACGACGTAAAAATCACTTTTATTGGCGAATGGCGAAAAATTTTATCTAAAAAGACTATTTTATCTTTTGAAAAGTTAATGGAAGATACAAAAAATAATAAAGGTAGGTTTATCACCTTCTTTATTGCTTATTCAGGTAGCCGTGAAAGAGATTACGCTATAAAGTCTTTAATAGAAGAACTTAACAATAAAGAACTGAATAGTAGTAATAAAAAAATCAAAACTAATACCGATTTTGAAAAGTTAGAAGATTACACAGCTCTTTTAAGAAAACATTCTTGGACAGGCTTTTTGCCTGAACTAGATTTTGTTATTCGAACTGGTGCTTATAAAGACCCACACAATTCTGCTGGCTTTTTAAATCTACTTTCCGACGAAACGCAGTTTTGCTTCCCTAAAATGTATTGGCCAGAATATAAGAAAGAAACTTTTAAGAAAGATTTAACAGATTATCTAAAACGCGAAAGGAGATTTGGAAAATGATCAAAGAAAAAGACCTTAAGATTATTATGATCACAGGATTACACTATTCAGGCGTTAGTGAAGTAGCTAAAATCTTTAAAAGTTCTAATTATCCAACTATCGATCTTAAAGATACTAATATCTCTGACATCCATGACGAATGCCAAAACCTTATTGCTTCTGGTCAAAAGACTATTATCTTGGCAGGACAATTAGAATGGCAAGACTATAAATACCTTGCACATGCTTTTCATGGTTCCCTAACTGTTTTATCAGTTTTTTCTCCAAAATCTTTAAGAGCTAAAAGATTCTTAAATGATCTAAATAAGAACACCGATTCTCTTGAACAATTAGACTACCAAGACCTAGAAGGTAAAACCTATTGTCTAACTATTGCGATTGCTAAAAAGGCTATAAATAACGATAAAGACCTTCCTTCTCTAAAAGCAGAAGTCATAGAAATAGCAAAAGAATTTAATCTAAAGATTGTTTAGATCATAGGCTATGAATAAAAAACAAAGCAAAAAATAAATCAAAGCAAAATAAAAAACATAAAAATAGAGGTTTCAACCTCTATTTTATTTATACATCTTTTATTTTTATATCTTTTTAATTGTTAACTATCTAAGCTATTAACTACTTGATGTAGTCTAATAGTTTTTTAGCATCTTTATGCTTTCGTAGTTTAGCTAAAGCCTTAGCTTCTATCTGACGAATACGTTCCCTAGTAACTGCAAACTCTTGCCCAACTTCTTCTAGGGTGTGATTCTTGCCATTTTCTAATCCAAAACGTAATTTAATAATTTTTTGTTCACGGTCTGAAAGACTCGACAAAATATCTTGAACCTGCTCTTTTAATAGTTGAGTAGATGCTGATTCTTCTGGCGTAACAATGTCTTCATCTTCAATAAAATCACCAAGTACTGAATCTTCTTCATCTCCATCTTTACCAACACCAGCGTCCAAAGAAGTAATGTCCTGTTTAATCTTCATGACATATTCAACTTTTTCTGGTTCCATTTCAAGCTCTTTACCAAGCTCTTCAATAGTTGGTTCACGGTTTAATTCCTGAGTCATGCGTCTTTGTGTACGCATTAACTTATTAATAGTTTCAACCATGTGCACTGGAATACGAATAGTTCTTGCTTGGTCAGCAATAGCTCTAGTAATTGCTTGCCTAATCCACCAAGTTGCATAAGTTGAAAACTTAAAACCACGATCTGGATCGAATTTTTCAACAGCTCTCAAAAGACCGGTGTTGCCTTCTTGGATTAAGTCAAGTAAATCAAGACCACGACCAGAATATTTTTTAGCTATCGAGACTACTAATCGCATGTTAGATTCGGCCATCTGGTCGAAGGCTTTCTTGTCCCCTGCCTTAACCTTTTTTGCTAATTCAAATTCTTTTTCAGCAGATAATAATGGCACTTTACCAATTTCAGATAGATATAAACGAACTGAATCATCGGCAATTTCATCAAATGAACCGGCACGAGTTAGCGATTCATCGTCTATAAGTTCTTCTTCATCTTCAGAATCAAATTCAGGTTCTTCTTCCAAAGAATCCACGTTATCTAAATATAAATCTTCTTTTTTTGTTTCTGCTTTAGCTTCTGAATCCTTTTTCTTTCTTGGCACTAGACATCTCCTTATTTATATTTTTTATTCGATTCAGTAGCTCCATGATCTGAGTCTCATCTTTTCTATACTCAGCATCACGCAGTGCTTCTGTTAACTGCATTTTAAATTTAGCTAGTCTCTCTAATGTGACTTTTGTGATTAAACGTTCGCACATTTCCCGACGTTCTTCTTCATTAAATTTTTTATATTTTTCGTCGGCAATTACAGATAAAACATTAACATATTCTTCGTATTTTTTCAAGGTAGAGATTAGTTGCTCACCAGATAAAGATTCACTAATTAAATTGTCATAAACGGTTGCTCGTTTATCGTTTAAAATTAGATCTCGATTTAATTCTTTCAGTCTTGGTCTTAAGCTAGAATCAAAAAGACAAAGAGCTAATAATTCATCCAAATCTTTATACTCTTCTTCATTATTATCTTTTACTTTTTTTACTTTTTTAAACTCTTTTTGAGGAACTTTTTCTTCCACTTTCTTTCTTAAAAGAACATCAACAGTAGTATCTAAAGTCTTTGCAACTTTTTTAAGATAAAATTCTTGCTCGATAGGATCTTTTAAAGCATTAATTAATTTTAGAGCGATGTCAGAATAGCTCTTCTGTCCTTTAGCGGTTTTTAAGTCTTGCTCTTTTTGGTATTTATTCAAAACCCAATCAGTTGCTGGTATCCCACCTGATACTAATTCTTTCCAACCATTTAAATCTGCTTTGATCATTTCATCCGGATCTTTATATGGAGCGGGTATTGAAATAACTTTTAAGTTAATATCTAAATTCTGAGCAATATAAATAGCTCGTTCTGTGGCATTAATACCAGCCTTATCGCCATCGAAGCAAAGAATGATATTATCTGTTAATCTAGCTAGTCCTCTTAAGTGATATTCAGTCATTGCTGTACCAGCAGTTGCTACCACCTGACATACTCCCGCCTGATGTGATGAAATTACGTCTAAATTACCCTCTACTAAAACTACTGAATTAGTTTTTCTAATTGCTTCTTTAGCTTGAGATAAACCAAAAATATGAAAACTCTTGTTATACAGTAACGTTTGAGGTGTATTTAAATACTTAGGTGCATTTGGCAAGTCTTCAATAATCCGACCTGTAAAACCAATTACCCTTCCTGTAGGATCCATTAAGGACACAATCATGCGTGAACGGAAAATATCACCGCCAAAGCGATTAGTAAGTCCAGCATCTAAAATATCACGCTTTGAATATCCCTTTTTTAATAGAAATTTTATTAAAGTGTTTCTTTCATTAGGAGCAAAACCAATGCGAAAATCCTTAACGATTTCCTGACTTAGCTGCCTCTTTTTATAGACATACTCGCTAGCCTTTTTTGATTTAGTTAAACAATATTCAAAAAAAGAAACTGTAAGTTCGTTAATCTCATATAGTCTTTTCTTTTTACTTGCTAAAGCCATTTGTTTTTTATCGTTATATTGCGATAAATCGACATTGGCTTTTTTAGCAAGTAACTCTAAAGCTTCCCTAAAGCTTAAGCCTTCGACCTCCATGATAAAAGTAAAAATATCTCCACCTTTATTTGAAGAGAAATCATGCCAGATATTTTTTTCTGGACTTACAATGAAGCTTGGAGTGCGCTCTTCATTAAAAGGACTTAAACCTTTAAAATTACGCCCTGTGCGTTTTAGCTCGACATATTCACCGATTACATCTTCGATACTTAGTCTTGAACGAATCTCCTCTTTTGCCTCATTCATACTCTTTACTATACAATGATTTCATCTGTAATTACATCTGTTAAAGCTTTATGATTTATAAAGTTTATGCTTAAATTAAAGAAGTTATGTACCCTAATCAGAATAATAATCCCTATTCTATTGATTATTTAAACCAAATATCGGCGCCTTACCAACCGCCAAAGCAAGGGATGTCACCAATTAAAAAGGCTTTAATTATTGGTGGTGCACTACTTGGTGTTTTATTCTTAACAGTTACTATTATTTACCTTACAACCTCTGGACAAGTCTCTTCTTTAGCTATTAATTCTGAAACTGTTACTCAACAATTAATTAAATTAAACGTCACAGCTAATCTTTTTGGCAAAGAGATCGGCAACTCCGATCTTGCTGCTTTAAACTCTAACATCGCAGTTTACTCTCAAGATGCATTAAATCAGCTTCATTCAGATAAATCATCTAAAGAAAATATCACGAAAAGAATTAGTGATACAGAAAAGAAAGCTAGCCTTGATATGTCAGTAGCATCCGGAGTAAAGATTTCTGATCGTGAAGGCGAAAGTAAAGAACCGACTAAAAAGAAAAATCTAGTTGTCGATGAAAAAGCCGACACAAATTCACTCTATTACAAATTAGAGAATGCTAGATTAAACGCTACTTTCGACCGTTCTTATGTAAATGAAATGTATTATGAATTATCTACTCTATATATTCAGATTCAGCACATTAAAGAAACAACTAAAAATAAAGAGCAAAAAGATAAGTTTAACTCCTTGCTCAATAATTTAAATAACATTAAAAAATCAGTATCAGAACTTAAGAATTCAGTAAATATTTAATAAATTACTTTATTTATTCTGTTTTTAATTTATTTTTATTTGTTTTTGCTTGCTTTTATTTCTTAGCTGCTAATCTTTTCACCAAGAGCAATGCGTCTAGATAAGACAATAAGGTCTTTAATTTGTTCTAGTTCTATCTGGCCAGTTAGAATAATGTCGATCCATTTATTCTTTGAAAGAATTGAAGATGGCATAGCACTTTCATATTTTTCTGAAAGGTTCTTGAGTAACTGGTATTCACATCTTAAAGAAATTCGAAATGGCTCTTTACCATCTTTATAAACAATAAAAGGCTCTTCTTTATCGTTAACTATTACTGAATATGTTACATATTCCTTACCAAAAACATTACCTTTCTTTGTATCAGTAAAGGTATTTAAAATATCTTCAATTGCGTCTTGTTTGATCATCCTATTTTTGCCCCACCTTAGATAAATAGTATTTCAATTCCATAATAGAGCCTCTAATATCTTCTAATGCTCTATGGTCTTCAGGTTTAGTAAACTTCTTTTTATATTTACCTTCGAAAACCACCTTAAAAGCTGATACATCTAGCATCCGGTAATGCAATCTTTTCTCTAATCTCTTAAAATACTTTCGAATAAATCTACGATCCTGGTGGATTGAATTGCCTGCTAGTAAGATTTTGGTATCTTCAAAATTCTCATCAAGAAACTTTAAGATTTCGTCTTCAACAGTCTTTAAAGATTTGCCTAATTTATTTTGTTCAAACAGCTGATCTCTTACTAATGGATGCTCTACCCAAAATTGCTGTTTAAAGCGTCTTTTTAGGAAATCTTCATCGTTTTTAACAATATTTTCTAAAACCGCCTGTTCTTTAAAATCCCAATCCGTTGCAATGATAGCACTTTCTAAAATAGTATCTTTTTCAGGATCTAAGCCTGTCATTTCTAGATCCATCCATAGAATTTTTGCTTTTGACATTATTTCTTTTCCTTCTTGGTCTTTTTATCTGTTGGTTCTTCTTTAGTTTCTTCTTTTTTCTTATCTAAACGGTCTAACTTTAAAACATGCACTATCTGGTAAACCACAAAAGCTGTAGCAAGTAGAGTGATCATCGATGAGATGATCGCTCCCCAACCAATTACTAAGTGGTGGCTACTACCAAATGAAATGACGTTCCATTTCATTTGAGATAAATCTAGTCCGCCAACGATAAAACCAACTAATGGATTAATAAGATTGTCTACTATTGCCTTTACTGTACTACCAACAGATGTACCGATTGCTAAACCAACTGCCAAACCCACAATACCTTGCTCTCTTATAAAGTCCATAAAGCCTGAGCTATGAGTTTTGCCAACTTTTAAAACAGTATCTATGTCTTTTTTAATTACCTTTGCAGAATTCTTTACTACTTTCGATGATGCTTCTACCATCTTTTCTCCTTTTTTATAGTTTAACAAAAATATCCATCAGCTAATGATATGATAAAAATGAAGCTTATGAAAAAGAAAAACGCTTTACTTAGAAATCTTTTAAATATTACTCTCATTGGATTAGTTTTAGGATTCTTTGTTTTGTTGTTTTTGGTTTATAAGAAATCCGAGTACGATAACCAACAGTTAGACTTGCTATTAAAAGAACAAGAAAAAATCCAAAAAACACCAAAAGAAGATCTTTTGCGAAGTAACGTTCAAAACCTTCTAGATGGACTCAACATCAAGGAAGAATCTAATTTTAAAAGCGAACAAATCTTCAAACATCCTAAAGAAGATTTTGCTATTTCCGTTAGTAATGTCGTTAGCTATAAATTAAAAAATGAAGATTTTAGTTTATTAACCACACACATTAATAATGATGTCTCTATCAAGCAGTACCCTTCTCCAACCGAACTTTATAACGACTCTAGTCTTTCTTACTACCAATTTAAAGATACTATCTGTCTTAGTAATTCAAAAGATTTAGAATTTTCTTGCATCCACTTAATCACTTTAAATAGTCTATTAACAAAATACTTAGATATTCATAAAGCCTATACCAAGAAAAATGGATCACTACCTCAAACTACTAATTTATATAAGGATCTTGAGATAACCGACAGCCCGAAAAAACCTTATAAAAGAGCATCCATGTTAATCGGAACGGTCAAAAACGGCGCAAAAATAAAAACCTTATTTTATAAAGATAATAGTTGGCACTATTTTAGAAACGAACAAGGAACATTACGTTGTTATGATTTTCCAAAAGGCGTAATTCGTGATGCTTTTTCAGGTTTTACTTGTCTTGGCATTAATTTGACTAACGACAAGCTCGAATAAACTCTCTAAATAATGGATGTGGTCTTTGAGGACGAGACTTAAATTCAGGATGGGCTTGAGTTGCAACAAAGAACTGATCTTTATTTTTAGATTCAATAAATTCTACTAATTTCTTGTCTGGACTAAATCCTGAAAAGACAACACCACCCTTATTAATAACGTCTTCGTATTTTTGATTTACTTCATAACGATGCCGGTGACGTTCTATTACTTCGTCACTCTTATAAATATCCGAGGTCTTTGTATTTTTTATAAGTTTTGCAGGATAATCGCCAAGTCGCATTGTTCCGCCAGTCGATTCTTTGCCTTCCTGTCCAGACATTAAATAAACTACTGGCTCACCATCGCTTGAAAATTCACGACTTTGACCATTAATACCACCGAGTCTACTAGCTGCAATGATTGCAGTTTGCAGTCCTAGACAGATTCCAAGATAAGGTTTTTTATATTTTAAAGCATAAGAAGAAGCAAAAATCTTGCCTTCGACACCACGGCCGCCAAAACCACCAGGAACTAAAATTCCGTCTACATCTTTTAAATCTTTTTCCGATACTGTCTCAGCATTAATCCATTTAATATCCACACCAACATTATTATCCCAGCCAGCAGCTTTTAAAGCCTCAGTAACAGATAAGTAAGTATCTTCGTTGTTAAGATACTTTGCTACCATACCAATTTTTACTCGTTTTTTATAATCCTTTGCCTGCATATCATGAAGTTTTAACCAAGTATCAAGCTTTGGCTCACTATAGTTTTTTGTAAAATTAGACAACGTATTAATTAAACTTGATTTAGCTAAATTATATGGAATTAAATAAACGCTTTTAGAATTTGGCATTAAAATAATGTTTTTAAGATTAACTCCAGAAAATAGGCTAATCTTTTCAGCTACAGATTCTGGCATAACCTCTTCCGATCGGCATACAATGATGTCTGGTGTAATACCAAAACTTCTTAGATCGTTGATGGCATTTTGAGCAGGTTTAGTTTTAAACTCTTTGGAAGTTCCTAAAAATGGAATATAAACTACATGTATATAAAGACAATTGTTTCTTCCAACTTTTGACGCGAATTCTCTAATTGCTTCAACAAAGCTTAGACCCTCATAGTCACCGACTGTTCCACCAATTTCCACTATATGTACATCCGAACCTTTAGAGCATTTTAAGATCTCTTCTTGAATTTTATTGGTTAAGTGAGGCAGTAACTGTACAGTCTTACCATGGAACTTTCCTGCTCTTTCATCTCTTATTAGCTCAGATAATAATCTTCCAGCTAAAGTTGCTGACGTTTTAGTGAGTTCAATATCTAAAAATCTCTCATAATGACCAAGATCTAAATCAGTTTCTGCTCCATCTTTTGTAACAAAACATTCACCATGCTCGGCAGGGTTTAATAGTCCAGCATCTACATTTAAATAAGGATCACATTTTTCAACTGAAACTTTTAATCCTTTAGCCTTCAAAACAGCTCCAATGCTAGCTGCTGTGATTCCTTTTCCAACCCCAGATAATACACCACCTGTAACAAAAATATACTTAGTTTTATTTTCAGTTTTTATTGTCTCTTCCATGGATCTATATTATACCTTAAGCATAAGCTTAAACACTACATATAGTACATTTATAACAACAGCTAACGCTATAATCTTATTTTGCCAATAAAAAATAAAGGCCTAAACCTTTATTTTAATTTACTTGATTTTATTAAATATCTGGCGGAGAGACAGGGATTCGAACCCTGGATGACCTCTCGATCATACACACTTTCCAGGCGTGCCAATTCAACCACTCTTGCACCTCTCCAGATATCTTAATTATACATAATTTTTCCATTTTTTAACTTGCGCCTCCCCCAGTCTGATGCCTATAATATTTTGTAATGACAAACGCCAATATTCCGATTATTAAGCTTGAAGGTGTGTCTAGATCTTTTGGAAGAAATATAACCGCCACAGAAGCTTTAAAGAATTTATCCCTTGATATTTATAAGGGTGAGTTCATCATGATCATGGGACCAAGTGGCTGTGGTAAGACTACTTTGCTAAACATTTTAGGACTTCTTGACTCAAATTTTGATGGCTCCTACATTTTTGATTCAGAAGATATTACTCGTTTTTCAAAGAAACGTTTGGCCAGGATTCGTTCTAAATCAATCGGTTTTGTTTTTCAAAGTTTTAATTTAATAGATAGATTGAATGTCTTAGAAAATGTTGCTTTGCCTCTCACCTATCAAGGAGTCGGCAAAATTAAATCGCTAAAAAAAGCTTCGGCTTCCTTAAAAAAGCTGCTTTTAAATGAACGAGAATACTATATGCCTTGGCAACTTTCTGGCGGACAAAAACAACGTGTTGCGATAGCTAGAGCCTTAGTAAACAACCCAGAAATCATCTTAGCAGATGAGCCAACAGGAAATCTTGATTCTAAAGCGTCTCACATCATTATGGAAGAACTAGCCGATTTACATCGCCAAGGAAATACCATAATTATGGTGACTCATAACGAAAAACTTACACCTTATGCTTCTAGGGTTATTACTATGCTAGACGGCCGAATCTCTGAAGATATCGCCTCTCATGATTATTCCAGTGTAGATAAAGAGTTAGATAATGACCCAAGAGTTAGAACTGAGAAAAAAGAAGACGCTCTCTTACTTCCAAAAACTCATATCTCCAAAGAAGTAGAAGAGGAATTAAAAGCAGAAGAGGAATTAGAATCAAAAATAAAAGAACAAGGCTTATCGGAAGAATCAGAATCATTTTCTGATACTAACGTGCTTTCAGAAGACGAAGCAGAACTCTTAGAGGACCCAAATCTTGCTAAATTCTTAGATAAAAAGAAAAACAAAAAACGGGCAAAAACTAAGAAAAAATCGAAGAAAAGAAAGAAATAAAAATGAGTTTTCTATTAATTAATCATATTCAGAATGCTTCAGAAGCAATGCGACGCAATAAAACCAGAACCGTTCTTACAGTTACTGGTATCACTATTGGTGTCGCTGCTATTTCTTTTATTCTTGCTATGACCGAAGGAGCTATGAATCTAATTCATAACCAAGTAACCGTCAAGAATGATAATCTAGCTATTATTTATCCAGGTAAGTTTGATTCAAATCTAAACTTGCAAGGACTAAGCAATATTAAAACGTATACTACAAGCAATTTAACCTTTAAGGATATTGAAGGGCTCAAAAAGCTAAAAGATATTGAGCTGATATCGCCAATTTCTATTCTTAGCGCATCGGTACATGGAATAGATAAAAACTCTAAAGTTACTCAAGTAATAGCAACGAATTCTAACTTTTTTAATCTTAGCGATCTTAAGATTGCAAACGGAGAGACTATTTCCAATCTAGTCAACCAACAAACAGCTGTAATTGGTAAACAATTAGCAATTGATATCTTTGGCACTGAGTCACCAATTGGACAGACCATGAAGATCCATGGCATTCCTGTAACCGTTATTGGAATCTTAGAGCGCGAAGAAAAACCAATTAACTATAATAATATCGATTACGATAAAGCGGTATTTACTACACTAGATTGTGGTAGAAGCATCAACGATGGGATCTTGCAGATTCAACAAATCAACTTTAAAGCTAAAGATCCTAACAAATTAAATGAAGCTATTGAGCAGGCAAAAAAGATTGTTAAAAAGAACCATTCTAATGATGAAGATTTCACAATCTTATCTGGTAATGACATTTCAAGACCATCTAAAGATCTATTCTCTTCTATCGCGATTGCACTAACTTCTATTGCAGCTGTCTCCATAGTCGTTGGTGGTATTGGTGTCATGAACATTCTACTTGTTGCAGTCTCCGAACGAACTAGAGAGATTGGTATTAGAAAAGCTGTTGGAGCTACTAATGGTAATATCTTCATGCAGTTCATGATTGAATCCATTTTAATTAGTAGTGCTGGTGGAGTAATGGGTTATTTACTTGGTTACGCACTTTCTTACATGTCCACTATATTCCTACCATTTACGCCATCTATTAGCGTTAATATAGCGGTCATTATTCTAGGCATTACGATTGGTGTAGGTTTTCTTTTTGGTATCTTCCCTGCTATTAAAGCAGCTCGAAAAGACCCTATTAGATCACTAAAGCAAACTAATTAATCTTTAAGCAAAAGTTATAAAAGTAAAAATATAAGGATATAAGAATAAAAAATAGAAAAAACAAATAGATAAAGAAAATAAAAAGATGTCACGACGCGACATCTTTTTATATTTTGTTCTAATTATCTACTATCTACTAAGCTAATTCTTGCTTTAGTTTTTCAATTAGCTCAACCTTAGATGGATCAACACCATTTAAGATGGCAAGATAAATACTGACAAAATCAGCAAAAATCGATGCCCATAACATTTGAGCAATTACCGATTCTCCCTGTAATTCAATAACATTAGCTTTTGGTCTTTTGCCACTTAGTAAGCGATCCGATATTTCAAAACGTTTAGTAATTTTTGGATGGTCAAAAGATGAACGAAGATCGAAAACTACATAAGGTTTTTCAACTGGATGTGAAGTCCAACCCATAAATTCATTATGGTTAAACTCAGGTAAGACATTCCAAAAAGCAACGTTCTTAGCGTTTTCATTCCAAGATATCTTCCATTTATAAGCAACACCACCCATAGCAGTAGATGAATAGAAAATAGCCGTTTTACCAGCAGATAATAAAGCTAGTTGTTTAGCCTGATTTTCATTAGTTAAAACATCTCTACCCCATTTTTTGGATTCTATGTTTAGCCAAGGGCCAAGATTTTTAACTTCATCGAAATCACTTTGCGATACAACACCATAAGAGACTAAGACTGCTAAAATTGCTCTTAGGTTTGCAATTACGCCCATTCTTGGCTGGATGCCAGATGGTAAAACTACATATGGAAGTTCATTGTTTTTAGCGATTTCCACAAGTTTTCCACCAGAAGAAACACAACCAATATTTGCACCTTTTTTGAGCGCTTCATCTAAACAACTTAGAGTTTCTTCAGTATTTCCTGAATAACTAGATGCGATAACTAAAGTTTTATCGTCCACGTAATTTGGTAATTTATAGTCTCTTACAATCTCAAAAGTAATATTTAATTTACTTTCTTGCCAAGATTTGATTAAAAGAGCTGCTAAAGCACTACCACCCATACCAGTTACAACAACTTTATTAATAGTAGCGTCACTATTTGGATTAATAACCTCAGAGACTAGTTCAGCTTGTTTATATTGGTTTAAGGCAACTTCTAAAGCGCCAAAAGGATCTTTTTCACTTAATAGATTTTGATCATCTAACATTTAATTTATTTCCTCCTTCTTGAAAAAGCTTATGAATACATGATACATTAAAGAGAGTAAGAAACATAAATCTCGGGGTGGAAATGGGAACAAAAAATATAAATCCAGCTGATTTAACTGATGATCAGGAACTAGCCAACGCACTAGCAGGAGTTAGTAAAGATGTAGAAGACTTCTCAACTAGCGGTTTTAATCCACTAGAGACTGGTGATTTAGATAACGTACCTCTAAATAATACTAATACTGTAGAGAGCGCTGTAGAGCCAACAATTAATGAGACAAAACCTGCTTTAGAGGAAGTAACTAGCCAAACAGAAGCTTTAGCTGACGCCTTGCCAGTTACTAATAAACCTTTGCCTGAAGAAGAAACATTAGACGTTTCTTTGCTTGATGTAAAGAATGAAGCTATTGAAGAATTAATGCCAATTCTAGATCACTTAAAGACTGATCCTGAAGAAAAATTTAATGCTTACTTATTACTTCTCCGTTCTACTGACAACAAAGATTTAATAAAGCCAGCTCTTTCAATGGCAAAACAAATTACCGATGAAGAAAAACGAGCATCTGCTCTCCTTGATATAATCAAGGAAATTGATTACTTAAGCAAAGAAGCTTAGTAGACTATAATCTAATAGAGCGGATGTAGATAAAAGGAAATGAAAATAAATATAGGATGCAGCGCATCCTATATTTTTATTTCTCTATTTTATTGAGTCTTTATAGTCCATTATTTAAAGGAAGATCTTTTTCTTCTGGAAGATCTACCACTAAGGCTCCCATTGTCATGGCATTAGAAGCAATAGACACTGAATTTTTTACTACTTCTTTTAATACCTTTAGAGGGTCAATGATACCTTCTTTATAAAGATCGACTAACTCTCCGGTAGCTACGTTAACGCCATAACCTGATTTAGCGTTTTCTACCTTGTCTATTAAAGCTTCAGCATTTAATCCAGAGTTATTAACTAACTGTTTAAAAGGTTGCTTTAGACTTTCTTTTAGGATCTGTTTACCAGCATCGTAAGAAGATACGCCGTCTATAGTGATATCCTTAGAAGCATTTAAAAGTGCTACACCTCCACCAATAGTTACACCATCTAAGAGTGCAACTTTAGTAGCGCTAACAGCATCGTCTACTCGGTACTTTCTTTCATCTATATCCATTTCAGAAGAACCACCAACTGAGATTGTTGCAACTTTACCCATTAAAGAAGCAACTCGCTTCTTTAGTTGGTCTTTTTCAAAATCAGACTGCGATGATTTAATCTGTTCTTTAATTAAGTTAACTCTATTTTTAACAGCCAAACTAGAGCCTTTTCCAGAGACAATAATTGTTTCCATTTGTGATACGATAATTTTCTTAGCTTCTCCTAAGACATCGATATTAATATCCTCTAATCTAGTTTTAAATACTTCAGTAATTAGTTTTGCACCCGTAAGAACTGCTAAATCTTCCATCACAGCTTTTCTCTGATCGCCAAAAGCCGGAGCTTTAACAACAACTGAATTAAACGCTCCTTGAATTTTGTTAAGTAATAAAAAGCTAAGAGCATCACCAGACACTTCATCCGCAATAATTACTAATTCTTTTCTTCCTTGTTTTAATAAATTCTCTAATATTGGCGCTAGTTGATTAGTAGTTGTAATCTTTTGATCCGTAATTAGAAACATTACATTTTTATAAACAGCTTCTTGCTTAGTACTGTCGTTTACAAAATATGGACTGGCATAACCCCGATCTAATGAATATCCTTCAGTAATTATCGATAACGTCTCAAGCGATTGACCAGATTCAACTGTAACCGCTCCGTCCGTACCAATTGCTTTAAATACATCAGCGATCACCTGACCAATTTCTTTAGAACCAGAAGAAATAGAAGCAAGTTCAGCTAATTTTGGAGAATCTACTGTAATTTGCTTTGAATTTTTATCTAAATTAGCTAAAACTTCTGTTAAAGCATCATGGAGGCCTCGTTTTATTTCTTGACTATTATGTCCACTATCTATCAGCTTATTAGCCTCTTTTAAAATTGCGTAAGTCAAGATAGTTACCGATGTAGTACCATCTCCTGCTACTTTATTTAAATTCTTTGTGGCTGTCTTAATAAGGTCGGCTCCTACCTTATAACCGTACTCCTTAGGGTCCGTCTCATTTAATTCAATAGCATTAGCAACAGTTACTCCATCGTGGGTTACGATTGGTGTACCATATTTTTTACCAATAATGACGTTTTCACCACGTGGCCCATAGGTTACTTTAACTGCATCGTAAAGCTTTTTAGCTCCGCTTAAAATTCTTTCTCTAGCTTCTTTTCCGTAGTAAATTTCTTTAGCCATTATTTCTTTATCCTTACTAGAATGTTATCGATAGAAGTTACAAAATATTCCTTGTCATCTACAGTAAAACCAGTTAAAGAGTATTCTGATGCAACTACTAGATCCTTCTCTTTTAGTTGGTCTTCTTTATTTACTGCAAAAACTTCATAAAGATTTGATTTTTTATCGTCTTCGACCATAAACAAAGCACTATCTTTTTTTGTTTTAACTTTAGTCAAAATTACACTACCATTCATTGGAATAAGTGTACTCATATCCCTCCTCTTTTTCTTTCGTAATTATAACATTTTGAAAATATCCTATAATATTAAGCATATGAGATTTGCCAATGAAAAAGAGACTAAAAAATTCAATGAATTATTAACCAAAAATGATAATAATGGTAGCATTTTTCAGTCTTATGATTACCTTCAGGTGAAAAAAGATAGCAATTGGCAAATTAAACATCTAATTAGTGATAACGACATTTATTTTACAGTCTTAGAACGCTATATCTTTGGTCTTGGCAACTTATGGTATGCCCTAAAAGGACCAGGAACTGCTGATCCTTCCAAGCTTAATGATTTATTAGACGAATTAAAAGATTTTGCAAAAAAACAGCATGTTTTTCTTTTTAAATGTGACCCTGAGATTCCTTTAAAAGAAAAAGCTAAATTATCTAAAGAATTAATTAAAACTACCGATATACAAACCAACATTCATACCGTATTAGTAGATTTAAATAAATCCGAAAGTACTATTTTAAAAGATCTACCACAAAAAGGGCGTTATGCTATTAACCGAGCAAAGAAGGACGGCGTTAAGGTAGTAGCTGTCGACGCCAATACTAAAAACTGTGAGATAATGTTTAACCTTTTAAACGAAACAGCAAATGGGGCTGGTTTTAGCTTAAAGCCCAAAAGCTACTATTTCTCTTATTGGAAAAGATTGTCTCATCTTAAAATGGGACAACTATTCTTTGCTAAGTTTGAAAATAAAGTTGTAGCTTCAGCTTTTGTCATGATTTTAGGTAAAAAAGCCACTTATAAGGATGGAGCTTCTAATCGTAAAAAGAAGACTTACGGCGCTTCTTATCTTCTTCAATGGGAAGCAATGCTATGGGCAAAAGAAAAAGGCGCTTTATCTTATGATCTATGTGGCTCACCGGCTAGTTGGGAAATTAAAAACCAAGAGCACCCTTATTATCGGATTGGTAAATTTAAAACTCAGTTTAATAAAGAAGTAACCGACTACGTCGGTACTTACGATTTTCCAATTAATAAAGTTAAATATTTTATCTGGTCAAGATTCTTTGAAAAGCTAGTAAAAAGACTTTATTTTATGGTCAAACACATGTCTTTTTATTAATCTACTATGTTTAAATTAGCCTCTTAAACGTTTTCTAATTGCTTCTTTTGCGACTTCAGTTTCATTCCAAGAGATTGTCTTGTCTTTACGTTCAATAGTCTTTTCGTGTCCTTTACCAAGTAATAAGACTGTATCTTTTTCTCTGGAGACTCTTGTCATAGCAAATTCAATTGCCTTCTTTCGATCTAGGATCAAAAAGAGATCCTTTTTTGGCTTTTTGCCTAATTTCATTGCTCCTCTAGCAATTTCTTTCATGATCATATTGCCGTCGATATCACGATCGTCTTCTTCAGTGATGATTACTTCATCTGCATATTTACCAGCGATCATCCCTTGGATAGCTCGCTTTTTCTCATCTCTTCTACCAGCTGATCCAAAAACAACTACTAATTTACCTTTAGTAGAATTTCTAACTGTTGGTAAGAGTTTTTCAAAAGCATCTGGAGTATGAGCAAAATCATTAATAACGCTAAAGCGTTGCCCAACGTTAATAGTATTCATTCGACCTTCGACAGATTTAAGCGATGCAATGCCAACCTCAATCTGTTCTTTAGATAGCCCAATTAGCCTACCAACAGATATCGCCGCTAGCGCATTAGATATATTAAATTCTCCTGGAATATTACAGGTAATATCATATTCATCTCGGTCACAAACGGCCGTAAAAGTAGAATAAGTTGGATATAACTTTACATTCTTTGCTTTTAACATGCCTTTCTTTAGACCATATGTAACGTAATTTTCAATTGAGTGTTCGAAAGTGGCCGCTGTTTTATCGTCAGCATTAACTACACCTGTTCGGATTCCATAACGATCGGCAATTTTAAAAAGCTTTGTTTTAGCTTTTACATATTTATCGAAAGTTTTGTGATAATCCAGATGCTCATGCGAGACATTTGTCAGTACAGCAATCTCATATGGGATATTCTTTACTCTATTTTGTACTAAAGCATGTGAGGTAGTTTCAAGCACTACCCAAGATACACCAGCTTTCTTCATTTCTTTTAATTTTCTCTGAATTGTCGATGCTCCAGCAGTTGTCATATGAGCACTTTGAGCAACTATATGATCACCATAGCCATTAGCAACCGTTGTCATCAGTCCGGTATTAATACCTGCTTCATGAAGCATCTTATAGATCATAAAAGAGGTTGTGGTTTTACCATTAGTACCAGTTACCCCGATAAAACGCATCTTTTTTGCCGGTTTACCATATCTTAAAGCTGAAAGGTCTGACTCCAGAGAATGAACAAATGGTGAGACAACACTGTTTCTAAAATTCTCTGGAATCATTTTTTTAATTATTTTTTTCAAAGTCATTCTCCACAAATAAAAATCTAAGTAAATTCATCTTTAATTTTAACCCAAAATCAAATAAAAAAGACGTGATAAGATAAATACCATGAAGATTCTCGGTATTGAATCAAGTTGTGATGAGACGGCGGCTGCTATTGTCGAAGATGGTAAAAAATTACTATCTAATGTTGTCGTGTCACAGATTGATATTCATAAGGAATATGGAGGTGTAATCCCTGAGATAGCAGCAAGAAGCCATATTGAAGCAATTAATCCTGTTATTAATAAAGCTTTAGCTGAAGCTAATCTCACTATTGATGATATTGATGCGATTGCTGTAACCTATGCGCCAGGATTAATTGGTAGCTTACTAATTGGAACATTAGCGGCTAGAACTTTGGCAATTTTGCACCACAAGCCCTTGGTTAAAGTTCAACACGTCGAAGGACATGTCTATGCTAATTTCTTAAATGAAAAACAACCCGAATTTCCACTACTCGCCTTAATCGTCTCAGGTGGACACTCACAACTAGTACTTTTCAAAGACCACGGTAACTATGAACTACTTGGACAAACCAATGACGATGCTATCGGTGAAGCTTTTGATAAAGTTGCAAAAATCCTAGGACTTCCCTACCCTGGTGGTCCAGCTATTGCACGAGCCGCAAAAGATGGCGATAAATTTAAATATCACCTTCCCGACGCAAGGCTAAAGCATCCTTATGATTTTAGCTTCTCTGGGCTTAAAACAGCCGTTTTAAGGGCCGTGCAGAAAGAAGTAGGTGTTTCATATGATTTTCCATCCTTTAAGCTTAAGGACAAGCTTAAAACGTCTAAGATTAATGATTTTGCTGCTAGCTTTCAATACACAGCTATTAAAACTCTTGTAACAAAGACAGTTAAAGCCTATAACGAATTTCAACCAAAATCCGTAGTAATTGCAGGAGGTGTAGCAGCCAACCAAGAGCTACGCGAGCAATTAAAGGCTGCTCTACCTATTGACATAGATTATGCTCCAATTAATCTCTGTACGGATAACGCTGCAATGATCGCAACTTTAGGATATTACAAATTCATTAACGGTAAAGTTACCGATCCATATGAATTAGAAGTTATACCTAGTATCAGTATGGAAAAGACTAAGTGGAAGTAAGTTAATATATCACATGTGATATATTAATAAGCTAATTACATTAAATATCTCTGTTCAGACAATAAAAATAGCCATCTCAGGCTATTTTTTGTTATATTAGAGCTTTAGGTGCTTAATCCTTTTCTATTGCTGTTTTAGCTTCGTCTTTTATCTCTTCGACTTCTTCTGTTTTTCTATCATCAATAGTCTTTTCTAGATCGCTTACTGTTTGTTCCATCTTTTGTTCTTCAGGGCTAAAAGACATTGGTTTTTCTTCTTTATTCTCTATTTCCTTTTTAGCTACTACCTTACTTCCCTTGTTTAACTTAACGAATTTAATTAATCTCTTGCCTAATGGAAATAGCTTAGAAAATAGCAAATAGCTAAAACCTTTGCCATATTCATAAGTACCAGCGAGCATATTTACATGATTTGAAAATCCCTCTTTAAAGTTTGAGACTCCTTCCGATACAAGGCCGTTCATGTCATAACGCACAATTCCCCAATCTTTACAGGTAGTAATAGCTTTCCATTTTAAGGAATAATTAGCTTTTTGTTTTTGACCAACGCTTGTAACACCACCATAAAGTTCAAAAGCTGTGTAATTAGAGATTGCTAGCCACAAAAAAGCTACCGGTTTTCCTTCATAGATAGCCATATAGACTGGAGAGGCTTCTCCTAGATACTTGAAAATATCGTGATAATACTTATCTTCGTGGATCTTAAAACCAGCTCGTTTTGCAGTGTCTTTATAGATATCTAAACAAGCATTGATATCTTTACTTGTTTTTGCTCTTACGATACTAACGCCATTCTTCTCTGCTTTACGAATATACTGGCGTGTCTTTTTTGCCATTTCAGATAGAAGACCTTTTTCTGACATGCCTAAATCTAAAATTAATGTCTGATTCATTAATGAGCCACTCTGAATTTTGGACCAGTTGTATGATAAATCTACCCGATCTAAATCAGGCTCAATCTGTATTGCTATCGCTTTATATTCCCTATAAATATAATCTGCGAAAGCATCCATTAATTCCATCTGGTCCTCAGTTTCAGACATAAATGGTCCGCGTGGGATATATACTAGATGTTTATTATTAAAAAACGGCACCTTACGATATAAGATTTGGGCTCCAAAAATAATTTGTTTCTTACGTATACCTTTTAAAACTATCCGATCGACATTCCAATTACTTTTAGCTTTTGCTTCACCCCAACCCCAAAGTTGTAATGGATGTCCATTATTTTCTAAAACTAAATCATCCCACCCTTCTTTGTTAGTAACTCGCCCAAATTCGTACATATTTCTATTATACCCAAACTTATGCTATAATGAGAACAGATTCATGGACGTAGGGAGGTGAATCCTCTTAAACATGACTTTTTTATTTTTCACGGGTAAACACTTTTTATGAAATTATCTACAACTTACGATCCTAATAACTTTGAAACAACAATCTATGAAATGTGGGAAAAAGCCGGAGCTTTTAAGCCAAAAGGTGAGGGTGAACCCTATTCCATAGTCATGCCACCACCAAACGCTAATGGCAACTTGCATGTTGGACATGCATTATCTTTTCAACTAGAAGATATGTTGGTTAGATATTATCGCCAACAGGGAAGAGATACTCTTTATATACCTGGTGCTGACCACGCGGGTTTTGAGACTTGGGTGGTTTTTGAACGTCAGCTAGCTAAAGAGGGTAAAAGTCGTTTCGATTACACTAGAGAAGAATTATATTCACAAGTTTGGGATTTTGTAGAGAAAAACAGAGGTATCAACACCGTACAGTTAAAAGCTCTTGGTATTTCTGCAGACTGGGATTCACTTTGTTACACATTAGACAAAAAGGTTATTAATAACGTCTATGCTACTTTCCAAAAAATGTGGCAAGAAGGTTTAGTTTACAGGGGTGAAAGAATCATTAACTACTGTACAGAGCACCAAACAGGCTTTGCAGATATTGAAGTTGAATACAAAGATGAAGAAGGGTCGCTTTGGTACATTAATTACCCGATAAAAGAGAAGGAAGGGAAGTATATCCAAATTGCTACCACTAGACCAGAGACAATGCTTGGTGATACAGCAATTGCGATTAACCCTGAAGATAGACGTTTTAAGGATTTAGTTGGGTTACATGCAGTAGTACCAATAGTTAATCGAGAAATTCCAATTATTGCCGATAAATATGTTGAAAAAGGCTTTGGTACAGGTGCTGTAAAAATTACACCAGCTCATGATCCTAATGACTTTGAGATTGGTCAAAGACACTGTTTGGAGAACATCACCGTAATTGGTTTTGATGGCAAAATAACCAATACTTTAGATGAATACAACGGTTTATCTGTAAAAGAAGCTAGAAAAAAGATTATCGATCAGCTACAAAAAGATGGACTTTTGGTCAAGACTGAAAAGATTAATCACGCTGTTGGACATTGTTATAAGTGTGGCACAGTCATAGAGCCGCTACTTAAAGAACAGTGGTTTGTTAAGATGAAACCACTTGTTAATAAGGCTCTAAGCCATATTGAAGATGATGAAATTAAATTCTTCCCAGAATCTGCAAAGAGAAATGTCTTAAACTACTTAAAGAATCTAAAAGATTGGAATGTATCACGTCAAATAGCCTGGGGAATACCAATACCAGCTTTTCAGAATAAAGAAGACCCTAAAGATTGGATTTTTAATACTAGAGTTACTGAACCTGAGATTGAAATAGACGGTAAAACCTATATTCGCGAAGAAGATACCTTCGATACTTGGTTTAGTTCTTCTCAATGGCCATACATCACAACAGATTATCTAGAAAATGGTAAAAATGCTAAATTCTATCCTAATTCTGTTCTGGAAACTGGTAGCGATATCCTATATGGCTGGGTAAGTCGCATGATCCTTATGGGTGTTTATAGGACAGGTATGGTACCATTCAAAGAAGTTTACTTACACGGCATGGTCTTAGATGAAAAAGGTCTAAAAATGTCTAAGAGTAAGGGTAATGTTATAAACCCTATGGAAATGCTTGCTAAATACGGTTCAGATGCACTAAGAATTGGCATCTCAATGAGTAGGTCAGCCGCTCAAAACCAGGCTTTTGCTACAGGGAATGTCTTAGCTGGACGTAATTTCTGTAATAAGCTATGGAATATCTCAAGATATATCTTGTCTCAATTAGGTGAAGATTATAAGAAGATAGATGCTATTGTTGCTGATACCACTGCAGATAACTGGATTGTGTCAAGGCTAGATCAGACGAAAAAAGACTTAAAACAATTGTTTAAGGATTATCGTTTCTCTGAAGCAGTGGAGCTTGTTTATCACTTTGTCTGGGACGATCTTGCCGACTGGTATATTGAAGCTTCAAAAGCAGAGAAAAATTCTCACGTCTTAGCATATGTATTAGAAGAAAGCCTAAAATTATCTCATCCAATTGCGCCTTTTGCTACTGAAACAATCTGGCAAGCCCTTCCTTGGATTGAAGACGGTAATCTTTTGATTAATCAGGTTCAAAAGGAAACTATTAAATATGGCATTATTGAAGCCGGCTCTTTCGATCAGCTAAAAACCTTTATTACTGAAGTTAGATCCTTAAAAGCTAAGCTAAAAATTACAAATAAGAAATTGGAGGTTAACTTCTTAAATGATTCTTTGATCAAAGATAATAAAAACCTCATTAAGATTATGTGTAACTTATCAGACGTTGTCGAATCAGATAATCCAGAGGGAATTAGAATACCTTCGATCAGCCGTCAGGCGTGGCTAAAAGTCAGTAATGATACCTTAAAAGCTTACAGAAAAGATCTAGAAGACAAGATTAACGAGACAACAAAGAATATTACTATGTTAGAAAAGCGTCTTGGTAATAAAAACTATCTAGAAAAAGCTCCGGAAGCTCTTGTAAACGAAACTAAAAACAATTTAGCCGAATCTAAACAATTGTTTAAAAAACTATCCGAAGAACTAGAACAAGCTACTAGTAATCAATTAGAAGATAAGAATCAATAAATTTAATAAGTAATTGATTAGATAGATAAATAAATAGAGAGCTAATATATAGATCATAAAAATAGAGAGTTAACTGACTCTCTATTTTTTATATTTAATTCTTAATACTAATTATTTACTCTAATTTATTAGTTAAACTTAACCTCAAATTCACAGATACCATCTTTACAATTAAGACCATTCGCATCTTTTTTATTGGCTTTAATTTTCTTTTTAATGAACATAATATCTTTAGGCCGAGACCTTAATTTGGTATTTGTTCTAACCTTAGTTTCCATTGATTTAAAATCAAGGATATCCGTATGAGTATGTGCACCTCTATTAGCTCTAGAGGCTATTACTTGTTTATCTTCTACTCCTTTATCTTCGCCAGTAAAGTTATGTGGTACATATTCGTGAATTAAGATACCAGATAAAGTAAACAAGGCGAGCAGGGAAGTAAGTATTGGTAGTGTTTTTATTTTCATGGCGTTTTTTATTTTATTTTTGTTAATAACACCATTTAAGCATAATCTTTATCTTTTGTCAATTAGCTTTAATAATATATTTATTTATGATGGTACGGATGATTGTTTAGAATCATAATACTCCGGTAAATCTGCTCAGATAAAATTAATCTTACGATTTCATGCGGAAAGATAAGATCAGAGAGCTTTAAGATGTAGTTGACGTTTTTTCTTAAAGTATCGTCTACGCCGTATGCGCCACCAATTATAAAGACTATTCGCTTATATTTACTGCTACTCTCTTTTATAATGCCTGCTAATTCTTCGTTAGAGACCATTTTACCTCTTTCATCCAACAAAATAGTATAATCATCCTTTTTTATTTTAGACGCTATATACGAGCTCTCCTGCGTCCTAGCAACCTTTTGTTCTAAGCCAGAATTAGCAATAAAGCACCACTCAATATTCACTTGGTGCTTAATTCGTTTTTCATAATCTAAGATCAGCTTTTTATAGTTATCGTCTATTTTCTTACCAACTGTAATTATTAAAATATTCATAATAATCCTTAAATACAAATAAAACCTCTCATAGAGGCTATTTATCCATCTGGCGGAGAGAGAGGGATTCGAACCCTCGATGAGTTGCCCCATACCGCTTTTCGA
>ERZ773099.261-NODE-261-length-46765-cov-11.445322_pt1 | contig 46765 bp, 37 predicted proteins | sample MGYA00511120_ERZ773099 | MGnify/ENA primary metagenome ERZ773099 (study PRJEB29015, sample SAMEA2738012) | human oral metagenome | biome: human oral; feature: human-associated habitat; material: dental | place: China | collected 2104 ... | reverse complement strand
GTTCTCAGCCCCCCACCACTTCATTGGGAGTCAGCTTCCAGCGAGTTGCGGGGCTTCGTTCGTGCCACTTTGCTGGGGTGTCAGCCGCCCCACCACTTTGCTGGGTTTCGTTCGTGCAAGTTTGCAGTGGTTTGAGAACCTCGCAATGGTCTGAGCACCTCGCAGCGGTTTGAGCACCTCGGTACTTCGGTGGGGCACCAGCCCCTACCGATTTGCTGGATGAAAGACCTCTGCCGGAGTAAGGGCCAATGCCCGATTGCTATTGACGCGATCGCGCAGCGGCGCAAAACTACACCCGAAACCTTGTCTTTTCGGGCACAACTCGGACGCACTGCTCCGAATCGTGAAGAACTCCCCAGATCAAAGTTCGAATGGTCCGACTCGAGCCCACCCAATGTCCGACTTGTGGCAGTTTATGCCCGCTCGGGGTTGGAGGTGTGGCCTCTCCCGGGCTGCCCGAGCGATGAATCCTGCGACCACTACGCGAGGCAGGGCGAAGAGATGCCTCGCCTGATGCGACCCCTCAGTCGATGACGTGAATACGAGCGCCCGCACGCCCAGTGGGGGAGTCAACTTCGATCATGTCACCGTGTGAAAGCTGTCGTCCACGGCGCGTCTCCACCACGCCATTGACGAGCACATCACCGCCTTGGATGAGTACGCGCGCCATCGCCCCGTCCTCGACAAGGCCCGCCAATTTGAGGAACTGTCCTAAACGGATGACACCGGATACCGCAATGACGGGGACAGTGGACATGAGTATTCTCCTCGCTGGTCGTGATGGCCCCCAGCATCTCACTGATGCGCCTCCAGCGCATTCGACGTCCCGAGCCGCGTGTGCGTTCACGGACCTGAGCCCCATGTGCGCACCTAGAGCTGGGCCTCCTGTGCGCTGCTGGAGCTGAGCCGAGTGCTCACCCCAGGAGTTGAGCGATGGCTTCTCCCCTGGAACTGAGCGGTCTGTTCGCCCCTGGATTTCAACCGAGTGCTCACCCTCGGAGTTGAGCGACGGGTTCGTCTTCGAGCTGAGTCGTGTGTTCGTTCACGGAGTTGAGCCGAGTGCTCACCGCCGAGCTGAGCCGAGTGCTCACCGCCGAGCTGAGCCGAGTGCACACCGCCGGACCTGAGCCCCATGTGCGCACCTAGAGCTTAGCCTCCTGTTCGCCCCGGAGCTGAGCCGCCTGTTCACCCTGGAAACGAAAAAGCCTGGTGTCAGCGAGTCGCCTATCATGAGCACATGATCTCCACGATGAGACGGATCGACCTCACAGATGGCGCGCTGACAGGGACGAAACTGTCGGACGCGTTGCCGCGGGCAGCCCTCGACACCACAGCAGCGGCCCAGGCCGTCGCCCCCATCATCGCTCGAGTCAAAGACGAAGGGGCCCCCGTCCTCTACGAACTCGCTGAACGCTTCGACCATGTTCGCCCCGAGCGTCTGCGAGTCCCCGCCGAAGCACTCACACGCGCCCTCGAGCAACTCGACCCGCAGGTGCGCGAAGCCCTGGAAACCTCGATCGAACACAACCGCATCGGTCACACCCAGCAGCTCCCCGCACCCTCCCAGACTCAGATCATCCCCGGCGGCACCGTCGAACAAAGGTGGCTCCCCGTCGGGCGCGTCGGCCTGTATGTGCCCGGCGGACTCGCCGTCTACCCTTCCTCCGTCGTCATGAACGCCGTGTGCGCTCAAGTCGCCAAAGTAGGCTCGATCGCCCTCGCCTCGCCCCCTCAAGCTGAGTTCGGCGGCTTGCCGCACCCGACGATCCTCGCCGCATGCGCCCTCCTCGGTGTCGACGAAGTCTGGGCCATCGGCGGCGCCCAAGCGATCGCCGCCCTGAGCTACGGAATCACCGACGGAGAGGACATTCTTCAACCGGTTGACGTCGTCACCGGACCGGGCAACATTTACGTCGCAGCCGCCAAAAGACTCGTCCAAGGCACCGTCGGCATTGATGCCGAAGCCGGGACGACAGAGATCGCGATCCTCGCCGACGAGACGGCAACCCCCGAATTCGTCGCAGCCGACCTCATCAGCCAGGCCGAGCACGATCCGGCCGCAGCCTCCGTGCTCGTCACCACCTCAGCTACACTCGCCGAAGCCGTCGACGCGCTCATCCCCACTCAAGCTCGCGCGACCACCCACACTGAACGAATCCTCACCGCCTTATCAGGGCCCCAATCCGGGATCGTCCTCGTCGATACTCTCGACGAGGCACTCGAAGTGGTCAACGCCTACGCCGCCGAACACCTCGAGATCCACACCGCGAACGCTTCGCAGGTGGCACAGCGGGTCATGAACGCCGGGGCGATCTTCGTCGGCCCCTACACGCCGGTCCCGCTCGGCGATTACATTGCCGGTTCTAACCACGTCCTGCCCACCGGGGGGACCGCCCGCTTCGCTTCGGGCCTCAACGTCACCCAGTACCTGCGCAGCCAGCAGGTCGTTGAATACACCGCTGAGGCGCTCGCACAACTCACCCCCCAACTTGATGTGCTCGCACGCGAGGAGAACTTGCCCGCCCACGGACAAGCCGCCCTCATCCGGGTGAGGGAGGGGAAAAGCCAATGAGTCTCCTCCTCCCGGTGCGTGAAGATCTCGCAGGTCTCGAGCCCTACGGCGCGCCCCAATTGGATGTGCCCGTGCGCCTCAATGTCAACGAGAACCCCTACGCGCCCTCGCCCGAGGTTATCGCCGATATCACCCGTTCCGTCGCCGAAGCCGCACACACTCTCAACCGTTATCCGGACAGGGATTTCACCGAGTTGCGCTGCGCCCTCGCCGACTACCTGGAAGTGGAATCAGGAGTCAGGCGCGCCCCGGAACTCATCTGGGCGGCCAACGGCTCAAACGAGATCATGACCCAGATCCTCCAGGCATTCGGGGGCCCTGGGCGCACCCTCGTCTCCTTTGCCCCCACCTACTCCATGTATCACGAGTATGCGCGTGATACGAACACCACCTGGGTGCAGGGAAGGCGCCTCGACGACTTCTCCCTCGACCTCGAAGCCATCGCCCGGGTGCTCGCCCGTGAGCGCCCCGCTGTGCTCGTCCTCGCCAGTCCGAATAATCCGACGGGCACGGCGCTGCCCCAAGAACAGCAGCGGGCGATTATGGAAATGACCCGCGAATCCGGGCCCATCATCAATGGATGCCCCAGCGCGACCCTCGTTGTTATCGACGAGGCCTACGGGGAGTTCCGCCGAGAAGGAGTGCCCTCCGCCCTCGAACTACTCGAGGACGCCCCCCACCTCGTCGTCACGCGCACCATGTCGAAAGCCTTCGGAATGGCTGGCCTACGTCTGGGCTACATGAGCGCCGCGCGCGAGATTATCGACGCCGTCATGCTGGTGCGCCTGCCCTACCACCTCTCCGCCCTCACACAGGCGGCCGCCCTCGCAGCTTTGCGTCACAAAGACTCCCTCATGGCGCAGGTCGGCGCATTGCGCAAGGAACGCGACGGCCTCGTCGACTGGTTGCGCACCCATGGTTTTCACGCCCTCGACTCAGATGCGAACTTCGTTCTTTTCGGCACCTTCGAGGACCGCGCAGCGATCTTCGAAGCCCTGCTCGCCCGAGGTGTCCTCATCCGTGTCGTCGGCCCCGAAGGGTGGTTGCGCGTCAGCGTCGGCACCCCTGAAGAGACCCGCCTGTTCACCACTGCACTGGAGGAGATCACTCGATGAGCCTCGTTTTCGACACCCCCCGCCTCGCCGTCATTGACCGCGCCACCTCCGAGTCCACGATCCACGTGGAAATGAACCTCGACGGCACGGGCGCGACCGAGATCTCAACAGGCGTCCCCTTCTGGGACCACATGCTCACCGCCCTGGGCAAGCACTCACTCATCGACTTGAAGATCCAGGCCAGCGGCGACACCCACGTGGACGTGCACCACACGGTCGAAGACACGGCGATCTGCCTGGGACTCGGCCTGAAGGAAGCTCTCGGTGACAAGCGTGGCATCAAGCGCTTCGGCGATGCGACCGTGCCCCTCGATGAGGCTCTCGCCCGCGCAGTCGTCGACGTTGCAGGCCGACCCTATATCGTTCACGAGGGCGAGCCCGCAGGCCAGGAGTATCACCTCATTGGCGGCCACTTCACCGGCTCCATGACGAGGCACGCCCTCGAATCCCTTACCTTCAACTCTGGAATCTGCCTGCACATGAGCGTCCTTAGTGGGCGCGACCCGCATCATATTGTCGAAGCACAGTTCAAGGCGCTCGCCCGGGCTCTTCGCAGTGCTGTTGAGCCTGATCCCCGTGTCGAGGGGATCCCCTCGACGAAGGGTGCCCTTTAAGAGCTGCGATACGATCGGCTCAACGCCTTTGAGGCTGCGCCGCAAGAATCTGGAGAAGGCATGTCCATGCGAGACGATGACATTGATGCCGAGTTCCGCGACCTCGTCGCTGGGCTCGCGGATTCCTCTCAGCCTGATGCTGTTCCCATGAAGGCTACGCAACACAGAGGCGCCAAGGATCTCGCCTCAGAGCTGAGCGGCCTGGAAGCGGCTTTGAAGGACCCGGATGACACTCCGGTTGATGAGCAGCTCCATCTTGACGGCGGCAAACTCTCCGTCGGTCTTGTGCTCGCACCGATCCCCTCCCCAGAGGCACTCCACGCCCTCCTGGGGCTCACAGGGATTCGTGCGACGGTCGTGCGCCTCAAACCCTGGACTGGAGTATGGCTGCGCGTTGAGACGACTCCGACGGACGAGGACGAACTCGACGCCCTGTTGAATGAGAGCCGTCCGATGCCCGATGCCGTGGACGCCGTCGCTCGCACAGTGTCGCGCCTATCGAAGTACGGTGCTGTCGCAATAATGTCTTGGCTGGTCGAAGGCGATGGGGTGGAACCAGGAGTGTCCGGGCGGATCAGTGCGCAACGCTATGTGGCCGGCCAGCCTGAAGAGCCGATCCCGGCGGGGGTCCTCCTCGGGTCGATGCCCCAAGCGACCGAGGATCTCCTCCTTGGGCGCACCACCCCCACCGATTACAGTGATTCAGTCCTCGCCGAGGGCGGCCCGAAGCGTCGCCCCGGTCCTTTCGGTTTCTTCAAGAAAAGGTGATCCATGGCTGTGCGCCTCGTCGTCTTCGACTACGGTTCGGGAAATGTCCGTTCGGCGTGCCGCGCCCTCGAACATGTGGGGGCCGAAGTGGAACTCACCTCGGATCGTGACGCCTGCCTGAACGCGGATGGTCTTTTCGTTCCCGGGGTCGGCGCCTTCGCCGCCGTCATGGCTCAGCTTCGCGAGGCCGATGGGCCGAACATCATTGAACGTCGCCTCTCGGGAGGGCGCCCCGTGATGGGCGTCTGCGTGGGCCTGCAAGTCATGTTCGAATCCTCCGAAGAAAAAGGCGAGGCCGAGGGGCTTGCGCAATGGCCCGGAGTGGTTCGCCGTCTCAACGCCCCAGTCGTACCGCACATGGGCTGGTCGCCAGTGGAAGCGGGAGCAGGATCGATGCTCTTTTCCGGCGTTGAGGACCAGCGCTTCTACTTCGTGCACTCCTATGCCGCGATCAACGACCCCGCAGCCCCCTTCGACGATGGGTGTACCGTGCCGCCCCTCGTGTCCTGGGCGAAACATGGGGACTCGCGTTTCGTTGCTGCTGTTGAGAACGGTCCGCTGTGCGGCACACAGTTCCACCCGGAAAAGTCCGGCGAAGCGGGTCTCGCTTTGTTGAAGAACTGGCTCTCCTCTCTGTGAACGAAGAGCAGGGCTCCTCGTCCTCGTGCCGCATCATCCTCGCCCTTGACTATGACTTCGCTTCCTCGGCCCACTCGTAGGAATGAAAGGCTTGACATGTCCACACTCATCCTCTTGCCCGCAGTTGATGTCGTGAACGGGCAGGCCGTTCGCCTCACCCAGGGGCAGGCCGGTACGGAAACCGCGTACGGCACTCCGCTCGAAGCGGCCCGCTCTTTCGTTGAAGCGGGGGCGAAGTGGCTGCACTTGGTCGATCTGGATGCCGCTTTCGGTCGCGGCTCGAATGCGGAGCTCCTCCAGTCGATCACCGCGCAGCTGCCGATCAATGTGGAACTGACCGGCGGGATCAGGGATGACGAGTCTTTGAGGCGTGCTTTGGAGTGCGGGGCACGACGGGTGAACCTCGGGACGGCTGCGATTGAGAACCCGGAGTGGACGGAGAAAGTGATTGGCGAGTTCGCAGATCGGATCGCCCTTGGCCTTGATGTGCGCGGCGAGACCCTGGCGGGGCGCGGTTGGACGACTCAGGGGCCGAATCTTTTCGAGACGATCGCGCGCTTCGACGCGGCGGGCTGTGCCCGTTATGTCGTGACCGATGTGTCGCGTGATGGCATGCTTTCGGGGCCGAATCTTGAGTTATTGGCGCGCCTGTGTGAGGCGACGGATGCTGCGATCGTCGCATCGGGGGGTGTGTCGAGTCTTCAGGACATTGAAGCGATCCGAGGTCTCGTCGATGCTGGTGTTGAAGGCGCTATCGTGGGTAAGGCTTTGTACTCGGGGCGTTTCACGCTCGCGGAGGCGCTCGACGTGGCCGCTGGGACACTTGCACGGTGACCACTGGTCCTGAACCTGTGGGCTTGAGTGGCGAGGGCGGGGCAGTGGAGGGCAAACGGCTCTTGTCTTCCCAGCCCGGGCCTGTATCGGGGCCTATTCCCCCGAGTGAGGGGGGCGCAGCCTCAGAGGGGATTGTGAGGCCGGATGCCGAGCAACGCGAGAAGATCGCAGCGCGCCTCGGCTTGAAGAATCGGGATCGCAGTGATCGCGGTCAGGCTCTTCCCCTCACACGGGCGGCGCTTGAACTTTTCGCCTCTGAAACGCTTGATGCGAATGAGAAAGATACGAGCTCGGAGGGGGGCAGGGGCAAGGCGCCTAACGAGAGTCGAGTCGAGGCGGGGCTCAATGCGCTCGTCAAGGCCATCTCCTCGGAGCGCGTCATTGTGCCCGTCGAGTTCACACAGACCACGCAGGGGGACAAGGAGAAACACGGCGCGATTGAGTTCGTCCGTGTCCCTACTCCCGCGGGTGATGCCCTCGCCATCTACTCTTCAGTTCAGGCTCTTGCTCATGACCGTCCTTGGGCTCGCCCGATGGCTTATGACGCTTTCAAAGTGTGCCTCGCCGCCCTCGTGGAGACGGGCGGGAGGATCGTCGTGGATCCCGGATCAGCGCAGATTGTCGTTCCACGCCCAGCGGTGGCGGCCCTTGCCCAGCATGACGAGTGGTTGCCGGCGTGGAAGGATGCGGAGCTTGTTTCGCATTTGCGTGATCTGGCCGGGGTGGGAAGAAACGGGATCCTTGACCTTCGAATCAGCTACGAGGGGGAGGGCCTCTTCCGCGTTGATGTGTTGGCCGATGCGGCTTTTGAGCAGGGGATGCTCCGTTCGTCTCTTGATTCGGCGCTGCGCAGGATGGGGAGTTCTCAGCGCTTGATCGCCGCAGTGGATCGTGTGGAGCTGACACCGAGGCTCGTGAGGAAAGCCTGAAAGGGGCGGGCTGCTCTTCATCTGGCGTTTTGCCTTGGTGGGTGTGGGGTTTCAGCGGGTTCGTGCTTCACTCGGGCACAAGTCGGACCTTGCGCTGTGTGTTTGAGGAGCTGAGCGGACCCGAGCTGGGTAAATGCTTGCTTTCGTTCAGCGTCTGCCCCGCTTGTGTCCGACTTGTGCCCAGGGCTGTCTTGTACTCGGGCTGTGAGACGATCCACTGGGCGTGAAAGCTCGTGGGTTGGCGACGAATCGCCTCCGCCTGTTAGGGTGGAAACAACCGTTCGGGCGACTGCCCGAGATGCAAGTGGAGTCTCTCCCACCTGGATACCCGCCCCGTCCTCGTGATGGGGTCAGCGATTCGGATCGCACACTTAAGGGAATCGGGTCTGACGGCGGTGCTTTCGTGCTGCTGTTGAGGATGAGCCTCCGTGCGCATGAAGTGCAACGGAGGCTTTTTCGTTGCCCTTCACGAAGAACCGTGGAAGGAGCCACTCATCAGCGAGACGCGCATTAACGAGCGGATCCGAGTTCCCGAGGTCCGCCTCGTGGGACCCGGAGGGGAACAGGTCGGTGTTGTCCGTGTCGAGGACGCGCTGCGCCTGGCCGAAGAGGCCGGACTCGACCTCGTCGAGGTCGCACCCGACGCCAAGCCGCCGGTCGCGAAGCTTATGGACTACGGCAAGTACAAGTACGAAGCCGCCCAGAAAGCCCGCGACGCCCGACGGAACCGGGCGAATACGCAGCTCAAGGAGATCCGCTTCCGCCTGAAGATCGACGACCACGACTTCGGCGTCAAGAAGGGACACGTTGAGCGTTTCCTCTCCGCCGGAGACAAGGTCAAAGTCATGATCATGTTCCGCGGCCGTGAGCAGTCCCGCCCCGAAGCGGGCGTCCGTCTGCTCCAACGCCTCGCGGACGAGGTCGGCGAACTCGCCACCGTCGAGTCCATGCCCCGCCAAGACGGGCGCAACATGACCATGGTCCTCGCTCCGACGAAACGAAAGTCGGACGCGCTCAACGAGCAACGCAAGCGACGCGAGGCCGAGCGTGAAGAGCGTCGAGGCAAGCGCGCTGAGCGTGCGAGCAGGGACCAGGCGCGCACCGCCACCACGGAGACCAACTGACGACCTCGATTATTCGATGTCGTAACAGAGAAGGAATAGAGAATGCCGAAGAACAAAACGCACTCCGGTGCTAAGAAGCGCTTCCGCGTGACCGGCTCGGGCAAGATCATGCGCGAGCAGGCGGGCGCCCGCCACCTGCTGGAGCACAAGTCCAGCCGCAAGACCCGCCGCCTCGCTACGGATCAGGTCCTGGAGAACGCTGACGTCAAGCGCGTCAAGCGACTCCTCGGCAAGTGACCGGTACGAATAGGAGAACTGAAACATGGCACGTGTCAAGCGTTCTGTTAACGCCAAGAAGAAGCGTCGTACCGTCCTCGAGCAGGCCTCCGGCTACCGCGGCCAGCGCTCGCGCCTGTACCGCAAGGCCAAGGAGCAGGTCACTCACTCCTTCGTCTACTCCTACCGCGACCGCAAGGCCAAGAAGGGCGACTTCCGTCGCCTGTGGATCCAGCGCATTAACGCTGCTTCCCGCGCTCAGGGCCTGACCTACAACCGCCTGATCCAGGGCCTGAACCTGGCCGGCGTCGAGGTCGACCGTCGTATGCTGGCCGAGCTGGCCGTGAACGATATCAACGCGTTTAACGCCCTGGTGAAGGTCGCCAAGGACGCGCTGCCCGCCGACATCAACGCCCCCAAGGCCTGATTGGTGAGCTCTCTTTCCGAGCGCCTGCCCATTCTCGATAATCCTCGCGCCGATCGCGTGCGCAGGGTGTCGGGTCTGGTCGGGCGCTCGGCGCGTTCGCGCTCGGGCCTGATGCTCGTTGAGGGGCCCCAGGCGGTGCGCGAACTCGTGCGTTTTCGGCCCCGCTCGGTGCGTGACGTGTACCTGAGCGCCGACGCGTGGCAGACGCATGCGGACGTCGTGGAGGAGGCTCGGCGCGCGACGCGCTGGGTGCACCCCGTCACGCGCGAGGTCTCCGCGGCGCTGTCGGGGGACTCGCAGGGCGTGTGCGCGGTGGCCGGCCTGGACGCCGTGGCGCGGGAGCTGCCCGAGGCGAGAGCGGGCGAGACCCTCGTCGTCCTCGCCCAGGGGCGCGATCCCGGCAACGTCGGCACGATCGTGCGCACGGCCGACGCTTTCGGCGCGACCGGAGTGATCGCCGTCGCCGGCTCGGTGGACGCCACGAGCCCGAAGGTGGTGCGTGCGAGCGCCGGTTCCGTCTTCCATATCCCCGTGTGCGTCGTCGCCTCCTTCGAGGAAGCGCGCGCTCTCGTTCACGGTCGCGGCGCCGCTCTGCTGGGCACCAGTGGGGGAGCCGGCTCGGTCGACGTGGCGCAGATGCTTATCCAGGGGGTGACGGGCCGCTCGCGCCTGTCGCAGTCCCACGCGTGGGTGTTCGGCAACGAGGCGCGAGGCCTGTCCGGCGCCGAGATGCGCGCCTGCGACGCCCTCGTGTCGATCCCCATGTCGGGGGAAGCGGAGTCCCTCAACGTCGCGAGTGCCGCCGCGACGTGTCTTTTCGCGTCCCAGACGGTTCGAGGCGCGTGCGACTGACCCCTCCCATCGCGCCACAGTGTGGTGTGCGCGGCTAGGCTGGTGGGCATGAAGCTTGGTGACCTGTCCGAGGCACAGTTGGTGTCTCACTTCCGCGACTCTTTCCCTCTCGGTGAGCGCACCCTCATCGGCATTGGCGACGACTGCGCCCAGATCGGCGCCCCCGAGGGCTCCTTTATCGTGACGACCGACGTGATGGTCGAGGACCAGCACTTTCACCTGTCGTGGTCCACCGGCTACGAGGTGGGCGCGCGCGTCGCGGCACAGAACCTCGCCGATATCGACGCGATGGGTGGGCGCCCCTCGGCCCTGGTCGCGTCGGTTGTCGCCCCGCGCGACATGGACGCGGATGTCTTCCTTGACGTGGTCCGAGGCCTGGGAGACCGAGCGCGCCAGGCCGGGGCTGGCGTCGTCGGAGGCGACCTGAGCGCGGGGGAGAAGCTGGTCATCTCCATCACCGCCTTCGGGTATTGCCCGGGCCCCGTGGTGCGACGCGACGGGTCGAGGCCCGGGGATGTCATCGCGGTCAGCGGCACTCTCGGCTTCTCGTACGCGGGTCTCGACCTGCTCGAGGGAGGCTTCGTTTCTCCGTCGGCGCGAGGCCTAGGCGAGCTCGGCGACTTGGAGACCTTCGTGAGCACCTACCGTGCGCCCAGCCCGCCGTTGGGATCGGGCGTGGCCGCCGCGGCCGCTGGCGCGCGGGCCATGATGGATCTGTCCGACGGCCCCGCCGCCGACGCTTCTCGCATGGCGAAGGCCTCCGGCGTCGTGATCGAGTTCGACCGCCCCGCGATCGAGGAAGAGGCGCGCAGGTTGCAGGGTGCCGCCCGGATATGCCGGGCGGATCCCGTTCGGTGGGTGCTCCAGGGGGGAGAGGAGCACGGCATGCTTGCGGCGTTCCCGCCCGGTTGCGAGCTTCCGGAGGGTTTCCGCATCGTCGGCACAGTGCGCGAGTGCGAGCCGGGGGAGTCCCCCTGCGCGATGTTCGATGGGGTTGTTTTGCGCGGGGCGTGGGACCATTTCTGTCCCGATTCCGTAGACTAGTGTGATGGGAGCCGCCGACGGCCCCGTCGGAGGGCTGAGACCATCGGGCGGCGGCGCCCCAACGATTGGAGAAGGTTAGGATGACCGCTTCGCAGGAGGCAACCCAGGCCTCGTCCCGTCCAATGTCGCGCGTCGCGCGCAAGCTCGCTGAGTCCTGCGAGGAGATCCCGGCGACCGCGGGGCTGGCGTTGCCGTCGCTGAGCGGCGACGCGGCCGTGCCGCCGACGAGGGCGCTGCCCGTGGTCAGCCAGGAGCGCGACGACGCGCAATAGGTGACGGCCGTCCATTTCGCGGGCGCGCCGCCGAGAGGGCAACGCGGCGCTCACGCCATCGCTCGCGCTGAGCCGCGACAGCTCCGAACCATCCCGGGTGCCTGCGCCACCGTGTTCGGCGCCGGTTGATGACTCCCGTGTTTCTTGAGTCCACGATGGGAAACTCCTTGATGTGGCGCGTTGGGATGTGAGAGACTTGGGCGGTTTCGAAGGCTTGTGGCCCGGCGATCGGGCGACATGCGAGTCGCTTTCATGGACCTAACAACACGTGAGGAGACAGCGATGGAAGGACACCCGAGCGACATGAACCAAGGAAGCACACCTCCGATCCCCTCTCCTTCTGGGGTTCCCTTCCCGCCACCTGGCCCGGATTCTCAGCAAGCGTTTCATTAGGGGGCCGGTGCGCCCGTCTTGCAGTCCGGAGTAGTTTTCACGCCGACTTCGGAGAAGACCCGCCGAAACACCAAGCGCGCCGTGCTCGCGGTCGTTGCCTGCGCGATCTTGGCGGTCGTCGCCATCGTCGGCGTAACCATCGCCAACTGGACGCGCACGCCGGAGGCCAAGGTGCGTGAGTATTTGGAGCTCCTGGCGGCAGGTAAGGCGAACGCAGCCACGGCGATGGTCGATCCCGACCTGTCCAACGAGGATCGTGTGTTCGTTACCGACGAGGCCATGGCCTCGGCGAGCTCCCGCCCGGAGATCGAGGATGTCGAAGAGTCGGAATCGGGTAGGTCGAAGAACCGCACCGTTATCGCGACCATGAGGCTCGACGGCGAGCGCTTCACGCGTCTATTCCGCGTGAGCCAGGGTGACTCGACGCTGGGAGTCTTGAAGAACTGGAAGATCCAGGACGCGATGGTTTCGCGTGTGAGCGTCAGCGGGGACCATGTGCCCGCCGTCTCCGTCGGGGGAGTAACGCACGATAGGGATCCGAACTCATCGAGTGGGTCGTTCGTCATGGTCTACCCCGGGGTGTATACCTTCACCGCCGAGGGGCTGGGCGATTACCTCCAAGCCGACCCCGTGACTGTGGCCGTCAAGGCCGCCGAGACCGCCGAACCAGGTGGCACTATCGCCAGCGTGGATCTCAAGGCGACGTTCACCGACAAGATGGAGCAGGCCGCGCTCGATGCGGCCGTCGCGGCGACAAACTCCTGCGGCAGCGTTCCTGGCATCATTGAGAAGGTCTGTCTGTTTCCGGTCCAGTCCACGACGCTTGCCCTCCTCGAGGTGAAGAAGGTGCCGACCTCGATGAAGCTCTCCTCCAGCCTGTCCAACACGTACGTCGGCGAGGCGGTGTTTAGGCTCCAGGAAACGTCGAGCTGGTTGGACACCAAACCCTACGATCTGCAGCGTTCGGTGTCGCTGACCCCGAAGTTCGACGAGAAGCGAAAGCTCATGCTTGATGCCTCGGGTAAACCGGAGTTTGAAATCAGCTTCAATAGCTAGCGGCCGATGACGCGTCCACCGCGCCCGGCTCGAACGCTCCCACCGTGAAGGCTCACGCAACGGGTGTCGAGTCGGGTGCGGCGCTTCGGGTCTCGCAGGAGACGCTGCAGTCCTTTGCGACCGGGGCGCCAGCGCCGCCGACGTCTGCTCCAGCGCGTTGCGGTCCTCGAGCCTGAGCGTGCTCGAGCCGTCTAAGCTGCCGTCGCTGGTGCAAGCCGGTGCGCGGGGATCGTACATGTCCCAGGTCGCGGTAGTTCGCTGTCGAGAGGCCGGGAGATGGTTTCTTGACGGCGAGCCCGTCATCACCGTCACCCTGGGAGTGTTCTGGTTATGGGCCGAAGTGCCCCCCGGCGCGGCCTGTCTTGAGGCCGCTGCGAGCGCTGCGGGCGATGTTTGACCGTGATTACCGTCGATGGTAGTATCCACCCTATCTCGGCATATACTTGTCGGGGAATCCTTTTGTGGGACGCATCTGGTAATCCACCATTCTCATCACCAGGAGCAAGTAATGGACGCTAGCAACAACGGTATGCATGCCCAATCGGTCCCCACCGCTGCGCAGAGCGCGAGCGTGGATCCCATTCCCATGCCTCCCACGTCCTCGGCAGCAGCTATTCCCACGGCCGAATACGGCCAGTATCAGACGACCCTCCACGCGCCCCCCGTCTCGCGCAGGCGCGTCAAGCCGATCGTTCTGGCAATCGCGTTCCTCGTGGTGCTCGCTGCTGCGGGCGTCGTCGGCCTGGTCCTTGGAAACTCCACGCGCACTCCCGAAGCGCAAGTACGCCGCTACCTCGGTTATCTGTCGGAAGGTAGGGCGTCCGCGGCGACCGCGATGGTCGATCCCGGTGTGTCCAACACCGAGCGAGTCTTCCTGACCGACGAGGTGATGGCCTCGGCTACCTCGCTGCTGCAGGTGGAAGAAGTCGTTGATAGAAACGAGGGGAGCTCCACCAAGAGGCACACCGTCAACGCGACGATGCTCGTCGACGGCATTCGCTTCACCTTCCCCTTCGAGGTCCACGAGGCGGAGCCGACACTGGGCATCATCAAGAACTGGAAGATTCAAAACGCCCTCACCACACCCGTCGCCGTCAGGATCGAAGACGTGTCGACGTTTAGCGTCGGCGGCGTGAGTGCTCCAGTGAGCGATTACAACAGCGTGCCTTTTACCTCCCCGACGTACCTCTTCTACCCCGGAGTTTACACTGCGAGCGCCGAGGGCCTGGGGGATTACGTCGAGGCTGAACCGGTGACTTTTAGGGTCAAGCGAGACGAGTACCTGTATGGGGCAGACCCGCTCACGAACGTTTCGATTACGACGAAGTACAGCGACGCGCTGTTCGCCGCCGCGCTCGACCAGATGGTTGCGCAGACCACCTCGTGCACCACGCCACCAGGAAACCTCGAGACCGTCTGTCCCCTCGGGCTGCAGAAGAAGGATCTGACGATCCTCGAAGTCAAGCAGATGCCGTCCGAGGCCAAACAATCTCAGTACAATCCCGACGAGTTCCACGATTACGCTTTCTTCAAGGTTCAGTCGGGAGCTGGAAGCCAGATTTACACGCTCAAGACAACCATGTATGCAACGTTGAAGCGTGACGAGTCGGGAAAGATAGTGGTTGATTCGTCGGGCAAACCGCAGTTCTGGCTCAGGTACGAGGCAGAGTAGGGGCGACGGCGTTGCGCTCCCCGTTCCCTCGCGGTTCGGGGAGCGCAGCTGCATCCGCGCTGAAGGGCAGCAGTTGCCGGCAGTCTCCTCGAGACGGTGTCGGGCTCGTTGGAACGGACGATCGCGGATGCGACGCGCTTAGCGACCGGCAGCGGTCATGGTGGCGCCTTCCGACGGGCGCTCGCGCCCAGCAGCGGCGATCCGGACTCGAGGATGATTGCGCCCCGGCCGTCGTTCCCGATCAGAGCCTCTCCGCGGCTTTGGTGCCTGCCGCGCCGCAGGCATGCGGGAGCAAGACGTTACCCGTGCCGCCGCTTGTACTCATGGTTGCTCTCCAAAGCGGTGGCAAGGTGCGCCGGGGACGCTATGATGATGTGTTGTTAACTTTGGCACAGTGAAGGTGGAGCGGTTCGCATGAGCAACAACGCGCAGGTAACTGTGACCCGCAGGCCCGGTCGGCCCAGGGCGGGCAGCGAAGACAAGAAGGCTCGCATCCTGGACGAGGCGCTCGCTCTCTTCTCGATCCGAGGGTACGTGGCGACGTCCCTGGCGGACATTGCGCGGGCAGCCGACATCTCCAAGGCGGGGCTCCTGCACCACTATTCCTCAAAGGACCAGCTCCTGGCCGCCGTCCTACAGGAGCGTGACCGCCGCACGATGACGCGCCTTCCGGCTGGCGAGGACGGTGCGGAGGCGGCGCTCGACGCGTGGGGCGAGATGGTGGCGCACAATCAGCGTCATCCCGAGGGCGTGGCGCTCTACACGGCGATGTCGGCGGCGGTCATCGACGCGGAGCACCAGGCATACCCTTGGTTTCGCCAGCACCTTCTCGCCGCGATCGAGTACCTGAAGGATGCCCTCGAGCGGGGTAAGTCCACCGGCGAGGTGCGTGCCGAGGCACCCAGCGAGCAGATCGCCCGCACGCTTGTCGCGCTCTCCGATGGCCTGCAGCTCCAGTGGCTATGCTCGCGCGCCTGCGGCGGTCGGGACGTGGACATGCGTGCGGTGATGGCCGGCGTCATCGAGGATGTCAAGGACCGCTGGCTCGTGCGTTCCTGAGCGACGACGTCGTTAGCGCTCGCGACGTAACAAGAGGAGTGCGCAGATACTGCGCGCGATCGACATCGCATTGAGGCTTATGCCTCGTAGGGCCTAGATCCCTTGTTTTTGTCCAGTCGCGGCCGCGCCGTAGGGGTTACAGAGCGGCCAGGGGCGCGTTAGGATAGGGACACCAGCATGCTTCACGATGTCGGAAGCCTGGCCATGCGCTGAGTCGAAGCCGCGCGTCCAATGGATGAAAGCGCACGCGACGCGCAGTGTCCGACCCATACTCGAGCCTGGAGGTTTACGCATGACGAACAACGCCGTTCCCAACCCGACCCGACACAGCGCGCTCGGTGACAAGAATCGCCGGTGCCCCGAGGACCTGTGGGACCTCGGAGAGAAGGCGGTCGCCCGGGCGCGCCGGTGGGTTGACGAGTCAGCCCACGAACCGACGCCCCAATCCGCGCGACTCCTGTCCCGCATCCTCGCCGACGCGGACGGCCTGACCTTCACCACCCGCTTCGTTGACGACGTCGTGCGACCGGTGGACCTGGACGTGGCCGCCGCGGCGCTCAAGCGCCTGTCGGCGGGCCGCAAGAGCTTCTTGCCCCCGGCGCTCGCGGCCGCCATGGGACTCGGATCGGCGGCATCCCTCGTCGCCCCGCGCACCGTGACGGTCGCCGCTCGCAGGGTGTTCCGTGAGATCGTGGGCGACCTCGTCGTCGATGCGACCGACAAGGGCCTCGGACCCGCGCTGGCTCGCCTGCGCGAGGGCGGCCACCGCCTCAACGTCAACCTCCTCGGCGAAGCGGTCCTCGGAGAGAAGGAGGCCGCTCATCGCCTCGCCGAGGTGTCCCGCCTGGTCAAGCGCGAGGACGTCGACTACGTCTCCATCAAGGTCTCAGCGGTGACCGGTCCGCACAACCCCTGGGGCTTCGAGGAGGTTGTCGCCCACGGCGTCAGTGCGCTCCTGCCGCTGTACCGACTCGCCCGCGATTCGGGGACGTTCCTGAACCTCGACATGGAGGACTACAAGGACCTGGACCTGACGATCGCCGTCTTTACCGCGATCCTTGACCAGGCCGACATGCGGGGCTACGAGGCCGGAATCGTCCTGCAGGCCTACCTTCCGGACTCCCTGGGCGCCCTGCAGCGCCTCCAGGAGTGGGCGCGCGGGCGCGTGGACGCGGGAGGCGCGCGCATCAAGGTTCGCGTCGTCAAGGGCGCCAACCTGTCCATGGAGAACGTGGACGCCGAGATCCACGGCTGGGAGCTGACGACCTGGCCGTCCAAGCAGGCCACCGACACGAACTACAAGCGCATGCTCGAGTGGGCGATGACGCCCGAGCGCACCCGCGCGGTCCGACTGGGCGTGGCCGGGCAGAACATCTTTGACATCGCCTTCGCCTACGAGCTTCGCGCGGCGCGCGGAGTCGAGGACGGCGTCGAGTTCGAGATGCTCTCCGGCATGGCCACCGACATGCAGGAGGTCGTGCGCCGCGACGTCGGCTCCCTCCTGCTGTACGTTCCCGTCGTCAACCCGCGCGAGTTTGACGTCGCCATCTCCTACCTCGTGCGTCGCCTTGAGGAGAATGCCGCGCCGGCGAACTTCATGTCCGGCGTCTTCGACATCGCCAGCAACGAGGACGTGTTCGCCCGCGAACGCGACCGCTTCCTCGCCGCGCTGGCCGACGTTGATCCGGCCGCGCCCGTGCCCGCTCCCAACCGCACTCAGAACCGGTTGGCCGAGCGCGAGGCGGGCGCCGGCGCCGAGCGGGGCAGCATCGCCGAGCGAGCGCGGCGTCCCTTCGCCTCGGAGGCCGACTCGGACCCGGCGCTGGCCGCCAACCGCCGGTGGGCGCGCGAGATCGCGGCTGCCATCCCGGCCTCGACGCGCGGCGTCGACGCGGTTCGGGCGGGCGCGCAACGCTTGGCGACGAACGAGCAGGTCGACGCCCTCGTCAGGGCATGCGCCGACGCCGCCCGCGCCTGGCAGGCCCTGGAGCCCGATGAGCGCGCCGCGGCACTGCACCGCGTCGGCGATATCCTCGCCGCGCGGCGCGCCGAGCTCATCGAGGTCGCCGGATCCGAGGCGGGCAAGACCATCGACCAGTCCGATCCCGAGGTGAGTGAGGCCATCGACTTCTGCCACCACTACGCCGACGCCTCCCTGCAGCTCTTCGACGAGGCACACATGGCGGGCGCGCGTTTCGTGCCCGTGGACGTCACCGTCGTCGCCTCCCCGTGGAACTTCCCCCTGGCCATCCCGGTCGGCGGGGTCGCCGCCGCCCTGGCGGCGGGCAGCGCGGTGGTCCTCAAGCCCGCCCCTCCCGCCAAGCGTTGCGCGGCGGAGCTGGTCGCAGCCTTCCACGAGGCCGGGATCCCGCAGGATCTCGTGGCGCTCGCGCCGCTGGAGGACGGGGACGTCTCGCGTCACCTGGTCACCCACGAGGCCGTGGATCGCGTCGTCCTGACCGGCTCGTACGACACTGCACGCCTCTTCCGCTCCTGGAAGCCCGACATGCGACTGCTCGGCGAGACGAGCGGCAAGAACGCCATCATCGTGACGCCCTCGGCCGACCCGGATCTGGCGGTTCGCGACGTCGTGCACTCGGCCTTCGCCCACGCGGGACAGAAGTGCTCGGCGTCGTCCCTGCTGATCCTCGTTGGGTCGGCCGGTAAGTCGGCGCGCATCGCGCGCCAGCTCGTGGACGCCGCCTCCTCGCTGCGGGTGGGCCCCCCGGCGTCCCTTGACTCCCAGGTGGGTCCCGTCGTCGTCCCCGACGACGAGAAGGCCGTGCGCGGCCTGACGACCCTGGGGGACGGCGAGCACTGGGTCCTCAAGCCTCGCCACCTGGGAGGCGGGCTGTGGACCCCGGGCATCCGCGCTGGCATCACGCCCGGCAGCGAGTTCCACCTCACGGAGTACTTCGCGCCCGTTCTCGGCATCATGCGCGTGGACACCCTCAAGGAAGCCATTGAGGCGGTCAACGCGGTTGACTACGGCCTCACCTCCGGCCTTCACACCCTCGATACCGAGGAGTTGGCGCTGTGGCTGGAAGAGGTCGAGGCCGGCAACCTCTACGTCAACCGCGGCATCACCGGAGCCATCGTGCGCCGACAGCCTTTCGGCGGCTGGAAGCGCTCGGCGATCGGATCGACGACGAAGGCCGGTGGTCCGTCCTACCTGCTGGGTCTGGGCGAGGTCGAGGCGGCCCGTGAGGGCTCGACGGCGGGAGTGCTCGGACGGCAGCAGACACCTATCGTCGCGCCCGTGCTCGCCCTGTGTGGGGCGCTGCACGAGCACCTCGGCGATGAGGACCTGGCGGAGTTGCGTCGCGCCGTCGCCGCCGATGCCGCCGCCTGGGGGAGCGACTACGGGGCCAACCGCGACGTCACGGGCTTGCGGTGCGAGAGGAACATCTTGCGCTACCGCCCCGTCAAGGTCGCCGTGCGCGCCGGACGGGGAACCGCGCTGGCCGATATCGCCCGCGTCGCGGCGGCTGGCCTCCTGGCCGGTGGGTCGTTCACCCTGTCTGTTGCCGAGCAGCTTCCCCAGTCGGTGCTGGCGGCTCTGGCGGACGCGGGCGTCGAGGCGAGCGTCGATGACGCGCGCGCGTGGGACGCTCGCTTGGCCGGCATGGCCACCTCGGGCGGGCTGGGGCTGCGCGTGCGCATCCTGGGCCCGCGCGACGAGTCCTCCCAGGAGCGCTGGGCTCACGCGGCCCGCGCGAGCTGGGGAAGCCCGGACGTCGCCCTGTACACGGGAGCCGTGACGTCGTGTCCGCACTCCGAGCTGTTGCCCTTCCTGCGCGAGCAGGCGGTCTCCATCACGAACCACCGTTTTGGTACGCCGCTCGACCTGGCTGCGCAGCTCCTGTAGCGCTCGTATCCCTCGCTGCCCGCTCGACCCGTGTTCACGAGGTCCCGGCGGGCAGCGAGGTGTCATTCGCGGCCTGTTCGCGCGGTCGTGGGGTGGATCAGCGGTGATTCCCGTTCCGCCACCTGGTGTTTTGACTTTCGTGGTCCCGGTGCTTAACGTTAGCCCTGTCTGGGTAACCATGTAGCGAGGAAGTACTCGTTGGTTACGACACGGCGCACCGCCGCTCAAGAGGTCAGGAGTGACACATGGGTACGAGTCGATACCCCCACAACGGAGATCCGCTCGCGCGGTTCGGAGCGGACATGTCGAGTGCCGGCGCGTCGTCGTACGATGGCGTTGCCGGCGCGCAGAGGGCGCAAGTTCGCTTGTTAGAGGACGGAACCCTCGTGCGCGTGTCCACCGGACAAGTCGGCGGGCCAGAACCCGGCGCTTATCCGACAGCTGCGGTCCGCAAGCGTCGTCCGTACGGTATGATCATCGCCTTCACCGTCGTGATCGCGCTGATCGGCGTGGGCGTGGCAGGCCTCGTTGTTGCCCGAGCAATGCGCACTCCCGAGGCTCAGGTTCGGCGCTATCTCGGTCTGCTGTCCAGTGGGCAGGCCAGTGCCGCCTCGCGGATGGTCGATCCGGGCATTCCCAGCGAGCAACGCGTGTTCTTGACGGATGAGGTCCTCGGGGCCACGCCCAACCGTTTGATTGTCAAGGAAATCGTTGACATGGATGAGGACTCCTCGTCCTCTCTGCATCAGGTTAGGGCCACGATGAGCGTCAGGGGAGAGAGCTTTTCGCAGACCTTCCGGGTCATGAAGAGGGAGCCGACGCTAGGATTCTTCGACAACTGGGAGGTTCTCGATCCCCTCATCACTCGAATCTACGTGACGGGACGCAACGTGGAGGGCATGACCGTCGACAATGTGCAAGCTACTGCTCCGCTGACGACCGATGACACCAGGCGGTGGGCCCTCCTGGCGTTCTACCCCGGTACCTACAACCTGGAACCGGAATTGTCCAGCAAGTATGTCACGGCTGATTCGGTCGAGGTTGTTGCGAAGGGAAACGACGGGCGTCCAGCGGACTCTGACGTGATGGATGTCGTGGTGAGCACCGAGTACACCCAGGACATTCGTGAGGCGGCGCTCGCAGCGATCAAGGAGAAGACTCACGCGTGCGTGACTCCCGCAGGGAATCTTGATCGTGGCTGTCCGGTTCCACTGCAGAGCCGCAATCTGGCGGTCCTGGAAGTTCAGAGAGAGCCCGTCAGTGTCGAGAGCGTGGACTATGAACCGAACAAGTTCAAGTCGGACCTCTCGTTTTTGATTCGTCCTAACACGTCGGGCGGCGTGCTCCGATCGGTACCGTCAGTCGCGGTCGCGTCGCTGAGGCTCGATGAGTCGGCGTCGCTCATCCTTGACGCCGACGGCAAACCGACATTCGACGTGAGCATCGAAAGCACGAGTGTCTCCGGGTGTTAATCGGCGTGATTGCCGGGCTGTAGGACAGAACGTGTTGGTTGGGAGTCAGTCCCAGGCATCGTCGAGGGAGGGGGCCTCGGGCTAGCATGCTCGCGCCGCAGCTCCTCAGACTGGATGAACCCCATCGGGAGGATTCAATCTGATCGGGAGGATTCAATCTGCTCGGGTGTTTCGCCTCATCGGCCACAAGCGTCGTCGCGGAACCGGCCGCCCGTGCCCCTGCCCGTTTCTGTCGGCGATGCCTTTCCGGCGTTTATCGGCGCCTGGCAGGGCAGGCCTGCATCAGTGAGGGTGCATTGCACCAGTGGGGGAGCGTGGCACCAGGGGTAATGGTGGGGGGTTTTGCACCATTAGAAGCATCCTGTCGGCGTGTCGTCGGCGTGTCGTGGCTCTATTGGTGCAATTCCCCCCGTTTGGTGGCGCCCTCGACGCGGGGTGAACTCGACCGTGCGCCTCTCATGGTGCAATTCCCCCCGTTTGGTGGCGGTGTCATTGGAAAGCAGGCCGCGCCCGGGCCCGCCCGTGCTCTCTGACCCTTCCGGAGAGCGTCGCATCTTTGGCGATGGGGGTTTTGCAGCATTAGGAGCCTCCCTTCGGCGTGTCGCCGGCGTGTCGCGCCTCTATTGGTGCAATTCCCCCCGTTTGCTGGCGGTGAGGTCGCGGTTCGGGGCGGCGTGGCGCCCAAAGTGTAGACCACCTCGGCGACAAACGCCGACAATGGGGTGTCGTGGGCGAGGTGGTCTACGTTTTGGGCAAAACTGTCTCGGACATGGTGTGTTGTTCGCATGCGAACCCGCTATTGCGTGCGCTAACCGGCTATATCGCACGTGAACCCGCTATTCCGTGTCTGGGCGGGGCTGCCCACGCTCACATTAGCGGGTTAGCGTGCGCATTAGCGGACCCACGCTCGCATGAGCGGGCCCAGGCGCGGATCAGAGGGCCCACGTGCGCGGTGTCGGGCCCACGTGCGCGGTGTCGGGCCCACGCGCGCGTTGCTGGCGCTCGCTCGGAGCAGTTGCGCATGCAATTCGATTGGGTGAATGTTCAACAGTGTCTACAAACGTTGCAATTCCAACGATGCGAATGCGTGGCGCGATACAGGGTCGGGGGAATTGCATGCGACATTCTTCGATAGCCCGTCCAATGGGAGTCATGCGCTGCCGCCGACGGCGCAGACGCTGCCGCCGACGGCGCAGACGGTGGCGCAGGTGGTGGCGCAGGTGGTGGCGCAGGTGGTGGCGCAGGTGGTGGCGCCGCCGATGGAGCAGTCGGTGGCGTACCGGAGGCATGGCATGGCGGGCACTGTCGGCGCTGGCGAACTGTCCCCTGACGCTCAATGTCCACACCTGGCTGCACGTCCGCCCGCGCATCGGGCGCGTGGGGGTATTCATGCCCCCCGATGAAACAATTCCCTTGAACACCGACTTTCCCGCGCCAGCACAACGAAAAGCCGCTACATAACCAACACGTTTTGTCCTTCAATCCCAGTTCCGCGGCGCGGGAGCGGGGCTGCCCGTACATACAAAAACTGGTGGGGTAGGCGCAACGCCTCACCCCACCAGCTGTGGTGTATTGTCTCGATTCAGATCGCGCGCGCGACCTTGTCGGACTTCAGGCACTTGGTGCACACGTTCAGGCGCTTGGGCGTCCCATTGACCAGGGCACGAACGCGCTGGATGTTCGGATTCCACCGGCGGTTGGTGCGAACGTGCGAGTGCGACACGCTCTTGCCGAAGCCGGGTCCCTTACCGCACACGTCACAAACGGCAGCCACGATGTTCTCCTCGGTATGTCTTCTACTTCAGTCTTTGGTCCCCGCGGTCGCGGGGAACGCATCCCTCGGTACTTGAACCGAAGGCAACCATGACAGAATAGCGGATGATGCGCGCTTTCAACAAGTCGCAGGTGGCATTGGTCGTGTCAGGTCGCACACAGCGGTCCGCCCGGGGGACAATTGACGGTGCCTGAAAGGGGAGTCATGGAACTGAATGCATCGGTGATCATCGCGGCGTGTCGCGCCGGGGCCGAGGAGGCCGCCAGGCTCGCCCCATTCCTCGATGACCTCGACGGGTGGGATGGCGCGGACTGCGACACGGGGACGAACGCGGCGGCGACGATGTCGGCGCTGGCGGCGGCGATGGGGTCCCTCGAGCCGCGCGCCCACCTGCGCGTCGCCCTCGAGGCGGGCGTCGAGACGCTGATCCGCCGCGGCGTCGGCCATAGCGGCCTGGCCTTGGCCGCCCTGTTCTCGGCATGGGCGCGATCCCTGGGGGAGGACCAGCAGGTGACGCCCCTCGTCCTGCGCCGCATGCTCGCCTCCTCGCTCACCCCCGCCACCTCCTTCATCGATTGGTCGCACGCGCTGGCCGAGATGCTGGGCGGAGCGGTCCGCGAGCTCGCCGACCTGGGACCCACGCTGCCCGAGGTGGAGGACGTGTTCTCGTGCTTTTCCTCCCAGGCGCAGATCGGCCTGGTGGAAGCGACGAACGAGGCGACGGGGCGCATCGACCCGGGCGGGGCGTTCATCGCCCTGGTGCTGGCCTGCGTCGACGCGTCCATGCGAGGCGACGCGGGCATCCTCCAGTCCTTCACCGCGATGCTCGCTGACCTTGCGCGGCGTCACTCGCGTGCGCCCGAGCCCGCCTCACCCCCTCACGGCCGCGACTTCACGGTCGACATCATCATGGAGGGAACCGAGGAGGACCTGCGCCTGCTGCTGGGGCGCCTTGAGGGCATGGGTGCTCGCCTGTCCTACGTGGGGCGCGTGGACCTGTTCGGCATGGGGGAGTGGCGCCTCCACGTCGATACCTCGGCGCCGCTGGCCGCGCACCCGACGTCGGGGCAGGTCGTCAGGTTCCAGGTCAGCGACGCGCGCCCGGACGCACAGATCGGGATCGACGAGCTGGCCGACGAGGGGCTGACGCACCGCGGCGTGCGCCTGCTGCAGCGCCGACCGATGCGCCGCGTCGAGCGCGCTCGCGTCATCGCCTGCACGCGCGCCCCGGGCCTCGTCGAGGACCTGGCCCGCGCGGGGGCGGTCGTCTTCCTCGATCCCAGCGCGGTCGACGCAGCGGGCATCGTCTCGGCGGCAGCCTCGCGATCGGGCGTGACCCTCGTTGCCCCCTGCGACGAGGCCAGCGCCGCCCTCGTGGGGACGGTCGCCTCCGTGCTCGCCTCCCCGGCGCCAGGCGTACCGGCGATTTTGCGGGCGGACAGCCGCGACGACCTGGACGTGCTGGCAGTCGCGCGCGCTTGCGCTCCGCTCTTCGTCCCCCAGCCCGGAGGCGTCGAGGCGGCGCCGACGCTGGCTCGCATGCTGCGCGACGGTGCCCACGAGGCCCTGTTATCCAGCGCGAGCGCGCCGCTGCCTCGCAACGGGGACCCCGAGGGAATCGCCGACGCGCTGGCCGAGGCCGCACGCGGTGGAGAAAGCTCGTGGCGTCTGCTGATCTCGCGAGAGGACGACGGCCCCTACACGGTGGCAACCGTGCGCCAGCTGCTGTCCACGCGCGATGCCTCCTCCTCGATCGACCTGGAGACGTGGGATGGCGGGCAGGCGGGCCCGAGCCTCGTCGCGGGGTGCGCGTCGTGAGCGCGCTTGACGTCCCCCTGTCGTTGCGCCTGCCGAGGAAGACCGCGAAGAGCTTTGAGGATGCGGGCGTCCTCACGGTCGGCGACCTGTTGCTCGTCGCGCCGCGCCGCTACTACCACTGGGGAAGGCTCACGCCGCTGTCGTCGCTGCGCGAGGGCGAGGAGGTGACGATCCTTGCCGAGGTGGCCGGGACGCACCTGGTCGCCAATCGCTCCGGATCCGGCGTGCGCCTGGAGGTGAGCCTCACCGACGGCGTCCAGTTCCTCTCCGCGACGTTCTTCGCGAAGAACCAGTTCAAACTCGTCCCCATCGAACGCATTCTCGCCCCCGGCCAGTCCTTTCTTTTCGCGGGAAAGGTCGGGGCGTACCGCGGAAAGCTCCAACTGACCCACCCCTCCTTCGAGGGGGTCGATGGGGAGGACATCGAGAGGATCGCCTCGCGCCCCATTCCCATCTATCCGGCGGTGGGCAAGCTGACCTCGTGGGCGATTTGCCGGGCAGTGGGCATGGTGCTTGAGGGCCTTAACGACGCGGAGGTTGCCGACCCCGTGCCCGCCGACGCGCGCGAGCGTGTGCGCATAGGATCCTACGCGGACTCGCTGCGCGCGCTGCACCAGCCCGCGACGGACGAGGACTATCAGCGTGCGCGGCGGGCGCTGGCGTTCGCGGAGGCTTTCGTCCTTCAGGTCGGGCTCGCGCTCCAGCGTAGGGGAGCGCGCTCGCTGCCGGCCCCACCATCGCCCCGGGACTCTGCGCTCGTGGAGCGCTTCACGCAGCGCTTGCCTTTCGAGCTGACCGCCTCCCAGCGCGGCGCCGTCGCGCAGATCAGCGCCGACCTGGCGGACGAGGTGCCGATGATGCGCCTCCTGCAGGGCGACGTGGGGTCGGGTAAGACGGTGGTCGCCCTCATCGCGATGCTGCAGGTGGTGGCGGCAGGGCACCAGGGGGCACTCGTCGCGCCCACCGAGGTCCTGGCCGAGCAGCACACCGCGTCCCTGCGCGCGCTGCTTGCCGCGCTGGGTGACGACGCCCCGGACGTGCGCCTGCTGACGGGGTCGACGACCCCCGCCGCGCGACGCGAGATCGCCGCCGCCATGGCCTCGTCGACGCCCCTCATCGTCGTCGGCACGCACGCGCTCTTCCAGGACAGCGTGCGCTTCGCGGACCTCGCCCTGGTCGTCGTCGACGAACAGCACCGCTTCGGCGTCGAGCAGCGCGCCACCCTGCGCGGCTCCCGCGACGACGGGCGCGGTGTCCACGAGCTGGTGATGACCGCTACGCCGATCCCCCGCACGATCGCGATGACCGTCTTCGGGGACCTCGACGATACCCGCATGGCCGGCATGCCGTCGGGGCGCACTCCCGTGGCCACGTACCTGGCCGACGCCTCCAACGTCGCGTGGGTCGAGCGCGCGTGGGCGAGGGCGGCAGAGGAGATCTCCCAGGGGCGTCGCGTCTACGTGGTGTGCCCGCGCATCGACGCCTCCGACGAGGTGGTGGACGCCCAGGAGGGGGAGCGTCCCCTCGCCTCGGTCGCCGAGGTCGCCGCCTACCTGCGCGCTCACCCCGCGCTCGCGGGGGTTGCCGTCCACGAACTCACCGGTCGAACCCCCGCCGCGCTCAAAGCCCAGGTCATGGAGGACTTTTCCGCGGGTCGCGCCCCGCTCCTCGTGGCGACAACCGTCATCGAGGTCGGGGTCGACGTGTCCGAGGCGACACTGATGGTTATCCTCGACGCGCAGCAATTCGGCCTCGCCCAGCTCCACCAGCTGCGCGGGCGCGTGGGGCGTTCCTCGCTGCCCTCCCTGTGTATCGCCATGCACCGCCACGAACTCACCGAATCGGGGCGCGAGCGCCTGCGGGCATTCGCGGAGACGACCGACGGCTTTGAGCTGGCCGAGGCCGACCTGCGCCTGCGCAAGGAGGGTGACGTGCTGGGGGCCGACCAATCGGGTACCGCCACGCACCTGCGCTTCCTGTCCGTTCGCCGCGACGAGGCACTGATCCGCGCCTCCAAGGACGAGGCCGAGGCTCTGCTTGGCCGGGACCCAACGCTGGAGGCCCACCCCGACCTGGTGCGTGCCCTGAGGGCGGCCTCGGACGGGCAACTCGAGTGGATGCAGCGCTCCTAGCGTGCTCGGTAGGGGCATGGGCTAGTGTCCCTGTGTGTAGGATGAGGTCATGAGTGGGTTCTCGCGTGGCTTCTTCTTTCTAACGTTAGGAACAGTCGCTGTTGCCCTGTCGCTATTGTGGGTATACCCGTATACCGGTAGCAGCTCTCATGAGGAGGGGGCTCACGAAGCGAGAGGTCTCCTCGTCATGCAGGAGGGTTCACTCGGAACAGTGGGAGGCGTCGCCACAGTATCGATCGATGGGAAAGACGAGAACGCCTATCTGGAGTTCTCTGAGATCGATATTTCTAGTGCGCCTGATTTGCCGCTAACAATCTATATCGGAACATTTCAGGATACCCGCCTGACAAAGCAGTATGATTCACCGCTTGAGTGCACCGTCGATCTTTCCGATGGCGGTAGCTATACAAGTAGGTACTGTCAGTGCACAGGAAGCGTGGGATCGCGCTGCTGCTGATGGTGCGGCGTCCTTTTCTCCAGACGTGGTCGGAGAGCTCACAGCAATCGTGTTGAGCGATATGCCTCTCACCGTCAAGATTCGCTGTCCGCTTGGCGATCAGTATCGATTTGTGCGTACCTCTCTCGACTCGTGGAACCTCACCTTGCCGGGTGTGGATGTTTACGCGTTCGGCGGTGCGGAAAGACCCGTTGTTTCTTACTCCGTGTGGCGGGACAAGGGCGAGTATCTTCAGCAGGCAAGCCAGACTCCCTCCGAGACGCTTAATAGTTTCTTTACTTGGTATGAGCGGGACCATGACCTTCTCGCGCGTCAGGGCCTCTTTCTCGTAGTCTCGAGTAGTGCCCTTCAACGGGACAGCGCGTACCGCCTGTTCATTGCAGGAGCGTTAGTTGGACTTGGTGGAGGTTTTCTCGTGGCAGGTATCCAGTACCTCTCCGAAGCGATTGTTCCGACGCGGTACAGTACCGATCGCCATTAGCATCGTATTTCCTGTATGACGGTGCCTTGTTCATCCAGTCATGCCAGTGACAGGGCATCGTGCCCTGAGGGCGGCCTCGGACGGTCAGCTTGAGTGGATGCAGTGCTCCTAGTGTGCCCGGTAGGGTAGGGGCATGACCAGAATCGTCGCAGGTAGCGCCAAGGGCAGGATCCTCGCCGTACCCAAGTCCGGCACGCGCCCCACCTCCGAGCGCGTCCGAGAGGCGCTCTTCTCGCGCCTGGAGCACATGAACGTCCTGGACGGGGCCACCGTCCTCGATCTCTATGCGGGAACGGGCGCCCTCGGCCTTGAGGCCCTCTCCAGGGGCGCGCGAAGCGCCACCCTCGTCGAGAAGGCCGGGGCAGCCGCACGCGTCGCCTGCGCGAACGTCCGCGCCACCGGCCTGAACGCCCGCGTCGTGACCGCCGACGCGCGCGCCTACCTCGCCGCCCGCAGCGCAGAGGCGCTCGCGGGCGAGGTGGACCTCGTGTTCATCGATCCGCCCTACGACATCGCGGAAGCCGACATGAGCTCGGTCCTGGCGAGCCTCGCCCCGTGGATTGGCCCCGATTCGCTGGTCGTCGTCGAGCGTTCCACGCGCGCGCCCGCTCCGACGTGGCCGCCCTTCCTGGTTTTTGAGAGCGAACGCGCCTGGGGGGAGACCGTCGCCTACTTCGCGGGTCCTCCCCTGCCCGAGGGGCGCGGGGACAGCGCCGAGCGCGCAGGCGCCCCGGCCTCGTCGTCCGACGAACAGGAGAACCGATGATCGCCCTCTTCCCGGGGTCCTTCGACCCCTTCACCAACGGGCACCTGGACGTCGCCCGGCGCGCCGCCGCCGTCGCCGATCGCCTCATCATCGGTGTCGGCGTCAACCCGGCCAAGCGGGCGTTGCTCACGCCACGCGAGCGCGTAGCGCTCATCGCCGAGGCGACCGCTCACCTGCCGGGAGTAGAGGTCGTGGAGCTGAGCGGCGCCACCATGGACGCGGCCGCCGCCCTGGGGGCGACCCTCATAGTCAAGGGCGTGCGCGGCGCGCAGGACACGTCCTTCGAGGCCCCCCAGGCCGCCCTCAACCTGGAGGTTGGAGGCGTCGACACGTGGTGGATCCCCACGCGCCCGGAGCTCTCGCACGTCTCCTCCAGCGCCGTGCGCGAACTCGTCGCTCTCGAAAAAGACGTATCCCGGTATGTCCCACCGGCGATTGCGCGCCACCTGAAGGACAATAGAAGCTGAATCGTGCCCGGTGGAACGCAGGAGGGACTCATGGCCGACACGCCCGCAGACAACAACCAGGACGAGTGGAACGAGGAGACCGTCTACGGTCCCTCCACTGTGATTGCCGCCCTCGACCAGATCGAAGACCTCGTCGAGTCCTCCCGCGCCCTCCCCCTGTCCGCCTCCATCATGGTGAACAAGGCCGAGATCCTCGACCTGCTCGACCAGGCGCGCGAGGCCCTGCCCGAGGACCTCGTGGCCGCCGACGCCGTCGTCGCTGACGCGGACGCCGTCCTGGGGCGCGCCGACTCGGCGGCCGAGACGCGCATCGCCGAGGCCAACTCGCGCGCTTCCTCAACGCTGGACCAGGCTAACGAGCGCGCCGCCCAGATCCGCTCCGACGCGGAGGAAGAGGCTGAGCGCACGCGCTCGCGGGCCGACGCCGAGGCCACGGCCGTGGTCTCTCAGGCGCGCGCCGACGCCGAGGCCACCATCGCCGACGCGAACGCGCAGGCCGCGCGCATCGTGTCCACCGAGAACATCGTTCGTATGGCGGAGGATCGCGCCCGCGAGATCGTCTCCGAGGCCAAGCGTTCCGCCACCTCCCTGCGCGAGGGCGCCGACGACTACGTCGCCTCTTCCCTCGACGAGCTCGCCCGCCTCATCGCCGACGTGTCGCGGCGCACGGACGCCGGGCGCCGCGCTATCGCCGAGCGCCGAGGCGTCGACGTGACCGATGTGGACCTGACCAATGGGTGACAAGACGCTGGACCTGTCCCTCGCGCGCCTGCCGCGCGCCCTCGGGGTGACCCTGCACGAGGACATCGTGTGGAAAGCGCCGGAGGACCTGGGGACCCCGTCCATGCAGGTGGTGCCCGGCACTCCCCTCGACGTATCCGTCGACCTGACCAGCGTCGAGGACGGCGTCCTCGTCCAGATCTCGACCTCCGTCGACCTGGTCGGGGAGTGCGTGCGCTGCCTGGATCAGGTGCGCGACCATCACGACGTCACTAGCGCGGAGGTCTACTTCGAGCCGGGGGCGCCCGCACTGACGCCCCGGGAGGACGATGAGGAGGCCGAGGACCTTTTCGTCATCGGAGAGCGTGACACGATCTCCATTGAGACGCAGCTGCGCGACGCCATCGTCACCCTCGTCGACCCGCGCCCCCTGTGCAGCCCCGACTGCGCGGGCCTGTGCGACGTGTGCGGCGAGAAGTGGGCCGACCTTCCCGCCGATCATGAGCATTTCGTCGTCGACCCGCGCCTGGCCTCCCTGGCCTCCCTGCTGGGAGATTCCGCAGATCCGGGGCGTTCGTGATGGCCCGCGCCAAGCACTTGCCCGTTCCGGTGCGCACCGACACGGACGCCCTCGTCGAGGCGTGGGGCGCGCGCATCGACGCACCGCTCCTGCGCCTGGCGCTCGTGCACCGCTCCTACGCGAACGAGGCCGGGGGCATCGCGAACAACGAGCGCCTCGAGTTCCTGGGGGACTCGGTTCTGTCCATCATCATCGCTCAGAAGCTCTACGAGCAGTACCCGGACGTGGCCGAGTCGGACCTGTCGCGCATGCGCGCGGCGACCGTCTCCCAGCAGCCCTTGGCGGCCGCCGCCCGTCGCATCGGCCTGGGGGACTACGTGTTTCTCGGCAAGGGTGAGTCCATGCACGGCGGTCGGGAGAAGGATTCGATCCTGTCCGATACCTTCGAGGCACTCATCGGCGCCACCTACCTGACGAGCGGGCTTGAGGAGGCGCGCCGCGTCGTCCTTGAGCGCCTGAGTTTCCTCCTCGTCGACGCCCCCTCGCGCGGTCATCACCAGGACTGGAAGACCCTCCTCGTGGAGCTCGCGCAGGCGCAGGGCCTGGGGGATGTGTCCTACGAGGTCGAGGGCGAAGGGCCCGACCACCAGCGCGTGTTCACCGCCCGCGTGTTCGTGTCCGAGCGCTCGGCTGCGGTCGGGTCGGGCCAGGCCTCCTCGAAGAAGCACGCGGAGAATGCGGCCGCGCGGGACGCGATGACTCGCCTGGCGCCGGAGGAAGAACCAGTCGGCGAGAGCCTTTGCCCTCCTAGCAGTTAGTATGAAGTCGTGAGTGAAAAGTATTCCGCGCGCACGCGCGTCATGATCGTCGACGATCACGAGATCGTTCGGCGTGGTATTGCCGAGATCGTCGATCGCGACGACGCACTCGAGGTCGTCGCCGAGGCCGGCTCCGTCGCGGACGCGGTGCGTCGCGCGGACCTTGTTCGACCCGACGTCATCCTCGTTGACCTGCAGCTGCCTGACGGCACCGGCATCGACATCATGACCGCCCTGCGCTCCTCCCACCCGCAGATCCTTCCGGTCGTCCTGACCTCCTTCGACGACGACGAGGCCCTGGCTGAGTCTCTCGAGGCCGGTGCGCGCGCGTACATTCTCAAGACCGTGCGCGGCGCGGAGATCACCGACGTCATCAAGGCCGTCGCGGATGGGCGAGTGCTGCTCGACGAGCGCACCCTGACGCGCCGGCGGGTAGACCACGAGGATCCGACGGCCGACCTGACGCCGTCGGAGCGCAAGGTCCTCGACCTGATCGGCGACGGCCTATCGAATCGCGAGATCGGGGAGAAGCTCGGGGTCGCAGAGAAGACGGTGAAGAACCACATCACTTCCCTCCTGTCGAAGATGGGCCTGCAGCGTCGCACGCAGGTGGCCGCGTGGGTGGCCGGGCAGAGGGCCGCCGCGTGGCGTAACTGAGCCCATGCCTCGTCCCTGAGGGGCGAAAGAGTCGGTGAGCGGGTCGGAGTCCGGCCCGCTCACTCGCGTGTGCGGCAACCCTCGTAAATTAGTTCCCCCATTAGAGTTTCGCAACAAACAGGAGGGTCCCTGATTTCTGAGAAAGCTACTACGAAACCGGTTCGCGTATAAGTTCCGTGGAGTAACGTTCGCCTCATCCTCATCGATGAGGACGGACGACGTAGTCCACCACCCCCTGAAAGGACACCCCGTGAACCTCAAGCGAACGCTTGCCGGTTGCGCGGCTGCCGCGGCACTGGTACTCGCACCCATGAGTGCCCCAACCTTTGCCGACGCGCCAGAAGCGCCCACCGGCGTCCCCGCAGCGGTCCCCCTCAGCAACAGCGCAAAGATCGCCAACTGGCAGAAACTCCAGTACGGCATGTTCATGCACTTCGGCGTCTATTCCGTCTACGGCGGCTACTACAACGGCCACCGTCAGGGCATGGGATACCCCGAGCAGATCAAGGCCTGGGAGAAGATTCCCACCGACGATTACCTCGCCAAGGCCAAGGACCTCGCGGCCAACTTCGACGCCGCGGCCATCTGTCAGACGGCCCACGACGCCGGCATGACCTACCTGATGATCACCTCCAAGCACCATGACGGCTTCGCCATGTGGGACACGAAGACGACGGACTACAACATCGTCAAGGCGTCCAACTACGGCAAGGACCCGATGAAGGAGCTGTCCACCGAGTGCAACAAACTCGGCGTGAAGATGGCCTTCTACTTCTCCATCATCGACTGGACGAAACAGACCCCGGAGCCCTACGGCAACGTCAACCCCATCGACGAGGACCTCATGACGGGGACGATCAAGCCTCAGCTGACCGAGCTTCTCACCAACTATGGGCCGATCGCCGAGCTCTGGTTCGACATGGGCGGTCCCACCGCCGAGCAATCGCAGCGCATGGCCCAGTGGGTCCACGAGCTCCAGCCCGCCACGATGGTCAACTCCCGCGTGTGGAACAAGGCCGGTGACTTCGAGGTCGGCGGCGACAACTCCGTGACCACGGACTTCCACATGGGTCCCTGGGAGTCGATCCGCTCGATCTTCCCCGCCTGCTGGGGATACTGCTCCTGGGCGAACCGTAACGACAGTGCGAAGAGCTACAAGGAACGCGAGCTCGTCAACAACCTCATCGGCACGGTGGCCTCGGGCGGACAGTTCGCCTACAACATCGGTCCCAAGGGAGACGGCACCATCGACGCGTTCGACGCCGGCGTCGTCACCGAGGTGGGACAGTGGATGCGCCGTCACCCCGACGCCATCACGGGGGCGCGCCCGACCTGGTACCCCGCGCCCTCCTGGGGCAAGGTCATGACCAAGGGCAACGACCTCTACTTCTTCCCCGAGCTGTGGTCGCCCGGTAAGACCCTCACCCTTCCCAGCGTCGGCGGACACGTCACCGGCGTGAGCGTCGACGGCACGGACCGTTCCCTGGAGTACACGCAGGACGGCGCCAACCTGACGGTCACCATGTCCGGCGACAACCCTGAGCCGAACCTGCGCCCCGTCATCAAGGTCAGCTTCGACGCCCCGCCTACCTACGTTCCCACCCAGGCGGTGACCGCCGTTGACGGCGCGACCATCTCCGCCGAGCAGTTCTTCGCACGCGCCTCCGCCATGCGCTACTCCGGCCCCCAGGCGTTCGACGCGTACCTGGTGAACAAGGGCGAGAAGGCCATCACCGACCTGACCCTGAAGTTCTCCGGCAACTTCTCTGCCGACGCCACCTACAAGATCACCCTCGGCGAGAAGTCCATCGAAGCCACCGGGGCTCAGATCGAAGCGGGCGAGGTCGGCGAGGGACTCACCCTCGAACCCGGCAAGGTTACGCCGCTGCGCCTCGAGCTCGCCCACCCCTCGTACTACGCCGATCCGATCGGCATGAGCTCCGTCAGCGCGACCGTGCACGTCTACGGAGAGGACGCGGCCACCAAGCCCCCCGTCATCGCTACGAACCCCGCCTCGGTGTCGGTGAAGGAGGGGGAGAGCGCGACCTTCACCGTCGTCGCCTCGGGCCGCCCGGCCCCAACCATCCAGTGGTACCGCATTCCCAAGGGCGCGACCGAGGGAACGGCGATCGATGGTGCGACGAGCGCCATGTACACGCTGACGACGACGCTCGCGGACGATGGCTCTCAGTTCTACGCCGTCGCCACGAACGCTAACGGGTCCACGACCTCGGAGCGTGCGACGCTCACCGTCGCCAAGGGATCCGACAACCTCGCCCTCAACAGGACGGCGTCCATGTCGTCGACGGGTTGGGGAGGTGTCGCCTCGCGCGCCGTTGACGGGAACACCGACGGCGTGTGGGACAACGGGTCCGTCGCCCACACCGGCAGGCAGGCGAACCCCTGGTGGGAGGTCGACCTCGGCCAGACCCACCCGCTCGGGGTCGTCAACGTCTGGAACCGCTCCTCCTCTGACAACTGCCAGGGAACCCCCTGCGATCAGCGCCTCCACGACTACTGGGTCATCGCCTCGACCGAGCGACTCTCCTCCGCGTTCAACCCCGAGACGGCCGGTGCCGTCGACGGCGTCCACGTGATCAAGGTCGACGGGGTGGGAGCACGCCCCAGTGCCGTCGACTTCGAGGGATTCGAGGCCCGCTACATCCGCGTCATGCAGCCCACCGAGCTCGGTGAGTTCGCGCTCGCGGAAGTCGAGGCGTTCGCGGCCGCCGCGCCAGCACCGGATCCTCAGGAGCAGGAGCCCCCGGTCATCAAGCCGCTGGCCGTGACCGCCGACCCGGCGGAGGACGCGCAGATCTCCGGCGACGGAGCCTTCCGCACCGTGACGGCCAAGGAAGGCACGCAGGTCACCATCAAGGCCGAGGCGACCGGAAAGCCGACGCCTACCCTGTTCTGGCAGGTTAAGCGTGAAGGCTCTGACTCGTGGGCGATCCTGGAAGAGGAGAACGGGCCCGAGCTCACCGTCACCGTTGACGGCGAGACCAAAGGATCGGTGTTCCGCGTGATGGCGATCAACGAGGCCGGGGTTGCCGAATCGGGTCTCGTGACCCTCGCCCTGGCTGAGGCGCCCGACCCGGCGCCCGACCCGGCACCCGACCCGGCACCCGACCCCGCACCGGAGGTGGATCACACGGTCGGAACGTGGATGCACGACGGCGTCGGCTGGTGGTGGAAGATCAGCCAGGGCGGATACGCCAAGAACGAGGTGCTCACTCTGGGCTCTAGCGTGTATCGCTTCGACCACAGGGGATACATGCTGACCGGCTGGGTCTACTGGGAGGGCGTCTGGTACTACCACGATGATTCGGGAGCTCAGGTGAGCGGCTGGATCAAGACCGACGGCAACTGGTACTACCTTGAGCCGGGCACGGGCGTCATGACGACCGGATGGCGGGTGATCAACGGACATTGGTACCTCTTCGCCGCCAACGGAGTAATGACCACTGGCTGGCACAAGTACGACGGCGTCTGGTACTACATGGAACCCTCCGGTGCGATGCACGCCGGTTGGCTCAGGCACGGAGGCTCGTGGTACCTGCTCGCCGGCAACGGCGCGATGGTGACGGGATGGAAGCAGGCGGGCGGCACCTGGTACTTCTTTGACCCCTCGGGGGCCATGGCGCAGGGATGGCGACACATCGACGGCGACTGGTACTACTTCGGGCCCGCCGGGAACATGTACACGGGCAGCCGCCAGATCGATGGACGCACGTACTACTTCGACCCATCGGGCAAGTGGATCGTGTGACCCGGCGATGAGAGCGCGCCCGCGCGCTCGCAGATAGGGCGGGGGGTGACGCGAATGCGTCACCCCCCGCCAGCCGATTCCTTCGGGACAATTGTTGGCGCCCTAGCCCTCCAACGGAGCAATCCACCTTAGCCTGGTTCCGCCTCCCTCACCGCCCGAAACGGTATCGAAGGTGCCGTGGTGTCGGCGAGCCCGCTCCGCCATGTTGGCCAGGCCGGAGTTGCGCGTGCGCGCGGGATCGATGCCGCGCCCGTCGTCGGTGATCGTGATGCGCACCCGCCCGGACTTGCCCCGCCCGGATACGTCGACGCACACGGTGGCGGCGGTCGCGTGTGCGTGGCGGGCGATGTTCGACAGGCCCTCGCGAACGATGGCGACGACGTCGTCGGACAGGTCTGGGTCGACGCGCCCGTCGAACTCGTCGATGACGACAAGCTCGTTATCGAGGTCCGAGTTGATCGCGCTGCCGTCGAGGGTGATCACCAGCGACGGAGCGAAGCCGAGGGCGGAACGAGTCAGGGAGGACTCGCGGCGGATGCGTTCGACGAGTCCCACGGCCTTGTCCCGCTCGCGCAGGTTGTGCACGATCGTGCGGATCTGGCGGACCGCCTCGTCGATGGAGGCGAGGGAAGAATCAATGAGGGACTCGATGGCCACGGGGTCGACCTGTCCGCCCGCGACCTTCTGCTTGGCGGCGTCGAGCGCCATGCCGGTCGCGAAGAGCTGCTGGATCGCGAAATCGTGCAGGTCACGACCGATGCGATCGCGCTCGTCCAGCAGCGCGGCGACGTCCTGGGCATGCCGGGCGGAGGCGAGCTCGAGCGCGAGCGTCGCCTGCGAGGCCAGCGATTCCGCGAGCGAGAGCTCGGAGGCGTCGAACTCGGGGGCGCCGATCTGGCGAAGAAGGATGAGGACTCCGGAGGAGACCCCACGGGAGCGCAGTGGGGCGTAGAGCGCGGAACCGAAGGCGGCCAGCTGGGGCACGCGCATCGTCTGGGCGCGCGACATGGAATCCACGATCATGCCGGTTCCCTCGTGCAGGACGCTCATGGCGCGGCCCTCGGGTGGGAAGGTCAGGCCCAGCAAGCTGGAGGCGTTCTTACCGTCGGTGATCTCGGCGGCCCAGGTGTCTCCGACGGACTGGAGGACGATGATCGCGGTGTCGGCGTGAGAGACCTCGCGAACCGTTTTCGCGATGAGTTCGAGGGCCTCCTCCTCGTCTGTGCCCTCCAGCATCGTGGTGGTGAGGGACTGGGAGGCGCTGATCCACCGTGCGGTGCGCTTCGAGTCCGCGTAGAGGTGCGCGTTCTCTACCGCGATCCCGGCTGCGGGCGCCAGGGCAGCAACAACGGCGCAGTCCTCGCTCGTGTAGCCTCCGGGCTTGCCCGTCAGGTAGAGGCGCCCATAGACCTGTTCGCGTACCAGGACGGAGACGCCGAGAAAGGGCTGGGTGGAGGAGGGGAGGCAGAGGTCGGGGGCGTCCTCGGGCGAGTTGACGAGGAGGGGGGTTGCCACGGGAATGGCCGTCGTCAGGGCATCGGGCACGTCGGGGGAGGGGAGAGAGTCGTGGTGCTCGAGCTGGAGGGTGGTGGCGCCCCAGGTGTCGAGAACGGACAGCGTCGCGTGTGGGGAGGAGGTCAGTGCGCAGGCCTGGTTGACGAAGTTCTGCAGGCCGTCCTGCAGGTCGAGCGAGCTGGTGAGGTCGAGTGCTGCCTTGAGCAGGGTGATGTTGGTGTGCTCGGTGCTCATTGTTCCTCCTGATCGAGTGCCCAACGGTAGGCGGGCAGGGCGTTGAGAACGTCGGCGTGGGTGCCGCGTGCGGCGATGCTCGCGCACGCTCCGGGTTCGGGTGCCGCGAGGACGAGGACGTGGTCGGCCTGGCCGAGGGCGCTGAGCCGGTGCGTGACGACCAGGGTAGCGCGCTGGGGCGAGGGGGCCAGGAGGGTGTCCATGAGTCTGTCTGCGGTGGCCGCGTCAAGGTGTTCGGAAGCCTCGTCGATCGCCATGATGGGGGCGGGGGCCGCGAGGGCCCGCGCCATGAGGAGGCGGCGGCGTTCGCCGCCGGATACGGTGGTTCCACCCGACCCGACGAGCGTATCGATCCCTTCAGGCAGGGAGGCGATCCACCGCTGCAGCCCAGCGCGCGCGAGGAGGGCCGTGGCCTCGTCCCTGGTCAGGGTGGAACGGGCGACACGCAGGTTCTCATAGATGGATGTTGCGAAGATGTGGGCGTCCTCGGCGGTCATGGTGACGTGCGAGGTGACCTGGTCGCGTTTCGCTCCCCACGCGGGGACTCCGTTGATGAGCGCCTGACCGGACTTGGGGGGAATAGCGCCGGTGAGCGTGGCCAGGAGCGTGGTCTTGCCGATGCCGGACGCACCGACGACGGCGAGGGAGGAGCCGGGCCGCAGGGTCAGGGAGATTCCGGTGGCCAGGGTGGGGCCGCCAGGCCAGCCGATCGCCAGGTCGCGGGCCTCGATGACGGACTCTCCGGCCGGGATGTCGTGGGTGGGCGTGGGTTCCTCCTCGCTCAGCAGAGCGCCGATGCGCTGCGCGGCCTGCGCGCTGCGGACCAGCTGAGCGGCGGCGGGAGCGAGCTCGGCTGCGCCCTCGAAGGAGGACAGCGGGATGAGGACGATGACGGCCAGGAGAACTTGCGCGAGGACGCCGGAGCTCGTGGCGGGGATGCCGACGAGGAGGGCGCCGATGACCGCAACGCCCATGGCGAACACGTCGAGGCCTCGCGCCAGGGCGGCCAGCTTCGCGGAGCGCCGAATCGCCCGGGACAGGTCGGCCTCGGCGCGATCGAGCGAGGCCCGCGCGTGGGGGAGGGATCCTGCGAGGGACAGCTCGGTGGCCCCCTCAAGGAGCGCCAGCGTCGTGGCCGCAATGTCGGTGCGCGCCCTCGCCCCCTGCGTCTCCGCCAGGCGCACCGAGCGCGCTATGAGCGCGGGCGCCACGACGCCCGAGACGATGAGGGCGAGCGCGATGATCAGGCCCGCCGCCGGTGAGATCACGGAGACGACGCCGACCGTGCCGACGCCGACGATGAGCGCGACGAGCGAGGGCAGGAACGTCTTGACGACGACGTTGCCGACCTCGTCGACGTCGGCCCCGGCGCGGGTCATCAGGTCCCCGCGCCGCAGGCTCGCCAGGGATGCGGCGGGTTCCTCGCACAGGCGGTCGTAGAGGTTCGCGCGCAGGCAGTCCATGCCTTCGAGTGCCACCCTGTGCGAGGCCAGGCGCGACAGGTAGCGCGCGAGCGCGCGCGAGACCCCGAAGAGGCGAACCGAGGTTGCCGCGACGGTCAGGTAGAGGACGGGGGGCTGCTGGGAGGCGCGGGCGATGAGCCACGCGGCCGTTCCTCCCAGTGCGATCGCCGACCCGAGGGCGGTCACGCCCAGCAGCAGGGACAGGGCGAAGCCCGAGCGCGACACCCGGAGCATCGAGACGGCCCGTCGCAGCGCGTCGGACTCGGAGCGGGTTAGAAAGAGCCTCACGCGCTTGCCTCCTCGTTGGCGGACGCGACGTCGATGATTGCGTCGGCGACGTCAATGATCGCGCTGCGGTGGGCGATAACGATAACGGTGCGGCCCTCCTCGCGCATGGAGTTGATGGCGCGCACGATGGTCTCCTCGCTGATGGCGTCGAGGTGGGCGGTGGGCTCGTCCAGGATGACGATGTCGGTACGGGCGGCGAGGGCGCGCGTGAGGGCCAGGCGCTGGCGCTGGCCGACGGACAGGCCGACGCCGCCGCTTCCGATCGGGCTGTCCCACCCGGCCGGGGCCGCCTCCAGGACGGCGTCGAAACCGGTGGCGCGTGCCGCGGCATCGAGGTCCGCGCGCGCAAGCGCGCCCATGTTGTCCAGGATCGAGCCCGGAACCAGGGTGGGGGATTGCGGCACCCAGGAGACGGCGGAGCGCCACGACGCGGGGTCAATGTCCGCGAGGTCGAGGTCCGCGTGCGGGGACGAGGCCACGGGGCGCAGTCGGATGCGGCCGACGTCGGGCCTGACGTCGGCGAGCAGGCACGCGACGAGGGTGGACTTACCCGCTCCAGAGGGGCCCGCGAAGGCGGTGACCGTGCCCGGGCGGATGACTCCGCTTGTCGGCGTGGGACCCCACGCGCCGCGGGCTCGCACCCCGACGCCGTCCAGGACCACGTCGGTGGCCCTCATGTCCGGGCAGGGCTCGGTGCCGGGTTGGGGCACGTCGCAGGCTTGCTCGATGACGTCGAACGCCGCGTTCGAGGCCGTCACGCCGTTGGCTGATGCGTGGAATTGGGCTCCCACCTGGCGCAGCGGCTCGAAGACCTCGGGGGCCAGCATGATGACCGCGATCCCGTGAAACAGCGAGATGTTCCCAAAGACCAGGCGCATGCCGACCTCGACGGCGACGAGCGCGACCGACAGCGTCGTCAGGAACTCCAGGACACCCCCCGAGAGGAAGGCGACGCGTAGCGTGGCCATCGTCGCCTTCGTGTTCGCCGCTCCGAGCGCGTGCAGGTGCTTGCGTGGGCCCTTCTCCCTGCCGAGCGCGCGCAGCGTCGCAAGCCCCGACATGAGGTCAAGGAGCTGGGCGGTGAGCCGCTTCATCGAGGCCAGCTTGTCCTCCGAGGCGGCCTGGGTGAATCGCCCGATGAGGATCATGAAGATCGGGATGAGCGGGACGACGAGCAGGGCGATGAGAGCGGACCAGAAGTCCAGAAGCAGGATGACGCCCAGGGCGGCGGGGGTCACCGTGCACACGAGCACCAGCTGGGGCAGGAAGGAGACGAAGTAGGGGCGCAGGTCCTCGAGCCCCGTCGATAGGAGCGTCGCGGTCTCGGCGCCGTTGGTCGCCCTCCATCGGGGCCCGAGGGCGATGGCGGAGTCGATGACCCTCCCGCGTAGCTCCGTGACGGCCGCGCTCGCCGCCCTCGCCGCGATGGCCTCACGCCCGGCGACGACCAGGGACCGGCACACGAATACGGCCGCGATACCTGCGATGAAGGGCGTCACCTGGGCGAGCGTCGCAGTGCCCGACACGACGGGCGCCAGGGCCGCAGAAATGAGGAGCGCCTGAGCCAGGACGAGGAGGGCGGTGATCGTTCCTAGGAAGGCCGTCAGGGCGATCGGGACGCGGGCCGAGCGGGCGTAACGCAACAAGCGAGGATCAAAGGGGCGCACGGATACCATTGTGCCCCAAAACCCGGCGATATGGGTCGAAGGTCCCCGGCCTCGTCCCGGTGCAACGACAACTGCGCCCGGCCCCGAGGGAGGGACCGGGCGCAGCGCGGCGGAAGAATCAGCCGGCGAGGAAGTTCTCTCCGACGCGGACCTTCTTGAGCAGCAGACCCGTCTTGGTGTCAACGTCCCCCGCTTCCACGCGGGCGCGGAAGATCCAGTACGACCACGCAACGTAGGCCAGGACGATGGGGAGCAGGCAGGCGGTGACGATCGTCATGACGGTGAGCGTCGCGGCCGTCGACGAGGCCTGATCGATCGAAAGCGAGTACGCCGGGTTGATCGAGGACTTCTGGACGGCGGGAGCCATCGAGGCGAAGACCCACGCCACGGTGCCGGCGATCGCGACGCTGGAAGCCACGAAGGACAGGCCCTCTCGGCGCAGCGACGCCTGCGACAGGGCAGCGGACGCGATGATCGCGAGCGCGGCAACCACGAGCGGGATCCACGCCAGGACGTTCGTCGTGTAGGCAAACTGGCCCCACACCAGCCACGCGGCGGCGAGCACCGTCGCGCCGATCGAGGCGGGAGCCGCGATAGCGTTCGCGCGATCGCGCACCTCGCCCGTCGTTTTGAGCGCCAGGAACTGGGCGCCGTGAGCCAGGCACACCGCGATGACGGCGAGGCCGCCGAGGATCGTGTACGGGGTGAGCAGCGAGAAGAAGCCACCCGTCAGCTGGTGGGTCGCGCTGGCCAGCGACTGGTTGACCAGCGTCGGGTCAATGACGGTACCGGTGGCGACGTCAACGACCTCAATGCGCATGCCCTGGACGAAGTTGGCAAATGCGACCCCCAGCAGGAGCGGCACGAGCCACGCGGAGATCGTGTGGGCCCAATCCCACGAGTGACGCCACTTCTCGGTGGCGACCTTCGAACGCCACTCGAGCGCCATGACTCGCACGATCAGGCAGACCAAGAGGAGGAACAGGGCCATGTACATGCCCGAGAACATGGTCGCGTACCACTCGGGGAAGGCCGCGAAGGTCGCGCCTCCTGCGGTGAGCAACCACACCTCGTTGCCATCCCAGTGGGGCCCGATCGCGCGCACAGTCTGGGTGCGCTCGCGGTCGCCCTTGGCGACGAAGGGGAGGAGCATGCCGACGCCGAAGTCGAAGCCCTCGAGGATCAGGTAGACCGTCCACAAGACGGCGATGAGAACGAACCACAGGATTGACAGAGTCATGATCGTTGTTCCTCTCTCAGTATCCGAAGGACAGGTCGGTCGGGGCCTCGTCCGTGGAACTGTCGGCTTTGGCGGAGTGGATGCCCTCGAGCGCGTAGCGCTTCATGAGGATGAACCACATGACACCCAGAACGCCGTACAGGAGGGTGAAGAGGATGAGGGAGGTGAGCATCTGTCCAGCCCCAACGTTAGGGGAGATGCCCATGTCGGTCATCATGGCGACGGAGCCCAGGTCGGAGCCCATGGCCAGCGCTTCCTGGTTGGGGACGACGACCCACGGCTGGCGTCCCATCTCGGTGAAGATCCAGCCGAAGGAGGCCGCGAGGAAGGGCAGGGGAAGGTTGAGCAGCGCGAAACGGCTGAGCCAAGAACTCGACGAGGCGCGTCCGCCGCGCGTGGCCCACAGGCCCCACGCCGCCAGGAGGAAGGCGACCATTCCCAGCCCGATCATGAAACGGAAGGACCAGAAGGTCACCATCTGCGGGGGGCGGAAGTCGTACTGGGATGCGTCGCCGTACTCGGCGGTGAAGTGAGCGTCGGAGTTGAGCAGCGCCACCATGCGCTCCTGCACGTCGGCCACGCCCTCGGAAGTGGCCGTGAAGGAGTTGTGGGACATGAAGGAAGCGACGCCCGGGACCCTGATGAACTGGGTGGGCGCAGCGCCTTCGGAGCCGAGCGGGCACGATCCGAACTGGGCCACCGTGAAGGCGGCTCCCTCGGTGTCGACGCAGATGCCTTCCGCCGCGGCCATCTTCATGGGCTGGTACTTCACCATCTCCTGGCCCTGGACGTGGCCGGATGCGGCGGTTCCGAGTCCTCCGATGAGGACGACGATCAGGCCGAAGCGAGCGATGGGTCGCCAGACGTCGCGGGCCTGAGCCACGGCCTCGTCACCGCCCTCGCGAGAGGCGCGAACCATCCACCAGATGGCGATGCCTGCGACGAAGGAGCCTGCAACCAGCCACGCAGAGGTAATGACGTGGGCGTATTCGGACAGGTAAACCCCCGAGGTGATGAGCTTGAGGAAACCGCCGGTTCCGTCGAGCTCGGCGCGGCCGGTCTCGGGGTTAAAGCGGGCACCCACGGGGTGCTGCATCCACGCGTTCGCCGCGAGGATCCACGCCGCCGACAGCATGGTGCCGATGGACACGCACCAGATGGTCGCAAGGTGGATACCCTTGGAGAGGCGACCCCATCCGAAGATCCACAGTCCCAGGAACGTGGATTCGAGGAAGAACGCAAGCAGGGCCTCGACTGCCAGGGGTGCGCCGAAGATGTCGCCGACGAAGCGCGAGTACTCGGACCAGTTCATGCCGAACTGGAACTCCTGGACGATGCCGGTGGCAACGCCGAGAGCGAAGTTAATCAGAAGGAGCTTGCCGAAGAATCGGGTTGCCTGCAGCCAGTATTCCTTGCCGGTGCGGTGCCACGCGGTTTGCATGATGGCGACCAGCAGGGACAGGCCGATCGTCAGCGGCACGAGGACGAAGTGGTAGACGGTTGTGATGCCGAACTGCCACCGTCCGACCGTGACCGCGTCGAGCGCTGTTTGCGCGAGGGTCATGATGGGACCTTCCCGTGTAGGGATGTGGGATTGATTCGTCCCGAGACGACGATGCTAGGACCTACGTCACGGGGTAGTTGTAATGTAGCCTAAGAGACAGGTGTGAAGCGCCTGAAATGCGGGATATGTGACAGTTTTGTGACATATATGTCGGATTATTTTGTACGGTTTTTTCCGTGAGATTGTGCGGTTGTCGCGTTGAACCGATCACCCACCGGGTGACACAGGGCCGCGGTGTGCGACAATTGGGGTGAATGGATGTCGCGGGCGTGCCCCCGCGATGAGAGCCGCGCGATGACATCATTGACTGCCGCCGGCAGCTGCGCATCAGCGCTCCACTAGGTTTCCGCCCCTCGCGGGCGATGAAAACGGGCGTGTCCGGGCACGAGGCGCGCGCCCACCATTGGAGAATCGTGACAAACGAATCAACCACGCCCGTGGCCCCTGCCGCGTCGCTACTGTTCCAGGCTCCCGTGTTCCAGGCCGCCCCAGAGGTGGCCCCGGCAGTCTCCGTTGAAGAACCGGCGCCTCAGCGCCGCCGCAAGGCCTCCGCCCCCGAGGAGGAGGCCGGTCCTCGCGAGGAAGCCGCCCCCAAGCGCCGCCGCCGCGCCAAGAGGTCCGCCGACGAGGCCGACGAGTCCGACGCCGGGACCGCGCCTGAGGCCGAGGCGAACGCCGAGGATGCTCCCGCCGAGCCGAAGACCCGCCGTCGCCGCCGCTCTCAGAAGACCGATGACGCCCCTGCCTCCGCCGAGGAGGGCGCCGACAAGGCCGAGGGGGCTTCCGACGAGGCCGAGGACGCTCAGGAGGATTCTTCGAGCCGTCGTCGCCGCCGCCGTCGCGCGCGCTCCTCTTCCTCCGCCGCCGAGGAGAGCTCTGACCCCGCGGATCAGGTGCAGGCGCTCAAGGGGTCGACACGCCTGGAGGCGAAGAAGATGCGCCGCCGCGAGGGGCGCCGCGAGGGGCGCCGCCGTCACTCGATCTCCGAGTCTGAGTTCCTTGCGCGCCGCGAGTCCGTCGAGCGCACGATGGTCATCCGCGACCAGGACGGCCTCGACCAGATCGCCATCCTCGAAGATGGCCTGCTCGTCGAGCACTACGTGGCCCGCCGCACCCAGTCCTCGATGGTCGGCAACATCTACTTGGGCCGCGTGCAGAACGTTCTTCCCTCCATGGAGGCCGCCTTCGTCGACGTGGGGCGCGGCCGCAACGCGGTCCTTTACGCCGGCGAGGTCAACTGGGACGCCGTCGGCATGGAAGGAAAGCCGCGCCGCATCGAGTCGGCGCTCAAATCCGGCGACCCCGTCCTCGTTCAGGTCACGAAGGACCCGATCGGCCACAAGGGCGCGCGCCTGACCTCCCAGATCACCCTGGCCGGGCGCTATCTGGTTCTCATCCCCGGCGGCTCGATGATGGGTATCTCCCGCAAGCTCCCCGACAAGGAGCGCGCGCGCCTCAAGAAGATCCTCAAGGCCGTCGTGCCGTCGGGCTCCGGCGTCATCGTGCGCACCGCCGCCGAGGGGGCCTCGGAGGAGCAGATTCGCGACGACGTCGCGCGCCTGACGCGCCAGTGGGAGGACATCGAGAAGAAGCGCTCCTCGACCAAGAGCGCGCCGACGCTGCTACGCGGCGAGCCCGAGCTGGCGGTGCGCGTCGTGCGCGACATCTTCAACGAGGACTTCACGAAGCTCATCATTGAGGGGCGCGACACCTACGCGACCGTCAAGGAATACGTTGACGAGCTCAGCCCGGAGCTCTCCGACCGCGTCGAGCAGTGGGTGGGCACCGACGACGTGTTTCACGCGCACCGCATCGACGAGCAGCTGGCCAAGGGCATGGATCGCAAGGTTTGGCTGCCCTCGGGGGGCACGCTCATCATCGACCGCACCGAGGCGATGACCGTGATCGACGTCAACACTGGCAAGTTCATCGGCGCCGGTGGAACCCTTGAGGAGACGGTCACGCGCAACAACCTGGAGGCAGCCGAGGAGATCGTGCGCCAGCTGCGCCTGCGCGACATCGGCGGCATCGTCATCATCGACTTCGTCGACATGGTGCTCGAGTCGAATCGTGACCTGGTTCTGCGCCGCCTCGTCGAGTGCCTGGGCCGCGATCGCACGCGTCACCAGGTCACCGAGATCACCTCGCTGGGGCTCGTTCAGATGACCCGCAAGCGCGTTGGCGAGGGCCTCGTCGAGGCGTTCTCGTCGTCGTGCGAGGCCTGCGAGGGGCGCGGCTTCATCGTGCATCAGCACCCGGTCGAGTCCTCAGGGGCGGAATCCTCGTCGAAGGGGTCGAAGGCGTCGAAGAAGCAACAGAAGAAAGCCGAGGCGCGCCGCATCGAGGACAACGCCGACCACGAGCGCGCTAAGGAAGCCCTGAGCGCGATCGCTGCCGCGTCCTCGCGCAAGGAGGACGAGGCCTCCGGCGGGCAGGGGGGAACGTCGGCCAAGAAGAGCAAGGCACGCAGCGAGAGCGCCCAGCCCGCCGTCGCCGACGCGTCGAGCGAGCAGCACTCCTCCGAGTCCGCTCCCGAGGCCGCCGCAGCGCCCGAGGCCCCGGCCGAGTCCGCGCCCGAAGAGGACGCGTCGGCGGGTACCGACGAGGCGGCAACCAAGCGTCCTCGCCGTCGCCGCCGCGTCGCCGAATCCGCGCCGCTGCCCGAGCTTCCCGTCCACATCGACCTGCCCGAACCCGTCGAGCACGCCGAGATCGCCCATGCCCCGCTCAAGGACGCGTCCGAGATCCAGCTGCCCGAGCAGCGCGAGAAAGCCCCCGCCACTCGCAGGCGCGCCTCCCGCAAGGCGGCCACGGCCTCGTCCGTTGAGCCCGCGGAGGCGCCCGCTCCCGCGCGGGAGCGCGCCCGCCGCGTGGCGGCCGAGGAAACGAATGTGGCGGCCGAGGCTCCCGCTGGCGTCGAGGCGCTCCTCCAGGAGACGCCCGCGCTCCCGGCCGACGCGCGCAAGACGCGCAAGCGCCGCTCCGCCGCCTCCACGGGCGTCGTCGAGCCGGACGCTTCGCCGGCTCCGATCGTCGTCGAGCTGCCGGCGCGCGCCGAGGCGAGCGAGCCTGTCGCGCCGAAGCACTCGACCGACGACATCGAGCTTCCCGACGCGAGCGAACAGCCGCGCACCAAGCGTCGCCGTCGCGTCGTGTCCACGGGCATCGTGGACGCGGGATAGTTTCCCGGCGCGCGGGGGAGAGGCGACCCGCCCTCCCCCGCGCGCGGGGTGTGGAAGCCGCCGCCATGCGCGCCCATGAGCAGCTAAACCGCCCTCCCCCGCGCGCGGGGTGTGGAATCGCACAGCTATTCCACCGGACCGACGGATGCGCCGGGTTGCACTCGGGCGCGTCAATCGGCTAAATTTGATCGTCGGCGCAACAAGCGCCAACGGAATCAGCAATCCGACAAGTCCTCGGCAGTTTCGAGGCGAGATTCCGGTTACGAATACGAGAAGAGATGAGCTCCAACGTGGTCTACGCGATCGT